>VOFG01003617.1_pt1 | contig 53292 bp, 77 predicted proteins | sample 5384171 | NCBI WGS metagenome assembly VOFG01 (sample SAMN12384726, study PRJNA508395) | human gut metagenome | isolation source: healthy gut F | host: Homo sapiens
GGATATAGTTACAAGTATGCTTCTCCCTTTGGTAGAATGACGCAGTTGTTCTGTGCTTTTCCGCTCATAATGCACTACAGGGATAGCTGGGGCATTGCTTGCGTGTATGGTACTCTGCTTATATGATGGAACAAGAGGATTCATACATGGTAATACAGCAAAAGTATGGGTTCTATTCTTTTATCCGGCGCATCTTATGGTTATCTTTGGTCTCGCGAATTGGTGGTAGAGAGGTAATGTACATACAAATTAAATGTATGTTCTCTTCTACCACCAAAATTGTGAGAATCATCATATCAAAGATTCTGGATAAGGTCCTCCTTTATTGATTCGCATAGTGTTTTTATACAAAATCCTTTTTATTTTCAGGAATATCCTCTTCTGAAATGCTGAATAATAAAAAGATAAGACTCTGGAATTTTCAGCGCGTTGCATATTTTAGCAATGGTGCTTTTAGAAGGAAACGTACCTCCCGGATTCTATGCTACACAATGCATTTGCTGAAATTCCGCACAGATTAGACAATTCTTTTGGGAAATATCTTTTCTCTTTCTAAGTAATTTTATGGCATTTCCTATATCCATAATCTTTGTTGTTTATAAATGGCCACAGAACAAGCTTTATAAGCGTAGGTGCAATTTCGATTAGTTTGAACAATAGAGGCAAAATTTCTTCAGGCTCTATTTTTGTCATATTGTTCAATAATCTGAATGACTTCTGTTTTACACTCTTCCGTGAGGTTACTGTTTTTTATTTCTTTTAAAATACCTTCTTTGTTCATAAAAAATAATTTGAATAGTAAAATTAATTATAGGATGCAATTTTCTTTTTACTATTAAAATCATCGTCAGAGTCAGAAGAGAATATATGATACCTTGCGGCTACATAGATATTTCTTATAAGGAAATTTATGTGCCATCCTTGTTTAACATAGGTTGATTTCGCTATGTAATAATAGCTTTGAATAACAGCATCTAATACTTGGTTTTCCAGTCGGAATTTTTCATTAGCAGAATAAACCTCATAAGTAGGTCTAATTGCGAAACCTAAAGGATGGAAAGCTAATTCTTTTTTATCTACTGTTATTTTTTCAAACAAATCCGTCAATCGAGTAATATATGCGGATAGTTTGGAAGGTGTTTCATTTTTTACTTTTTCCTTAAAGACTTCTATCAAATGTTCGACATCAATGTCTGACCATTTCGAAGGCTCTCTTTGTAAATTCTTGTTTTAAAGAGTTCAATAAACTGCTTGAAACTACTTAGTTCTTTTGGGGGAAGTTTGCTAACGTTGCGAAGAGAACTAATAAAATAACTTCGGATTTTTTCGCACATAGGCTTCTGCGAAAATCTCAAGCCTTTTTCATCTATACAAAGGCTTGACGTATCATCAATATTATCATACCCATTCGCCCTTAGCAATGAGGCTAATGCGCACATTGGTACATTCATAACCTTTTTGGATTACATCTAAAGAGGTCATGAGCGTTCCAGCCTTTTCTTCTGATAAGATTGACTTTGTGACTTGTATGTTTGAAAGTAAATCCATTTGCCTGCAAATATACGATAAAAGTTTTATATTACAAATGAAATTCGTAAAAAATACAACTATAACTTGTATTTGACTTATATCACATTCTTAAGTACTGCAAAATCAATTGAAAAAGATATTATTCTGAAAATGCTATAATGTTTTCAGTACCCGTATTACTTCACGAATATAATTGGGGTCTTCCGCATAGCCAATATCCCTTAACCACACGAGGTAGTTGCCACCTTTATACCGGTACTGTACCTTCGTATAATAAGCACGTACACTTTCCGTCCAATGCCCAAACTCGAAGTATTGTCCCTGTCAGTGGATTGGTCAAGCCAAAAGATTGTTCCGGTTGCGACAGACTTTTGAACGGAACCACCCGTTTCTAAAATGGCCTGTGCCAATACTATTTTCGGATGGCGGATGCCGTTGTTTACTATTTCTTTATAGAGATTAGGAATTGTCGTTCGGGAAGTCCTGCATCCGGTGTCGCCGGATTTACTTTTTCCGACTTTCCCGTTGTCACTTTCAGGGACATCCTTTTGTCACCTTTTTCGGGCTTTGGGAGCATTGACAGGTCTTGGCCGTCCTTTGGAACAGTCACCGTGTCTTTCCCTATAGTTTCAGTGCAGTTAACTGATGTTTCTCCCTTATTATCAGCACTTATGGTACTATTCATAACCGGAGGCAGCTGGACTTCCGTCTCTTTGGTAATCGTGTAGAACTGTGCGGATGCCGCTATAGGCAGCAGCATCGCGGTGAACATTGTCAGAATAGTGTTGCGCATTTCTTTTTCAGGGGGTTACAGCAAATAATTTTGTGGCATCCAACGGCCACGGCCGCAAAATTAACAAAGCTCAACAACAGTCAAATGGAATTACACAACAGAAATCAATCCGAACAGCTGCCATACGAGAAACTGGCACTGTTGGGCATCGACCGTGAAAAGGCCGACAATCTGCCCCAAGAGGTAAAGGAAAGGCTGGTATCCGGAGAGGTCCCACCGCTGATGCAGGTGTCGATAAGTGCCCGAAACGGTGACGTGATCACGTTGCCGCTCAAACTACAGATGACCGCCGACAAGGACGGCAATCCCGCCCTCTTAGCCTACCCCGGTACGGGCGGAACTCGAAACGGAACGGAACAAGGTACTCCGACTGACACCCCAGGAAGCCGAACGGCTGGCCAAAGGCGAGGTACTTCAAAAAAGCCGTGGAGGTGAACGGCGAGAAAACACAGCAGTACCTACAGCTCGACCGGAAACGAAATCGGTCATCCACCGCAGGGTGACGGACATCGAAATGGAACGGAAACTCAAAGACATGGAGAAGGTAAACGACATCGAACTGGGCACGCAGCAGAAGCAGCAGGTACGGGACGGCAAGCCCGTGGAGCTGAACGTGGGCGGCGAGAAGGTCTCCGTGGGCATCGATCTCAAAGAGCCACAGGGGTTCAAGCTCATCAAGGGCGACATGAAGGAATGGGAAAGGCAGCAGAAGCTCCGCTACGACGACCTGCACCCCGAATACCTCGGACTGGTGATGACGGACAAGAACCGCTGGGAATACCAGCAGGTGGTGGACGCACAATCCAAGGAGCGTGCCCTGACGCTCAAACCATTGCGTGAAGAGAATATCGGTAACGGTCTTAAACGCTGACAGCTATGGCAAAGAAGAAAGAGACGGATGAAAACACCGGACTCGTCAGGCAGTTCGATGACATGAAGAAGAAGCATCCCGACGCGATGCTCCTTTTCAGGACGGGCGACTTCTATGAGATATACCGGCAGGACGCGGTGAAGGCCGCCGCCATACTTGCTATAACCCTCACCGACAGGATTATTCCCGGCGAGAAGGAACCCATGAAGATGACCATGTTCCCATACAACAAAGGCTCGACACCTACCTGCCCAAACTCATACGCGCAGGGGGACGAGGGTCGCCATTTGCGACAAGGTGGAAGACCCCAAGCCTGACGAAGATGGCGAAGGAGGGCGTGAAAAAAGGAACAAACCCAATCAAATCATTCAGATATGGCAAAGAAGAAAAAGGAACAGGCCGCGCAGGAAGAGCCTGTCCGGACAGTGAAGAACGCAGTCGGGGGGAGAAACCTGCCAAGGAAGAGAAAACCGGGACCGCCGTGAAGACCAAGGACGGTGAAGAAGCCAAAGAGAAACAGGAGCGTAAGCCGCGCGAGCCGCAGATGGTGACAGCCAACGGAGAGAAAGTGACCCACGGCCATGCCTTCCAGAGCAAGACCAACCCGGAGGAATGGTACTTCACCGCCAAGATGGACGGGCAGCAGCTGAAACCGCAGCGGATGGATGCCGCCGACCTCGCCGCCTACCAGAAGAAGGAGCCTGACGGTACCGCAGCTGATGGAGCGTTATTACCCGACCGCCTGATGCCGAAAGTGCCGGAAGAGGCGTTCAGGATGCCCAAGTCGATTGCCGGGCCGGAAGGCAGCATCACCGTGGAGAAGTTCAACGTGTACAAGGAGAAGGACGAGCAGCGTCCCGACTTCGGCAAATACAAGTTCTACGCGCAGGTCGGCGAGGCCAAGATGTCCGCCGTCGCTTCCCGTCAGGACCTGAACGCCTACTTTGACCGGGTGGTGACACCTGAAAAGCCTGGTGGAGCGGAACTTCGGCGAACGCCTGCACCTGAAATCAGCCTACGAGAAATACCGTCTTCCCGAAGGCGTTGACCAGAATGGCGTCCGTGTGGCCAAAGACCGTGCCGACAACAAGTGGAAGGTATCGGTGGACATGGGTGAGAAAGGGCGCACCACCAGGCAGGAAATCTTCCTTCGACGACGGCTATTCCTCTTCAAGGCGAAGACCGCCACACGGGAGCAGATAGCCGCCAAGTACCTGAACACGGAAATCACCGGGCTGCTCGCAGCGAATACCGCCAAGGTGGAGAAATCCGCCTCCATGAAAATGTAAACCAATTCGTCAAACCATAAACAAGAACAATATTATGTCAGCAATGAAACATGAGGAGCTTGTGCGCTCCTTCAGGAAGGCAAGATTGGCCACCTCCGTTTTGTCATGGAGGGTGACAACGCACGGGAGTATCTGGAATGGTGCCGCTCGCACGGCACAGACCCGTCCGACGAGTCGGCGGAGTTTTATGTCGAACAGACGGACATCGAGCAGATGGACCGCCAGATGATGGATGACGAGGACTATGGCATCTGGAACTGATACCACGTCCGTATCCGGCAACGCAGGACAGGCGGCACTCGACCGATTTGCCGGGATGATGATCGAGCGGATGCGGCAGATGAAAGACACCGGCTGGAAGCAGGGATGGATCGGCGGCGCGTCAGGCTTTGCCGGACTGCCCCAGAACGTCAGCGGACGGAACTACTCCGGCTCCAACTCGTTCTTCCTCCAGTTGCAGACGGCGGCCATGGGCTACCGCCTGCCGGTCTATCTGACCTTCAAGCAGGCGCACAACCTCAAAGCCCACGTACTGAAAGGCGAAAAGGCCTTTCCCGTGGTCTATTGGGACATGATGGTGAAGGACAAGTACGGCAAACGCATCACTCGGAAGAATACCGTGCGTTGGGCAAGGAGGAAAAGAAAGGAATGGAGGTGATACCCTTCATCAAGGCCTTCCCGTGTACAACGTGCAGCAGACCAATCTGGCTGAGATTCAACCGGAACGGATGCAGAAACTACAGGACAAGTTCAAGGTGCCCGAACTCCGTGACACTGCCGGGATGTACGCCCATTCCGCCCTCGATCGCATGGTGGAGACACAAGCCTGGCTCTGCCCGATACAGGTGGACAAGCGTGTGGACGGGGCCTATTACTCTCCCTCCAAAGACCACATTGTGCTGCCCATGAAGGCGCAGTTCAACATCGGCGGCACGCCGGAGGACACCTACCGTGGCGGCATGGAGTTCTATTCCACCATGCTGCACGAGATGACGCACTCGACCATGACGGCGGAATGTCTCAACCGGGACATGGGCGGCAAGTTCGGCGACCCGAAGTATGCGAAGGAGGAACTGGTGGCGGAGCGACCGCAGCGATGATCAGCCACTCGATGGGCTTTGACTCCAAAGTAACCGACAACGCGGCAGCGTATCTGGATTCATGGATAGGCGTGCTGAAACAGGAACCGAAGTTCATCGTCTCCGTCATGGCGGACGTGAACAAGGCTTCCGACCTGATTCTTGACCACGTTGACAAGCAGCGGCTGGCACTCGGCGAACAGCCGTACCTTGCCAAGAACGACCCTCTTGTACCGTTAGGCCCGGACGAGGAAGTACCCTTCAAGAACGCGGCCATCGTAAAGACCCGTTCGGGCGGCTACGCCATCCGCGCCTCCTACGATGGTGTGGAGTTGGGGTTGAAAACGTCTCCAAGGAGACGGCCAAGACCTATTTCAGCTCACGGACATGAAGGACAAGGCGGCGTTCCTGCACATGACGGCACGCAAGACCTACGGACCGGAACTGGCGGTGATGCAGCGGACACAGAAAACGGGTACCGGAATCAGCATGATGTAAAACGACCGGCTTATGGCAGACTACAAGGTAAACTTCAGGGGACTTGAAAGCACGGGTGGGTGTCGATGACATCGCCTACGCGCTGGGCTACCGGCTTGACCGCAAGGCCGGTGTCGGACGCTACATAGAGCCTGGTGCTCGGGGAGAACGGCAACCGGCGTGACACCATCATTGTCAGCCATCCCAACGACAAGGCGGCACAGACCTTTTTCCGCCGGGACGGTTCAAAGGGTGATGTGGTCACGCTGATACGGGAAAACCTGAGCGCTTTCACTGTATCGGGCAAGGACGAGTGGCAGAAGATTGCCAAGGTCATGGCACGGTTTGCCAACATGCCCGAACCCGAATACCGGGAAGACCGCGAATATGTGAAGTCGGTCAAAGCCACCGCGTTTTTTTCGATGCCTCACGGTACGAAGTAAAACCGATAGACACGGAAAGGATTCCACGGCTTTTTCTCCGAACGGGGGCTTTCAGACGGAACGGTCAAGGCACTTGCCCCGTTCCTTTCCCTGATACGTGACCGACAGAACGGGAAGTTTGACGGTTACAACATCGGCTTTCCTTACACCAACGGCCACAGCAACGTGCCGCAAGGCTACGAGATACGTGGATATGGCGGTTACAAGTCAAAGGCGGCAGGTACGGACTCCTCTTCATCGGCGTGGGTGGCCGACCTGTCCGGCGGCAATCCTTATATCGTAAAAAGCGTGTTCTTCTGCGAGTCCGCATTTGACGCGATGGCTTTCTATCAGGTGAACCGGGCACAATTAGGGAACGGACATTGCCCTTTGTGTCGCTTGGAGGAACCTTCTCGGACAGACAGATAACCGGTGTGATGGAACGGTTTCCCCGATGCGCGTGCATACGACTGCTTCGACAATGACCTTGCCGGACGCATCTACGGGCTGCGCATGATGGCGTTGCTGGAAGGCATCCCGATGAAAATCAATAAGAGAGACAATATCCTGTCAGTGGAAGCCAAAGGAAAGACTTTTGAGCTGAACCCTGAACGTCCGTTGACCGTACAGGTCAACGAGCACCTTTCCATCCGTCACAAGATGGGGCAATGGCTGCCGCCCAAGGCGTTCAAGGACTGGAATGACTGTCTGCTGAACAAGCCGATGGCACCGGTTATCTCTCCACATAAGGAGGAACGTGAGGAAAACTTGGCCGGGCGCAGAAGTGCCGGTCTTAAAATCTAAGGAATATGGAATCAATCTTCATCAAAAAGCGACTGGCGGCTTTTTGCCGTCCTGTTGGGATTGGGCGCAGGGGGCGTTCCCGTCTTCGCCCAACAGACTGACCCGGCCCTGACCGCAGCGGTTGTGGCACAGACAGCGGAACTGAAAAGCATCCACAAGAAGCGGAGGAAACTCCAGGAGCGTATCATAGCCGCAGAAGCCGCCGTAACGGTGGCCCTCGACCGTGTCCACAGCGTCGAGGACAAAATGCTGGAATACCTGTCGAACGCGCAGGGAGCGATGCAGAACCTGTACCAAATCAAACGGGCAGGGGAACTGGTGACAACGGAAATCCCCAAGAACTGCAGCCTGCTGACAAAATCGGTCGGCGGAAACCTCAAAGGGACGGCCATTGCCGCCATCGTGTCGGATGGTCGACGGACGCGGCCACACAGATGGCTGCCCTCTATCCGTTCATGAAACAGGCCTGGTCACTTCGGGCAGCTATAACGTCACAGGCTCTGACGGGAAAAACGAGAAGCACAAGGTGAACCTGCTGAACTCTTCGAACGCTACTACATCGCCAACGAGGTGGTCACAAGACTGGAGGCCATCAACACAGACCTCTTCATCTTGGCGTGGCAGGTGCGCACGCTGTCGTGGAACGACCTCTGGTTCTCCTCGACCCGGAAGGCTGGGCCAACGTGATGTCGGGCAAGAACATCATCGGCGGCATCGTGGCGGAATGGAACCAAGGCTACCTGCTCAAATGGTAAGGGAATAAGGAATACGAACATCGTAACAACAAATAAATAAGAAAATGGAAACAGAAAAGAAAATCATAGGCCGCTGCCCCTTGTGCGGCGGCAGTGTAGTGAAGACCTGCAAGGGCTACCGCTGTGAGCATAACATCGGCGACAATCCGTCCTGCGTGCTCAACATCAACGGCATCATCGGCAACCGCAAGATGGGTGACGGGGAAGTGGCGGAGCCTGCTGGAGAAACGCCGTATCCTGCTGGACGGCTTTTGCCACCAAGGAAGGCAAGACCTTCCCGACCGTACTTGAACTGGCGGATGACGGTGCGGTAAATATGCGACCGGTCATCGGCAAGTGCCCCCACTGCGGCGGAGACATCCGTGTGGGAAGCCGGGCGTTCAACTGCTCCAACTACGGCAATCAAGAGAAACCTTGCTCTTTGCCATCTGGCGTAACATCGGCGGCCACCAGATCACGCTTGCCGAGGCTACGGATATCTGCGAGAAGGGCATCACCGCCTCCGAACTGGAAATGTACCGGGATGACGGCTCCATCTACCGCAAACGGCTGGGGCTTGCGCCTGACAAACTTCAAATCGTGAAGGTATGAGACAGGGTTCACTGATTATCTTTATTTTGGTTTCTGCCGTTCTGTTCTGGGGCGGCGTGGTTTGTTTCGTCAGTTGTTCCGGCAAGCCGGAGAACCGGGCGGTGGAAGTGGCGGAGAAGGCATTGATGGCTTCGGTCGATAACCCTAAATCCGTCAAAATACTTGCTATCAGCAAGGCGGATTCCGTGTTCGGCAGGGACTATGTGACCATGGATGAGAAAATGGCTCTTTCAATGGCGATGATGAAAATCAACGAGAAAGTGATGAAGGAAACGAACGGCTTCGAGAATTTCAACCCCGATGACAAGGCGATGTCCGACCTGATGGAGCGGCAGATGGCTGTGATGTCGGCGTTGAGAGGACTTATTGTTATGAAGGGAATCCCCATGGCCATGCGAGACAGCCCTTCAACGGCTGGAAGGTCAAGATAGAGTTCGAGGCCAAGGATTCGGGCGGCAAGCCCTACCGCTCTGAATACTGGTTCATACTCGACAAGGAAGCCCTTTGTGTGGTGAAATCCTTTGAGGTGCCGTTGATGTAGGCACAAATCCTTTTCTCCGGATTGCATCATAAAATACTTTTTGTCCCGGCATCTTATTATCAGGTAAGGTGTCGGTTTTTTGTGACGGCCTTTCTTTTGATACTGATTCCATGAAGTCCCGGTGTGCCAACATCGGGGCTTTTTTTCCACACCATACCTGCATCACGCTCCCCTGCGGATTTTCCGATACAAAGAAACGGAGGGCAGTGCCGACGGCAAACGGCGTTTCACTTGGCTGCACGGAAAGCGGCCGGCAGCCTTCCGCAATTTGTGCCAAATTGGGTATTCCGTCCTCTTCCGTCGGCCACGTTTGCCTTATGGCACTTACGCCTCCGTGAGGCAGGTATCGTAAACATCCCGGAAGCGAGAAGCCGAAAAGTCTTCAAACAAAAGGGAAAAAATTAAGAACTATGGCTATCATACTTAAAGACAGGAACGAAAAGGTAACGCTAAATGGAAGTGTGTATGACCTTACGCTGCTATGGAACAGAGAGGACATCCGCAGGTGCTGCTTCGGTATGCCACCCGAATATGCCCCACATCCGCAAGGACGGCAGGAACTTCGCCACCATTGACTGCTATTCTTCATTGAAAGGTTTTAGGGTTGATGAGTTCCATCGGGTTTTCGTCAAGCCGGAATGGAAGGTGCTTTTTGGCGACAAGGACATCAACACCATACCCTTTATGGATATACTCCAATCACTGCCGTTGCAGGACAGCAATTTATGAACCATCAAATATCAGGACTATGCACAGCATCATTTATCAAATCAGCAACCAACCGATAAGCAAGGAAGAACATATCGGAGTTGACCACATCGAAGCAGGGGACATGACTTCCCTTGATTATGCTTATGAGAGTAGCGAAGAGGAACGCAAAGAGAACATCCGCTGCCTTGTGGAGCACATATTGCCAAAAGAGATGTTTTCCCTTAACGAGGACGGAGAAACGATTGTATACCAAAGCGGTTTTGCGGAATGGCGAAAAAGCTATCTTGACACCATCCATACAAGGATGGCAGACATCAACGAGGAGAACATCATGAAATGGGTCGGTCCGGCTTACCAACTACAGAAAGCCATCCTCAATCCGCTTTGCACCGATGCGCTCTTTGTAACGGACTTCTCTAACGGGTACGGACTGGCGGAACGGTCGAGGGAACTGATGACCATCATAGGCAATCTTGAAATCGGGGACAAACTCTATGTTGGGGCGGTTTTCGGGTATCATTTCTAACATACGGACACATATAATCAGAACGGATATGAAAGGAACAGAACAATTCAAGGAGATTATCAAGAACTATCTTTGACAACAGGGCAAAAGAGGATGAACTCTTCCGTGCCAAGTATGAAACCACAGAACGAACCATTGACGATGTGGTCACTTATATACTGAATGAGGTGAAGCAGTCGGGATGTTGCGGTTTCTCCGACATGGAGGTATTTTCAATGGCGGTACATGCTATTGATGAGTCTTACACTGGAAATCGGAAAGCCTGTTAACTGTGATGTGGTGGTGAACCGTCATATAGACCTGACCGAGGAGGAAAAGGCGGAGCAAAAGGCACTCGCCCTCAAACGCTACCAAGAGGGAGGAGCTGCGCAAGTTGCAAGTGCGCCACTCCAAGCCAAGGACAAGCAAGCCGCAAGAGACGAAACAACCCCAACCCTCACTTTTTGATTTTTAAGCCATGAAACCGAGAACGAAATTTGAAAACGGTGGCAGCCTCCAACGAGAGGCTGGCCGCCATCAGCTCAAAAGCGGTTGATTGGGCTATACGGAACGTCGTGAAACATATTTCTTTCCGCACATCGGGGCATAAATGCACGTGTGGCGATTGTGGAGGGAGTTTGACTATAAGGGAAAAGGAAAGTCTGCACGTTGCCCCCACTGTGGACACCGTTTGCAGACGGTTGATACGTTGGCACGCAAGAATAAAGAGGCATGCTACTTTTTCCACCCTTGAAGCGGTGGACGGTATGCAAGTGCAGCGTGTGTTCCTGCTGACTGTCAACTACAGGAAAGGCAAGCCAATGGAAGCCTTTTTGTAACGAGGTGTGCCGTCTGTGGCTTGACAGCAAAGGAAAGACTGCCGTCACTTCATTGGCAAGGACTTTGGGTTATTACAAGGACAGCCTTTCAGTTGGGCTTCATCCATCGAACTGAGGAGCATGACAGATGTTCATTGGGTTATCTCCAATACATACGTCTATCCTTATTATTCCGTCATACCTAAGCTAAGACGCAACGGTATGAAGGGCAGACTTCCCGATACCCATCCCATGCGTTTGGCGAATGCCTTGCTTTCCGACCATCGTATAGAGACGATGATGAAAGCCAAGGACTTACAAGCCGTAGCGTATTTTATCAGCCATCCTCACGACCTTGACAGGTTTTGGCAGTCCTACAAGGTAGCTGCAAGACACCATTATCAACCGGAGGATTATGATATGTGGTGTGATACCATCCGGCTGCTTGACAGATGCGGACGGGACATCCATAACACAAAGTACATCTGCCCCAAAGACCTCAAAGCCGAGCATGACCGTTGGTTGAGCAAGATGAACCTCATGGAGGAGAAGCGCAGGAACAAGGAACGGATGGAGAGAGCCAAAAGACACGAGGCGGACTTCTATAAGAACAAGTCTTGCTTCTTCGGCATCGTCATCCGTGACAATGACATTGAAATTTCTGTGCTTGACTCCTTGGAGGCATACAAGGCGGAGAGCGAAAAGATGAAGCACTGCGTGTTCCAATGCGAGTATTATGCAAAGACTGATACCGTTATTCTGTCGGCTCACGACCGACAAGGCAACCGTATCGAAACCGTAGAGTTCTCACTCACAAAAGGAAAAGTGGTGCAAAGCCGTGGCGTGTGCAACTCCAATACGGAATTCCATGACAGGATTATCAAGCTGGTCAATGACAATGCCCACCGCTTCTTGGAGGCGAAGGTTACAGCATAAGTTCCTGATATGTGTTCTGAACTCCGACTTGCGCCGTGAGGCGTGGGTCGGAGTATTGTAGACCTTTACTCAAAATTCGAGTTGCTGTCGCAACTGTAAAGATGATGAATGGCTGTTCGGTATCAAAGGTTTTAATCTTTGTCAAAGACTTCTCCTGAAATAGATACGATGTCATCTATCCGTAGGATGTCTCCATTCTCCAGTTTAATAGTTCGCTCATATTCGTTGAAAGATTTTATAATGCCGGTAACGGTTTCGTATTTTCCGCCACTCTTTTTTATTATCTGGAATAAAATAGATGAAGGTATAGCTGTCCCTTTCCGTGATATTTTCAAGTGCTTGGTTAAGGCATTGCGACAGTTCTTCCATTTCGTCAGAAGAAAGCATAGTTCTTGCGTCTGTCAATCTTGTCGCCTCTGATATGGCATCATCATAGCCGACGAGAGCCGCAAAGGGAGCGAACTGAGCGGCACGGTTTTCCATCGGCATAGGTCTCCTGTTTTTGGAAACATGGTGAGGCAGGTTTATTATATCTTCATATCTACTCATGGTGTCCTCCTATCTGCTGGTTGCGTTCCTTTTGTGTAGCCCCTTCTGAATAGTTCAGGCCTGTAAGAATAGAGTTCTTACCGAATTTCTTTTTATTTGGATTACTGCCTCCTGACGGCGACGCTCCTTAGCCAGTCTTTCTTTCTCAGCTTTTCTCTCGTTCCATCTTTTCATAATCAGGAAACAGGTCAAGCTGCACAACATTATTTACAGGCTTCACTTCCACTTCACTGACAAGGTGGTTTATTGACAAGGTTAGTCTTCGCACCAATAAATCCGGATTAATGATACGGTCAAATAGCTCTCCTATTTTCTCCATGAGAATCTTTCCCGAAGAGGTCGGATGTTCTATATTGGTAGTGCCGTGCGCATGAACCGGAATTTTCCGGCCATAATGGTCTGTGGTAGTATTGCCTTCATATATGCCGTTGGATAATGATTCTATGTCATAGCCTACGGTGAGGACTATCTGGTCTGTCAACAGTTTCTTATCCACAAGTTCAAGAGAAACGGAATGTGCCATTTCAAGCACTACGATACGGGCTTTCTCGACTGTATAGGCTGACTGGAGAACCTGCCCACTGCTCATAGAACGTGTATCAGGGCGATAGGCTCTTACCAAATCCATTGTCACAGGTTCCCATCCCCATGCGTGGTCAATAAGCAGTTCTGCATTAACTCCGAACAATTTGTACAGGAAATCTTCATGTTCCAACGAGCAACGGGCTATATCTCCCATAGTTATAATACCATATTGAGTGAGACGATTTGCTATTCCACGGCCTACACGCCAGAAGTCTGTCAGTGGAGTATGCTCCCAAAGCCTGCCGACGATAAGACATCTCATCAAGTTCCGCTATGCGCACTCCATCCTTATCAGGTTGCATCTTTTTAGCTACAATATCCATGGCTATCTTACACAGATACATATTTGTTCCAATGCCGGCAGTAGCAGTAATACCCGTTTTAGCCAGCACCTCACGAATCATCTTCATGGCCAGTTCATGAGCCGTCATCTTATATGTGGAAAGATAGGGTGTTGCATCAATAAACACCTCGTCGATGGAATAGACATGCACATCTTCTGGATCAACATAGCGCATATACACCTCGTAAATACGTGTACTGTATTTGATGTAGTGAGCCATACGGGGCTTGGCCACAATATAGTCTAAAGGCAAGGTCATTGTTTGAATCGTCTTACATTTTGAATAGGATTTTCCCTGATGCCCACGTTGTCGGTTTACCTCACGAACCTTCTGTACCACTTCAAACAACCGTGGTCTGCCGCCTAAACCGTACTGCTTCAAGGCAGGGGAAACAGCCAGGCAAATCGTCTTCTCCGTCCGTGTCGGGTCAGCAACGACAAGGCAGGTATCAAGCGGGTCCAATCCTCGTTCCACACATTCCACAGAAGCATAGAATGATTTCAAGTCTATGGCGATATATTGTTTTAGAATCTCTGAATCCATACTAAAAGTATAACCTTTATAGAACTAACATACATAGTAATATAAGAATTGCAGATATAGCTATCCACAGCCATATATTTGTGCCTTTCTTTTGATTTAAAGCTCGGACATAGAATGTTCGAGTTCTTTTGCTTGCTCTTTTGCGTGATTAAGGCTCTTTCAAAGTTTCTGCATTTTGCATGGTAGCCTTTTCCAAACTTTTTGTAACAGAGTATTCGCATCTTGCATCTTAGTCAGATTCTTGCCTAAGTCTTCCTGCTGTTTTTGATGAATTATTTGCAGCTTTTTCTGGCTCTCATTGAGAGTTTTTAGCTGTTCTTGTAGACTCTGGTTCTGCTTTTGCGCAGCCTCAATTTGTTCTATATGTTTTTTATTTGCTATCTGCTGTTCTTCATCTGCTTTCTTTTGATTCTCTGTCAGGACACGAAGTTTATCTTGCAGTTCTTTGTTTAGTTTATTAGCGGCTTCTACTTGCTCGTTATGCTTCTTTGTTGCTATTTCTTGTGCCTCAGTTGCTTTCTTTTGATTTTCAGTAAGCACACGCAATTTCTCCTGCAATTCTTTGTTCTGTTTATGCCCGGCATCAATCTGTTCTTTGAATTGTTTTTTATCTGTTCTGTTAAAATTGCCCTTGAATGCGTTTTCTTTTCATTGGCACTTTCTACCATTTCTGAAAAATATTGTCCTAAGCCATTTGGTGTAGGAGCACATTTATCTACCAGTTGTTTGATAAACAACTTTTCCTCCACATGGCCAATAGCTCCGATTATAGGTGTCTTTAGTTCTATAATTGCAGCCAATACTTTAAGGTCATCCAATTTCTCGATTCCTCCACCACCGCCTCTTACAATAGCAATTATATCATATTGTAATTTATCAACCTTTTTAAGCTGTGTCACTAACTCTGCTGAATTAGAGAAACTAACCCTGTATTCTTCAAAATCAATAGCAGTACGTGCAGCATTAATACCTGCCTCAAAATCACCCATAGTAATTGAAGTTTCAGCGAAAATTAGTGCTATCTTAGGACGTCGGTCTGATAATAGCAAATTTTCAATGATAGTATCGACATTCTTAAATCCTATTGATGACTTCTTCTGCCTTAATTCAGACTGTTTTATTTCATCCTCACTTATGGCTTGCTCTTTTACAATTTCAATGCGACTAACATTTAGTACAATTTGAATGAATCCTTTTGATGAGATATTTCGATTTAGTACGCCGCCTACACTTACGAGATTTCCGTTTTTCAAGTTCTCTCTCTGTTGTTGGGTTAGCCGTAGTGTGAGTTCTTCTTGACTATCTTCATCTCTTAAAGAGTCATAGCAATATGCCCAATTCCCTTGTTTTTGATTTGCCAGATAGATACCACGCAGATATACAATCTGAGCATTAACAGATTGTCTTGCTAAAACGGAATTGAATATACCAATAATTTCCGATGGCTTATAAATGTTCTGTGAAACAGAAGAGGACTCTTGTTTTATGATTTCATTCATATTATTCTACGTATGGCTTTGGATGATAAAAAACAGACAGAAATTAATAGGTAGCATATTGTTACATGGTTCGTTATTCCCATTATTATTCCCCTTTGTTAGAATACCAACAACTTCGTTACCTATAATGGCTGGACCTCCACTACAACCTGCTTTAAGATGTGTGTTTGTTAATGCCCCAAAATAATTTTCTTGCTTATAACACTCTACAAAAGCATCACACTCAATTAAATCAAACCCAGACGTACTTGTTTTGAAACTTATACTCTTTAATTTCATTCCACTTTCAATAACGCCATTGTACAGTTTAAGTTCGCTTTTCACTTCTGGCATGGAGAATACTGCAAGGTCATATTTGGAGGCATCCTGTTCATTTACTTCATACAACGAGGGCTGCGTAAGATAACGTTTCCTTTTTGATAAAAAAATAAAGGGATTTTCAGAATCCCTTATTACGTGCCCAGGAGTAATGAAATACCCATCAATTAGGAAAACCACAACCATCTACGTAGTTGGTGTTTTGAATTGGTAATATGTATTGTAGTAAACTCATTTCAAATCATTAATTATATCTATTATCGCTTTTTTGAATGTAAGTTTTCGTTTTTTCCCCTGTGGGTGTTCGGAACAAATCATAATTGTATTCTTAATTAAAATTTGTAGATTTGTATTCTCCCCATGATTTACATTCAATGGCTTGATCGTAATTCTCATGATTTAGATATGATAGAAAATCCTGAACCCAGTTTTCACCTGTTAGGAATACAATTATCCTGGGGAAAGTTGTTCAATCTCTATTTCCAATATTTTTAGACAAGTTTCTAATTGTGCGTAATACAGTTCGTTGTTTGGATTACCTCCATTGAATGGGGCGACCTTGCAGACATTACTCCATGCTATATAGCTTGACCAATCTTCTGGGTAATAATATTCAGAGACTCTTTTTATAACCCTCCAAAATGCAGACCGACGTGAATTGTAACCATTATTATTTCCCTCAGAGTTTTCTACCCACTGCATCTGGTCATCTCTATTAAAGATCCTATCAGCAGTATTCCCAAATAATACATCAATATCTTCTTCGTCAGTAATCCATCCATTTGTAGCTCTTCCTACAAACAGAATGCCGGCATGTTCACTCTCTGGAAAGTTACGTCCCCATTGCATACAGAAAAAAGCCTTGGAATATGAAAAACCTTTTACAGATTGTATAAGGCTCTCATATAAAGGATATAATCTCCTTCTTAATGTTTTTGCAAATTCTGCATTCATATGTTATCTATAGGTTGTGAGAATTCTCTTTCATGTCTTGTTTTTCCAATGGATAAACCTGCTATTACTTTTGCACCTGATCCTTCCAAAAGTCTCTTGAAATTTTCCATTGATCTTCCAGATGTAATTACATCGTCAAATAGTATAACATATTTATCCTTAAAATAATCCGAGTTTATACTAAATTGGGCTTGGGCAACTCCTCCCAAATGTTTAGCCTCACCTTCATTCAAAATGTAAACATAATCATAGCCATTTTCATGCCGGTCAAAGAACAAAGATTTTCAGAAAAATCTTTGTATCTTCTTTCCGTTACAATTTTCTTGGATGACGGAATGCAAACAAGTGTTAGTTTAGAAGCTCTGCTTCCAAAAAACTTATTTATTACTCGCCTTAATAAAGGAAGAATTTCATTCATAGATCTTTTATGCCTGCTCTGGATTTCTAACTCAGATTGTGGCCTATTGGGATTTGCCTTAAAATCCCAGATTAAATTTCTTATATCCCATTCCTTTCAGATGCGTCCCAGTCGCAAGTCGTAGGATAATAGTAATAGAGTGAAAAGCAATGAAGAGTAGAACGATTGGGTTGTGGCCACGAAGATACATAAGACTTTAAATTACTGATGTCCTGTTGCCGTTTGTATTCTTCCAAACGTATTCTTTCTTCTTCTAATTTTCTAAGTCTTTCAAGCTTCTTCCGCTTTTCTTTTTTCCTCTTCAATGCGTTTCTTTTCTTCTTCCTCCCGCTTAATTCTTTCAAGCTTCTTGTTTGGCTTTTTCTTTTATTTTCCTCTTTGTGGCATTTACAATTTCCTCTTTTTCAAAGCCTTTTAATAGAGAAATGTACACTATATCCGTATAACAGTCATAGCGACCTTTCTTTAAGCAATCTTTACGGCAGTTTCTTTTGAGGTTGATTAATGTCTGACAGTTTTCTTTCATTCGACTGACAGTAGAAATCAAATCAATAACGACATAACGAACTTGATCCTCAACAGAAATGGGCGATGGATTGATAAATCCATACGGAATACCTCTTATGTTGAGTTGTTCCATTAAATATTTAAAATGATAGTTTGCTACATCCTTTGTCAAAAGTTCGTCAATGGCAAATACTATTTTTATATTCTCATCTTTTTATAAATCTCACTTAGTTTTCCTATAAAACCTAATAAATCATCATATACTCTTTGGATGAAATAACGCTGCTTTCTATAAAATTGAGGCAAATTTTCCTTATTGCTTTTGTAGGTAGGAAAATAACTTAAATCTACGCCATCAACCTCGCTATATCCCGAATTGAATAAATTCCATACCTTGTATGGTCCGCTTCCTTTTCACCGTTTACTTTTAAAATTTCAAATGGTATCTCATAAATGTAGCACCCGTAATCTGAAAGTATTTTAGGCATAAGTTTTCTACATTCTGCAGCATATTCCTCTTGTGAATGTATCCATTTTTCATAGAAGGAGGCTTCATCGGCAGATTTTTCAAAAGACAAATTTCGTCTTCACGCTCTACGATCTCATATATTGATAAATCAGCACTATTTTTCCATCATCATATGTATAATATCTTTCAAGGGCTGGTAGTCCTTTGGGGTATTTCTTTTTTAGTTGATTATACTTTCTTTGTGCAACATCTAGTTTTTGTATTTCATCTATCTTATGAATAATTATTTCTTTGTCATTTCCATATGTGTTTTGACATTTGTATGCGGAAAGGCCAAACGGATATTGTTTTGCGATTTTAGCATACTCTTCATCTATGCATTTCAACGCATAAGCATCTAACTCGCTTAAATGGAGGCACAAATATTCTATATCACTTTGACTACGATGTGAAAATACCAAGAAACTTTCATGATATTTTTTCGCCTTTCATTGGCTAAAACTTCATCTTCATATTGAATCCGTAAATCTTCCTTTCTTAGCTCAGGCTTTAATACGATCTTCATCCATCCGCAACTCGTTAATATGCAAATAAATTTTCTCGTATTCTTCTTTGTCTAGATTGTCTATTGAACGAGGTGCGGTTCTATTTATATGTTCTTGAGGAATGCACTTTTTTTGAAATTCTCTAAATCGAATTAAATCACTGGAATGAAAGGATTCCCATGCTATTTTCATTGGATTTATAAGAGGGTCGGATTTCTCTCCTTTTTTTTCAATCTTGCTTCATTCTCAAGGCGAATAGCATATTTGCTTTTCCTGTTACCAGGCAATGTTACAGAAACTCCGGGTATATCATTAAGCGAAAGTTTTTTACTAACTCATAAAATGCGTGTGGATATAGAGAAGCGGCTTGGATAACATCTTGCCTACGCTTGTCATACGCCTTTTCTTCAGCAATTATTTTCTCAAAATCCAAAATTTCTTTTTTTATGATTTACAACATACAATTTGTCATTATATGTTGGGCGGAGGTCAAAACAGCTAGAAAGAGTGCCTACAATCTGTTTGCCCCCGCCATCTGCGAAATGCTTCAGAGTGGTTATTTACCAAATCATTGTATGTAGAAATAACCTCAGGATTAAGGAAGCCCAGGATACTATCAAATACACCCATATTGATTATCTTATCAAGGTTAATATCTCATCAGGTCTAACAATTGCATGAGAATAGCCTGATTGTAGCAACTCGCTCTTTTCTTTCGTTCCCCAAAAACAAGCCACACTTTCAATGCCTGCAGCATTCGATGCCTGAATATCAATGACTCTGTCACCAAAAGAGATAGCTTTTGAAGCAGGGATTTGCATAAATTCAAGGGCTTTTAGCATCGGAGCAGGATGCGGCTTTATTGGCTTTGCATCATGATAACTCACGATGTATTGGGCTGGAATATTATAAAAAGCTATTAGTCGCTCTATATAAGGACGTGGGGATGTACTGACAATGGCTGTTTTAATGTTATGCTTACGGATAACTTCTAAAACATCAGCCATGCCTGCATACATTGATGTTTGGGGAATCAAGTTATATACCTGACTCCATTCCCTTTTTATGTCGTAGTTCTTCTAAACATGTGGTATCAACCAATGTCAAGTCCATATCGAAAATTATACTTCTCATAATCATTAAGTCATTGTTACTAATTTGGCTGGTTGTTTTTTACCTGCCGACAATGGATTTTATTCTAATCAATATTCCAGTACGCATCTGGATCGCCATCAAATACATCATCTATATCTTGATCACTCCAACCTTCAACGTCTTGCGCATATGAGCCGTTATACCTTTCATATGTTTCTTCCTCATAAGGGTCATAGTCTGGCTCCTCATTATACGGTTCTTCATAGCATGAGCTGTAATCAGGATTGATCGTGTGTGCCAAAAGAGACCTGTCACATTTTTTGCACCAAGTGATTTCAATTTATCTGCTGTTAAATTGAATGTTGTGCCTCTTGTGATAACATCATCTATTAAAAGAATATTCTTGTTCACGATTCCAGTTCCGTCAAATCCAAATGATTCAATTGGATTGCCGGTTTTTCCTGTAAGATAACCTGCATCTTTGTCATATTTATTAAATATGGCTTTTTGCTCAACAGAATATCCTTCTTTTCGGATAGCATCTGCTAACTTAGAAAATCTTATGGATGTCTTATGCTCTGTAGAACCAGGAATAAAGCAAACTACCCATTCGCTCTTTGAGTTGCCGGTAATCTCTTTTATTTTATCGAGAAAACTTTTCTTAATACTTTCTGAAAGTTCTCCATTTTTGAAAGCATAGACTATTTCTCTATCCTGCTCCTGTTGAATGTCAGCACTTTATATCTCTTTGGAAGATATTCTTTAAGATAATAATAATTGTACATATCCAACTGTTTAATGATTCGTCTTTCTCGTGATAAAACAATAAACTCAATAATGACCTTTACTAAAAAAGTGATTGTTGCTGAACTGGATTGATACTCTTATGAGCCTTTTCAATGATAGAACAGGCATCATCTATACCAGTAGAACGGAGAGCGTAAGCCTTCTGTTCCTTCACAAGTTTAATGTTACCTTGAACTTTTTCATTGGAAGTGTCTTCATCTGTCTTATACTCTACAGCAAAAGAGGCTTTTTGGACTGAATAGTTGCATTAACAGCGTGCATAGTACCACCCTTTACACCTGTTTGGACTACGACAGTAGCATAAGATAGGCCGGCTTGCAATCTATCTCTTGCAACCAAACCGTATCTTCCGCAACTTTGGCCCAACAGGGTATTCACTTAATAGCAAGCCTCTTTTTTACAACGATCTCCTTTGCCAAATCGAGGTTTTCTTTGGGATATATTGAATCCCAATCAAGGCCATTTGCCAGAAATGCAGTAGTAGCTCCTCCTACGGCTAATGCACCCTGATGCCCAGTAGTATCGCATCCGATGGCAAGGCCTGAGACGATGTTATACCCTCGTTTGGCAAATTCACCAGAAAAAATGTTTTCCTGCCAAAATGCCATTTCGAGTAGGCTCTCTGGTTCCAATGACAGCAATTCCAAGCTTTTTCAATACATCAAGATTACCCTGTAATAGAGAAGTATGGGCGGGTCTAATTTGCCTTCTTCGTTTACGCAAGATTTCAAGATCTCTGGGAAAATGCTTTCATAAAAGATATTATGCCAACATCTTCACTTTTACATTTTGAAATAATACGTAACGCTACTCGATGTGCATCTTCAAGTCATCTGCAGTAATGGATTGCCTTTTTCCCTTTTAGACTTTTCCAAAATTTGCACAGGCTTTCCATTGTCGTAATGTGAGTGTCTGCTTGATCTGCAATTTTGAATATCGTTTTATTACCAACTCCATCTAACTGTTGAAGGGTAAGAATCATTTCTGTTGATAATGCCATTATTCTATATATTTTAATGTTAGAATTTCAGTTTCGGAAGTGAGTTGACTATGTCAACTGTCTGAACCGAAAGATTTATTACCGAGAGAAGGAGGTCATAAATGTAAGTAGGATTCTTATGCTCACGACTCCACTCATTAGGATCATTTATAATGAGAGATTTTGAATCCTGAGAAACAGCATATCGCTCCATAATCCATTCTATCGCTGATTTACCGTTGACTATATATTCATAGGCTTTCGCCGGAATATTCTCTATAGTAATATGATCATTGTAAATAATACGTGATTTATCAGGAACAAGTTTACCTTTTTCATTCCTAACTTTGGGGAATGTCATCTTATCTACAAAGAAATGGCTATACTTGGTGTAAGCAAAAGGCTTTTCAGCGGAATCTTCCTCAAATACAGCATCAGCGACCTTTGGAGTAACATCGGGACAGGGTGGAACTTGCTCGTAATTCAAGTGCAAATCAGCAAGAGCTTTCCCTGCCTTATAGAAAGCCATGAAGTCCTCCACATTGTCAACGATGGGAATACGTGGAAGAGATTTCTTAAGGTCAGGCTGCAAAACGTTCGCGGTATTGCGGAGAATGCAAGATACCATAGACATAATAGAAAATATGCTCTTTAGTGATAGCCTTGGAATTGCCGAAGCGTTTACGCACTTCTTTTTAGAATCCAGTCTGTTATGCCATCATGTCTTTTATAACGGTCTTTTGATTCATCTGTGTCAAAAAGCGAGCCTTGAATGTCTTTTCGCTCTTCATACCAATAAAGAGGAAAACATTGGCTTTTTGCCGATGAGTTCAAGATCTGGTAGTTGATCAGTAATTATACAAGAAAAGTCCTTTGTTACACCAATACCACTAACACAAATTAATTTGTTAGAAGTGATGCCCGTAGGGAATAATCTTAGTTGCTGATATGTACGCTGAATTAAATCTTTTTGAAAAAATAAAATTTTGCTTAGTAAAAGGTCGATAACAGGATTCTACAAACCGCGAATAGTCTAATTTGAATATCTCCTGTTTTTTTTGCAGAGTTCTTAAACATATCTGTCCATACTATTTTTGTAGGATCAGTTTGTAATTCATAATTGGCATTTAATGCTAATTTCATACGCTCCGAATTATAGAACGAAATCAATGATTCTATTTTATTGCATAATGATTCTTTTGAAAAATCATACAAAAAGTATCCTTATTGGTAGCAATACCTAATGATAAGGTAGAAAAAGAAAGATTGCTCGTCTATTTTGAACTTCTTCTCAGGGGCTACTGGAATAAGCCTGGTCAAAAATGCCATCGCGTTGATTTATCCAATCATGTTTCTCTGTTGGATTTATAACTTCCCAGTCAAGTGTACGACCATGTACCGACTTGAATTTTTTGATAAAGTTTAGCTTCTGTTCACGAGTCAGATAATCTCCTATATCATGATAGTGGATTGTGGCAGGCCTTTACTATTTTTCGCAGGATTCTTAACAAGAATTGTAATCGTTATAGGTGTACGAGAACCTCCTCCAAAAATCTTTCCACCTTCTTTGCGAGATAATTCCCACTTGTCCGTTGATTTCCTCGAAGATTTAACACATAAATGTCCGTAAATTCAGATTCAAGACAGGCACGGAAACCATCTTGAGCATTACCGTCAAGCCATGAACCATTACTAATAAATGCCACTATGCTCCATCTGAATTGTCTGCAATACGGTCAGTAGCCCATCTAAAAAGTTTTTTAATATAACTATCATATAATGCTTTCGTCAAATTAGCTGAGGATTTTGCTGCATAAGTATCAGAAACTCGTTTATCCAATACGGATAAGTCATATTTGCAGCATTATCATTTGCAGACTTTTGCCCTATCGAATAAGGAGGATTTCCAATGATAACACGAATTGCTTTTCTTTTGGCGCAAAAACTCCTTCTGAATTTTCTTTGAAAAATTCTTGTGAAAGTGATTGTTGTTTGGTTTCTGCAAGTTGGAAAGTATCTGTTAAGCAAATTCCGTCGTAGTTCACATAGTGATCTGGCTTCATCAGGTCATGATATACTGCTTCTATATTTACATCGGCAATGTAATAGGCAAGCAAGACTATTTCATTGCAATGTATTTCATTGCGATACTTGCGTTCCATGTCTTCGGGTTTAATAAGTCCTGACTGGAGTAGGCGTGTGATGAATGTACCTGTTCCTGTGAATGGATCAAGAATGTGTACATTTTCATCTGAAAGGGATGTGTTAAATTCCCGTTTCAAGATGTCATTGACAGAGTGAATGATGAAGTCCACACATTCAACTGGCGTATAGACAATGCCGAGTTTTTCAACAGTCAGAGGAAATGCACCTTTGAAGAACTTCTCATACAGGTTCTTGATGATTGTTTGCTTTCCTTCCAAATTATCTATATTACCAACATTAACGCGCACGGATTCGTAAAAGATTCAAGCTCAGTGGTATCTTTCTCAAAGCCACCAACAGTTTCCAGCTGCTCTATCATTTTGTGCATAGAGTGGCTGACTGCATTGTTGTTTACGAAGTTATAATCCGCGAATAAAGCATCAAAAACAGGTTGAGAAATTAGGTGCTGTGCCAACATTTCAATAGCTTGCCCTCATCCACGGATGGATTTAGGTTGTTCTGCAAGCCTTTCACGAATATATCAAATTCGGACTTAATTGCAGGCACTGTAGATACGAGTTTTAGAAATTCGTTCTATGAATTTCTTTGCGATAAGACCTACCTTTTTAGACCAATTTTCCCAATAAAGCCGATCTCCACATTTTTCAACAAGTTTGGCATATATGCCGGATTGCATCTCACCAAAGCGAAGTTGTAATTGGCGCGCAACTTCGGCATCTTCAATGTGCTGTGCATCTTGTTGGTCTTGCTTGTCTGAAATTGCATTATGACCTATGCCCGGCCCTCCAACGACAACTTTTGATGTCCTGTTCTTGTTGAGTGCAATTTTGTTGACTTCTGCATTAAAATGGTCATCATGTGAACGAAGTGCATTGAGAATACTCCACACTGTTGAAAAATAAGTGTTGTTATTCAATGCGTCTTCTGGCTTAACGTCTGATGGCACTACTATGGGAATAATGATATATCCGTACTTTTTTTCGTCAGGCTGTCCCTTGCGGAAATTTCGCATGACGCGGCCAACCGACTGTACAACATCAACTTGTGAATTGCGTGATGAGAGAAATAGAACGGCATCAAGAGCCGGTACATCTATACCCTCGGAAAGACAACGGACATTTGTAAGTACACGGCATTCATTTTCACCTATATTTTCATCTGCAAGCCATGCCAGCTGCTCATTGCGTGCTTGTGAGTTCATAGAACCGTCGATATGACGTGCCTGTACTTCGACAACATGCTCTCGCTCTTCTGTACTAATGGAATCGCGATACTTCTCGCAGATAGTCGGTAATACTTCTGCTGTATTAACCGAAGTACCGGGTGAATGATTGTTTCCAATGGCGGAGCAGAAAGCGATAGCTCTGTGCATCACCGTTGGATCTGCATCCCATGTTGCGTGTTTATCACCACGGATGATTTTGGAAAGGCCATTTACAATACCGATTAACTTTGATGTGTCGTCAAAATTTAATTCGACATTATTAGGTCTTTTATATCTGAAAGGATATTGTCTGGTAAGTCATCCTCATTCACTGTAAGTACAAGAACTTTGTAGTCCGTTAAAAGTCCATGCTCAACTGCGTATGAGAAATTAACTCTGAAAAACTCTTCTCCGTAAAGTTTAGGGTCGTCCATAGAGCAAAGTATCGCATCTTTTTCGGATGCTTTAATCTTTGCGGATTGCCCATACAAACGAGGGGTTGCAGTCATATAAAGGCGTTTGTTGCCTTTGATATATTCAGCATCATGTATTTTCGTAAAGTTGCTTTCGTCTCTATCTGAAAGTTTAACCCAGTTGTCCTGTGTGCTTCATCGCAAACGATAAGGTCGAATTTTCCATACGTTCCGGCAGTTTCTTTGAGGATTTCATGTTGGGCTGCATGTATAGCCTCTATGGATTGGTATGTTGAAAATACAACCGTCAGTCCGTTATGGTTCCTATATAATTTCACCTGCTTTGCAATGCTCTTGGGGTTTGTCGTAGCCGGAACAGCAAGGTCAACAACACTGTCTTGCGTATCATCAAAGTCTTTCTTAATTTTTCGTGAAGCACGACTATCCGAACAAATACAAATGCCCTTAATGGGATTTACTTGCATCTGCACACCAAGCATTCAGACTTTGCCCTAAAAAGAGAAATAGAGGGCACCATAAAAAAGTACCAACCCCTTATTGTTCAGTAAATCTTCCGCTATTTTTAATGCGGTATATGTCTTTCCTGTACCGCAAGCCATGATAAGTTTTCCCCTGTCATGTTCTTGAAAATAAGCATGTGCGGCAGACATAGCTCGCAACTGGTGCTCACGTGGCTGTTTGCCCGGAAGCATAGCCTCTTTACCTTTAAGGCCATCAATGAGCAGTTGCCAATCAACTGGAGAGTTCTGTAAATCTACAAGTCCGACCCTGTTAAAGGAGGATTCTGATTTTGGATTGCATCTTCGGCATTCTTTCCCCAATGGTTTGTCGTTGAAATCCACATCCGTTTTGCAAATGAGGTCGTTTGCAAAGTCTCTGGATCTTTGAATTGGCGGCTTGATGTTGCAAGGAATGAATCTACAGGCTGGCTTGTCAATAACTGAATCCTCCTTGTAGCATTTACATTGAATCGCCCAATAATCACCTTCTTCGGTACGTGCAACAAGATCTATACCTGTATCCTTTCCTCCAAGATCTGCACGGCTTGGAAAATCATCCCACAGCCATACTTTAGTGAGGTTGGAATACCGAGGGTCTGAAAGCAGCCAAGAGCGCATCAAACGTTCAAATTGGGTCCTTTATCCTTTTGTGTAAAGGACTCCGATCTAAATTTATGTAGTATATCGTTGAAAGTCATTGCAATCAAAAAAAGTCCTCTCTTGCAGTTATCCGAAGGTTAGCCAAACCATATCACACTACAATCAAGGACATCTCTTATGATACTTCTTCTAAATATTTTATTTCTTATTGGCTCATTTTTTCAGATAAATTCGTGCTATTTTACAAAGGTAGCAATTATACTTGAAATAACTGTCTAATATTTGATATTTAACAGAATATTATCTGATTCTTGTCTATTTACTACCGATTTGAAACGTAATGTATTAGGCAATAGTCTATTTGTATTTGTCAGAGAAAATTTGAAGGACAGTTTCACTTCAAGTCAAAGACATCAAATAAAACTGTCAATAGTATATTACATACTATTTGAAAAGGTGAAATACTATCCAAAGAGAGAACCTTTGAGGCTCCATTTCATTTCACTTCAAAGGCTCTCACATTGATAATGTATCGGAAAGATTAGTCTGAAAAAGATTGCTTTGCTCACAGAAATATAAGGAAACACCCTAATAGTGAGGATTATTGGTGCTTCTTGCTCGATACCATATTACGTGCAAAGTTACTACGGACAGGAGGAACATCAAGTACCATTGTCTTTTTCGGTCGGAGGGCTTGCCGGCAGCCTTCCGCAAATTTTCTCGTATCTCCAAAATTTGGGTATTCCGTCCGCGCTCTCTGACCTCATACTTGCCTTATCCCCCTTTTGTCCGTAGTGTAGGAAACGCACGAAAACGGTTCTCCTGACCAAGAAGCTCAAAAAGAGCCTTCACAAAAGGGAAAAGAATTGGAACTCTAAAAACGAAGGATTATGCGAGTAAAAGAATGACTATCGAACAAGGGAAGAGAGTGGGGTATCAGCCGCTTTTCCAACTTTCACAAGACTGGAAGCGTAAGAGGCATGAAAAGGCTGTATTACGGCTATAAATGTCTATTAGTGCGTTGTGGCAGCTATGTTTATAATGTATCGGCAGAGCCGCAAATCTACCATCAGGCAACTTTCTAAAAACTATAGATTATGGACTATCAGGAATTTTCAGGAGAGGTTATCTCCGAACAAGATAAGGCTTTTGCCAAAGAGTTTACAAACTTCGTCAATGGACGGATGTGTTCCGCAGAGAAAACCGGCAAGGAGCCTTACCAGAGCGCACCGTTATCTCCAGCAGCAGATGTTCAAGGTGTTCATGGGTTTCATGCGACAGTTGGCATACAACTATCAAAAAAGGGTTCTATGACGAGCGTAACGAGTGGGCATCACGGCTCGCCTCGGAAGCGTACCGTCATCTGATTGAAAGCAATCTCATATTTGACCCGAATTATCAACCCTAAAACAAAAGTATCATGAATAACGAATATGATTTTCCCGAATACGGACGGCAATGTGAGCTTTAATACACCGTGGCGTGGGTATCACCGTGGCACAATAGTAGCCAAGACAGCAAGAGGTTTTATCGTGCAGTTCAGCAGTGGTGCAGAGATAGAAATATATGAGGACGAAATAAAATTTGATTGATATGTGCAGGTTAATGACACCCCAATTAGCGGAAGCCTTGAAAGGTTTTCCGCTTTACTCCCAGAACGGCAAGGGAAAAGAAGCGGTTTGCCGTGCAGTGTTTATTCTCGGCTCTGCCCGATGGTTCATCCTTGAAGGAGAAGCAGAAGGGAATGATACCATCCTTTTGGCATAGTCATCGGACTGATGGAGGACGAGTATGGCTATATCTCGCTGAACGAGCTTTTCGGAAGTGGAGCTTGACTTGACCAAACAGGGTATGGCAAGTTGCAAGTCAGACAGCAACAAGACTTTCAACCGACCCCATTAAAGAAACTTCAAGACAACCGATTACAGCGTTTCCTTGCAAGGTTTGAGGATTGAGTATTAATCCGTCAGCCGTGGCAACAAATGCTACGGCTGACATTATCTATGTGCTATGGAATATAGGAATTTGTTTGATATAGCTGTCAGAAATGGCTGGCGCGTGTTCCACAAAGAGCAGGATGGTATTTGGATAGTTGAGTTCCGAAGGAAAACATTTAGTGGCGGACCCTTTTGTTTCACCGTTGAAATGGAATATGGTAAGGTGGAAAACCTTGTCAGTGAGATTATATCATTTGCAGATGCAATAGACCCGGAGACTTGTGCTGTTGAATGGATGATACTGTCTGGTGCTGTTTCACCATCCTGTTATCAGCAAGCCGTGGCCGACATGGATAATATCCGTGTCGAAGTCTGGCTGCTTGTCTATGATTTGTTGGGGCTTATCGGAAGCAGTAACGCCTCGCCCAATTTCCCAACAATGAACTTAACTAAGAGATATGCAAACGGCATCATGGAATATCATTTTTCCGTTTGCGCCCTCTTTGGGAAGTCCATTGGCTTTATAGGCTATCAAATCCCTTCCTTGGAATAGGAGTTTCGCTTGATTGGGAAACCGCGTAAATGATAATGGCTTCTCAGGGTGACTGATATAAGCGTATATTGTACATCGGTGTACGCCAAAATAGCGTGCTGCCTCACTCACCGAATAGATTTGTTCCGGGATAATCTCTCCAAATAATTTATGCAAGTCCATCATGGCATTCATTTTTGCCATAAAGGTAAAAAGCAAAGCGATTGGGATGCAATACGTCAAATATTGGAATATCAAGGAGATAATCGGATAATTTATGATAAATTGTTCCAATGTATGAACTGACACGAAGAAAAGGCTGCATTATATATCCGATTTATGCAGAAATGCACATTCGCAGAAGTAGAAGCCTATATGTTTGAGTGTTGACAGCGTTGACAAGCGAGCTGACATACTATCTATCCAAATAGCCATTACAAAAGCGATTGCTATACAATATTTTATCTCTTTTCTTAGAAATAAGAATTTAGAATAATAGTCTATGTCTTGTCAACGTTTGGCTTCGATTTTTCCAGCATTTCCGATAATGACTACCTTTGTCAACGTTTGTCAACGCAATTTTCTTATAGGAAGTCGTTGATATGAGGATTTTTATGCTTTGTCAACGGTGTCACCTTTGAAATAGGTGCATATTATATTTGGAAATGCACAATGAAACATTGCTAACGCTATTAGCAGGGGGGTAATACGTCTTGCATGATTGGAGTTTAATAACAATCAATGTTTGTTTCTGAGTTTACAAAACTATTCTTATTAAAGTCGCATCATCCTCATATTCTTCATTTGTGGGTAGAGTCTTTGTCTAACATCTGATTGACCTTGACTTGTTTATAAAGTCCGTCAGTACAAAGGGAAAAGGGAACTTCCAGCATTGGCTTTTCTGGCATTGGTATGGAATGTCATCTCTTAAACCTGCACCTTTAATGCACCTTGTGAGCAGGTACTTACCATATCCGATATTCAGAGTGTGGTCTGTGCTTAATTGCTTCATTTCATCGTGGTCAGAAATATAAATTCTGACATTGCCCAACCAAGTATAGTGAATGTCTCTATCTTCTATAAAGGCGACAGCAACGGCTGCGCCCATTTTACTATGCATCTCCAAACTCTTTTTGGAAACGGCTTTGTCTGCAAATTCTAATGCCTTAATCAACAAATCGCTGACAGTCATTTTATTTATGTGCTCACAAACAAAAGTTGTAATTGTGCTTACAATCAAATCTGCTGCCTCCTTGCCAAATGTTAAGCCACCCATACCGTCTGCCAATACTGCGATAATCTTATCGTCTATTATTTGAAGGACTGACAGGCTGTCTTCATTTGAATTGTGCTTACCTTCTATTGAAAAGCTATCTATTTTCATTGTTTTCTCCTTTCTTTAATACTTCAACCATTCCGATTAGTGCATTTTCACAATCATATGTGAGTCGCTTGCAGAATACTTGCTACTCATAGACCTGATTAGTGGACTGTTTTCATCCAGTTCTATTTGCGCTTGTAGTTGGTCGGTATAGAATTGCAAGTGTTCTTTTGTAAGAAATTCTTTCATTTCACAAGCAATCCATCGAGCACCACCATTCAAGAGGTCAAAACTTTCACTTGTTTCCTGCACCTCATCAGGAACTGGTTGTTTGAACGAAACGTATGCCAAATAGAAATTGTCCATTATATAAAGCATATCGGCTGCGTCTTTGTTGTGAGCAAGTGCCTGTCAAGCCAAGTATCAAATTTAATGAGGAATTGTCCTGACAAAGGAGCCATCTTTATTGTAATGGCGTCTTCAATCACCACTGTATCGGCTATATTCATTACGTCTCTAAAACATTTGACCGACATTTCAGGATTGCCTTCAGGTGGCCATGACTTTTTCGTCTTTCTCCATCTCCGAAAGGCACAATGTCTATTTCGTAGTCATTCTTTCCATCCACACCTTTATAATAAAATCGCTGTTTCGGTTTACCCTTGACAAAATTGTTTTTCAATAAATTTTCCGACAATAACTCGAACTGACTCCAATCTTTCAAGGCAATAGCCACATCAAGATCAGATGTTCTTCTACGCGAAGGCGGCATTTCAAGTATTTCCATAGCAATGTCTCTTGCCAGTGCGCCAACAACATACACATCCAGTTGCAGGTCGTTCATTACTTTACTCAATGCTTCAAGGGTGTCATAAAGCAAATTATTCTGTAAAGTATCTCGTGTGATTTTATATTCCATTTTCTTTTTTATTCTTAATGCGGCCTCATGGCAACGGCTGTCTCCAGCACCCATTAAATCCGCGTAAATGACTAATTTTGGGGCAAGGTTTAGTTTGCTTTCCCCTATCCAAAATTTCTTGTAGATGCGTATTTCCCCATTTGGGGCAGGCATTACCGCACCGGTACGAAGAAGCAACGAACTTGTCTACATCTGAATAAATTTCAAATTCACCGGGGATTAAGTAACCATCTACTAAGTTGGCTCCACAATCACCTCCCCAATACATACCTTCGGGAAGAAGCATTTCTTTCCATTTTCTTCTATGCTCCGGACTGCGGAAGGTCATCCGATTGATGAGTAATTTAGGTTTCAAAATTCATTGTATTGCTGTTGCCACCATTCGACAAGTTCTTCGCGCATCGAAATCTTTTCTGCCTTTTTCAGTTTGCACCAAGTACTGTTTCGCTTTCAACAAATCGTTTTCGTGATAGTGCCCAAAGACAGCCCGACTTTCTCTTGAATCTCACGATAAGCCCAATTGACGCTTTCAGGATTTTGCAAGAAGAATAAGATGAGTTTTGATGTTTGTCTCACTTATTTTTGAAGTAGAACTTGGTTTAGTGGGGTGTTGTCTTTTTTGGCCGGCAATCTTAATGATTAGACTCTTATGTCTGATATCACAATTTCCTACTTTGTCTATCCAATTGATTTGATTGTCCGAAAGCGTATTGGCTAATTTGGGATAGATTTTATCAGTAATCAAAACCATAGGCATATTCCTATCGCTACTTTTTACTTCTGATTCCGTCAACGACTGAAAAGATGTTGGCGTTGCTTATGGTTTTCTTTATGTCACAATAAAACTTCAAGCTATTAATGCTAATAGTTTGGTCCAATTCGTCACAAATGACAATACAGTCATTCCTTGTTGTCGCCCTCAAATTGTTGATGGCTTCATGAAACAATTCCAAATAATCTGTTCTCATTGTTGTATCGTTCATTGTTCATATAATGTTCATAAATTGATAAACACTGCAAATTTAGTGAACATTCTTTGCTTTTTGCCAAATTTTTGCGTTCATTATTTCATTGTGTTCACGAATTTATGAACATGCGTAATCTATAAACAAACGTTGCCCGTAGTCCATTTTTCTTTCAGAGAATAATTTATTCAGAATCAACAGTGTAATACTATATGGCATTTAGGTGCCAATAATACCTCTTTCATATTACCTTTTGAATCGTGGCTTTATATGAGTGGTGATGGAATTGGAAATTTGATTCAATTCCATCTTTACTTTGTATAACTGTTCTCTGGATAAAGGTGCAATGCAATGGATTAGCAAACCGTCCGATACTATTTTTCTTTTTTCTCTGATGCCGTTTATACCGTCAAAGGGATTTTGTCAGCACCGCAAGCCTTCATGTAGGCATTGACTGCATCGCGCATGGAATATAAACCCAGTCCGATTTTACCCCAACGCACCAAAGCGTTCACCGCTTCGTTTTTAATTTGTCAAGTCCTTCGTTCTTCATTATTTCATCATTTAGAATGGTAAATCCTCCTGAATGGGAGGTGTGGTATCGGAAGGGGTTGAATCGGAAAGATTGTCTTCCGACAAGTCCAGACTGTCAGACACAATTTCCGTTTCAAGATCCAGTCCGAAGGCATCCTTTAATTGCAGGTAATCAAAGCACAACGCTTTGGGGCGGTTTACCTTGACTTTCCTGACCTGCTCACCATTGATTACTTCTATCATGTAGTCCGGTAATCCGCCGGGCTGGAGAATGGTGAACCTGTCCTGTTTCAAGCCAAGGTACGAGGTGGGATTTTAAGTAGGACATGATGGTTGACCAGTTGGAGCGGTTAGCGGTGGCGTTCATGTTCCGGCTGTTGAACAGGGAAGCCACTGCCGCCATATTCAGATAGAGGATAGGACGGGCTTCCTTGAACTCAATGTCCTCCTTGACGGATATGGGACGGAAGGATTTCAAGTACCGTATGCGGTAATGCGCCTTTTCGATACATTTCCTGATGTCTGGAATCTTGTAGCATATTCCAGAAGTCGGCGATTTCTTTCCTGCGCCAGGCTCGTTCTGGTTACGGATGCCCCTGAATGCTGTTTCAAACAGGCTCCGTATAACTGAAAGGTACATGGATGACAGTCTCCAATGTGCGGAACGTGGCCAACGGGATGACCCAGTTGCCGAAGATGCGGTCATGGATCGTTTCGTTTTCCAGTTTTGTAGCCAGTTCCCGTTTGGTGATGGCATATATTTCAGGAAAGTTCTTCTCAAACAGTTCCCTATGGTTCAATATCTCTACCGTCAGATGGGTCAGCCCCAAATTGCAGAGAGCCACCAAATCCTCATAATTTCTTTTCTCCGCCTGGTTGAACGATGTCTTGGAGAAAGCAAGGAAGATGACACGGGTGTAAAGTGCCATGTCCTGCGTGGGCTTGTCCTGTCCGCAAAGTGCCACGCCGGTAGTGACGATGGTCTGGGCCGCCATTCCGTCCGTACTTGTGTTCTTTTTAGTCTGGCCACCGCCACCCCAAAGACCTTTGAGGTAGGCTATCTTGCGGATGTCAAGGTCGTTTTTGTACTCGTCCAATACAACAAGTGTGTTTACAGCTTGTGACACCCGGTCGTTCATGGCCGGTACGGAGGTGACACCGAGGTTGGGCGGGTCAACACCGTGCAAGAAGAATGACTGGAGGGAGGTGGCAAGGGTGGTCTTACCTGTTCCCTTTTCTCCGAAAAGGTTCAGGATGGGGAAATGCCGGGTACGCCGGAATATGATGTCACGGAACAGGGTGGACAGTAGGTAAGAAAAGGCGATGGCCGCATTCTCGCCGAACACTTCCACCAACCTTGTCACATAGTCGTAAAGTTTCACGCCGTTGCGGTTCTCGTGCACCATCAGCCTCTCAAACTGGAAGATTTCCTGATTATGGATATAGATTTTGGACGTGGCAGGAATGTAAAAAGCCTTGCTATTGATACCCCTTACGATACCTAATTCATCCACTTCCCTGAAAGTGCCGTCCATCAAAATGCCGTTGCCAAAGGCGAAGAAACCTTCCGTGTCATTCCAACCCAATTTCCGTATGCGCTCCGCTGTATCGGGTTTTCGAGTAGAGATATTCCTTGACACGGTTGAGTCTTGTCAATCTTGGCCAACCACACATAGTTGCCCAAAGAGCCGACCTTTTGCTGAAAGTTACTCAACGAACAAAGTTCGGATTCTTTCAGGCTCGATGACACGGCACATGTTGTACATGTTCCGCATCCGAAAGATACGTGTTCCATTGCTCTCGTCCTCAATGTGGAACAGCGGTTCCATGATGAAGTTGGAGATTCTTGCCGGCTCCTCGTCATCGTCGCCGGTGGCATAGTAGCAGTTCTCCCTTACAAACAGGCCGAACTGCCGCAATAATTCGGCATCCCGTTGCATTTCATTCATGGGCGCAAGCCGTTCATTCCTTTTCCGGGCTTCCCCACGCGCCTGTGCGACGGCATCACGCCACGCTTCACCTTGCCGTGCAGTTTGGCCACTGCTCGATGCACTGGTCAAAGACAAAGCTGATCCTTTACATAACGCATCAGGTCTGCTATTTCGGCCACGCATTTCCGCTCTTCCACCAATGAAGAAGCGACAAGAAAACGTTTTTGAGCCAGCCAGATGATGAAATGCTTCTCTGCCAGCGAGGTGTAATCCTCTTTACTCTTGATGAAACTGTCCGCATCATTTTTGACAAACTTCACTTGGAAAGTATCTTCGGACGGTATATTCTCACCGACAACCGAGGCTTTGACAAACGGAAGTTCCCTGACCGTCACATGAAACCCTTTCCTGATTGCCATCGCACCGTTCGCCATGACCGCCTCAAAGCCGGCACCGTATGGTTTGCCTTCCGTCACATCTGAATCGGGAATGAAACATAAGGATGATGTGTACTTTTTGAGCCTGTTCAAACTGGCTGTCCGTCCATGCGGTGCCAAGTGCGGCCACGGTATTGTCAAAGCCGACAGACTGCATCCGCAGGACATCGGGTGCGCCTTCCACTATGATAAAGTAGTCAGCGTTACGTTGGTGGCTTGCCCTGTCGATGCCGAACAAGGTTTCCCCTTTGGAGTAAACCGGACTGGTGGAAGAATTGATGTATTTCGGGCTTTGGGATTGTGGCCGATGTGTCTTGCCGTATAAGCGATGATACGTCCCCATCTGTTCCTGATAGGTATCATGATTCGTTGCCGAAACATGGCATAAATGTGTCCGTCCTTCCACGTTTAAGCATTCCCAACTCAAAGAGTGCTTCTTCATTAAGCGACCTTTTTTGGCAATAGTCAACAAAGAGGTTTCCGTCTATTGGGGCATATCCGATACCAGCCACGGAACAGAACTCTTCCGGCCATCTGCCATAGGCATAGTCACGGGCCTGTTTGCACTCTATATTATCTGTTGTCCTCAGACAGTTCAAAAAGTAGGCCTGTATATGATCCAAAGCGACAAGGAGAGATTCCTGTGTTTTTTCTTCGGCCATTTGTTCCTCATTATATTCTTCCTGTGTGTATTCTATTTGGATATTATGATGTTTTGCGATGAATCGGACTGCATCCATGAATGAAAATCCTTCCTTCTCCATGATAAAGGTGATTGCATCGCCACCACGGTTACAGCTGAAGCAATGGAAAAGATTCTTTGCCGGAGAGACAGAGAATGAGCCTGTCCGTTCCTCGTGGAAAGGACAAAGCCCCATCAATGCCGAGCCTTTTCTTGAAAGTTTGACGTATGGGCGGAGGACATCTTCTATGGAAAGTTCCCTGACCTTGCTAATGGTCGATTCACTGATCATAATGCGATTAAGATATTCCAACAGTCTATGATTGACTGTCCCAAATATTTCGGACGGCAAACATTGTCTGGGTTGATCGGCCTGATATAACCGCGCTCCTGTACTTGCGTAATGTCTTGTGGCTTATGCCCAATTCGGCACAAGTCCGTTTAACTGAATAGACCCCATTAGGGTCACAAGTAGGTTTTAATTCCTTCATTAGCTATAAATTCATGATGAACAGCCCCATAAATATGTTTGTTTGCCACATTGACGGGGTAGTTCTAACTGTCAACATAGCCATAATATTGTTTGAATACTCGCCTTTTTACCGTCATTCCAGATCATCTTTCGTAATGTCTTTGTCGAAATAGTCCTGAACGATACGCTGCAACAGGCGCAAGTCGGCCCGTCCTGTACTCGACCTTGCCCGGTCTTTTGTATGCTACCACTTTTCCCATGCGCCTCCATCTTTCGACGTTGCGGCGGCCAAACATTTCATAAGCCCTTCTTTGACTGATAAATTCAGGGTCGTTGTTGTCTGACTTCAAAAAACTTTACGATTCTTGCAGCAAGGTCATTCAGAAAGATGTCATACGGAATAAGGCGGTCTAAAAACTGCATGAATGCCATATTCCCTATATGATACGTTTAACGGTTATTGTTTGGGTTTCCCTGTTCGTCTTTGTTTTTGAACTGCCTGTTATAAATAGCTCCCAGTTCGGAGGCTTGCGTGCGGACGCTTTTCAGCCTTGAAATGGGGAATGTGACTGTACCGCCTACTTCGAGGGCAGTAAGTGCTGGGCGAATTTTTTTCCAAGTTTTCTGCCATAATCTTTGGATATTTAATATTTAATGTTTAACTTGTACCCACTAATATAGTGTATTACACCTGCAAAGTAACACAAAATGGTTTATATACACAAATATTTGTTTGACTATTTAATGTTTAAGGTCTAATTATTGACTTAGCCCCATGGATATAGACATAAAAAAACGTACATATAGGTGAGGCAATCGAGAAACATCGCAACGAACTTGGATTGAGTAAATCCGAGACTTGGACGGAAAATTGGTGTGCCGCAACAGCATGTCAACCGCATACTGGAGAGGAGACTATGGAGACCAAACGCCTTATCAAGGTCAGTGAGGCTTTAGGCTTTAATTTCTTCACACTGTTCTGCCCTGTCCAACACCAGATATCCGCCTATCTTGCGGCAGTGACGTTGGATGGTAATGCCCACAATATTATTGGTGATGCCGAACTCGCCTCTCAACTGGCCAAACTCAGACAGAGATAGAAAGCCAAAGGGGCACTATTGCACTCCTGAAAGAACAGGTGGATAGTCTGAATGCGCAAATAAACCGTCTTGACTCTAACTTGAAGGATAAGGACGCAATTATAGAACTATTAAAAGAAAGGAGATAAATGACTTGAAAGTTGCTATAGACGAATAGCAGGGAATCATTGAGTAAAAAAATGCGATGTAGTGCTTATCAGTCGCTTACAATAACAATGTAAGTTTTTGATTATTAATAATGTATTGCAGCGGCGCAAGCCGCCGTCGAAGAGTAGAAAATTCGATTAAATCAATATTAAACAAATATTCGCTTACTCCGGGATTACACTGGGAAATTAAGCTATTGAATATCAGTGATATATTGATGTGGCGCAGGCAGCAATTGAAGGATAGAAAGATAAACTGGTTAGAAAGTTAACTTTCTGATAATTGGGCTGTAATCGTCTCGTGAGAGAATGATTACAGCCTTTTTTGTTGGATGATGTTATTTTTAATTGTATTTGTTCAGCCCTGATAATCAGCCATTAATAATGATTTGTTTGGTGATTATTATAAAAAACTAACTAAATATTTGTTTAAGATGAAAGAAGTAGCTTAATTTTGCCCCCGAAAACAAAACATGTTTTTATTTTATAACTTAAAAAGAAAGAAGATGAAAAAGGGTTTATTATTGGTAGTTGTAATGTTAGGCAACTATCGCTGTAAAAAGCACAGGACATTTACGTAGGCGGATCATTGAACGTATGGCGTAACAGCACAGGCAACACTACTTCTTTAAAGTTGCTCCGGAAATCGGCTACAATTTTAATGAAACATGGGCATTGGGTGCTGAACTGAACTATTCACACGAATATGTGAAACAAGTGACTGCAAATTCAGTTACTGTTGCTCCGTACATCCGTTGGTCTTACTATCAGAATGATGCTGTACGTCTGTTCCTGGACGGAACTGCTGCTATTGGTTTTCGTGAAAATCAAAGATGGTGATACCACTAAAGCAGGTCAGATCGGTTTGAGACCGGGTATCGCTGTTAAACTGAACGATCATTTCTCTTTTATCGCCAAGTATGGTTTCTTGGGATATCGTAAGAATGTGAACACTTCCGGAGATTCTTTCGGTCTGATGTTGACTAGCGAAGATTTGTCTATTGGTTTCCACTACAATTTCTAATCGGGTAGTAGATAATAAAAAATAGGAAAGGGATTCTCTGAAATAGGAATTCCCTTTCTTTTCAGTGTAATCTCTATATTTTACACGTTTGTTAACGAAAAAAGTTGTTTGATATATATATCAATCATATATTTGCATTGTTAATTAAACAGATGATTTAACTATAGTATTAATTAAAACTTTAGAATTATGAAAAAAAGAGTGCTTTATTTATTTTATTTGCGCTGATTTCAGTTGCTGGCTTTTCACAGATTACAGGTTGGAATGCTAAGGTAGGAATGAACATTAGTAATTATACAGGTGATGCTGATTTGAATGCAAAGATTGGCTTTAAACTTGGAGGTGGTTTTGAATATGCTTTTGATAATACTTGGTCATTACAGCCATCATTGTTTTTTGTCGACTAAAGGAGCAAAAAAGGATGGTAATAGCATAAATGCAATGTATTTGGAATTACCAGTTATGGCTGCTGCTCGTTTTAATGTTGCGGATAATACAAATATTGTGGTTAATGCTGGTCCTTATTTGGCATGTGGTATTGCTGGTAAAACCAAAATTGATTTGGGGAATGATACGGAACGTAAAGTATGATACATTTGGTGATGATGCTTTAAAACGTTTTGATGCCGGTCTTGGTGTTGGAGTAGCTTTGGAATTAGGTAAGGTTATTGTAGGATTGGATGGTCAATTTGGTTTAGTAGATGTAGAAAAAATAGGTAATCCTAAAAATACAAACTTTTCTATTGTATTAGGATATAAATTCTGATAAGAAAATTACTAAAAAAGTAAACCGCTGTAAAAGATTACTTACAGCGGTTTCTTTATTTATGATTGTATATAATATTCGAATCGATATTTCTTAGTCCGCCAATTTCTTTAATTTTTGAAATGCTCGATCACAGCCAGATAATTCTGATCCAGACAGGCATCAAATTTATTCCAGAGATCCCCAGTACAACAGCCCCTCCAAATCCGAAATCTTTTATTTCTAGTAGATTATCTTCATTAATACCTCCAAGTGCCATTACTTTTGAGTCAATGATCTTAGCTTTCTGTGCCTCACGAAGTTCTTCTGCCGTATAAGTAGAATAGTAATTAACCTTCGAAATACTATCGTAAATGGGACTCATGAAAACGTAATCATAGAAATGCTTTCTGTTCTTCACCTCTTCTACGGAAGGGCAGGAACAACTGACGTGTCCGGCATAATCATGCGGCTCGCTCGGGTTGCGTGCATTCAGGTGGATACCCATCAGATTGAACTCTTCTTTCAGATAAAAATGTTCGTGTGTCACAATGCGGCGATGATATTTTTCCGGAATCAGCGTCAGTAATCGTTCGGAATACATGGCCGGTGTCTCAGGTTTTCTGAGATGTAGAATATCCAGTCCCTCCTCGAAAAGAGCGGTAATAATCTTATCTTCTTCAACGAAGAACGTGGGCGTGGTAACTACAATTAGTTTCATTTCCTTTGTAAAGTTGTAAAGTTTAGCAAAGTTACTAATTAACTATTTCAGAAACCAACGTTTATAGTGAAAATTTGTTAGATTGCAATGTGCGCAAGTCAATAGTCCATAGTTTACCTGATAATACTTCGCCAAAACCACAGATAATTTTCAGCACTTCCGTTGCTTCGATGCTTCCTGTTACCGCAGGAGTAATGCCCATTACACCTTTGGGAGGCGGGGGGCATTCGCCTCATTTCTTCTTCGTCCGGATATAAGTCCCGATAACTTTTTTCTCTTCTCCGTAATGGAAAACGGATACCTGACCTTCAAAGCCGCAGATTGCTCCATAGACATACACTTTCCCCATTTCCGCACAGATGTCATTGATAAGATAACGGGTAGAGAAATTGTCGCAGCCGTCTACTACTATATCATACTGACTGATAATTTCCTGTGCGTTTTCCTCCGTCAAACGGATTGGATAAGTCCGGATAGTTATCTCGCTGTTTAGTGCGGAAAGTCGTTCGGCGGCACATATTGCCTTGGGTTTACCTAATTCTTTCTCCGAATAGAGCACTTGCCGTTGCAGATTACTGATACTGACTACATCGTCGTCTACCAATCCAATGCAGCCTACTCCTGCTCCGGTCAGATAGAGGGCTATGGGAGAGCCTAGCCCTCCCACGCCTACAATAAGAACCTTTGCTTGCTTCAGTTTCTGCTGACCGTCTTCTCCGATTTCGGGAAGGATCATTTGCCTGTCGTACCGCATCGTTTTATCTTTTAAAGTCAAAAGACTGGTCCCAATCCTTCCAGACCGGTTCACGTCCTAATTTCCTCAGGTCGCGTTCCACTTCTACCGCTTTCCGTTCGTCACTCACGTGGAACTGCTCCAGCGTTTGCGGGTAGCTGTAATATCCGCCCGGTTCTGTTTTGCTTTCGGCACTCATGGTTGTCACGCCCAGTGTTGCCATGTGATTTCGTATCTTGGCGCTTTCACGGGTAGAATAGGAGATGTCTACATCGTGGTCGAAGATTCGCATGGCGAAAGTAAGCTGTGCAAGTTCCCGGTCGTTCATGATAACGTTGGGTTGGAAGCCATCGTTTTCGGATGGACGCATACGGGGGAAATTGACGCTGTATTTGGTCTTCCAGTAGTGCTTCTGTAGGTAGCGGAGGTGGTAAGCCATCATTGTCACATCCGTCCGCCATTCCTCCAGACCGATCAGGACACCCATGCCGATCTTATGGACACCGGCCTGTCCCATACGGTCGAAACCATTGACACGCCATTCGAATTTGGACTTCATGCCTCGCGGGTGATACTTTTATAGTTCGCCTTATGGTAAGTTTCCTGAAAGCAGATGACTCCGTTCAGCCCGTGATGGGTGAGTTCTTTGTATTCTTCCGCTTTGAGGGGCATCACTTCAATCTGAAGGTTGCTGAAATAAGGTTTTGCCAGGTCGAGAGCACGGGCAATGTAAAGGTACACCTGCTGCTGCCGGATTTTCACCCGTCACGAGTAAAAGATTCTCAAAAGGAGCCAGCCGTTTGATTGCTTTGTATTCGTTGACGATTTCCTCCTCCGTCAGAATCGTTCTTTTCATCGGATTACTGATATGGAAACCGCAATAGACGCAGGAGTTGGTGCATGAATTGGTGATATAGAGCGGAACAAACATAGAGATGGTCTTGCCGAACCGTTCCAATGTATATTTCTGGCTGAGGCGTGCCATCACTTCCAGATAGGGAGTGGCGGCAGGTGAGATCAATGCCATAAAATCGTTGACATCCAGATGCTCTTTTTTTGCCTAATGCACGGCGCACATCGGCATCTGTTTTGGAATAGATGGCTTTTGTCGTCTCTTCCCAGGATATTTTTTCTAATTCGTCTGAGAACATTTTAATTAATTGAAAGTTGAAAATTAAAAAGAAATGAGGTTGTGACTTGGTTTGGGGATATTCACAACTCATTATTTATCACTCTTGGCATTTTTCTTCAGATCACGGGATAATCTCATGGCGCAGAAATTTGGTCCGCACATCGTGCAGTATTCTCCGTCAATGTGATGGCCCGCGGAAATATCCCTGTGCCCGTTCCGGATCGAGAGACAAGTCGAACTGGTCTTTCCAACGGAACTCATACCGGGCTTTGCTCAATGCATTATCACGTACCTGTGCTCCCGGATGTCCTTTTGGCGAGGTCGGCGGCATGGGCGGCAATCTTATAAGTGATAACCCCTACACGTACGTCTTCTTTATCCGGCAGGGCAAGATGTTCCTTAGGAGTGACATAGCAAAGCATTGCTGTACCTAACCAGCCGATTTGTGCAGCTCCGATGGCAGAGGTAATGTGATCGTAGCCCGGAGCAATATCCGTCACTAAAGGGCCGAGTGTATAAAATGGCGCATCATGGCATTTCTCGATCTGACGTTCCATGTTCTCCTTGATTTTATGCATCGGTACGTGTCCCGGACCTTCGATAAATGCCTGCACGTTCTTTTCCCATGCACGAAGTACCAGTTCTCCCATCGTGTCCAGTTCTGCAAACTGTGCTTCGTCGTTGGCATCATGGATAGAGCCCGGACGCAGTCCGTCTCCCAATGATACGGCAACGTCGTATTGAGCCAGAATATCACAGATATCGTCAAAGTGTTCATACAGGAAACTTTCCTGATCGTGCACCAGACACCATTTGCTCATGATGCTTCCTCCACGGCTGACAATGCCGCACAGACGTTTATCGGCAAGATGAACATTATGGCGGCGGATACCTGCATGAATCGTGAAGTAATCCACTCCTTGCTCGCATTGTTCGATGAGGGTGTCCCGGTAGATTTCCCAATTCAGGTCTTCCACTACACCGTTCACTTTTCAAGAGCCTGGTAGATAGGTACGGTGCCTACCGGCACAGGGCAGTTACGGATAATCCATTCACGTGTCTCATGAATATTTTCTCCTGTTGAAAGGTCCATCAGCGTATCACCTCCCCATTTGCAGCTCCATAAAGCTTTTCCACTTCCTCGTCAATGCTGGAAGTGGTGGCAGATTTCCGATATTCGTATTGATTTTCACTAGGAAGTTACGGCCGATAATCATCGGTTCGGCTTCCGGATGATTGATGTTGGCAGGCAGCACTGCATGTCCTTCTGCTATTTCTTTACGGACAAATTCGGGAGTAATGTGAGTCTCGATTCCCAGTTCCTCACAGTTCATATTCTCACGGATCGCCACATACTCCATTTCCGGGAGTGATTATTCCTCGTTTCGCATACGCCATCTGAGTGATGGCTTCTCCCTTTTTGGCACGATAGGGAAGGGCAATGTGTTCAAAGCGGAGATGATCCAGACTTTTGTCATCACGTCTCATTTGTCCGTATTCCGAAGTGATTTCGGGGAGTTGCTCTACGTCACCGCGGCTTACAATCCATTCCTCACGTAAGCGGAGCAGTCCTTTCTTAAGATCAATGCTCATTTCAGTGTCACTGAACGGACCGCTGGTGTCATATACATATACTTCCGGATTCGGAGTAGCTATTTTTCTTCTCCTTCGAAGCTGACACTGGGCACTTGTTCAACTTTCCGCATGGCTACACGGATGTTCGGATAGAGTTTACCCGGTAGATATACTTTCTGGGAGCGGGGGAATTTTATTCTTTGTTCCATAATTGTTTTTAAGCAACTGAGTAGTCAGGTTGTCGACTACGCTTTAATTTTATTTATCAAGAAATGCAGTTAATGGTGAGCTTGCCTCTGCTTCAAAATTGAAGGCTTGCAGTCCCAGCCCCGCTTCGTAAGCCTGTCTTCCGGCTTCGGTAGCGGCTTTGAAAGCTTTGGCCATTTCTACCGGGTTTCCTGCAACAGCTATTGCCGTATTCACCAATACGGCGGATGCACCCAGTTCCATTGCTTCGGCAGCATGGCTAGGAGCGCCGATACCGGCGTCTACTACTACCGGAATTCCCGCCTGTTCGATAATAATCTGCAGGAATTCTTTCGTTTGCAATCCTTTGTTCGTGCCGATCGGAGCACCGAGAGGCATTACCGTAGCCGCACCTGCTTCTTCCAGTCGTTTGCAGAGCACAGGGTCGGCCTGGCAATAGGGTAATACGATAAAGCCCAGTTTAACAAGCTGTTCTGTAGCCTTTCAGGGTTTCGATAGAGTCGGGGAGCAGATAGCGCGGATCCGGATGGATTTCCAGCTTCAGCCAGTTGGTACCAAAAGCTTCACGTGCCATCTGTGCGGCGAATACAGCTTCTTCAGCATCGCGTACTCCCGATGTGTTGGGTAATAACTGGATATTGGATGAATAATATGTTTCAGCATATCGTCCTCTTTATCGTCCATGTCGATGCGCTTCATGGCTACGGTTACCATTTCCGTACCCGATGCCAGAATAGCTTGTGCCATTACTTCGTTGGAGTTGAATTTTCCTGTTCCCAGAAAAAGGCGGGAATTAAATTCACGTCCCGCAATTACTAACTTTTCCATATCCTATAAATTAGTTGTTATTTAAAATCCTTCTTGTTTCTTCTACCGGATCGTTTGCCCGGAGAATCGTTCCCGATAGGGCAATGCCGTTCACTCCCGTGCGAGTATGGCGGGAATATCTTCGTACGAGTGATTCCTCCGATAGCTACTACCGGCAGCTCGATATGTGCCTCCTGCATTTGCGCGAGGATAGAGACATAGCCTTCCAAGCCCAGAACAGGGCTCAGATTCTGCTTGGTCGTTGTAAAGCGGAAAGGACCGATACCGAGGTAATCTGCTCCGGCACGATAATGCAGTAGGACATCCTCGAACGTATTGGCTGTGCCGCCAATGATAAAGGCTTCTCCGAGTATCTGTCTTGCCTGATCGATAGACATATCCTTCTTTCCCAGATGCACACCGTCCACTTCCAGTTTCTTAGCCAGTTCGACGTGGTCGTCCAGAATCAGGATAGCTTCATGCTCTTTGCAGAGCGGTTTTAGTTGCAAGGCTACCGCTTCCACTTCATCGAGTGGTGCGTCCTTCATGCGTAACTGAATCCATTTGCAGCCTCCTTCGAGTGCCATACGTGCCGATTCGAAGTAAGAATACCGTTCGGTCCGGTGGTGATAAATTGTAGACTGATCATCTTACTATCCTCCGCAAGCCGCTTTGATAATTACCAGATTGTCATTCTCGTGCAACGAAAACGTTCCCATTCGGTACGGGGAATCATTTTGTTGTTTACGGCGATAGCGATGCCTTGAACCGGAAGCTCCAGTTGCACTGTCAGTTGGGTAAGGGTAGAGCCGGGAGTTATTTCCACCTCTTTGTTGTTCACTTGTACTTTCATTGTCCTATCAAAATAAATAAGTTGAAAGTAAATACAAAGAGCGTGCTTTTTATAAGAAAGGCGATAAGAAGAAACACAATCCCTACGTCAGTGCTAACTGCCTCAGGTTCCTAGGGTATAATCTCAGCCCCTCTTGGGGCACCCCTTTGTCTTTACGGGAGCAAAGTAAGCGAAAAAAGAAACAGAAAAACACTAAATCAACCGATTTTTTTTTCATTTTTCTGTTGATTCCCTTTCTTTGATAGGATGAGAGAAGATAAATCGCGCTCCGCCTTTGTAATCTTTGTCAATCCAGATATCACCTCCCATATATTGAATCGTCAGTTTACAGATAGCCAGTCCCAAGCCTGTTCCCTGCACAAATTCATTCAACTTCTCGAAGCGTTGGAATACAAGTTCCTGCTTGTCTTCGGGGATTCCTGTACCGGTGTCGGTCACAGAAAATAGCATACACTGTTTTTCTTTGTCCACCGTGTAATCCAATGTAATGCTTCCTCCGGCGGGAGTGAATTTTAACGCATTATTCAGCAGGTTGATGATGATTTGTTGCAGACGCAACGGGTCGGTATAGAGCATATATGGCTCTTTGGGCATTTGCAGCCTGACGTCTGCATTCGTTGTTTTGTTCCGGTTGGTCAGGGTAATCATATTTTGGCAATGAGTCACCAGTTCGCACCATTCATAGTTGAATTGCAGCTTTCCCGATTCGAGACGCGATACATCCAGTACGTCGCTGATAAGCTGTAGCAACAGGTTAGAATTGGTCTGGATGATATTGGCATATTCTTGTAATTCTTCCGAAGGTTCTACGGAATTGATTAGCAAACTGGAGAAACCTACGATTGCATTTAATGGCGTACGTATTTCGTGACTCATATTCGACACAAAAGCACTCTTTAGCTGGTTGGCTTCCTCCGCACGCTCTTTGGCGTCACGCAATTCTATCTCCGATGCTTCCAGTTTCTTTTTATCTTCCCGTAGTTGTTTCTGTTGTTCTTTCCAGACGATTCTTCAGAATTTTAGTCCGGTAATAGTAATACAATGCAATCATCAGTCCGCCTATCAATACAAGGAAGGTGAGCAGGATAAACTGTACTTCCGTTTTGTAAGCCACAAAAGAAAGGGATCGGCTGGTTGATTACGATTGAATTAATGGGTAACTTCTTGTCTTCAAATCCCCATTCTTTTTAATTTATTGGCATCAAATTTATATTTGTTGGGTAATATATTAATGCTACGGATGTCATTTTTCCCTTTATCCAGAAACTGATATGCGTATTCTCCCATTCCTTTGGCTATCCCTTCATATTGGGGACATATCCTCCGATAGCCCAATAACCTATTGCGGTGGACGTCAGACTGAACACAGGCAATAAAGGATTTGCTTTGGAGAAAGCATAAACGGAATTATTCATATAGGTGATTCCTCTGTTATCAATTCGCCAGATGCCAAGCAGCATTACCGAATTTTTGGGGAGAACACGTAATTGGTTGACCGCCATATCAAGTGTATGGATTCGGCCGTCGATGTAAGTGATAGGCAGTTCGGATGATTTTTCAGATTCTTTTTAAACCAGGCCTGTTCGGCAAGACCGTTGTATGTATTATCCGAAACGAATGCCAGATGTTCCATTTCCGGATAGAAATATTTCATCATTTCTATATCCTTGTTAATATCGTATTCGTATGAAGAACAGTATTTTACATTATATTCTTTCATTCGTTCCGTCAAGTCAATGCTCTGGGGTTCATATTGTTGCATATCAATAGGCTCATCCGGAATTCGGATGCCGTTGCGGGATGCCATTGCAAAGAATACGGGGAGTCTTTTGTATTTCTCATCTTCGAGATGAAGGAAGCTGCTCCATGCCTCACCGCCGAGGAAAATAACTAATTTTGCACCCGGATGTTTATCCAGAATCTCGGTTAGCGTTTCTTTCCATTTATGGGCCTGTGACAAATCCGTTACATTCATATTTTCTACGATAGTGGAGTACTTTCCGCCCAGTTGGGTATAAGTCTGTATAAATGTTGATATGTTGTCGTAGGTATATTTAGTATCGGAATTATAGGAGGTAATGAAAAGTATCTCTTCTGCAGATTCTTCTGTGTTGGCAGCATTGCATAAACGGGGGGAGAAGAATAGGAGAGCAATGAAGACAATGAACAATATCTTATTTCTTTTATAAAGTGTCATAATTGTTTGTTATGTTGATTCAAGTATCGCAAAAATACAACTTATGTAGCTGATATCCAATAAATATATTACCTTTTTTTATGCTAGAAAAAGGCCGCTGTGAAATTCACAACGACCTTTTCAATAGTATAGTTTAGCTTATTATATGAGTCCGGTTACATTCTTTTTTCTACCACATCCCAGTCGATGATATTCCACAGGGCGTTCACGTGGTCGGCGCGGCGGTTCTGGTAATCCAGGTAGTAAGAGTGTTCCCACACGTCAAATCCGAGAAGAGGTTTCAGCCCGGCGCGTACCGGGTTACTTCCGTTACCTTCTTTGGTGATATGCAGTTTACCGTTCTTGTCTACGGACAACCAGGCCCAACCAGAACCGAACAATCCGACTGCTGCTGCATTGAATTCTTTCTTGAAGTTCTCGAAGCTGCCGAAATCACGTTTGATTGCTTCTCCCAGTTTGCCTCCGGTTCCTTTCTTCGAAGGTTTCGGAGCGAATTGGAGGAAGTACAGATTGTGGTTCAATACTTGTCCCGCATTATTGAATATAGCTCCGTCCGGTGCTGAGGCAACGATTTCTTCTACCGTTTTACCTTCATATTCTGTTCCGGGCACAAGGCTATTCAGATTATTTACATACGTTTGCAGATGCTTTCCGTAATGGAAATCTATCGTTTGCTGACTGATTACAGGTTCCAGCGCATTGTTTGCGTAGGGAAGTTTTGGCATTTCGTAAGTCATGGTCATAATTATTAAAGACATTAATATAGTATTCATAATGTTACAAGTTTTAATTGGTCTTGTTATACTATAATAACAGCAGGTTGGCGGAAAAGGTTCACTACATCTCATTTTATTTGTAAATGTACTGTACACGCTCTGTTTCCTTCGGATTGTCGCGGTCTGCGCGATAGATCCATTGTCCTGTATTATCATATTCGTAATAGGAGTTACCGTCAATCCGGTTACCATAATCATCGTACAGGCAAGTCAGGTAACCGGAAGTTTTCTGGTTATTGCCCGTTATGCGTTGGTAAACTATCCGGGTCAGGTAACCGTATTTGTCATATTCATACGATTCTTTTTGAGAAAGAATTTGATCCGGTACGTTGGCGAACAGCAGATTTTGGTGTTGTGATTCCGTCAGCCGTCCTTTTTCGTCATACTTATTGGCCTTATATGCCTGAAGTTCCCCGTTCTTGTTGTATTCCTTGGTTTCTGTCAGTTGTCCCTGCTTGTTGTAGCTGCTGACAGCGAATCTTCCGTCCGTATATTTCAGCGAGTCGCTTTCTATGCTTCCGTCGGCACCAATGCGGCGTGTTTGCCGGTAAATGTCCGTTTTGGTTTTCGGATTAGTCTTCACTTCGAAGATGCAGTGGCCTTGCGGGTCGTACAGTCTGTTCGTTTGTATCTCGTTACTTATTTGCCCGTTTTTTCGGTGATTGAAAGCATAGAGGTGAGCTGTCCTTTCTCATTGTATGTATAAGTGGTTGAGATATTTCCCGTACTATCATTTTCTACGGACTTTATCAACCTTCCCTGATTGTAATATTTTACAGAAGTAGGAGTGGCGAGAATGGCTTGGAAGACGAATGGGTTACGTAGTGCATTTGCCTGGTCACGAAATTCTTTGTAATGATGTGTACAGAGAAAATCTTTCAGTAAACTCAAAGACTCAGAATTGACAATAGCCGGTTTCAACAGTTCAAAATCAGCTTTCTCGCTCAAGTACTCCAAATCGTCCAGATGAGTACGGGCGGCGGCAGTCAGGTACGGCGTATGCTTGTAGTCGTCGATAATTTGGCGGATCGCAGTGGCATTCCCTTCTTTTTGGAGACTGTCGATGTGCTGGAACAGGAAATTGTCGTAAAGCGAACGTACCTCCGCAAGATAAGGACGACTGTCTTTATCCTTGAAAAATTTCTGCATATCGGCATTGTCGAAGAATGCTTTGAAATTTCCGGAAGAAGGATCTTTTTCCACAAGTTGATAGAGCCGTTTGTTTTCGGCAGCGTTGACTTGTGCGATGAACTTTCCGTTTGGATATTCTGCGAGATACGTCTGATAAGTGCCGGGCGTGGGTGTTTTTAGCATACCTTCCAATAATGCCAGTTCGCGAATATCCCGTAGCCTTTGCAGCATCACGGAGTCGGACCGGATAATCAGTCGAGCGAATGCTGTCTATCACTGCCCGGCTGAAAGGAATCTTGTCCTTCGAACCTTCCAGGATGTAGATAATCGACTGTTCAGCTCTGTTCCGTACATCGGAAAGCTGTATTTTTCTTCGTCACAAATCGTGGAAAAATTTCCTTGGAAAGCTTTCCCGTAACATCCGAAATAGTTTGTGACAGCCTGTTCGCTATGTTCATTCCATAGTTGGTGGAGCACATCCAGCAGTGCCAGTTCTTCAGAGTAATAAGTTTGCGTCTCATCATCCAGCTTTTCGCGGTTCTTCTGCCATTTGTCGGCGTCGTTGTCGTTCAGATACCTGAGCAACTTTTTCCATGCGGCTTTGTTTTTGCGCCATGACCTGCGGAATGCAGGTAATCAGGCACAAACATAAAATAAATGATAAAAATATACTCTTTTTCATTGCTTTGAGTGATTAGGTTAAAATAGTTAGTGATGAAAATTCATAAAAATATCTTCATTCTCAAATGAATATTATACTTTTGTATTGAGAACAAAATTGAACGCCAAGGGTTTGTTAAAAATCCTCATTGTTTTTATAATGCTGTTATGAATACCAACTATATAGAGGAATTAAATGAGAGTCAGTGTGCAGCAGTGACTTATAACGACGGGCCTTCGCTGGTGATAGCCGGTGCAGGTTCGGGAAAGACACGTGTGTTGACTTATAAAATTGCCTATCTGCTGGAAAACGGCTACCAACCGTGGAACATCCTCGCACTGACCTTTACCAATAAGGCGGCGCGTGGGATGAAAGATCGTATAGCCCGTCAGGTGGGCATGGAGCGGGCACGTTATTTGTGGATGGGTACCTTCCATTCTGTCTTTTCCCGTATTCTCCGTGCCGAAGCAAAGTATATCGGATTCACTTCCCAATTTACTATTTATGATACGGCAGATAGCAAAAGTCTATTACAATCATAGACGAAGTGTTAAAAGAAAAATCATGAGGATTTGGTAAAATGGTGATTTGGAGGAGAAAGAAAAGGCGAAAGTCATCGAATTGAAAAAATCTATAAGCCGGGAGTCGTACAGGCACGTATTTCCAATGCCAAAATCATCTGGTCACTCCTACGGGGTATGCCGCTAACAAAGAGGCTTATGAAGGCGATATGGCCGCTAAAATGCCTGCTATCCGTGATATTTATACCCGTTACTGGGAGAGATGCCGCTGGGCCGGGGCAATGGACTTCGATGATTTGCTGGTGTATACTTATATCCTGTTCCGTGATTTCCGGAAGTGCTGGCACGTTATCGCGATCAGTTCCGTTATGTGTTGGTGGACGAGTATCAAGATACGAACTATGCGCAGCACAGCATTGTCCTGCAACTGACGAAGGAAAACCAGCGTGTCTGCGTGGTAGGGGATGATGCACAGAGTATCTACTCCTTCCGGGGTGCGGATATTGATAACATCCTTTATTTTACAAAAATCTATCCGGATACGAAAGTCTTCAAGTTGGAACAGAATTATCGCTCTACGCAAACGATCGTCTGTGCTGCCAACAGTCTGATTGAGAAGAATGAACGTCAGATACGGAAAGCCGTATTCTCGGAGAAAGAAAAGGGAGAGCCGATTGGGGTATTTCAAGCTTACAGTGATGTAGAAGAAGGGGATATTGTGGCGAACAAAATAGCAGAATTGCGCCGGGAGTTTCGTTACGGATATGCCGAATTTGCTATCTTATATCGAACGAATGCGCAGAGCCGTGTTTTTGAGGAAGCACTTCGGAAACGAAGTATGCCCTATAAGATATATGGAGGACTCTCGTTTTACCAGCGTAAGGAGATAAAGGATGTGATTGCTTATTTCCGTTTGGTGGTGAATCCGAACGATGAAGAAGCATTCAAACGAATTATTAATTATCCTGCTCGTGGCATCGGAGATACTACGGTCGGAAAGATTATATCGGCGGCTACCGATAATGGTGTCAGCCTTTGGGCGGCACTCTGTGAACCATTGAGTTATGGGCTCAATATCAATAAAGGGACGCATGCGAAATTGCAAGGTTTCCGTGAACTGATTGAGGGTTTTATTACCGGTCAGGCGGATAAGAATGCATGCGAAATAGGAACAGATATTATCCGTCAGTCCGGTATCATCAATGATGTCTGTCAGATACGTCGCCTGAAAACTTGAGCAGGAAAGAAAATATCGAGGAGTTGGTGAACGGGATGAATGACTTTTGTGCTTTGCGGCAGGAAGAAGGTAACCCGAACATTTCCCTGACCGATTTTCTTTCGGAGATTGCCTTGCTTACCGATCAGGACTCTGATAAAGCGGATGACGGGGAAAAGATAACCTTGATGACCGTGCATTCGGCTAAAGGACTGGAATTTAAGAACGTATTTGTGGTCGGGCTGGAAGAAAATCTCTTTCCCAGTGGAATGGCAGGAGATTCTCCTCGTGCATTGGAAGAAGAACGCCGTTTGTTTTATGTGGCGATCACCCGTGCGGAAGAACATTGCTATCTTTCGTTTGCAAAGACCCGTTTTCGTTACGGAAAATGGAATTTGAAGTCCCAGCCGCTTCTTGCGTGATATTGATGTTCATTATTTGCAATTACCGCATGAGGCAGGAGTGAGTCGTTCGGTTGATGAAGGCGCAGGGCGTTTCCGCAGGGAGATTGAGGGAGGCTTCACCCGTTCCGCTTCTCCGTCGCGTGCTTCTTTCGGTAGTAGTTCTTCCGAACAGCGTGCACGTCCGAAAGCACAGATTATAGCCCCCAGTGTGCCGAGAAACCTGAAAAAAAAGTGAGTGCGGTGAGTGGAAGCAGTAGTGCACAGTCGGCAGCTTCGAATGCTGCGTCGGTGACGGAGTACGTGCCGGACAGATGATAGAGCACGAACGTTTCGGACTGGGTGAAGGGATGAAAGTGGAAGGAACGGGAGATAATGCGAAAGCAACCATTCATTTCAAAAATGCGGGTGACAAACAACTATTATTGCGTTTTGCCCGTTTTAAAGTGATAAAATAAATAGTAACACACTAAATAGAGAAGGTCATGAAGAAACAAATAACAGTAATTTTGCTTTCCGCTTTGATTTTGAGCGGGTGTGCATCGGGGCGTATGGGAAATCCGGGAGCTATCATGGCAGGCGCTTCTATCGGAGGAAGTCTGGGCGGCTCGATAGGAGGGCTTATCGGAGATAATAATCATGGCTGGAGAGGCGGTTATCGCGGTTCTGCTATTGGAAATATTGTAGGGACCATTGCCGGTGCAGCGATAGGGAATGCATTGACAGCGCCGAGACAAGAACCGATAGAGGAGGATGCTTATATTCCTGAAGTACGGGAAGTTCGTGTCCGGAAATATAAGAAACAGCCACAGGTGCAGCGACCTCTTACCCAGCTGAAACTGCGCAGGATTCGTTTTATTGATGATAACCGTAGTCATGTGATTGATGCGGGAGAGAATAGCAAGATCATCTTTGAGATTATGAATGAAGGACGGAACCCTGTCTATAATATTGTCCCCTTTGGTAGAAACAGTGGGC
>VOFG01004293.1_pt1 | contig 53232 bp, 67 predicted proteins | sample 5384171 | NCBI WGS metagenome assembly VOFG01 (sample SAMN12384726, study PRJNA508395) | human gut metagenome | isolation source: healthy gut F | host: Homo sapiens
AAATGCAATAATTAACTTACCGCAAAGGAGTAGTCCTCGAGGTAAGTTTTTTTATTACAAAAATCCGAATGGAGGTGCAAAAATGTCCGAAGTAAAAGAGCAATTACCGATGCAATGCGTCAGCGTATTTACGAGATGTGGATTGCCGGATATAAGGTAGCGAACATCGCAGCCGACCTCGGTGTTAATGCTCACACAGTAAAAGAGTGAGTTGGAGCGCGGCTACACCGGTGACATTTACATCGGTGGACGCAAGGTTTATGACCCTGATCGTGCATCTGCAATTGCAAAGATGGTAAAGGCAGGGCGTCTCCAGTGCGCATCGTGCCGCCTGTTGTATTAGGCAGGAGCCGCATCATGACTGATACGCGGGTTATTTGCTCGGCCTGTGCAGCGAAGTTTCTCCGCCGTTTCCAGTCTGTTGCGAGCAAAACCAATTAAGGAGGAAAGAAAAGTAATGCCTACCGTTTTTCACCCGACAAAGCGCGGTCTGTATAAGCTGGTCGCTGAAAAAGCCGCCGAGCTGTCGTGGCTTGAACTGCCGAAAAGCAGTGAAATGTTGTTTGAGCATGGCAAGCACTCTGCTTGGCTGCGCTGGCCATATCACGAAATTTACTTTACGCCGTCCCCGTACCCGCTGCTGGCGGTTGAGCAGTATGGCGATGCACCCTCCGATGAAGCGAAGTGTGTTCGTCAGCGCAAAGTTTTTCAATTTTTCGCTTGCTGACTTGCAAGCGTATGGCTTGATCAAGGAAGTTCCATCAAAGGAGAGCTGCTTATGAAGTACCAGCTGGCGGAAAATCCCACTATCTGCTCAAGCACGCGATGTATGAGCTGACTTATGAAAAAGCTCAAGGACGATCCGAACTGGTCGATTGAACCGTTCACCTACACTTTCATGCACGAAGAGCCGACTTCCGATAAGGTTTCTCTCGGCTGGGTTACAGGCATGACAGCGCATATCTGTATTCAGGCCGATACGGCGCATTTTATCGTAGAGCAACGCAAACAGGACGGTTCTCTGCCGCAGCGCAAGGAAATCAAGGTCACTTTCGACGAGGCTTTTCAATTTTGGATTGGTCGAGATTGTGCCGGATAAGCCGCACCAGAGTTTCTTCTGGCACAAAGATAAGTAAATAAACAGCAGCGTGGAAACTGCTGAAACCATGTGTTCCAATGGAACACACGACTACAAAGGGGATAATTTTATGAAAACCGTATCTATCATCAACCTCAAAGGCGGCGTTGCTAAGACACTGACCACCGTCAGCATGGCCTATGCGCTGTCGCAGCAGTATAATGCGCGTGTACTGGTCGTAGATAACGACAAGCGGGGAAACTGCTCCAAGACCTTCGGCGTACACAGCTATGACCGCATGAGCATTGCCGATCTGATGCTCGACCGCGATGCCGATTTGGGAGAGGTTATTCAGCACACCAAGTACGACCGCATTGATGTTATTCCGGCGAATATGACATTGCTCACCGCAAATATGCAGGTGATGATGGACAGTTCCAGACCGCAGCAGACACGCCTGCGCACTGCGCTCCGCAAGGTTGCAGACCTGTACGACTACTGTCTGATCGACAACGCGCCGGACATCAACATTTCGACGGTAAACGCTCTTGTTGCATCTGATGAAGCTGTTATTCCGGTCAAGATCGACAGCTACGCCTTTGACGGCCTGATCGAGCTGAAGAACCAGATTGAGATCACCCGCGAGGAACTTAATCCGGGACTGCGGCTTGCCGGTTGCCTTATCACCTGCTTCCAGCGTCAGGCCGGAGAGCAGACCGGCGAGGACTGGCTGCGCGAAAATCTGGATTGTCCCGTCTACAAGACACATATCCGGTACAGCGGTAAGGTCGTTGGCAGCAGCTTCGAGTGCAAGCCGATTATCGAATACAGCAAGACCAGCGCCGCCGCGCGTGATTACCTCGATTTCGTCAGCGAGTTTCTGTCCGCAGAGAAAAGAGGTTGAGAGATATGGGATTTTCTATTACCGATATGCTGAACAAGGATACCTCTATGGCAGCTGCACCATGTTAAAGACCATACCATTGAGCGTATCAGCTACTCCAAGCTCGTCCCCAGCGAGGATAATTTTTTTACTCTATGCAGGAGATTGAGGAACTGAAAACCGCTATCGAACTTGCAGGCCGCGTGCTGAACAACCTCGTTGTTACTCCGTTGGAAGATGGCAAATATAAAATTCTGTCGGTCACCGCCGCCACAGAGCGGTCGGTATGCTGTTGGACGAGGGCAAGACAGAGTACGAGTTTCTGCCTTGCTCCGTAGAACAGATCGATGACACCGACCGCGCCGTGCGCGAACAGGTGTTGCTCATCGCCGCCAACTCCCAGCGCGAGAAAACCGCATGGGACAAGCTCGAAGAAGTCCGCCGTATGCGCGACTTGCAGCGCGACAGACTAAGGCAGAGCGAGGTCTGAACGGTCGTGTACGCGATCTGGTCGCACGCAGTCTTAACATCAGTTCCAGCCGCGTAGCCAAGTATGACAGTATACTGAACAACCTCATTCCCTCTTTAATGGAAGAAATTAAGGCTGACAATCTGCCGATTTCCACTGCCTATGCGCTGAGTAAGCTGAATACAGAACAACAGCAGGCTGCATTTATCTGCTTTGTGCAAACCGGTAAATTGCCGACCGGCGATGATGTGTTCCAGTCGAACACGCCTGACACCACCGTACAACCGGAAGTATCTGCTCCGCAGTCGGAGAGCACACCGGCAACGCCGCAGACGGACAATGTGTTCCCATCGAACACGCTGCCTGGTGATGCAGCACGACTTGTCCAGCAGCTTACCTGTCTGCCGGATAGCAAGCTGCCACGCCTTGCAAAACTGCTCGGCACCAGCGTTTCCCAACTCGCCAGTGACATTGATGATCTGACCGGTAAAATTTAAGGAGGTTGGCGATGCCTTTCTCAACATATACCAAAGCCGAATTACACCAGTTAGTTGCCGATGCAGGCCATCCGGTCGTAATTAAGACTGCTTTTATCATTAACGGTAAAATCGACTTAGAAAGCGATTTTGAGTGGGTGATGTATGACGGAAACTATATTTACGCGCAGTCCATGAAAGACGATTTGAGTAATTATGACATAGTATGGACTGCTTTCCGCGAACAGCAGCCTGCGCCCGAACTAAACGCTGCAAGCGAAACATCCGCTTTGACCCTTAAAGAGTTAAACCAGTTAGTTGCTGATGCAGGACAACCGATTATCGTATGGGTTGTTCTGCCCGGTAATGAAAGCGAGCCGACAGAAGAAAGCTGGGGAATGTACAACGGAGATTTTTTGTGTACGCCAGATTACACAGACGGTTATGATATTACTAATTTCAGCACGGAATGGATTGCGTACCGCAAACCGCCATTACAAAATTGAGGAAATTGTCTTGGTTATAATTATTAGCGGTATCGGTAGCAGAAGTGCTTATCCCATTATCACAGTTATTCCAAAATAATTTACGCCACGAGCCTTGCTCGTGGTCATGCGCCTCGGGAGCGCAGGAAACGATCTATCCCTTGTTGACTGCGTTTTCCAAGCCCGGCGTATGACCATGTGCAAGACTATAATACTATGAGGAGGACAACAACCTATGGAAGTACGAACCGATTTCCCTTCAAGTATGTACCACACGAAACTTCAGTGGGCGCAACTTGGCAAGGCTCTCAATGCTGATGCAGTAGGAATCGAAATGTGGGTCAATTCCTGCCAGATCAACAGAGCAATCTTTTACACTGTCGATGAGGTACACAACGGGACACAGACCGAATTGGATGAGGTATTGGAGCCGCTCCGCAAGAAAGCCGAAGCCTCTCGCGTTGCTCGTCTGCGCGAAAAGAAGAACGCCTCATTGCACGCGAGAAGCGGATCAGCGACAGCGCCCAGCAGCGCGGTGTGAAAAAAGGTACTATCGCTGCTTGCAGCAGCAATGCCGCAGGCCGCAGCACCGAAGCACAAGCTATCGTAACTGGTTTGACCGATAGTGATGAGCTGCTGCAAATCAGCGTGATCGACGATGCCGGGACCGTTCTGTTCGACAGTCTGGTGCGCCCGTATTTTCATACGGAGTGGCCAGAAGCGCAGAAAGTTAATGGTATTACGCCGGAAATGGTCGCAGGTGCGCCATATCCACATGAGTTGTTACCGCAGCTTGTAGAGATTTTCTCCGAGATGTCTGTCTGCATCGGTTATAATACATCGTTCGACCTCGGTTTTCTTGACCGCATTGGCGTACCGACCGAGCATCTAACCGTAATTGATGTCATGCAGATGTTTGTGGACTACCTAAACGCCAACGGCGGTACTACAGACGCGCATCGCTCTCTACCTGTACAAAATATTTTGATTACCAGTGGGAGGGCGCAGCACACAACAGCCTTGCAGATGCCAAAGCCACTTTGTACTGCTACAACATGATGAAGGTTATCAAATAATAACGCTATGACTATATATATCACTTAATTATCTTTGTATCCCTGATGGCGGCACGCCGTCCGAAGCGGACTGCTGCGTAGGGACATCGGTCAAGCTGCAAAGCGATAATGATATTGTGCAGCTTAAAGCAGCGCTGGCGCGAGATTTTATCAAGAGCGAAGCATATCCCTCACACTATTTGCGAAATCCAACCGCACATATCACTGTTATTATCCGCAACATTACGCTGCTGCACAAGGAGGATAACTCCAATGACTGAGTTATCTATCATTTACAGTATGCCTGCAACATCGTCCGATCTTGAAAAGCAGTCCAGTGCTACACCGGACAGCATCAAGCACAGCATCGCATCTGCGCGCCGGTCGGAACTGATCGAGCAGCTTACTTCTCGCCGCAAAGCGAACGGAGGTGTGAACGATGCGTAAAATCCCTCGCACCTGCCTTGCATCGGAAGATCTCGCTGTAATCGCGTACCACGAAGATAATGGCGATCTGGTCATATTGCGTTTCTCATATGGACAAGAGCGCGATATACGCTTTGCGTTCCGCTGTATTACAGATTACGATCCTGCGTGTATCATGCTGCATCGTTTTCCTAAGGAGTGAACTCTGTTCATGGCAAATAAGAGTAGACCAAAGCAGCTCTCATTCCGAGTTAGTGAGGAAGAATGGGAGTTACTACAACAGAAAATCGCAGAAAGCGGCATGAACCAACAGCAGTACATTTTGTCCTGCGTGTTTGGAAAAGGCGATTATAAACACAGATGGGATTAAGGCCGTTGTACCCGAGTTAAAACAGCAAGGTGCAAATCTAAATCAGATTGGGCAAAAATTATCAGTGACATTGAATGATTTAAGTAGTGTGTGGCAGTCATTAGGAGCGGCGCTTCAGACAGTAAGAGGTACAAAAAATAATGAAACTGTTTTACATGATCCTCGCGTCCCTCATCACTGTTTTAATGGCAAGCTACGCACTCTGGTTGATCGCGCACATCGATATGCCGCTGCCGAAACGCTTAGTGCAGCTTTTCCCACCACTTTTTCTTTTAATCATGGTATTCTTACGGATTTTCTGGCTTTTCATCAGATAAGGAGGACAAAATGAGCAGTATTTCTATCAACAACTGCGTATTCATGGGCCGCTTAACAGGCGAACCAGAAATGCGCTACACGCGCAGCAATAAGCCGGTCACAACCTTTCGCATTGCTGTCAGCCGCCGTTCCAGCGCAGATGTTACCGACTTTATCCCCTGCGTGACCTATGGCGCGCAAGCAGAGTTTGTGTCACAGTGGTTTCAGAAAGGTACGCTGGCTATCGTGATCGGTCAGCTCACCTCGCATATGTGGGTGGACAAGAACACTGGCAAGACCCGTGTAGACTATGAAATCCAGTGTGACAATGTGCAGTTTGGCGAAACCAAAAAGCAGCGTATCGCGCGTGAACAGGAGCAGCCGCCGCAGGCCGCAGAGCCGGAAGCAACTCCTGTGTCGGAAGCATCACCCATACCGCAGGCCGCGCCACAGAGTGGGCCAGAGCGCAGCGGCTTACAGATTGTAGCCGTAGATACCCTTACCGGCAATGTGCTCGCTAACGCCGTCTACGACCTCTATACGATGGACGGTGCAGCAGTCAGCCTGCATAACGGCACCGATGCAGACGGCATTGCATCAATTGTCGGTCTGTCCGCAGGTGATTATATTATCACTGAAGTAACTGCTCCGACCGGCTTCCGCCCGGTTGCCCGTTCGGTCAATGTAAATCTGGAACCGGGCATCAATCACAGCATTACCTTCCCTCACAGCGCTGAACCGGCGCAGCAGCCGCAGCCGTCTATCCCAGTCTATAATGATATGCCGGAGGGTTATGTCGATGATGATCGCGACGTTATGATCTAAAATGCGTGTTCTATCGGAACACAAAGGAGGTGTGCGCCGGTGACGAAAAGCGATTTAGAACAGCTTACACTGCTGAACTCTGAAATCTCCCGCGACTTAGAGCGTCTGCAAGAGTTGTATGCACTTCTTACCGGCTGCACATCGTCCATCAGGGGTTTACCTCATATCGGTTTGCTGCGCGGCAGCGACCGTACAGATAAGTTTGTATCCATGATTGATGTGCTGGAGCAGCAGATCAAAGAGCGCGTCTTGGATAGTGCAGCGCTTTACATTCAAATCTGGTCATATATCAACACAATTCACGATCCCCTCGTGCGTCAAATCATAGCTTTGCGCTACATAGACGGCCTGCCCTGGCAACAGGTTGCTAACAACATCGGTGGCGGCATTTCCGTCAGTGGTGTCCGTATGATACTCGACCGTTATCTTGCAGCCAATACAGGATAACAGCAGGAGGTTTCCCTTAATGTCCAACACCGGCTTTACCATCGGTTACAACTGCATACTGCGAGATCAGTCCCTGTCGCTTGCGACAAAGGGACTTTATCTCGTTGTTTCCAGCTATATCGGTATGCCGGAATGGAAATTGACGAAAAACACGCTGAACAAGATCTGCGGTACTGCCTATGCAGTGGAAAAGGCATGGAAAGAGCTGCTTGCAGCAGGCTATCTCAAGCACTATACTGCTCGTGCAGCTTCCGGCGCATTTATTCACCGCTACGAGCTGATGCAGGAGCCGTCTGCCTCTGCGCCGCACGCATTTGTTACCGATGCTGATTTTGTCAGCGGTGACTGTCGCATTGTTCTGTCCGGTGAGAGTAAGCGTGACTTCACACAAATTCCGAACTCGATCCTACGCAGCAAGCGTATCCCGCTGGCTGTTAAGGGTCTTTTCGGCGTGGTTGCACATCTTATCAACATCCCGGATTTTTCTCTTAACCCGGCTGGTGTACGGGCGTTCTGCATGGAGCGGATCAAGCGCTTTTCCTCCATCTGGCGGCAGCTCAAGCTGACCGGTCTGCTCAAGCAGCATCGTTACCCGACCGGCGAGGAGAACAGCTTTGAGTACCAATACGAATTGCTCGACCAGCCGGATAGCGAAGCACCGTACCTCGTGAACCATCATGCGGACGGCTCGGTATCCAGCGAGCGCACGATCAGCGACTACATAGCGCAGGCCAGTGCAAAGATCAAGCGTTTGTTCGGCGCAGACGGCTCTCAGCCGCCGCGCAAGCGCCGCAAGAACGCCGTCCGTAAATCTTCCGGCTTAACAAAGAACACGCCGCCTATGCCGCATGATGAGCGCATAAAAGACATTCGCGCGCAGATTGATGCGGACACGCTGGAACTCCATTACGCGCAGGGAAATGTGGAAATGGCAGTCGAAGCGCTGGCTGAATTGAAATATGAGAAAGACATCAAGATTAGAAACAACGATATTCCGCTGGAAGATCGTCAAGCGGTTGTTGCGCGTGTTGCTCGTCCCAATATTTCTCATTTCCTTAGTGAAAAAGAGAATGTTCTCGCGCGCAGCACGCAAAATTCGGTCGCTTACTGCCGCACTGTGTTGTATGATTACCTGATACAGCAGCAGGCAAAAGACGATGCACAGCCGCAACAGTCCGATATAATCCCTCTGTGGGAGGAAATCTGGCTTAAACAAAAAAGAAGAAATCAAAAAGCGCCGCAAAGCTGAGGAAGCGAAACAATCTGAACAATCCGTCAGCGAACCAGTAAAGGCATAATCAGCCGTAACTCCAACATTCGGAGCTACGGCTATTGCCCTTGCTTTTTTCTTTTCTTAATCTGGATTTCCGGCTTTCTTACAAGCTGTTTCTTGCATCTCCGGTCGTTTTTCGACCGGATTTTTAATTTTACCTACCATATACCTTTTTTCATGGGGCGGGTATAAAACAGGCACCTTGCAAATTAGGCGTACTGCACAAATGGTATTATGCAAAATGGTACAAAATAATTAAACATCTTCCATTTAGACTCTCATAATAATACTTCTTATATCATACTCAGTTTGGGTGAGAAAAAGCGAAGAAAAAGTAATTTGTGCGTTTTGTGCGCTCCATCTGTGCTACAATATAAACTGGGCGAAAGCCTAAGAAAACTTTATAGCAGGAAGCTACTTTTAAGAGCATCGGTTTTTCCGACGCTCTTTTTTGTACCCAAAATCCCTTGCCGCTGTGTAGGAGGTATCGAATTTACATATGTTAAGCAAAGAGGAATGGAACGCCAACAAAGATAGCACCAGCATTATTTATTGCTTTGAAGATGGCACGACCAAGGAAATCACAATGGCAGAATATCTGCGCGCCCACCCGGAGCATAGCGCCGAAGATTTTCGTATTATCAAAGAGCTTTCGGATGAACTGTTACACACTTTCTATCTATCGGATAAACGCGCAGAAAATTATCTTTCTGATCGTACATTTGAAACAGCTACGAAGCATATCGCATCCTCGGAACTGGGGCCGTTGGAAAGCCTGCTGCGAAAAGAACAGCTTCGCTTTGCTTTTTCGTGTAGCTGCGCGCCTGCTGCACAGCGGCAAGCTGACAGCTGTACAGCGCCGCTGCTTTATTGCATATTTCATCAAGGGTAAAACCGTAGCCGAAATTGCGCATGACGAAAAAAACCTACCGCATGACAATCTGGCGGCATATTCGCCGCTTAGAAGCCGCCCTGCGCGACGCCGTTTGATATGTGTTCCATTGGAACACTTTTTTTATTTTCTGAAATGAGGAGTGAACACTATGCCAAAATTCACACCGCAGCAGCTTGATGAGCTTTATCACCAGACGCTTGCGGAATTTGCTGCATCCCCGGAGAAATGGACGAGCTTTCTCGACACCGCTGCGCGGCTGTACAAGTATGATTTCAAATCACAGGTATTGATCTGGTCACAACGGCCGGACGCAACAGCCTGCGCAGACTTGCCGCTGTGGAACGAACGCCTGCACCGCCGCGTCAATCGCGGCTCAAACGGCATCGGTATCGTTGATAATAGCAGCGCTCAGCCGCGCATCAAGTATCTGTTCGATATTTCGGATACTTCGCCGCGTGACCAGTCTGTCGCACCACCGTATATCTGGCAGATGCGGAACGATGCATACGATACGGTTCTGGACGGTATCTCTGCCGCATTGGGCGAGAATATGCAGACCGATTTTGATTTCCCTATTAACCTGTATCTGTCCGCCCAGTGCTTTGCTGATAAGAAAGCCAGCGAGTACACCGATAACACCGATTTAATCCGCATCGCAGTAAAGTCCACTGCTTATAGCGTCTTGCAGCGCTGTGGCTTTGAACCGTCGCAGTACATCTCGGATATTCCCACCGGAAACCTCTCTCCTAACGAGCTTGCGCTTGTTGGACAGATTACGCAGGAAGCGTCTGAAACGGCATTACGCTCGATTGAACAGTCTATGAAGAACTTGGACGGCTGTAAACTTTTTCGATTTACAACGCGAAAGCGTATTGCAGAACAGCCTTCTATGTTGTATAATAAAGGTACTGAAAGAGTATCTGAACCGACAAAGGAAGGAGCTGTTATAGATGGCAAAACTGCCGAAGAAAGTGTATTACCACGAGGGGCCGGACGGCAAGATGCACCCCGATCTGGTAGAGCCGGAGTACGGCGAATGGGGCGCAGCGCGTCTGAGGTACATGAAGCAGTACCTGCCGGAGGAACTGATGGAATTGCTTCGGAATTGCGAGCTGAACCACTATCTGAACAAGCTGGATCGCCGCGCGATGGACAAATTCGAGTCGCTGGTAGCACAGAAAGCGAAGCATCATGGCGTGACAGAGGAGCTGAAAGAACGCGACCCGATGCAGTGGATCGGTCTGATGGGCAACATTCAGCACGAAGTGACGCAGATCATCGAGGAAACCTTCATTTATTAAACAGCCAAACAGCAGCAGAGCCGGAAAAGCCTGCTGCTGTTGCTTTTGAGCAGATGTCGCTGACGGACGATGGCGGCAATGTGTTCGAGCCGAACACACAGCCTGCCGCACCTGCTTCTGATGTGTTCGATTGGAACACGCCTGATGTGTCAGACGATGTAATCAATCGTATGCTGACCGCGGGCGGCAACAGCACCCATAGCCGCGAGCGTATCGCGGCTTTTTTCATGCAGCCTGATGTCAGCGCTGCGGAAGCAGCGGCGTTCCTGTGTCGAGAATATCGTTTGGGCGGCAAAGGTATTCGTGTGGATAATATCGACTATTCCCTCCGGTTTGACAGCAACGGTCTGCGTATTGCACGCGGCCATGATACCCGCACGCCGCGCGCTGCTGTACTGACTTATGAAGATGCAGCTAATCGTATCTCCACGCTGCTGAAAAACGGCCGGTATGCGACAGCGGCTGAACTTACAGATGCAAAGCCGAACGAATATCGTGAACTTGCATCAGAAATCTGGCACACCTATCACGATATGAGCGAAGAAGCGCGGGAGCAAGGCTTTTTGCGCAGACAAAGGAATTTGCTAACGATGTTTTCCCTCCGGCTGTTGAGAAGCTGACCGCAGCACTGAGCGACCCTGCACAGCGCGCCGTACTGACCGGTGAAATGACGGACTACGCACGCGCTGTGCAGCGAAACAGTGATCTTTGCCGCTTTCGCTTCAATGTGCAGCGTTCCGAAGATGCGGCAGAACGTTTGCAGCGTACTGAGCGCATGACAGCGCTCTATGCTGCCGCAGACGGTTTTGAACCGGCGCGTGCAACCTTTATCACGCAGGACGAGATCGACGAAATGCTGCGCAGCGGCAGCGGCATAGAGCGCGGCAAAAAGCGCATTTCTGAGTTTTATGCAGAAAACCATACACAGAAAGAACGCATCGAATTTCTGAAAAATGAATATGGTACGGGCGGTCGCGCTTATGGCGGTTACAGCGAAAATCATGATCATAAGGGCATTGCCTTTGAACGCAGTGATGCCGATGGTGTCTACGATAAGGTAACACTGTCGTGGAGCCAAGTCGATCACCAGATTGGTACGCTCATTCGTCAGAACCGCTATCTGACACCGGAGGAACAGCAGCGTTATGAAGTGGAGCGCCTTGCTGCATTGGACGCTTCCGAACCGCAAATGGATATTGTGGAGGACGATGATTTCCCTGATATTAACCCGGCAGAGGTGCGCGAAGCGCTTGCAAGGAATGGCATTGTTAATGGTGAAGTAGTCGAACCGGAAAAACTGAATAGTAATCCATTTATTCAGCAGGTAATATCTGATGTTGAGAGCGTTTCGCAAAATGATGTGTTCCAATCGAACACACAAAAGCAGCAAGCGCCGGTTGACACACCGAACGACTATAATTCCATTAAACTGAATGCGTCTTACGCAGACAGTATCGTACTGTTTCAAGTAGGCGATTTCTTTGAAATGTTTGGTGAGGATGCAAAACAGGCTGCGGCTCTGCTGGAACTGAACCTTACCACGCGCGAACTTCCCGGTACTGGTCGTGTAGAGATGTGCGGCATCCCGGCGCACAGCTTGGAGCGGTATGTGGAGAAGCTGCGCGACAAGCATGATGTAACGATTGCCGCCACCAAAGGTAACAGCACCGAACGCCATGTCTATACTATGCGTTCCATCGACCATGAAGCAGAAGATGCTATAAACGCTTACGAAACTGAATTCGGTGCAGACGGCTTGCGAGCATTCCGCGATACTTCTGCCGAAACACAGGCGAATGTGTTCCAATCGAACACGCGGAGTGCTGAGCCGACACAGCCTAAGCAGTTCATTGCCCATTTCTATGTTGCAGAGGATATTCAGAAACGCGGCGCTCTGGACATCAAGGAGTTTCATTCTCTTGAAGATGCTCTGAACGCTTACCATAAACTCCCGAACAACCAGAGAAAAGCGCTGGGAGCAATGAATACCGAAGCTCTTCCGGGCAGTCTGGATTTTGTGCAGTGCGTAGACGGCAAGAACACCATTATTCAGGATTATACTAAGGTGGAAGGCTGGCAGAACGCCGAAGTCCTTAACAGTATCGCTCAGATCGAACGATCTCTCAACACCAGAGAAGCTGTGTCTGTTCCTGCGGAGAATGTGTTCCAATCGAACACGCCGGAAGAACCGGACAGCGACCGCTATGAGATCTACCAGCTTACGGCTGATCCAGCCAATGCAAAACTACTGTTTACTTCTTACGACGGGATTCATGCGGGCGGCATGACGATAAACCGCAGCAACTACGAGCTGAAATATTCCGCACCGCTCACCCCAGATACCACATTGGACAGCATTTATGATCAGTTCAATATCAACCGTCCTGCCGACTTCACCGGTCACAGCCTGTCGGTTTCGGATATTGTGGTGCTGCACCGGAACGGACAGGATACCGCGCACTATGGGACAGCATCGGCTTTGCCGATGTACCGGAGTTCCTTACCGAGCAGACGCAGGAGAATGTGTTCCAGCGAACACGCCGCCGGAGCGTGATGTGTTCGAGGGCAATTCTCCGGCAGAACGCGCAGAACTTGCCGCGTCTGACCCCAGACAATGATGTGTTCGATGGGAACACATTGACTGAAAGCGGTACAGAGCGCCGAAGCGCATACTGCCGAGGACAGCGATCTCAAAACCGCAAAGCAGTTGATCAACGATTACTGTATCGAGGAATTTGATACAATGGCTGACTTCTCCGACCTTTCTGATGTTGGTCTGGCATACAGCACAACGGAAGACGATGAGCATGAAATACAGGTCAGCGCCGATCTGAACACTTATTGCATCAATTACGCCGTAGATGGTGAAACGGTTCACAGCGTTTCGTTTGATAGTCTGCATGAACTCAACGATCATTTTGCGAGCCTCTATTTCGATGCGATGATCTCCGATGCAGAATACCACTATTACGAGCTGCACCCGAATGAGAAAACGGAGAATGTGTTCCAGTCGAACACGCCAGCCGACAACTCTATCATGGTGCGCTGTGAATGGAGTGAAAGCAGTGCGTTTGAGGACGGCAAACTGTATCCAATCGCAGAATTTGACCGCTTAATGAGAAAAGCGGATGAGGATTTTGTTTCCGGTCGGGAAACCATCGAGCAAAAAGTATGGTTCATTGGAAAATGCTTTCGATGCCGGATATGAAGAAGCATACCAGTATGCCGGTTACAATAAAACCAAGTTTACGCTGTTGCTGCCGGACGGCAGAACGTTCACCGAGCGTCAGGATATTGGTGACGGTGATGGCGGCCTGCTGGATTTCCTTAGTCAGTATCCGGCTTACAATGATATTATGCCTATGCTGCGTGAAGCAGCAGGAAGTACGCCGGAATCGGAGAATGTGTTCCAGTCGAACACGCAGGATACGTCTGCACCCGAAAACGACGATGTGTTCCAGTCGAACACGCCTGCGTATCAGGTCGGTGATACCGTTTATCTGGATGGCAGGCCGTTTGAAATCACCGAGATTGGCAAACTCAATATACAGCTCCGCGACCCGGCGCAGCCTTATCCGATTTTCCGGTCGGAAAGCCGAGAAAGCCTTTGCGCGGCTGATGACGCAGGACGAACGCAATGCGGCACCCGATGTGTTCCAATCGAACACACAGACGGACGGTGCACAGCCGGCATCCATTATGATCGACGGCAAGTGGACGGAGTTCCCCTCGGTGCAGGAGGCAGAAAAAGCCTCGCTTGAGGAATACCGCAATGCGCTGCGCCGCAATCCGCCCACTTTCCATATTACCGATGACAACCTCGGCAACGGTACGCTCAGCGAGAAGTTCGACCGCAATATTGCTGCGATCCGCCTGCTGAACCAGCTCGAAACCGAAAACCGTCCGGCAACCGCCGAGGAACAGCAGGTGCTTTCACGTTATGTCGGCTGGGGCGGCATGGCGAATGCCTTTTCGCCTGATAACCGCCGCTATAACGAGCTGAAGAACCTACTGACTGCGGACGAATACAAGGCGGCGCGTGCGTCCGTCCTGAACGCGCACTACACCTCGCCCACGATCATCCGCGCGATCTATGACGCTGCGGCTCAGTTCGGCTTTGAAAACGGCAAAATTCTGGAGCCGTCTATGGGTGTCGGCAACTTCTTCGGTATGCTGCCGGAGAGCATGAAGGACAGTCAGCTCACCGGCGTGGAGCTGGACAGCATCAGCGGACGCATTGCCCGCAAGCTGTATCCGAACGCCGATATTAAGATTACCGGCTACGAGAATACCAAGTTTGCAGACAACTCCTTTGATCTCGCCGTCGGCAATGTACCGTTTGGCGATTACAGCCTGCATGATAAGCGGTACGACAAAGAGCATTTGCTCATTCATGACTATTTTCTTGTTAAGTCGCTTGATAAGGTGCGTCCGGGCGGCGTTGTTGCCTTTGTCACCTCAAAGGGTACGCTCGACAAGGCAAACCCTGTCGCACGCCGTCTGATGGCAGAGAAAGCCGACCTGCTCGGTGCAATTCGTCTGCCCAATACGGCATTCAAGGCAAATGCCGGAGCCAGCGTTACCACCGACATTCTATTCCTGCAAAAGCGTGACACGCCGCCGGAGCAGCTGCCCGCATGGACGGAAACCGGCAAAATGCAGACGGCATGGAGCTGAACAATTACTTCTTGCAGCACCCGGAAATGATTCTGGGTACGATGCAGGAGGTCACAACTCAATACGGCAAGGATACCGCCTGCGTCCCCGATCCGAATGTCGAACTGGAAGATCTGCTCTCCGCAGCAGTTCTTCACCTCGGTCACGAGAATGTGTTCCAGTCGAACACGCTCATTGAGGACGATGTGTTCCAATCGAACACGCAAGAACCGCCTGCACCAGAAACCGCTGATGTGTTCCAGTCGAACACGCCGATGGAAGAGCTGCGTCCGTTCTCCTATGCTGTGCAGGACGGTAAACTAATGTTCAAAGAAGCAGACGGCAATCTTGTACCGTCCGAAATGAACGCTACTGCTGTTAAACGTGCTATCAGCATGATCGGTATTCGAGATGCTGTGCGTAATCTGATCGAAGCCCAGCGTGACGGCTGTGACGATGAGCAACTTCATGCTTTGCAGGCAGACCTCACGCAGAACTACGATACATTCGTAAAGGAGTTCGGCAATATTCATAAGCGCGGCAATAAACTGGCTTTTCGAAAAGATGCTGGGTATCCGCTGCTGCTTGCACTGGAAAAACTGGACGATGAGCAGAATGTAATCGGCAAGACCGCCATTTTCAGCAAGCGCACAATCAGTCCGCATATTGTTGCAACACACGCCGATACGCCAGAGGATGCGCTCGGACTGTCGCTGGCAGAACGCGGCAAAATCGACTTTGCATATATGTCCGCACTGCTTGACGGTATGCCGCAGGAGCAGATTACCACCGCACTGCGTCAGCAGATTTTCCTCGACCCACAAACACAGGAATGGCAGCCTGCGGACGAGTATCTTTCGGGCAATGTACGCGCCAAACTTGATATTGCACGCCTTGCCGCACAGAGCGACCCGGATTTTGCTGTTAATGTGCAAATGCTGGAGCGTGTCCAGCCGGAGCCGCTGACCGCTGCGGACATCAATGTAAAGCTCGGCACAACATGGATACCGCCGGAGGACATCAATCGCTTTATCCGCGATGTACTACACCCGCCGTTTTATACTCTGAATAAGATTAAGACCTCGTATTCCGATGCTGCAAAGCTCTGGTATGTATCCAATAAGAGTGTAGATAAAGACCCTCATTCGCTGGCATATACGAAATACGGCACTTCCCGCGTGAATGCTTACGAACTTCTGGAACTGTCACTCAATCTGCGCGATGTGCAGGTCAGTGATGTAAAAATCATAGACGGCAAGGAAAAGCGTATTCCGAATACCAAGGAAACCATTAAGGCAAGAAACGCACAGGACGCACTTCGTCAGGCGTTCAAGGACTGGGTATTTGATGATCCTGCGCGCCGCGAACGACTTGTAGGTTATTACAACGAACATTTTAATACCACCCGTCCGCGCGAATTTGACGGCAGTCACCTTACTTTGCCCGGTATCAATCCAAGTATTCAGCTATATTCTCACCAGAAAGATGCAGTTGCTCGTATCCTTTACGGCGGCAATGCGCTGCTTGCGCACTGTGTCGGTGCGGGCAAAACATGGACGATGGCTGCGGCAGCAATGTAGCTGCGGCGGCTCGGACTTCTCACAAGCCGATGTTCGTCGTGCCGAACAGCCTGACTGAGCAGTGGGGTACAGAATTTCAGCAACTTTATCCCGGTGCCAACATTCTGGTTGCATCTGAAGCAGACTTCACCAAGGAGAACCGCAAGGCGTTCTGCGCACGCATTGCGACCGGCGATTATGATGCGATCATCATCGGACACACGCAGTTTGAGAAGATACCGCTCTCGCCGGAAAACGAGCGCAGGCACATCGAGCGGCAGCTTGATGCACTGGAACTCAGTCTGACCGATGCAAAGCGGAACAAGGACTTAAACTTCACTGTGAAGCGGCTGGAGTCCTCGAAAAAGAAGCTGGAAACCCGTCTGGAAAAGCTGATGGATGCAAAGGAAAAGACGATGTTGTCACCTTTGAGGAATTGGGCGTTGACCGGCTGTTTGTCGATGAAGCGGACGAATTTAAGAACCTCGCTTTGTTTACAAAATGCGCAATGTCGGCGGTATCAATACCAGCGCTGCGCAGAAAAGCGAGGATATGCTCGCAAAGTGCGAATATCTGAACGAGAAAACGGATTATCATGGCGTATGCTTTGCAACCGGCACGCCGGTTTCCAACTCTATGGTCGAGCTGTACACGATGATGCGCTATCTCCAGAACGATACGCTGGAAAGTGTCAACATGATTGACTTTGACAGCTGGGCATCGAACTTTGGTGAAACGGTTACAGCAATGGAACTGGCACCCGAGGGAACCGGCTATCGCACAAAAACGCGCTTTGCAAAGTTCTGTAACTTGCCGGAACTGATTAACCTTTGGCGGCAGGCGACGGATATTCAGACTGCGGATATGCTCAATCTTCCGCGCCCGGAAGTGGAATACCACAATATCAAGGCACGGCCGACAACAGCGCAGCAGACCATGGTGCAGAAACTCGGCAAACGCGCTGACCGCGTGCGCAGCGGTGCAGTCGCGCCCTACGAGGATAATATGCTCGCCATTACCAATGACGGACGTAAGCTCGCACTCGATCAACGGCTGGCTGACCCGTCCCTGCCGGACGATCCGGGCAGCAAGCTCAATATGGTCGTAGAAAATGTGTTCAACACATGGGAAAGCAGCAAGCCGACCAAAGGCACACAGCTTATCTTCTGCGACCTTGCAACACCCCTCTGCGGCAGGCAAGGACAGCGGTCGTTTCTGTGCGTATGACGATATTCGGGATAAGCTGATCGCCAAGGGTGTACCGGCTGACCAGATCGCATATATCCACGATGCGGACACACCGAAAAAAAAAGAATGCACTCAGCAGCAAAATGAAATCTGGTGCAATCCGCGTGTTGATTGGCTCGACTGCCAAGATGGGCGCTGGCTTCAATGTGCAGGAACGCCTTGTTGCACTGCATCATGTCGATTGCCCATGGCGTCCGCGTGATGTAGAGCAGCGTGACGGTCGTATTCTCCGTCAGGGCAATACAAACGAAAAGGTACACATCTATCGCTATGTTACTGAGGGTACATTCGACAGCTACAACTGGCAGACGGTCGAGAACAAGCAGAAGTTTATCTCGCAAGTCGTAACCGGCAAATCTCCGGCGCGCACCTGTGATGATATTGACGATGCTGCGCTGTCTTATGCCGAGGTTAAGGCGCTTGCTGCCGGTGATCCGGAGATCAAGGAGCGTATGGAGCTTGATGTTGATGTACAGAAACTCTCTGTTCTGCGCACTGCATACCACAATGACCAGTATAAGCTGGAGGACGATGTAAATGTGAACTTGCCGCACAGCATTGTTAAGAAAGAAAACATGATTGCGGCGCTGAAAAGAGATCAGGCAACGCTGGACGCCAATCATGCCCAGACAGAGGGCGCAACCTTCCGTATCGAACTGAACGGAAAAACTTACACAGCTAAGGACAAGGCCGGTGAAGCACTGCTGTCCATGGTCGCTGCTGAACGCAAGAAGATTTCGCAGAACATGGACGGCAAACTGACTTACGAGGATGCTCGTCCTATCGGCTCGTACTGCGGCTTTGCGCTGGAGCTGAAGCGTTCGCTCATGGACGAGGTGCGTATCTGTATTCATGGTGCAACCAAGCGTATGGTTGAACCGGGTGATAATGTAGCCGGCTGCATCCAGCGTATGAACAACGCTATGAATGACATCGGAAAGTTTATCGGTGACAACGAGCAGAGCCTTGCTCGCCTGCATGAACAGCTTGATGAAGCCAAGGCCAACCTCGGTAAGCCATGGCCGCTGGAGGACGAGTATCAGCAGAAGATCTCTCGCCTTAACGAGCTGAACTACAAACTGACCCGTCACCATTCCTCTGAAAACTCTCCCGAACACTCTCCTGCGCAAAGTGAATTGGAGCTGTAAGGCACAAAATAAAGAGCCAGTACAGAGCGTTTTTCGCTCACTGTACTGGCTCTTTTTACTTTTTAAGAGTATTTTTCATCGTATGCGAACAGAATTTGTCACTTGACTATATGTACTACCATCGGCGTAAAACGTAACAGTCAAATAGTATGTATGTCCAGATGTAAGATTTTGAAGAGTCATTCTTCCCTTATAATTATTATTGGAAATAAAATTATTTATTGTCTTAATCGTTTTAGTACCCGTTGTCTGGTCATGCAGTGTATATGCACTAATTCCTAAGTTGGAGTATACATCTTCAGTGACGACATGGAAATATAATATTGCTTGCGAAGAACCTGCAATCAGCGATGCATCGTGACTTTGAAATTTAACGCTGCTAAATGGTTCATAATTTGCTGCAAATGCACTAATCGTGCATACACAGGCAATGAATAGGGAAATGATAACTGTTTTCTTTATTCGTTTAGACATATAAACACCTTATTCATAAATAGAATCTATAATCTTTTTTTCATTTCGTCAACGGATATAGGCGCTGATATAAGAACTTGATAATCATCCATCAACGCAGCAGCGTTCAACCGCTGTAAGTTGTGCATAATATACCATGTCGTTTTTTCTTTAGTGTATTCAATTACCGCACGATCATCTTTTTTCAATCGTATCACCAGTTATATCGGTGATTTTGGAAATTTGAATAAACATTTTAGAATCGTCTACATCCTTGGCATAATCTGCACGCACATCATATGCGCCAATCATGTGGTCATTGGTTACTTGGATACGAGTTTGCTTATATCCATCAGGCAACCAAGATGGTGCTATAGGATGGTTTATCTGCAAGGCCGTTAACGTTTCTTTTAATGACACATTTTCAACATCGAACCATTCTATCGTATGCGAACCATCCCAAGCAGAAGTACCTCTTTTTCAACCCTATATCAGATGAAGTGGTATCGGGTAAATTTGCATATTCAGGCAGTGCTTCACCTTTATCTATTGGTTCTAACATTTCAGGTGAATTTTCCGAGGAAGAAGTATTATTCTCGGGCAACGCAGTATACGTTTCATGGTCATAATCCGGCATATTAGTGCGATCATCCCATGAACCATCAGGATAATAGATGATCTTTCCGTCTTTCGATGTAGGAAAATCATCCCGATAAAGCCGAATGTTTCCGCGCCCCACTTCGCGGCATAATCAAACAGACTATGACCGAGTGCAAACGCGCATACCGTATTGGCAACGAATACCGCCGATGCGGCAACACAGACGCGATACGCCCAGTGATGCGGACGTCGCGGTTTTACGAAAACTCTGCGTGTTCTGTTTTGAATTTTTTCAGCGACGCTTCTACATCAATTTCGGAAGAACCTGCGCCATTGTCAGCAGAAGTTAAATAATCCTCTAATTGCGGCAACGCTTCGTCACCGTGTTCGATCACATCATCCAGCAGACGAAAAATCTCCATATCGTCTAACTCGTTCTCTGCCCTGCCTTTTATTTTTTCTTTATCCATGTTTTCACCACCTCCTTGTAAGTCCCTCTATATATACAACACCTGAACATTCGATTTTGTAACAACAATTTTGAAAAAATACTCATGTATTTTTTCTGCCTTTCCAACAGTTCCGCGCAATGCCGCCGCGCACGGCTGTACTGCATTCGGCAGGCGTTTTCTGTCATGTTCATAATTTTAGCGATTTCGATGTACTCAAGATCCTCTGATAGACGGAGCGTTAATATCTTTTGCTCTATCTCAGACAAGCCGTTCGGCAGGTAACCGCTGAACGGTATTAAATTGTCCGCCGCTGCAACAGCTAAGTGCTCATCTAATGGAACCGCTGAATGGCTGCACTGGGCGCGGCGTTCATTCAGCGCATTGTTTTTCAGAACACGAAACAACCATTTTACAGGCTGCTCGTGCTCTATTACGGCATTTATTTTTGTTATCAGCACTAAAAAGGTATCTGCAACAACATCCTCGGCAATCTCTGGATTTTTCACAATCCGCAAAGCCACATCATACATCATTTTATAGTATTTCCGATATATATCATCGAAAATTCAATTTGATTCCCGGTCAACCTCAATCCCCTTGGGCTATGTGTTTTGGCTGTTAAGGCTCTCTTTATGTAAGGTAAATAATACCCCTATTATATACAACACATGAACAAGCTATTTTGTAACAGAAATTTTCAGAAAAAGAAAAAATATTTTTTTGCAGATTTCTTGTTACAAAACGCGTTTCTCATGTGTTGTATATAGTAAAGGGCTTCAAACAGTCCGACAGGAACAGGAGATGATTCCAATGGTTTATTAAAAATCCACATAAAACCGAAAGGCTGCACACCTCACCGCGCAAGCGGTGTATCGGACTTATGTGGACAGATATAGTATATCTGATTTTACAGATCAATACAACCTACTTTCCTAAAATCTCACAAACAACAGAAAACGAAGATTGCTGTAGCCACCCTGCAGCAATCCCGAAGAGTAAAAAGCTGAATGTAGAGGTATCACATGAATAAGTTTAAGAAAATGATGAGCGTAACGCTTGCAGGCTGCATGGCCGCATCTGCTCTGATGATGAGCGCAGGCGCAGTAGATATGAACAGCACTGTCGCTCTTAACGATACGCCTGCCGCAGTATCCACCTATGCAGGCGAAACGGTTACTTGTGACGTTTATGTTGCCAAGGCCGACGGCAGCATGGTTGAGAAGTCTATCGACATCAATATTCCGGCTGATGCAAGTGAAAGCAAAGCCGAACGTCTGATTGAAGCCAATGCCCGTGCAGTTGCGACCCAGAACATTGATGCACCGCGCAGCTACGGCAGTCAGATTATCGCCTCTGGCAAGGGTCGTGTTCTGCGTCTGGTTTCATCCGGTAACGGCAGTGTTCTTGCAAATGTTACACTCGACGACCATGACTACTACATGATGGGCGTATTCTTCACCGATGTTTCGCCCTTTGTGACCAGCCTGAACTGCTCTGTCATGGATACGAATATCGGTACTACTCAGCAGTATTTTCTGAACATCAAGCCGAACAGCAACCGCAAATGCGAAGCACTGTTCTTAGAGGGCGATTCGACGGACGGTCAGAAGATGTTCAATCTCTACTCCGGTCAGAATCTCAATTTCTTCGGCAGCTGCAAAACTTCGAATGGCTCTGACGGCATTGCCGATGTAACCATCCGCGGCTACTATTCGTAATATATTCGATTCGAGGTGTAGAACATGAAAAGGATTCAAAAGATATTATGTACGTTCTTTGCCGTCCTCGCAGTTGTATTTGCACTGCCGACGGCAGGTGCAGTGTCCGATAACACGGCGCAGTTTTTTACCCCCTTGACCTTGCGCGTAGACGGTATGCGCGTTTACACGCTGAACGAGCAGCAGGCAGAAGTTCCTGCGATCTTGTACAAGGGCAGCTTCTACCTGCCGGTTCGTACCGCTGGTGAATGGACGGGCAAGAATGTTGCATGGAACAATGCCACAAGAACGGTTAGCTTGAATGGCTCCGCTACCTCGGTGTTCCATACCGCGCTCCCGACCAAATCCGCGTATACCTATAATTACGGCGAAAAAGGTACAGATCACACCGCGCAAGGATTTAACAATCACGGTAGACGGCGCAGTCCAGACCTTTAAGACCACTTCCGGCACACAGATTTATCCGTTGCTGTATCGCGGCACAACCTATCTTCCGCTTCGCAGCGTCGCAGGCTTGATTCATATGCAGCCCGCATGGCGAAATGCCAGCAGCACCGATGCGCCGCTGGTATCTCTGTACACCGAAATGACTGATGAACAGGCGGCAGCGTGTCAGCAGTATCTGACAGCAGTCAGCGCACAGAGTGAACAGTACATGAACAATGCTGCAAGTCTGATTGCACTGAAAAACGACAAAGACGCTTTGAATAAGCAGCTTGATGCCATGAAAGCTAATCTTGTAGCCGTACAGGCCATGCGGGCTCCCGATGTGCCGTATCTGAAGCGCTCTTGCACTGCACTTGTCAATGCAGTTGATGCAGACTATGCGCTGTTAAGCGACGCACAGGCTAAGTTGCAGAAACTGACCACGGATGAGCTGTTCAAGCTGAATCACGGCCAGGCAACCGGTGCTATGCTGAAAGTTGCTACGGAAAGCAACTTGGATTCCGCTATTCGTGCACTGCTTTCTGACTATACGCGCGACGGCTTGAATGTCTGATACACGGGTACATACTTCTTGATACTCCGAATCATTGTTCTATCAAAAATACAACTTGCAATACGCGGTCAGTAATTATGGTGCTGACCGCATATTGCCTCATGATAAACCGCCAGTTCCACAAGTAGTAGCAGTAATTACGATAGTCGATAGAGATTCACATAATTTCTAAAGGCTGCATATATCTCTAAGGTACACAGATAAAAGGAAAGTGTATAACACAAACTGCTGGTTAGAAAGGAGAATGATTTATGATGAAATCAAAGCTATGGGTTCGTATAGCTGGAGCAACCCTCGCCCTGTGCCTTTTCGGCAACGTTTCAGCGTTAGCTGTTAACACTTCTGCAAATTCCACCGATGCATTGATGCAATCTGCTGTATCCGCTAACGAAGCAGAGTCTGAAGCAATCAGCTACGAATTATATCAGCAGTTTACTGCGGACACCGAAGCCTTTCTTTCGTGAATTTGCTTCGCAGCCAGAAAGTGTGCAGCAGACTGTGGCACAGTTTATTGTATGGGAAAACGCCTATGATGCAAAGAATTTACAGCAGTATCTGTCGAATACGAATAAACTGTCCGAACAGCAGAAGCGAGCTGCCGATATATTACTGCAGTATTGGGTAGAAGATCAATCGAAGCCTGTTGATGATACTGCCGATGATGAAAGCACCGCACCTGCGGTTCCAAAGTTCGACGTAGAAGTAATCCGTGGCTTCATCGATCAGAATCTTACCGTTTCCGACCCGTACGCTGATGAAGAATTCTGCAAAGTGATAGCGCAGGCATATGCAGCCGATCCGGTTGAGTTCGGCGCAATGATTTCTGATTTGGACAACGCAAAAATTGAGCGAATTGGCCAGCAGATCAGCTATGCAGTAAAAACCAGTTGTGTGATATTACACTGCCGTCGGTAGCGGAAAACTCCGATACTCCCACTGCTCTACACCTATTATCGAGTGTAATTCAGCAGGACGTTCCCCAGAAGCGCTTAGATGCCGGAACAGAGGACAAAGCACCCTTTCGTGCAGCACCCCGTTCGACCTATACTCCTTCTATTGGCACTATTTCTTATAGTGGCAGTTTGGAAGTTGGCAAAACATCTACGCTCTCGGTAACAATTTCTGAAACCGCTCATTCCAGTGCAGCACGTTCGTATTATATTGTAGCAATGTGTTCACATAGCAAAAATGGAACGTATTACAAGAAAGCTGAAGGTTCGGTTTCGATACCGGCGGGCAGTACATCTGCTAAAAAGGCTCTGTCAGTAACCATGTCGGAACCCGGATCGGTATATACGAAAATTCTGGTATATAGTTCCTCCGGTGGCACTTTGCTGACCTCGCGTATAGGTGCAAATCCTGATCCGGTAAAAGGGTATTGGCGTATTCAAATCAATTTGAATTCTTCTTCCCGAGCAGGCTATCTTGGGTTATATAATGCTTCTGGATCGCAGTTGCTTTATTTACCCTGTTTAGGAAAATCTGAATCTAATGCCGCAGAAAACGTTCACTACGGCAATACACCGCGAGGGGACTATTATGGGTATCTTGACGGCCCCAATAGTAATACACACTCGTATGGTCCTTATAAATATGTTGTATTAGAGGGAAACCATAATCCTCTCGTACCTTCTGTTCGAGATGGTATCTGGATTCACGGAGGCGATCCGTCAGCCTTCTGGTGGTTTGCGTGTAACGCATGGCTGCGTTCGTGTATCGAACGCTAATCAGTTATCTATTCAGAATAATATTACTACATTAGTGAATAATGGTCATTACACTCGCGGTAATGTAAAGATCTCAGTTGAAATTATTGATCAAAGCGCTCAACTTTAGGTATCAAGTTCTTGTGAAATAGTATTCCTAATTTAGACGCAAATGCAAAAGGAAGCGGCACCTAATTCGGTGCTGCTTCCTTTTGCATTTATGATAATTTGCTTGATTGTCTACGAAATACTCCTTATTCAATTTTTGCAACGCTCAATTTATCCAAATTGTTACGCAAACGGTCAATCTTGAGTCACAATCCGCGAGTACCTCTATAATTTCCTCACAATCACGGCTGTTATCCATAATGTGTTCTGCCACTTCTTCTTTTAAGTGGTCAACAATAAATTCGTTTTTTAGCACATCGCGTTGAACATTTGTCAGCCGCGTATCCACATGACACCAAATGTTGTTCTCACTGAGTTTTTGCAAAATCAGCGAAAGTGATTGCCGCTGTGCCGATGCTGACACCGGCAACAGCTAAAAACTGAGTCAAATTCATGATGTTTTACCTCCTGCACACTCATTGGACTTCATAAGTTCCTCAATCACGCGCAGCCGCCTACGGAAGAAACGAATGTGCGATACCTGCACAATAGTTAAGATTGCACCGAAAATAAATTCGCAGATAGTCACGATGTTCAGTACCCACATCTGAATGATTTCCCAAAAACTTTCCGCAACAAAAACGGGATAAGGCGAATAAGCATCCTCAATGATAATATCGGTCAGTATACCCCCGACGATAAAAAGGCAAAGATACCCCAACAAATTCCATTTTAAATGCTTATATCTCTTGTATGTTTCTTGATGTTTGGTGGCCAGCTCCTGACCACCAAATCTTCCGAAGTATTCCTTATCCTGCTGTATCTGCGTAGCAGAGAACGAGTAAAATTCGGTTTCTTTATGGAGCTGTTCATTCTCTTTACGCAGTTCTTTCTCCAATTCATAGATACCTCCTGTTGCTTATTTAGGGCGCGCAAACCCATACATATGTGATTTCCAGTACGAATTAGACAGCTCGGCATATCCGATTGATTTCCGCAATGCAACATTTTACCGTTGCCTACATAAATACCAATGTGCGAGATTGGCTCGTCGCAAGCATATGTGTTCGCAAAGAATACAAGATCACCCGGTTGCGCCTGCGAAGCCGAGATTGGTGTGCAGCGCAAGTAGATACCATACGCCGTCATTCGCGGAAGATTGCATACGCCGGACTGCGTGTAGACCCAGCAGATAAAGCCAGAGCAGTCGAACGAGGTCTGCGGAGTAGAGCCGCCGAACACATAAGGCATACCGATGTATTTCTTTGCTTCGGTCATGAGCTTCTGGAAGGCTTCACTGCCGTAAGCCGCGCCGCCTGTATACTGCTGAACCAGCATAACGTAGAACATATTGCCGTAATTGTACCGCCAGCCGCCATTCTTCGCAGTGGAAATAGCGTTCTTGTAAGTAACACGCACGCCGCCGGAGTGCTGTTTAGCAAAACTCTCCGCAAGCTCAAAGGAGTATTTCTTACGGTTTTTCGCTACATAATCAAGAAAACCGCCGCCGTAGTTGTACGCCTGTACAATGCTGTCACGGTCTACACCGAGCTGCTTTTGCTCTTTAACCAGTTCGGCATAGTATTTGCAGCCCTGATTGATAGATGCTTCTTTGTCCTTGATTGCACCGGGCGGCAGTCCGGCACTCTCCGAAGACTGCATAACATCAGCCAACACGCCGCCGCTCTCGACTTGAATAATAGCCAGCAGCGTACCCACATGATCCGAGATACCATACTGCTTGGCGTATTTTCTACAAGTGCCTGCAAGGCGAGAACTTCCGGGGATAGGTTTGCCGCAGCCGAACCGAATATCGAGTTCAGCAGTCCCTGCAGATCGTTACGGTACTTATCCAGCAGCTCCTTCAGCGTTGTGCGCTGCATTTTCGTAAATCCGTACTTGTCCGCAGCCTGGTCGGCAGTCAGTGCATTAATCTGCACATGAAGGATACGGGTTTTATTCACGACCGTAATCCACTTGGTATAGGGGTTCATATCTTTGTATACCTGCGCCAGAATCGCTTTTTTTCTTATCGTCGATTTCGATGACATCAAGGCCGTCTTTTCGGTTGTTTTAACTGCAAACACAGCTAACACTTCAACATCGTTGGCATAGTTACCCTCATATACAACCTGATCGTAACTTTCGCCGGACAGCACTTCTTCGCTCCACGCAAACTGCGCATTGACATAAGCCGTCTGGACGGTCGAGAGCTTGTCGTTTTCTGCCGCCTGCGCGTCGGCAAAGAAAAAGGCCAAGCACCGATGCGACCATCGCAGCCGGAGCCGCGATCATGCACATAACCAGCACACCTGCGAGAATCGGAATCAGCGCTTTAGATTTCGCAAACCGCACAGTAAACTGAAAAGCGGACTTCATTGCTGCCGAAAATCCCTTTTTCACTACACCGTTTGCGTTAGTCGGCAAGGTCTTTCCGGCGAGTTTCGCGGCCTGCTGACGTTTCATTTTCTTCACACCGGCTTTGCGCGCCTTGATACGGTAGCGCATACTTTTTTTCGCTACGCTCCGCAGCAGCTTTCCGCACCCGCGCATTATAAGCGGTGGCAGCGGCTTTACGCTGCTGTACAGTGCGTATCTTTGTCTGTGCAGAATGTGACGGGCCGTATACGCTGCTTCCTGCTTTATTCCGCGCTGAACTGTACACCTTAGATGCCGTACTCTGCGGCGTGCGGTACTGCGCACTCTGCCGCTGCTTGATCTGTACCGCTGCTTTTTTTCTTTGCTGCGGCTTTGGCTCGCACAGCAGCGGTCGTGCGCTGCCGCCGCATAAACTGTTCCCGCACTGCCCCGCGCGGCGTAGTCGCACCATGCGCTGTGCGGATACGGTATTTCTGATACTGCTTTACCTTAACGCGGCGGATATTCTTATTTTCGCGTGTGGACTTGTAGGTAAGTCGTATACGCGCTTTGCCGTCTGCACTGCGATACCGCTGTGCGGTACGAACGACGGACTTGCGCGCACGATAATCTTTCACCACGCTATCCGCGCTCCGGTACAGGGAGCGTGCGGCCTTGCGAACCGGCTTTGCAGCAAGCTCTACGCCGACATAGGCGGCATCGTGCATACGGCGCTGTATCTGCTCGGTTGCTTCTGCCGCTGCATTGCTGCTGGCCTGTTCTTCTTTTTTTATCGTTTATCGTGCGGACGGCTGTTGCAATCGCAAATCGCTTGATTACACGCTTCTTGCGGGATCTTTTTCTTTTCGGCACCGTCTGTACCCGGTACTCCGAAAGTCTGCTTAGCACGCAGCTCCGCGCCCGCACGAGTGCTTGCTCCTCCCGTATTGCGATAGGTCTTGTTGTCAGCGCGGCTGTAAGATACCCTGCGCCCGGTCGCGGGCGCAGAATGTACCTTTGCAGCATCACTTTTGTCCTTGTATTTATACACCATTTGGCTTTACCTGCTCCCCGGTCTGCCGGTTTTGTGGTCATGAGCTTGTACAATTCCGTATCTTCCGGGAAGCTGTTCACAAACGGGATAAACGCGCCGCCGAACTTCATCAGGCCGCAGCCGGGGTCGGCGTTTTCGACATAGGAAAGCTGTTGTCCGAAATGTTCAGCAGCTCTGCCAGTGCCGCGCGGTCAGATGCAGACTGCGAAAGCATAATAAGAAACTCGGAGTTTGCCAGCATCCAGCAGGCGTCCTTGCTCGTCAGCATCTCACCGACATTTTGCGTAATGCCGGTCATATAACCGGCGCGCTTACGAACCTGCTTCCACATTCTGAGGAAGAAATTCGTTGCAAACGGATACCGGAAGAAGATAGAGAACTCGTCCACAAAGACCCATGTGCGTCTGCCAGAACGCCAGTTTTGGATAACGCGGTTGTAAATGCTCTCCAGAATAACGAGCATACCCATCGGGAGAAGCTGCTCACCGAGGTCGAGAATATTGTAAGAGGTCAGGCGGTTATTCTGGTCTACATTGGTTTTCTGTGCGAAGATGGACAGCGAACCGGAGATAAACAGCTCCGCTGCCAGCGCAAGCTCCTGCGCTTCCGGCTCCGGCTGTTTCTTGATCTCAGCCTGCAAGTCGGTCAGTGTCGGTGCATTGCCCTTGTAACCGCTGGCGATATACGGACGGTAAACAGCCTGTACGCAGCGGTCAATGATGGAACGATGCTGCGCTTTGAGATCGTCCTGCATGATCTGCTCAAACAGCGACAGGACGAACTCGGACTTGTCCGGCAGAGGGCCTTTGCCGTCATCAGCATAGCCTTTCTCCATGTCCAGCGCGTTGATGCGTACCGCAGACGAACCGGAAATGTCGATCATACTGCCGCCGAACGCGCCGACCATCGGCGTAAACTCTCCCTCCGGGTCGAGCACGAGTACATCATCGTGCGTAGAGAGCAGCACATAAGCGATTTCCTGCTTAACAGAGAAAGACTTGCCTGCACCGGATACGCCCAGCCGGATACAGTTACCGTTCAGCAGATTTGCGCGGTTGGCAACAATGAGGTTGCCGGAAACGGCGTTGTTTCCGTAACAGATGCCACCCATCTGCTGGATTTCCTGCGCAGAAAACGGCGTAAGGATGGAAACATTGTCAGTAATAAGCGTGCGCTGCTGCTGTACGCTGCGCAAACCATACGGGAGAACGGTATCCAGACCAATGTCCTGCTGGTAGGACAATTTCGTGAGATTGCAGCCGAAACCGCTTGCAATCTCTTGCAGGCTTTCTGTATCCGCGTTAAGCTGCTCCAGCGTTTTTGCAGAGTGGACGATGGTGATGGTGGTCAGCATTAAACGCTGGTCATGCTCGGTAATATCGTCCATGTAGTCAGCAACAACCTTGCGCATCTGCTGGAACTCATACGGGATTTCCGCTGCGAAATTATTGTTGTTGTTCTGTCGCTGCTGCCAGCGGCCAATATCGGCTTCCACACGCAGCGCAAGACCGTTGAGCAGCTTGTGTGCTTCCTGCGTGTTGACCGGCTCGATGTCCATAGACAGCATCATTTGGCGCGGCAGTCCCATGAGGTCGTGGATCAGCTCATCGGACAGGCGCGATGCGAACTCTTCGACGAAAAGCACGCGCATAAAGCCTTGGTCGGTCTGAATGTAGTCCTTATAATACCGCAGCGCTAACGGACAGAAAACATCTGCGATGTTCTGACCGCGCATCATCATTTCGTCCAGATCAGCTTTCGTCATGCGGTGATCGGGACGGAAGAAGTCGTGCAGAATACGGAAACGACTGCTGTTGTCCTGTAAGCGGATAGAGGACGCAAGACGCTGCATACCGATGCTCAGGCTTTTTCCGGCACGACCGAAAACTGCCGGGCATCGGTAATATTCTTACGCTTGGCAGTGAGGGTCATAAATTTCTGCTGAACGATGCCGTTACTGCCCTGCGCCTTGGACATAATCACCTGATTCAGTTCTGCGCGGTATTTGTCCATACCGTCATGCTGTTTTGCGCAGGAACAGCGTTCCTGCGTTGGCTTCCTTGTCGAATATACTGTTTACCAGAGTGACTTTCATGCGGCTGTCTGCCGCAAGACCGTTCAGCACACGCCCCCAGCTGTCCAGAATGGTGCGCTGATCGTCCAGACTGGCTACGGCATAGTTAATATCGGAAAACGACCATGTCTGACTGAACTCGTTGTTTCCGACCTGCCAGATTGAATCCGGAAATACGCGCTTAACAGGGATAAGCTGCTGCACGTTGCGCGGCAGGCGTACCGGCTTTGTGGTTTTCTCCTGCTTTTCTTTTTTCTCTTTAATCGGTTTGGTTTTGCTCATTCTGTTCTACCTCGCTACTGTGTTCACTGATTTTCTGCTTTGTTTTCTTGCGGCTCCTGCCTTTTTTAGATTGCTCTTCCGGCGTAAACTGTGCATAGAAGTTAGCAGAACGGTATACATACCAGCCGTTGTGCATAAACATCGTGCGCAGCCATGAAAGAGCGAATTTTTCAAAGGGCAGACCATGAAAGGACACAAAGCCGATTGCTGCCGGAATTGCCGCCGCCAGAATACATACGACACTCGCAAGTTCTGTTCCAAGAAACGGCTGTAAGCCGAAGTTCGCGGCTGCGGCCAGACCTGCGGCAAGCAGACCGCAAACCGTCTGCCGCACGCTCAGACCCATGACTACGCCCTCGTGATAATTGCGTATCTCTCGATTTACATTTGACTCCATAACGCTTCACACTCCTTGTTACAGCGCAAACATTTCTTTAACGGTTTTATCTGCTGCCTTGACCATACTGCCCAGAATCACCATCTGAATAATAACCTTGAGCATATAAGTCAGCACCAGTCCAACGCCGCTGTCACCAAAATTGATTGGAAAATCCGAACCATCCACCGATGTAAAGGCATTAAATATGATGCAGGCAATAACGATTACGATTGCTTCCATGCACGCGCCGATTAAGCCTTTGCATATAAGTCCGGCCATGTCGGCTGGTAAGTTCACCGGCGAAAGTGGACATGGGCAGCGGTGCCAGCGCAACATACATATAAATACGGAAAAAGCGTCCGTAAACCGTCATCAGCAGACTGATAGACAGCACAATAACGACTGCTGACAAAATCAGCGACACCAGATAAATGAATATCTGTGGGATAATTGAAGCATCTTCTATCGCATTTCGTATATTTTCCGGCAAAGTGGCGGCAATCTCGGTCAGACCGCCCATCTGCGCTGCAATATCTCCGATAAAGCTGCCGCTGATCTTAAATATCAGTTTTATTACTTCCATGCCCCTGTGAAATCAGTACCTTTGCAGCGACAAAACGAATCAGATAACCAATGATCTGCTCCGGGTGACGAAATTCACGAAACGAAACCGTATGCTTAAAGAAACTCATGGCAAAGAACAGGACGAGCAGGCCGTAGCCTGCTCCCTGTAATGCGGTAAAGATTTTGGTAATTGCATTCCAGACCGCGCCGTTGTGAAAGGTTTCCGGGGACTGCGTGAGCATACTCCAAATAGAGGACAGTGTGGAGTTCCATAAGGTGATACAGTTTTCAATAATATCTACTACCCACATAGGAAATCAACTCCTTCGGGGATCAGGCTGCACCAATGCTGGTCAGGATTGCCTTTACAAAGTAAATCAGCAGACCACCGAGAATGCAGAGAACGCCCTGCGTGCGCTGCGAAGCATCGTGCGACTGCACCGACATACCGAGCTGAAGCACACCCCAACCCGCGCAGATCAGACCAACAGCCTTAATCAGTGCAAAGATCGTGTCACTGAGCTTGTTTACCGCATTCAGCGCTTCATTATCTGCAAATGCCGGTACAACAGCAAGGCAGGCGATGATTGCCGTCATGGACAGCAGTCGGTGCGCAATGCGGGCGCGATTGAGTGTTTTTTTGCTGCACAGCAGTGCAGCAGCTTTCTGAGTAAACTTGTTTTTCATAATTTATTCTCCTTTTTGGGGGATTGTGGAGGAATAACGAAGTATTCAAAGAGAACACCTCCGATTTCCTCTGGCTTGTATTTTCGTCGATTTCATCGGCGGGAATCTCAACATGGTATTTGTGGAACGGAATATGTTCCGGTGGTGAATACGCTTTTGCCTTGCCGTCACCGGCAAGCCATTGTACATTCGGGTGCTTTTGCAGCACATATTTCTCATCGAACACCGGGCGTTCGCCGCGCATGAACAAAATCGAATACTGATTTTCCATGCGGCTTATGGCATCTGGTGTCATAAGCTCTGTACCAACCTTCTGGTCATTCTGGCTGGACGAACCATGCGTACCTCTGGTCTGCGAGGTCGTTTTGGAGAAGATCGTTTCCTTGCCCAGCCGTTCGGACACATATTTGTGGGTCGCGGTATCATTGCCGCCGAGATACAGAAACTCGTCACACTGCGCCATCAGCGATTCCCATTCCTTTTCGAACATAGTCTTGAGCTGTCCGATGTCCTGCAGAATAACTGCACAGGACAGATTGTAGGAGCGGCAGGTAGACAACACATTGTCGAAACGATCCGGTGGCGGTGTATTGTAAAAACTCGTCCATGATAAAACGCACATGGCGCGGCAGTCTGCCGCCGTATTCCCGTTCTGCGCGGTCATAAAGCTGCTGAAAAGCCTGCATATACATCATGGAAACCAAATAGTTAAAGCTGGTATCGTTGACTGGCGTACAGACGAAAATAGCGCGTTTCTTCTCACCGAGCGATGCTAAATCCATTTCATCCTCCATGGTCATATCCGCAATCTCGTCCAGCATGAAATGCTTCAGACGCGAACTTGCCATAATCAAAATGGATTTTTTGCGGTCTTGCCTGCGGCGAGCTTGTATGCCTCCCAATACTGATTGGCAATGTGTTCCGGGTGGTCTTGGGCAATTTCAGCAAATAGTGTATCTACTGGATTTTGCTTACTCTCGTCCTCCTCGCTGGCTTGCGCGTTGCGAAGCAGGAACATGACTGTTGCGAAATTCTGATCTTCGGAGCACACTCCAGATAGATGAACAGCACCAGAGCCGTTATGAGCGTTTCCTCGGCGCGTTCCCAAAACGGGTCGCTGCTGTGCGAGCCTTTCGGCGTAGTCGCACGAAACAGCAGCGTTACAAGCTGCACACAGTCCACTTCGGAACGCAGATAGCGAAACGGATTGTACATATTGCCGCAGCGGCGTTCGCCTTCTTTGAGGTTAAACACCTTGATGTCGTAACCCTCGTGGAGCAGGAACTCTGCACAGTCGCGCAGCAGTTCGCCCTTTGGATCACAGATAATGTACGAACAATTAGCCTGCAAAATCTCTATTTTCGACACAGAACGGCTCTTACCGGTACCGGAACCACCAATAACTATCATGTTAAGGTTGCGCTGGTGTCGGAATACATCAAGACCGATGCGTATGTGCATGGTCAGCGGTATGTTCTGGTCTACATGAACCGCAAGCGCTTTCTGTTCTTTGCGGCGCTGGCGTTCTTCTTTGGTCAGCTTTCCGGTAAATAAATCCACACACAATGCAAGGCAGATTGCTATGCGATGAAGCGTTTGTTTTACTTCGACCGTAAATTTATCATGATACCGGTACTTGCTGTCTATCTGCTTGGTGTTTCTCCATTCGACAGAGCCGTATTCTTCGCCCGGTCGGCGCTTGCGCTGGCTGTCCTGATAGAGCATGATGCACAGCGCATAAGCAGCAAGTGCGATCAGTACAGCTTTCAAGCTGTACTGGTTAAAGGAAAAATGCCAGGGCTGTTCTATTGCTGTTCCGAAAGCGTTTATCCAGTCGATCAGCGTTCGTCCCGGCGCAGCGCAGCTGCCGCCGATCAATCGAGCCAGATAACCGGCAGAGCGAACACCACCAGAGTGGTGGTGCTCGCTGCCGAACCTCTTTTGTCCGGTCGCATAGGTGTTACCTCTGGTTACCGGATGCAATCAGAATATCGTTATACGCCCAGAAGTTCATCGGAACATCGGTGTATCGGATACCGCTTACATCGGTGGACGAGAGCGTGCGTCCCATCGTGCGGTTGACTACTGCCGCCGCCTCTGCGCGGGTAATGTAGTCATACGGACGGAATGTGCCGCCCGGATCACCCTTTTTGACCCAGCCGCGATCCGAGCAGTACGCAATAGCGGCTGCGTTCGGCGCGGTGGAATACACATCGGTAAAGCGATTGGAGCCGTTATAGTCCGAAGTGGTATCCAGACGGTAGATCATCTCCACAAAGTCTGCGCGCGTGATTGCCGCATTGGGATTAAAATAAGTGCTGCTGTCTACAATGCCGCCGTATACGAACGCAGACAGTGCATTAGAGTAGTAGCTGTTTACCTGCACATCGGAGAAGCCGCTGCTGTTGGTATACTTGCTGCAGCTTGCGTTGGTCATGCGTGCAAGGAGCTGTACCGCTTCGGCGCGCGTGAGGTTCTGCTTCGGATTGAACTGCGAGTTATAACCAACAAAGAACGGCGTTTTAACCGAACGGTCAATGTAAATCTTGCCGTTTGCACCATTACCGGTGGTCGGCTTGACCGTAGAACTCGATTTCACAGCGGTCGCGGAAATCGTGACATTGTTCTTGATGTTGTCCACATAAACTGTCACATTGCCGTTTGAATTGCGCGTCATGTCGTAATCAACGCCGTTTACGCGGATATAAGACGCGCCTGCCGATACGGTGTTGGACTTCGTGCCGATCTTGAGTGTAATATCATCGACCGCATAACCGGAAGACGGCTTAACCGTAAAAGCAACATCCTTGCCGTCGCGCACCGACGAGCCGGAAATATCCTTGCTGATCGTGAGGTGCGACGCCGACTTGATGGTAATGCTGTGGCTGGTGTCGATGCGCTTTGCCGTAGCCGACACATAAACCGGCTTATCAACATCGTTGACATACAGGTGCAGCACACCATCGCTGTCAGTTTCCATCTTGCAGGTCTTGCCCGCAACGCGGATAGAGGTCGCATCGGCATCTACGGTGCGGCTGCTATCATCCAACCGGAGAGTTACTTCGTCCAGCTCGTAGCGGTCATCATCGGTGACATAGATTTCAAACTCAATGTCTGTGCCGTTGTCTACGGTGCTGCCGCAGTCCTTGCGGATACGAACGCCGGAACCTGCCGAAGTGTCAACGGTGAGGTGGTTGGTGTCGTAGCTGCTCTCGGCGCTGACGGTGATATTGCTCTGGAGGTCGGTCAGATAAACAGTGCAGCCGTCGCTGTTACCGGACACGCGATAAGCGTTAGACCCTACAAATACCGTATTGGTGTTCGGCGTGCTGTACGCTGTCTTGCCGTCTGCTTCGAGCGTCAGCGCGTCAATCGTATAGCCGCGCTTTGCCGAGAAAGAAACGGTATAATTGCTGCCTTTCTTGACAATATCGCGCGAAATTTCGCTGCTGATGCCGCGCCCGGTGCGAACAGTGACAAGCACCTCGTCGCTGTCCGGCTGGCGTTCTGCGGTTTTCAGTTCAATCGTGGTCGCAGAGGTAACACCGCCGGAGTAAACCGTCAGCACACCGGCTGCATCAACACGAAAACGGAAACCGTTAGAAGTCACATCGCAGCCTTTGGAGAGCTGGACGGTGGACTTGCTGCCGCCGATGGTGAGATCAGCGCGTGTAATGGCATACAGGCGGTCAGGCGTTGCCGTCATGCTGTATGCATCGCCCTTATTGAGCGTAGTCGTGGCTGCGGATACGGTCGCGCCGGTCTGCGAGGTAGCTGTGACTGCAAATGCGGTGCTTACCGCTTCGGCAGACAGCGTAATATCGTCCGATGCTGCCGGAATATCGACGGTCGCGCGGATTACGCTTTCGCCGCCCGCATCCGTCTTGGACTGATAATGGACAGGATAAGTAATGCCATTGAGCTTCAGATCGCCGTCAAGGTGAACAACATTGGCGCGGTCGGTATACTTACCGTCCGAGATAATAAGCGTAGACAGATCGTAGCCGTCCAGCGGCGAAAAGTCGAAACTCTGGCTGCTGTCAGACACCGGGATGATATGCCGCCCCACAGAGGACACCGAGTAACCGGTGCCGTTCTGTGTGGTGACGATACGATCCGTTTTCGGCGTGTCCGCCGCAAAAGCGGCAGGACACAGGGCGAGCGATGCGGCAAGCGCCGCACAGATCAATCGTCTGATTTTCATATTCTTTCTCTCTCTTTTTCCTTACCAGCCGGTAGTCGGCAGGGTCGGCTTTTTATAAGTCGGTGCGCGGTAGATGGTGGTAGTCCATGCGTCATTGGACATAATCCACTGCTGGCTGTCATTCAGACCGCCAACATCTGCCTTATTAACAAACGAACTGCCGGAAGCCGACTTGCGAACCGTACCGTAAATATAAGCGTTATCCACCATACGGAAGCCGGACGGCACCGTACCGAAAATAAACATAATCTGCGTTACCGCTTCACCGGATTTCAGACCGAGCGCGGTCGGCGTTGCTTGCAGGACGCGGTTGACAGACGGGTCGAGGTTATCTGCCAGTGTGCGCGGTGTCTGATTGAAGTTGGTCTTATAAACCACCTTATAGGGGATACGGGTGTTATAGGTGCCGGTTACGATCTTATCCAGCTGTACCGCCTGATACGGCAGATTGTCGCGCCAGTAGAAGCTCGTCAGACGAATGGAGGAATTATTGGCCACGCGGCTGATCGTCCACTTCATCTGCATACCCGGCGTTACCTGCTTCGGACCGGACTTGCCGATTACAACATTGGTGTAAACGCTCTCGTCCAGAACCTCCAGACGAACGATCTGGCTTGCAAACTCGATTTCCGCTTCAAAGGTTTCGCCGGATACACCGTAATAGTTCGGTGCCTTGGTTTCTTTTGATGGTGTAACGACCCAGCGGCAGCAGCTTGGAGATTGCAAGGCCGCGCTCGTTGGAAACCACAGTGTCTACAACATTCTGTGCCTTGTCGTAGATCTCAAAGGTTGCGCCCTGCAGGAGCGTACCTGCGGGCAGACCATTGATACTGTTGTAGTCCTTGGACTTTTTGATGACTTGGATCTGACCATACTGCGCTGTATTCTCCCAGACGATTTCGGTGGTTTCGCCACGCTTTACGCGGAAGGTGCGCTCCTGTGTGTCGCGGATATATCCCGGTGCGGCCTGAATTTCTTCTGCGTAATATTTGCCCTCTTCCAGATCGTTTTCCAGCTCGATATAGCCATCGCTGTCGGTGGTATACTCGCCAACAATGTTCTTATTCTTGTCTTTGATCAGGAAACGCACGCCCGGAATAGGGTCTTTCGTCACGCTGTCAATCTTCTTGATGCGCACCGAGGACATCTTGGCATTTTCAAATTCCACAGTGGCCAGTTCACCAGCCTTTACAATAACATTCTTCGGATTTGTGTCGATACGGTAGCCATCGGGAGCCTTGATCTCGGTTACGACATAGATGCCGTCCTCCAGACCGGAAATGTTGACCAGACCGGCAGAATTGGAGGTATAATCACCGATGCGCTCACCGGACACCTTCTCAACCTTGAATTTCGCGCCTGCGAGTGATTCGCCGGTGCCCTTGACTACCTTGCGGATTTGCAGGCCATACGCTTTTTTGTTGGTAAAGGTCAACTCATAGGACTGACCGGCCTTGACCTCAATGGTCTTCGGCGTATCCTGCAAAATGTAGCCGTCCGAGCCTTAATTTCGGTTACTACCAGCGAGCAATCCGGCAGGCCGGTAAGCGTAATCGTACCGTTTTCGTCCGTTTCGGTTTCCTTGACGAGTTCGCCGTTCGACTTCGTGATTTTGAATTTCGCGTTTTTCAGCGGCTGACGGGTATCTTCGTCCACCTTTTTGATAACAAGCTGCGACTGCTTGGTATCCTTAAAGGTGACTTCATAGGTCTGACCCTTGCGGAGCTGTACCGTTTTCGGCGTTTCGTCGATCACATAACCGGACGGGGCCTTAACTTCGGTGATGATATATACGCCAGTATCCAGTTCGGGGATATGAACAATACCGTCCACATCGCTTACAGCATTCTCACGGACAACGCTGCCATCGCCGCGCGTTACCTTAAAGGACGCGCCTGCCAGCGGCTTGCTGGTCTGTGCATCAACCTTTTTAATGAGCAGACCGGGTTTCTTCTCATTTTCGAGGGTAAGCGTAAGTTTTGCCCTTCTCCAGTGATACCGGGTGCGGGGTTTTGTCGATGATGTAGCCGCCGGGGCCGTTACCTCCGTTACGATATAATCTGCGGCATCCAGTCCCTCGACGAAGGCTGTACCGTCCTCGCCGGTACGAATATCTTCCTTGACTACATCGCCATTGGCGCGCGTCAGCTTAAATACTGCGTCCTTCAGAGGCTTCTTGGTTTCCGCATCGATCTTCTTGATGGACAAGCCGGGTTTCTTGGTGTTCTCAACCGTAACCGAAGTGTCCTTATCGGTGGTATGCTCGATCTCGTAAGGCTTGTCGTTCAGAATGTACTCTTTCAAGGTCGCAACTTCCTGCACCTTGTAAGTGCCTGCCGGAGCCTTTTCGATGGTGATTTTACCATTCTCATCAGTGGTATAGTCACCGAGTAGCACACTGTCGCGCCAGATTTTGAACTGCACGCCTGCCAGCGGCTCCTTGGTCTGGCTGTCAATCTTGACTACCTCGAACTTTTTCTGCTCTGTGTTGTCAATGATAATGTCCACATTGCCGTCCGTCGTATGCTCGATGGTGATTGGTTCCTTATTCAGCACATAGCCGGCAAGAGTGTGATACTCCTTAAAGGTATAAGTGCCGCTGTCAGCATACGGAATGGTAAACTTGCCGTCTGCGCCGGTCGTAAAGTAGCCGATGCTCTTGCCGTCCTTAAAGCCTTGGAAAACAACGCCCTGCAACGGTTTACCGGTATCCTTGTCAATCTTGGTGACGGTAATATCCTTCTTCATCACATTGGGAATAGTGAAGAAAGTCGGATACTCGCTGTTGTTTTCGATGGTGAATACCTTTTCATTCAGCACATACTTCGGGTCGGTGATGACCTCCTGTGCCTGATAGGTACCCGGCTCTGCATACGGAAGCCAGATACGACCATCTGCGCCGGTGGTGTAGTTGCCGAGCAGCTTGCCGTCCTTGTAGATGGCGAAAGTAACGCCTTCAATCGGCTTGTGAGTTTCACTGTCGATTTTCAGAATACCGAAATGCTTCTTGATGGTATTAGCAAAGGTAAGGGTCGGGATTTCAGCCTGATCCTTTACCAACTCAACCGTCTGCTCACCGGCGTCCATGTTGTAATGCTCGGTATCGCCGCCGGTTTCCTTAACGCGGTAAGTACCCGGCTGGAGATTTTCAACCATCGCTTCGCCGTTCTGGTTGGTCGTTACCGTAGTCAAATGCGCATCATTGTAATAAACATCAAACTTCCAGCCGGACAGCGGAACCTTGGTTTCCTTGTCGATTTTCACAATACGGATGGATAATTTTTTGTATTTGCAACATTGACTTCGCGGATGAGCTGCGTCGGGTCTGCGGTCGGGTCAATGTATACCTCGTGTACCTGCTCGTCGCGGAGATAACCCTGCGGCGGTTCGGTTTCGACTACCTGATAAAATCCCTTGGGCAGATCGTACAGTCCGGCATTGCCGTTTACATCGGTCTTTACGGTTGCAAGTACCTGACCGTCGCGGCGGATTTCAAAGGTCGCGCCCTCCAGCGGCATCTTGGTATCTTTGTCGTACTTGTAAATCTTGATGCCCGGTCGCGGAGCGTCCTTAAAGGACAGCTCGATGTCCTTGGAGTTATCCCATGCAAAAGTCTGAATATCCGAACCATCGGTAGCGTAACCCTCCGGTGCGGCGATTTCGTATACCTCGAAAGAGCCGTTCGGCAGGTCGCGGCCTTGGATCTCAAACTCGCCCAGCGCGTCGGTGGTGTAGGTGTGCTTGAAGTTATTGTCGATGCCGCGCACCTCAAAGGTAGCGCCCATCAGGTTGCGACCATCGGCGGACGAAATCTTGTGAACCTTAAAGGTGTGATCGTCGCTGTTGGCGAGCTTCAGCTCGACCGTCTGACCGCCCTTGGTGCCGGTATTGACCGTCTTGGACGGGAGCAGGGTGTAACCCTCCGGTGCTGCGGTTTCCTTAACGGTTACGGTGGTGTTAGACGGCAGATCAATAAATTCTGCTTCACCATTGCTGTCGGTTGTTTGACTATCCGTATGAGTTTTCCACTCTCCGTATAGTTGATTTGGAAAGTACAGCCTTTCAGCGGAGCGCCGTCTTTGTCCGTTTTCATAACTTTCAGTTTAACCCTATCTTTGGGGACAGTAGTCGAACTGAATGCCAACTTGTTGCTGGACAGCTTAACCGCAGGCTCGACCAGAATGACCGGCTGAATACCGGAGCTGTTAGTCGATGCGACATAAACATTGTAGCGGTCAACATTCATGCTGGTTAAGAAAGAAGTTGTAATAGGTGTATTAGCTGCATCCATCTGCTCGGCAGTGGTCTTGGGGATGCAGAAGTAAAACACCTGACCGAACGCCATATCATTGCCGTTCTTATACAGGGTCTTATCGCTGTGTACCTTAGTCAGCGTCAACAGGCCATCGCTGCCGTTCTTGTTGCCGTCCTCGTCCATGATGAACGCACCGGACGGAAGATTGATGCACGCACAAAGATACGATTGCTGCGCACGAAAGTCGCAGAGGCCGCAGCCATCGGCAGCACGAGATAATCTGTACCATCAATCGACTTTTCGGCAAATACACCGGACTTCACAATACCGTTCGGCAGATCGACTGAGCCGGTCTTTGCATTGGCTGCATTGTAGGTTGCGCTGCCCGGCGTATAATTGATCGTGTTGCCGACCCATGGAGCATGACCCTTGCCGCTGCTGCCCCAAACGCCGTCAAACTCATTGCCGTATTTCAACATCTCAATGGCGGCGTAAAAGGTAAGTGCTTCCGAAGTAGTGGATGCACTCAGCGTCTTGCCGGACGAACGGTAGCCGAGCGAGGTGGAACTGGGATAGGTGATACCGAACTTGCTGTTAGCCGCAATCTGTGCATCACCCAACGCACACCAGATAGCAGCCTGCGAAGCAGAAAAATACATATCTGCGGTAAAGTTACCGGCGTTGAGCACCTTGGAACCGCTGATAAAGGTGTTCAGAGTGTTACGGCTGTCCGACTTGACAACAACGCCGTACACACGCATATCCTTGACCTGCCCGGTTACGGTGTACGGCTTGCCGCCTGTACCGGGATTGCCCTTGGCGTGATCTGCGCAGTATGCACGGATTTCCGTACCGTCCGATGCTTTGGTGAACATCGGCCAGACATTACGCGGTGCGCCATTCTGCTGAAACCACGCCTTGCTCACGCCCTTGTCGGCTACATTGTAGTTTTCGCCTACTTTGATCTCGATAGCCGATGCCTTGTTATCTTCTTCCGCAGCGAATGCGGTAGGTACACTGACCGCCATGCTGCTGCAAAGCGTTACCGCAGACAAAACGCCTGCCAAGGTACGCTTTAAGAAGTTTTTCTCATTTTTCATCTCCTTTTGCAAATAAAAAGAGATTAGGAAAGAAAATCCTAATCTCTTAGTCGCTATGAAATTGTTATTTCATAAATTCCTGTGCGCAGTGGACGCTATATCCATCTGCCGATCTTGCGAACCCGACACCAACTCGTGTCCATTCCGGGTCGAGAAGTGTTGCTCTGTGACCTGCGGAAGCCATAAAGCATCCATATCCGTTTTTACAGGATTTTTCGTTACTGGGCATCCACTTGCGATATTTTCTTGACTATAAATATCAGTAGGCGAAATTCAATCGAAGTTGCAAAGTCACGTTCTTCATCAATAGTGGAGTGCCTAAATTCTGTGGTCAACTGTTTTGCCCAATACTGTGCCCACTGCATCAGGTTTTCGTCCCGTACCAAAGCCGGTACGCCTACTTTAGCGCGTTCTGCGTTGATGCTCTCAATCATTTCGTTTTCCCACTGGCGCAGAGTTTCATCGGAAACAGTGATGTTGCCGTTGTCATCTGCAACAGTTTCGCCGTTAACTTTGCGGAGCTGCTTCGCCCAATACAGGCTGACCGGCTTATCGTCGAACGAGATCGCATCAACCGGCGCGCCGGTCATGCTCTCCAGCGCGGAGATCACATCAGCGGTGGTGGCGTTAGCCTTGCCGGTAATGGTCGGGCCGTACTTCGCAGCGATAGCAAGCAGCTTGTCCTTGTCGCTGTGGTTCTGGATCATTTCCTCGTTAAACTCGTCCATGGTGCTGTTCCACTTGGTAATGGCAGCAGCCGTAGGCGTGGAGGGTGTCGGCTTGACTTCCTCAACATAAGTACCGTTCGGGTCGATGCTGACCGCCTTGGTAGCCATGTTAAAGGATACACCGAAATTGATGGTCTTGCCAATGTCGCGCAGCTTGACATAGTTGTTGCCCTTGATTTTGTAGGCTGTCATGCTGACTTCCTTGCCGTCCACAGTGATACGCTGGTCGGTCGGCTTGGCGGTCGCGCCGGTTACGGCGGTATCTGTGATGCCAGTCAGCTCCGGTGCAGTGCGCGTAGTGCTGATCTCGACAGTGCGCGTGTCCTCGTTCCAGTCTACGCCAAAGCCTGCCAGCTTACCAACATCGCGCAGCTTGAAATAGTTGTTGTCGTTGATGTTGTATCCGGTCGGGTACACACGGGTAGAGCCAACATAAACAGCCTGTCCCTTAGTTCGGGTCGGCACAGCGGTCAGTGCATTTGCTGCACCTGCGGTCGGCAGCGATATTGCGATTACCGCCGCAGCAATGGCAGTTGCGAAAATCCTCTTGGTCATGGTCAGAACCTCCTCTTTAATGGTTATCAGTTGTCAAGGCGGCGCTTGATAGCGCGAACCAGCGTTACAATCCACGATACGATCACCAACACAATAAGCGCAATTTCAATTCTGTTGGACAGAACATGATGTGCTGCTTCCCATTCATGAAAGTGAATATCAACAATCAGTGAATAAATCACAGGAATGATAAAGCGTGTTTTGATGAGCAGAAGGATAAAATGCGGGATCAGGAGCAGAAGTCCAAATCCACCGAGCATTATAGTATCTACTGCTTCAACCTCCGGTGCTCTCCATCGTACATACCTCATATAAGCCGCCTCCTTTGTTTTGCGATATGCTCTATTTCTTCAAGTATATCATATCATAATTTCCATTATTTGTCAAGCATTATTGACGAGGTTTTTCATGTTTTTATGGTAGCACAGAGTGTGTACCATAAAACGGACTTTCTCGCTGCCGAGGTTACTTTGTTAGGTAGTCGCTTAAATTGCCATCGCCTGTACGCACCAGCGCTGGCTGGGCACATCGCGCACGCAGGTAATCAGTGTGATGAGGTTCGCATCGGACGGGTCAAGTACGCTTGTATCGGTCTTGGCAATCTTACGAACGCTATATACCTTGTAGGTGCGTGTTCGAAAATGGTGGTATAGGAGATCGTATCACCGTTTTTCAGCGTGTGGATATTGCCGAAGTAGCCGTAGCTGCCGCGATTATGACCGCACATTGCGACATTGCCGTCCCAGCCGCTTGTACCCTCAAAGTGTGCCGCACCGAGCCGCATATTGGCAATGGTTTCGCCGTCGTATACCTTTTTGTTTACACCGATGGACGGAATAGACAGCTTTCCGATACTGCCGTCCGAATACTTCATACCGGAGGTAGAAGTATAACCGGAGCCGTAGGCTGCATCTGCGCCGCCGCCTGTATAGCCGCCGAGAGAGTCGGTTTCCGATACAGCTCCCGTACCGGTGCTGATCTCATAGATCGGCGCGCTGGATACGGTCGTATTCTCCGCATCCGGCGGCATGATGATCTCGCCGCCGCCAGACATTGCACCATTCGAGGTGACAGTCTGACCGAAATTCGCCTGCGTGGAGTGCGGGAACATCGGCTCAACACCCGAAATATCCGGCGTAAGCAGCTCACCTGTGCCGAGAATATCAGCCTGCGGCGAACCAAATTCCGGCGGGATAAATGCGCTGTTTTTGGAAATATCGCGGTTGACATTATCCGCACCAATCGTCGTTACCGGGTCAATCGAGGTGGACTTGCCAAAGTTACCAGCCGATGCACCCGAAAAAATTGTAGGTCAGGTTAGAAGCGAATGCCGGGGTACTCACCATCATCGTCAGCGCCATCGCGCTGGACAGAGCGTCCTGCTCAGGGAATTCCGGTTCCACATCTTCCAGACCGGCGTAATCCTCGGTTTCGTCCACTGCATCGGCGCTTTCAGCAGCGATTTCATCGGTGTTGCCGAACTGCTGTTCTTCTGCCGGAGCTGCGAGTGCGGGGATACTGTGCTTACCGCCCTTGCGTTTCCTGCGGTTTCGGATCGCGGCTTTGACTTTTTCAAGCGGCCCGAAAATCTGCTGGCGCTCGCGCTCCCGTTCTTCCTCTGCTTGTCTTTCACTTTTTATCCTCTCCGTTTCATTGTTGATTTTTTCGCGGACAGCCTGCGCGCCCATCTGCATCTGCCGCATCATACGGCGGCATCGGAGGTCGGAACGCGAACAGAAGCATCAGGATACCAAAAGACGGCACACAGCACCCAACTGATAAGCGGCGCTTTGTGCTCATCATTCCGGCTGTCCTGCTGCTCCGGGTCGATCAGACCGGTTAAGTCCGGCGGATCTTCCTCGTGTCCCTGTTCTTCCTCCGGGATTGCCGGAATTTCTTCAATCGGTGTGCCGCTGTAAACCGCAATGTAGCGCACACCTTCGTTGTTCCGACGAGATACCTCACCGGCATAGGTAGCTGTAACTGTGTAGCCGGTCGTGCGGCTGGAAGTCGCGGTGCCGGTATAGCTTACAACAGCAGTGTAAGTGGTCTGAACTGTTCGAAGTTATCCGCTTCAGCGTTTGCTTCTTTCCACTCAACATCGGCAAAAGCGCAGGGTATGTCCGTTTTCTGTAATGCTCTTTGGGATGCTCTCCATATCCATTTTCGGTCATACCGGGGTATTCACGAGTAGCGCTCAAATCGTTTGATACGCTTTCAGTGCCTGCAACCTTGGTTGATATACTGGAAATATCGAGATAGGCTGTGCCGGAATAACCGTCTGTTGTGCTGACGGATTTGCTTTTCGGCAGCAGCGACAGCATCATTGGTGTTGCTGCTGCTGGAGCTTACCGTTACTGTTTCCGAATGGACTTTGCGTTCCATCTCCGGCAGTTCGATTTTCAGAAGATCCTCAAAGGTGTACTTGAAGCCGCCGCGCTCAAAATCCGCTTGCGGGATTTTATCCGGCGAGGTGGTTTTGCCCACATCGTAGATCTTCTTCAGCTGCAAGCCGTCCGAGCTTGTCTGCACATCGCTGGGCAGCAGCTCTCCGGTGGCCGCATCGGTGCTGGCTGTCTGGTTGGTCGCTGTAACCGCCGTCCCTACGGTGCTCTGGGTTGCAGTTCCGGCAGTTGCCGCAGCAGTCGGTATCTGCCGCCATCGCTCCGGCCTGCATTGCGCACGCCGCTGCCAGCAGGGTGGCGGTCGCGCAAAATTTTTGATCTTCACTTTCTCACTCCTCATTTATTTTGTCAGATCGTTGATGGAATGTTTCGGCTGGTACTGCTTGTCCTTGGTGTGCTGCGGCGTATGTGTGGCACGCGCTTTAATATCCGCAATGCGCTGCCGAATAGATACTTTTCCTTTTCCGCTTGACTTAGGTGCCGCACCCTTTCTTTCTTCAGATCTGTCCTCCGACTTGGACTGCTCCGCTTTGTCCGTTTCCTGCATCTGTTCTGGCAGCGTCAGCGAACGCTTCAATTCATCTGTGACCGCAATGATGGCTGCCTGGCACTCATGAACATTGCCGCCGTTTGCCAGCACACCTCTCAGGCGGTAAGCTGCGTCAGCATCATATTTGCCTGATCCTGCGTGATACCATTATTCATAGTTTGAATAGGATTGATCGTCGGACTGTTCTTCGTCATCGTCGTAGTTGTTGTTGATGCCGACCTGCTCTGCATTGTATTCTCGGATTTTTCTGATACGCTGCCGGACAGATCGGCGCTCTGTTTTTCGTCGATACCCGGCAAAATCTCGATACCTGCGTCCTTGCGAATCTTATTTGCAAGCTCTGCATCTTCGGTCTTGATGACAACATTTGTAGTCGCTGGGTTCTGCGGGTCAGGGATATAGCCGCAGGCTAATTTGTGCTTCTTTGCCAGTTCGGCAAACTTCGTCAAACTGTCTGTGTTAATAGGAAATGCTGTGATCTGTTTGCCTTGCTCCAGCATTTTTGCCACATTGGTTCTTCCACCCATGTTGACTTCATTTCTCACAGCCGCGATCAGCAGCATCGCGAGGTTTACTGCTCCGGTTGCCGCGAGTTTGACTGCGGCTTCGGTCAGCATGATCTCCATGCGCAGCACTCGTTCCGCCGCTTCTGCTTCTACCGACATTTGGTTTCACTTCCTTACTATGTTCATCTTCATTTCTTTCAATACGCTGCCACTCAGTGTTTGCTGCCTCCAGCCGTTTCTCCATGGCGGGCGCGTTTTCTAAAACCGTCTTACAGGTGCGCTGCTTTTTCGCAGCACACGCAGTTCTTCGGTCAATCCTTTGGTCTGCGCTTTGAGCGTCTGCTTATCAGCATCCGGCTTTCGACATTCGGCATACAGATGTTTTCTCCTGTCTGTCAAAACATAAATTTCATTCGATAGCGCTTGTTCGTACAGGTTCACATCTGCTTTCGTGTTCAGTCGATTATCACGCAAGAAATAATACTGCTGCGAATATCGCTCCAGTTTCTTTAACTCATCGAGCATTACGCCGCGGACTGCGCGCGGTGCTTTGCGCGCGCGCACCTTACTAAACATATAAACATAGCGCCAGTACAAGGCACGAATGCCGCGCAGCGTAAAGCCGCCGATGCGGAATGATTGTCCATGGCAGCGCGTAATATTTCTTTCGGTGTTTTCTCTGCTGATATTTTTGCTGAAAGGCTCTCCGGTTTGCCGCAACTTCGCTTTTGTCGGCGGCTTCCAGCCGCTTCACAAGTTCGCGCGGTGTGTATTCTCACCGAGCGATTTCATGCGAATAAAACGCTTACCGTTCGGCGGGCGAATGGCAGCGTACTTGCGCTTTCATTGAACTTGATTTCGTAGCCGCGCAGCCTAAGCAGTTCCCAAAAATTATTGAGCGAATGTGACTGCTTCAGTACGACATCAATATCACGCCGGATCTCATTTCGGATTGTTGGGCGGTACTCCTGTTCGGCTTTCCATTCCGCATAGTGCTTGGCCTTGCGGGTCTTAGGATCGTCGATAACCGACAGGTGATGCGCTCGGCAAATCTCGTCTGAAATAGCGCGCAGCTTGTAGAAACTTGCCGGTGTGGATTGGAACTTGTGACCGTCCACGAACGACACTGAATTGAGGATTATGTGGTTGTGTATATGCGCATGATCTGTGTGAGTGCCTATCACAACTTCAAAATCTTCTGCGAAGCATCGCTCGATAAATTCGCACCCAACTTGGTGTGCTTCCTCCGGCGTGACTTCACCCGGCTTGAACGACTGAATGTAGTGATAGCCGAGAACTTTATCTGTTTTCTTTTCGTGCTGCTTGGTTTCCATCATCTGCTGATAGGCTTCATCGCACGCGCAAGTGAAACCGGAAGTCAGCGTGTCCTTAATTCCGAAGAAACTGTGAAAACCTTTACACGCTGTTTTTCCGGGTTCATCACATAATTGATACGTTTATCCAACCGCGCCCGAACTACATGAATTTTCAGAACCGCCACTGTGCTAACCTTTCAACCTGCTGCTCAATTTCTCTTGTGCATCGGAAATCTGATACAGTGTTCCCATTGAAACTTTGCCAGAAATATGGGCGAGTTTCGCCATCTGATTGATATTACGACCAACACCTCGCACCTGACGTTGAACATCTTGCATCAGCTCAGGCGGCAAAGTTTTGATTTCTCCGCTCACAATCAAAGCGCGAAAATACCCGGTCATAGTCATGCCATTGGCTTTAAGTTTTCTTCTTAACAACAGCATTTCCTGATCGCTCAAACGAACGATAATTTGATTGGTTCGCTTTCTCATGTTTGATTTTTCCTTACATATGGTCGCTTGGGGGTTTGGGGGTATCCCTTAACAAGCCGATTTTGGCTATCAAAATCCTATGCTTGCGGGGACTTTAACCTTTAGCGCGATAAATTGCTTTCGCGCGTCCCCGCGAGGGTGAATTTTTTCCGTTTTGCAGTTTAACACAAAGCTGATCGTTAAAATCTTTCACTTCGGGAACACAGGTTCGCACTTCAAGATTTTCCGGGAACTGCTGACGCAGCATCGTGAAAATTCTGCGCGCTGCGGTCTGTCCGGCTGCGTCGTTATCGAAACAAAGAACGACCCGCTTAAAAGAAAAATTGTTAAGCGTTCGTTCCAGCGCAACCGGCAGCTTACGCTCCGATGCCGTCACGCCGCCGAGTGCAAGATAGTTATCTTTCTTCCAATCCAGACCTCAAACTTCCGCAGTGTTGCGACCGAAAGTGCGTCGATTGCCGCTTCACAAACGAACAAGGTTTTTCCGCTGCCGCGCAGAAAAAATCCGTAGCTTTTGTCACTGCCGGTTGCTTCCTGGCGGAAGTGCGAGTCGGTGAGCGTCCCACGCAGAAAAGCGTACCTCGCATTGTTATTTTCGTCCTTGCCAACGAACACAGCATTGTGGTGCTGTGCGTCCTCATACAGCAGGTCATACTTGATGCAGTGGTTGACGATTTCCGCTGCAATGCCGCGCGACCGATGCAAGTATGCAAACACGCGACGGTTGCCGTTATTCTTTGGCGGCAGGGCGAATGCTGTGCGCTCAGGCGGCTTTGCTTTGTGCTCTGCCTGCGTGGCAGGGATCGTCTTAAAATCTTCACCGGCCAGTGTGCGTACTGCATCCTGAAAACTCATGCCATGAACGGCTTGAAGAAAGCCGATTGCATCGCCGCCGCCCTTGTTCTGTGAGAACCAGTTCCATCGTCCATCAGCCGAGATACGCATACTGTCATGAGATTTCAGTGTCCATGACTGACCAATGCGTTTCAGCTCTCCGGGCGGCTCATACTGCTGCAAGAACTGCACAAGGTCAATGCTGCGTGCGCGTTCGATCTGCTCGTCAGTCACGCGGCGGTTCGCGTTCGTTGTCATGCGCATTTCCTCCGTCCTTAGTATCTGCTGACGGGCGCTCTGCTGCTAACAGGTCAAGCAGCGTCTGCGCATCGTCATAGGTTGGTGCAATCTCACTGATCTTTTCAAGCAAAGCGCGTTCCTGCAACTGTTTGCGCTTCTCGGTAAGCTGCGAGCTTCTCCTGATACGCTTTGATTTTGGTCTGCACCTTCAAAATATCAGTTTCTATGCGTTTGATCTGTTCATTGGTACTTGCCATATACAATCCCTCCTTTCTTTGTTTTCTCATGCGTCAGTATTGAGCCGCTGGCGCTCGCTGTTATCTTCCCTTTATCCTAACGGAGTTCAACTTCCGGCGCTTGCTTCACAGGAGCGCACCCATGCTGTTCGATTATCAAGGTACAGCAGAGGATCTTGTAAAGGGCAGAAAAGTTATGAATTCTAATCTCTAAAAATGCCGCTCTAAAAAAGTGCCTCTACTTATACCTAAAAAAACAGGGGTTTGTAACACTTATTCGATGATTGTTCACAGTTTGTTTACAAAATTTCAGACTTACCAAACACAGTGTTCAACAAAATTCGCTTTGAGAGCATAAAAAAGGTCGAATTGCTCCGACCTTTGAAAATTTGATTTTGAACTTTTTTGACCGTTTAGAGCCATTTTTGAGAAAATGGTAAAGGTGGATTATTGGACTGGGTGAACCGTGGTTATGTCGGGTTCGTCACTGCGACCGACCAACATCGGATGTAGCCATCGCAGTACAACTTTGCGGCTTTCTGGCTTGGACTTACTGCCAGTCAAAAGTGGTGCCAATGTCCGCGCCGGGTATGCGTGCGAACATGACCGCTGCGCGTACGGTCTAAATTTACCTCATAGCCGTCCGGATGTTTTGCTCGGTTTGCCCGCTTTGGTCGTTGCATTGGTGCAATCGCCAACCGTCATGCCATTAAGATGTAGCGGCATAGTCAAGGTACTGAAAGTTTTGTATACCACACAAACGTAAAAGACAGGTGTTCCTTTATCCATATCTCGCACGATAAACGGGAAGAAACCGATAATCTCCGGGTCAATAACGCCGGGACAGGAGATAAAAGCACAGCGGTACGGCGGATGAAGCAGCACATCAATCGGCAGATTATCACTATCGTCCCACTCGTCAGCCTGCTGTACAAGTTCTGCGGCCAGCGTATTATCAAAACTGTACACAACCTTGCTGTGCCGCCAAAGCGCACAGCAGAAAAGTTCAAATGATGCGTGTACGATTTCCACAGGCAGAGAACCGTTCGCAACGTGTGCCTGTACAATGCTCATAGCTGCATACAGTTCCGCTTCCGCAGCCATATTGGACGGTTGTCCGCCGTGGCGTTGCCCGGGGCTATCAGGACAGGACCGTTCACTCGTCCTCGCTTTCCTCGCCGTAATTATCCGGTACGAGGTCGAGATCGTCGTACCAGAGTTCAACGCCGTTAAGGATGTAATCCGGGTCACACGAGTTTTCGGCTTCGAGGGGCTCTGCACCTACGAGGTCGAGGGCTTCGTCGAGGGTCATGCTGTGGTTGGCAAGGATGTTGGCAATGGTTTCGCCGGTTTCATTACTGATGATTTTCATGGTTTTCCTCCTTGATTCTATGCTGTTGGTTGGTGTTCTGTATCCGATATGATAACGTTTTCGCACAGTACTATCTTTTAGCCGATACGAGTGAAATACGAAACCGTTTTACCGCGAGTTACCTTGATCTGGTTCCACGCCCAGCCGTTTTCATCGTTCGCATTGCTTTCCAGCATAAGCTGTGTGGCTTGGTCGGCGTTACCGCAAGCCATTTTCATTACTTGCTGATATGCTCAATGCAAGCAATGATTTCGTCGGGCGTATGCCCCTTGGATTTCAGCCATTCGATCAGTCTGGCGATTTCCTTACAGGTCATTTCCTCCATGCTACCTCACTTCCTTTCAGATCAGAGGTTTTACTCTCCTTGCCTTACAAGTATATTATAAACTATTCGGTTTATATTGTCAACCCTTTAGTTGATATTTATAAACTAAAATATTGACATTTTATACTTTTTGGTTTTATACTTCATTGCAAGGGGGTAATATTATGACAACAAAACAAATCGTAAAGCAGGCGCTCGCATACTGCGATCTATCCAATGCCGAATTAGCTCGTCGATTAGACTGGTCACCACAACTGTTGAGCAAGCGCCTTTCCACCGGAAAACTTTCACCGGAAGAATGGACTGCTATCGGAGAAGCCATCGGCGCAGAAGCAAAGATCTGTTTTCAATTCCCAGATGGAACTGTAATTCCATAAACCAAAAAGACTGCTTACGCAGTCTTTCTTTTTTTTAAGTGGTATATTAGCAACTGACACAATATGTTGTATTGTTATTATCTGCATATCACAGATATTGATTTTTGTTTGCTTTTACCAAAGATTTATCATATATAATGTGTTATAATTTTTGCATACCACAATATATAGGGGATAGATATAATGAGTGCAACTATTCAACGATACCGAAAAAGGACAACACTTAAAGCAAACACAACGCCTGCTGATTGAGCATCTACGCTTACAGGGTCATAGCACACGCGATATAGCAGATGTTGTTGGATGCAGCCATGTAACTGTATGCAACGAGTTAAAACGCGGTCAGTATGAACACACAAATTCCGACCTGACTACGGAAATTAGATATTCGCCGGAAATTGCAGAGCAGCGTTATCAGACTAATCTTGCAGCTAAAGGTGCACAGGTCAAGATTGGACACGATCACAAGCTCGCTAAGGCTGGAAACTCTGGTCATCAAAAGAATTACTCACCCTCGGCGGCAGTGGCCGGAATTGAACAACAAAGGCTGGGATTTTGATGTGAAAATTTGTGCGCGCGCACCGTATATAACTATATTGATACCGGCGTTCTGAATATCAACAGAATAGATTTGCCCATGAAAGGTAGACAGAAGCGCAGATATAGACGTATCAAAACTCAAAAGCGTGTATCTGCCGGAACCAGCATTGATTACCGCCCGACAGAAGTAGATGAGCGTACAACACTCGGTCACTGGGAAATGGATACGGTGTATACCACCACAAAAAGGCAAAGGCCGTCCGGCTGAAACCGGCCCTGCTCGTGCTGACAGAGCGCCTGTCGCGTAAAGGAAATTATTATCAAAATGCGCGACCGTACCTCTGCCAGTGTAGTTCGTGCGCTCAATCGTCTTGAACGCAGTATGGGTGCAAAGAAATTCACAGATACTTTCCGAACGATCACCGTAGATAACGGCAGCGAATTTGCCAATGTGGATGGCATGGAGAACTCCGGCCTGCGCAAGAGTGAGAAGCGCACGAAAGTCTATTACTGTCATGCCCACCATAGCTGGGAGCGTGGTTCTAACGAGAACGCTAATCGTCTAATCCGGCGATGGTTTCCAAAAGGTACTGACTTCTCCAAGGTGACGGCAGCACAGATCGCTGCCTTGCAGGACTGGATCAATAACTATCCACGCAAGGTTCTCAGCTGGGCAACCTCTAATACAGTGTACGAACTGTATATGCAGCAGCAGGAATAAGCCGTCAAAATCGCATATTTTCTCATTTTAGGAGTGGCGAAAAAAGTCACTCCTTGTTGGCGTGCTAAAAATACCTCGAATTACCCTAAAAAGTGCTGATAAAGCGTAAAAAGTAAAGGCATTGTATGATGTACACAATGCCTAAAAATC
>VOFG01000504.1_pt1 | contig 53227 bp, 94 predicted proteins | sample 5384171 | NCBI WGS metagenome assembly VOFG01 (sample SAMN12384726, study PRJNA508395) | human gut metagenome | isolation source: healthy gut F | host: Homo sapiens
AGAGGATACGATCTTAGAGGAAGCCCGAAATATTTATGAGGTTTTAGATCTTGGCTTTGGTAAATGCCGCATGTGCGTCTGCGGACCAAAGGAATCAAGGAACTCCTGCAGCACCAGGAATTGATCCGCGTTGCTACCAAATATCCGAGGATCGCTAAGAATTATTTTTATAACGAAAACATCAGACGGTTGAGATCATCAAGTTAAACGGTTCCATCGAACTGGCTCCGATCGTCGGACTTTCCGAAGTGATCGTAGATATCGTAGAAACTGGCTCGACCCTGCGGGAAAACGGACTGGAAGTCTTAGAGGAAGTTTGTCCTTTGTCCGCGCGGATGGTCGTCAACCAGGTCAGCATGAAAATGGAATATGAACGCATCACCAAATTGATCGGTGAGTTAAAACAGGCATTATCAATCGAAGGGTAGGTATGGGATATGAGGATCTTAGACTTAAATAAAGAAACAACAAGCAATATTTTGGAATCTCTCTTAAAGAGAAGTCCCAACAGTTATGGCGAATACGAATCACGCGTGGCTGCCATCATCGAGGAAGTGCGAAAGAATCGCGATGCGGCGGTTTTTTCCTACACCAAGCAGTTTGACCGTGCCGAGATCAGTGCAGACAATATCGTTGTGACCGATGAGGGAGATCAATGAGGCATATGCGACAGTTGCACCAGAACTTTTGGATGTGATCCGCAAGTCTTTGGTCAATATTCGCGCTTTTCACAGCAAGCAGTTGCAGAACTCCTGGTTCACCAGTGGCGAAAACGGCACGATCTTAGGTCAGAAAGTCACACCTTTGGATAAGGTGGGCGTTTATGTTCCTGGCGGAAAGGCTGTTTATCCGTCTTCCGTTCTGATGAATGTCGTTCCGGCAAAAGTAGCGGGCGTTCCTCATATTTATATGACAACACCACCTGGGGCTGATGGCAAGATTGCTGCCTCTACCTTAGTGGCTGCCAAAGAAGCCGGTGTTGATACTATTTATAAAGTTGGTGGCGCCCAGGCGATCGCAGCCCTTGCTTTTGGTACGGAATCCATTCCGAAAGTAGACAAGATCGTTGGTCCCGGTAATATTTATGTGGCATTGGCAAAAAGGCAGTGTTCGGTCATGTCAGCATCGACTCTATCGCCGGTCCGAGTGAAATCCTGGTTTTAGCCGATGAGACTGCAAATCCAGAATATGTAGCGGCAGACCTTTTGTCACAGGCAGAACATGATGAAATGGCATCTGCTATCCTGATCACGACCAGCCGTGCTCTGGCGCATCAGGGTTTCAAGGAGATCGATTATTTTGTGGCAAGATTATCCCGCAAGGCGATCATTGAAAAATCTTTGGAAAACTACGGTTATATCCTGATCGCACCGGATATGGAGACTGCCATTGATACGGTAAATGAGATCGCATCTGAGCATTTGGAGATCGTGACCAAGAATCCGTTTGATACCATGACAAGGGTAAAAAAATGCAGGTGCTATCTTCCTTGGCGAATACAGCAGTGAACCGCTTGGCGACTACTTTGCAGGTCCAAACCATGTACTTCCTACCAATGGAACCGCCAAATTCTTCTCTGCCCTCAGTGTTGATGATTTTATCAAGAAATCCAGCATCATTTCTTATTCCAGAGAGGCGCTGGAAGATGTCTACCGTGACATTGTGCAGTTTGCAGAGTGTGAGCAGTTGACGGCGCATGCAAATTCGATTAAAGTAAGATTTGAAGATGTTTAAGATTAAGTAGAAAGTAGGGATAAAGGGTGAGTGATGTAAGACGCGCCCACTGTGTGCGCACAACAAAGGAAACAGATATCGATCTGACATTTACGATCGACGGCAGTGGCAAATCGATGATCTCCACGGATATCGGCTTTTTTTCGACCATATGTTGGAGGGCTTTGCCAGACACGGACTTTGATCTGGATGTAAAGATCAAGGGAGACCTGATCGTGGACTGCCACCATACGATCGAAGACTGTGGCATTGTTCTGGGGAGGCTATCAAGCAGGCACTGGGCGATAAAAAGGGAATCTGTCGCTATGGCTCCTGTATCTTACCTATGGATGAGACTTTAGTGCTTTGTGCCATAGACTTGTCCGGCAGACCTTATCTGTCTTTTGATGCAGAATTTACCACCGATCGGATCGGCTATATGGATACGGAGATGATCCGCGAATTTTTCTATGCCATTTCTTATACCGCAGGAATGAATCTGCATATACAGGTATTAAAACGGAAACAATCATCATATGGCGGAAGCCATGTTCAAGGCTTTTGCAAAGGCACTGGATGCGGCAACGACCAAGGATCCGAGAATCGCAGACATTCTTTCCACCAAGGGAAGTCTGGCTTAAAATCAATAGAAAGTGAACATACTAAGATGGAACACAAAAAATATCGTAGCAACAATCTATTTAAAAGATGGGATGGCAGTGCGTGATCCAAAGCATACCGACGAAAAGCAGGATGTCTTAGAATTGGCACGCCTCTACAACGACAGTGGTATTGACAAGATCATTTGTTATGATCTTTCTTCGGAAGATGAAGAACATGAGAAAAACATTTTAGCCATCCGTGAGATCAACCGTAATATCGAGATCAAGACCTGTGGCGGCGGCAACATTAAGCGACTGGAAGATGTTAAGAAATTTCTTTATGCCGGCTGTGTGGAAGTCATTTTAAACGGCTCCAAGCCATCCGCGATCGAGATCTTAAAGGAAGCCAGTGCCCGTTTTGGAGCGGAGAAAATGCTGGTATCCCTGACAAATGTGGACTTTCTCTTTAAGACCAAGGATGTCCTGGAAGACCATGTCCATGAACTTGTGATCTATGATCGCACACTTTTAAACAGCATTGAGAGCATTACCAATGTACCTTACATTGTTGATGTAGATTCTTACAACTTTAAAGATGTGATCGACCTTTTAAAGTCTGACAAGATCCGTGGTATCTGTGGTTCCTTTATCAACGATACCCAGACCGATATCATGCAGGTCAAATGTGAACTTTCCGATGCCGGCATCAAGATGGACAATTTTGAGCCAAAACTTGCCTGGAGCGATCTGAAAGTAAATGCAGACGGACTGGTGCCTGTGATTGCGCAGGATTATCAGACCGGCGAGGTTCTCATGCTTGCCTATATGAATGAGGAAGCCTTTAACACGACGATCCGTATCGGCAAGATGACCTATTACAGCAGAAGCAGACAGGAACTCTGGATCAAGGGTTTGACAAGCGGACACACCCAATATGTCAAGTCGTTAACCGCTGACTGCGATTATGATACTATTTTAGCCAAGGTATCCCAGGTGGGCGGTATTGCCTGCCACACCGGTGCACCAAGCCTGCTTTTTCAATGAGATCATCAAAAAAGAGTACACAGAACGCAATCCACTCAAGGTCTTTGAGTCCGTTTACCAGGTGATTGCTGACCGCAGGGAGCATCCAAAGGAAGGTTCCTATACCAATTATCTGTTCGATAAAGGTATCGACAAGATTTTAAAGAAAGTCGGAGAGGAAGCGACGGAGACGTGATCGCTGCCAAGAACCCGGACAACGAAGAAGTCAAGTATGAAATGTCTGATTTCCTCTATCACATGATGGTCTTGATGGTGGAAAAAGGACTGACTTGGGAAGACATTACACGCGAACTTTCCCAGAGATAAAAGCGAGAGGAATTATACAATATATGAATAAACTAGCACTGTCAGATGATATCTTAATGCAACTCGATAAGCCTGCAAGATACATCGGCAATGAACTGAACATGGTAAAGAAGGATCCCTCCAAGGTCGATATCCGTTTTTGCCATGTGTTTCCCGGATGTCTATGAGATCGGTATGTCTCATCTTGGCATCCAGATCCTTTATGAAATGTTTAACAGAAGAGATGATGTTTACTGTGAGAGAGTATATTCTCCCTGGCCGGATCTGCATAAGATCATGAAAGAGGAGGATATCCCTCTTTTGCGTTAGAAACACAAAGATCCCATCAAGGATTTTGACTTTGTTGGCATCACCTTGCAGTACGAGATGTGCTATACCAATATCCTGCAGATCTTAGACCTTGCCCAGCATCCCTTTGTGGCAGAAAGACCGTTCGGATCGAGGATCCGATCATTTTATGCGGAGGACCTTGTACCTACAATCCGGAGCCGATTGCTGACTTTTTGTGATCTGTGCTATATCGGTGAGGGCGAGATCTCTTATGATGCGCTCTTGAGTCTATATAAAGATATGAAGCATGCCGGAAACTACACCAGAGCGGAATTTCTTCGCAAGGCTGCCCAGATCCCGGGCATCTATGTGCCATCTTTGTATGAAGTGACTTATCAGGAAGACGGAACGATCGCAGCCATGACACCGCGTTTTGCGGATGTCCCGGAAAAGGTAAAGCGTCAGGTACTGGTTAATATGGATGAGGGCGCCTATCCGACCAAGCCTTTGGTTCCGTTTGTGCGTGCCACACAGGACCGCGTGGTCTTAGAGATCCAGCGTGGCTGCATCCGTGGTTGTCGTTTCTGTCAGGCAGGCATGGTCTATCGTCCCAACCGTGAAAAAGAGTCTGGATCTTTTTTTAAAGACCTATGCCAAGGAAATGTTAGACTCGACCGGACACGAGGAGATCTCTTTGAGTTCCTTGAGTTCCAGTGATTATACCCAGTTGCCGGAACTGATCAATTTCCTGATAGAAGACTGCTGTGGAGATGGTGTCAATATCTCCCTGCCATCCCTGCGTATCGACGCCTTTTCTTTGGATGTCATGAGCAAGGTACAGGATGTCAGAAAGAGCAGTCTGACCTTTGCCCCGGAAGCCGGTTCCCAACGGCTCCGCAATGTCATCAATAAGGGACTGACCAAGGATGACATTTTAAACGGTGCCGGTATGGCATTTGAGGGCGGCTGGCAGAAGGTAAAACTTTACTTTATGCTTGGCCTTCCGACCGAGACCGAAGAAGATATGCGTGCCATCCCGGAACTCGCCAATGAAATTGCGGCCCGCTATTATGAGATCCCAAAGGACAAGCGCAACGGCAAGTGCCAGATCACGATGAGCACTTCCTTTTTTTGTACCAAAGCCTTTTACCCCATTTCAATGGGCACCTATGTATGAAAAAGGCGAATATCTCCGCCGCGCCAAAATTGTCAACGATACGATGAAGGAGCAGTTGAACCACAAAAAGCCTGCGTTATAACTGGCATGAAGCGGATGTGACGGTATTAGAGGGACTTTTTGCCAGAGGCGACCGCAGACTCTGCCAAAGCCATTTACGAAGCCTATGAAGAAGGCTGTATGTTTGATGCCTGGTCGGATTATTTTGATGTCGATAAATGGCATGAGATCTTGGAGCGAAACGGTATCTCTCTTGATTTTTATGTCTATCGCCAGCGTCCTTTGGATGAAGTTCTGCCATGGGATTTTATTGATGTTGGTGTGCGCAAGGAATTTTTGTACGCGAATGGAAGCGTGCGACCATCGATCAGGTGGTAACACCAAACTGTAAAATGCAATGCTCCGGTTGCGGTGCAGCATCATTTGGAGGAGGCATTTGTTTTGAAGGTAAGAATTAAATTTAGCAAGAGCGGCAGTATGGTCTATATCGGTCATCTGGACATCATGCGCTATTTCCAGAAAGCCATCCGCAGAAGCGGACTGCCGATCAAGTATTCCGAAGGTTTTAACCCGCATCAGATCATGTCTTTCGCGGCTCCGCTGGGCGTTGGTCTGAGCAGTTCGGGCGAATATATGGATATTGAATTAAAAGAGTTTGTGCCAAGCCAGGAAGCCTTGCAGCGTTTGCAGGCTACTATGGTAGACGGCATGGAAGTGACGTCTTTCCGCTATTTGCCGGACAATGCGCAAAATGCCATGTCCTCCGTGAACGCCGCCTCTTATATTTTATCCTATAAGCACCCGGAGAAGTTTCCTTATACGATTACAGAGTTGCAGGCTGCCAAAAATTTTTTGATGATGCAGGGACCATTCCATCATCAAAAAGACCAAAAAGGAGAGCGCGAACGTGGATCTGAAACCTTTCGATCTATGACTTTACCATCTCTGAGGTCTGCAATTCCTGCGGAGACAGCGGTATTATCTTTTCGCTTTTAGTCTCCACCGGCAGTACGGATAATATCAAGCCGGAACTGGTGCTGGATCACTTTTTTTAGAAGCATGGGAAAGACCGACTTAGGCAGATATGACTTCTTTATCCATAGAGAGGATATGCTGACCGGTCAGGCTCCGGACTTTGTATCTTTGGGAGAGATCGGTCATGACAAAGAATAATCGTTGCTTTATTACAGAATGGACAAGCGGGCAAAAGCAGATGGAACTTTTGCTCTATCTGGACGCGCACGATCATCCCATCGAGATCCATCCATATGATGCAAGTTCACCATCCTTGATCGGCAATATTTATGTTGCAAGGGTCGATCGGGTGATGCCCCAGATACATGCCGCCTTTTGAAGGCAGATGACCTGACCTTCTTTTATCCTATGGAAGATACCGCTATGGAAAATATCATCTTTACCGGAAAGAACGGAAAGAAGGATGCCTTAGTGGAGGGGGATGAATTGCTCGTACAGGTCATCCGTGATGCAATCAAATCCAAGGAAATCTGCGTTTCGACCAACCTTTCCTTTTCTTCCGCGCATCTCTTGCTCACGACAGGCAACCGCTTACATGGGATCTCCAAGAAGATCTCTGGGGAAAGGCGAAAACAGATCCAGAGTGGTTTTCTGGACCGGGTTGCAGACGAAAATTTGGGGATCGTTGTGCGAACCAATGCGATGGAATGTGACGAGGATCTCTTATATGCCGAATACCGGATGCTGCAGGATAGCGTGAGTGACCTGCTTTCAAGAGCGAAGCACCTTGTCGCTGGATCACTTCTTTCGGTGCCGGGACAAAGGCATCCTTTTTTGAGCATATAGATCGTTTTCAAAGAGAAGGTCTGACAGAGATCGTAACCGATGATCCTGTCTGGTATGACCGGTTAAAAGAAACTGATACCGAGGGCATACCGGTACGCCTGTATGCAGATCCTGCCTATTCCCTCAAACAGGCTTTACGGCATAGAGCAGATGCTGACCCAGGCGCTTGCCCAAAAGGTCTATCTTTCTTCCGGTGGCTACCTTGTCATTGAGCCGACGGAGGCACTGACGGTCATTGATGTCAACAGTGGCAACAATACCAAAAAGAAAAAGAAGGATGATTATTACCTCTCCAACAATATGGAAGCTGCCAAGGAGATCGCCAGACAAGTGCGTCTGCGCAATATCAGCGGCATCATTGTGGTCGATTTTATCAATTTGAAAATAAGGAGCAAAAAGACGCACTGACTACTTATATGAAGTCCCTCTTAAAAGAGGATTATGTCAAGGCGAATGTTGTGGATTTTACCCGCTTAGACCTTATGGAGATCACACGCGCCAAGAAATATCAGTCCTTGCAGCAAGCACTTTCATATTGTACGCAATAAAATACAAAATATCGACATAATTTCCGACAAACGATTGACGAAAGCAGATTCCTATGCTAATATATCAAGGTATGCCGCACAACGAGGTTTAAGTTGCATTTTGCACACCGTAGTTGGCGAGTAATGATAATAGGAGGTGCCATATGTACGCAATTATAGCAACAGGTGGTAAGCAGTACAAAGTATCTGAAGGCGATATCATTACCATTGAAAAGCTTGGAGTAGAAAGCTGGTGAAAAGGTTACATTTGATCAGGTTCTGGCTATCAGCGATAACGGATTAAAGATTGGTAATCCGACCGTTGAAGGCGCAACTGTAGAAAGCTTCTGTCGTTAAAGAAGGCAGAGGTAAAAAGGTAATCGTTTACAAGTACAAGAGAAAGACTGGCTATCACAATAAGAACGGTCATAGACAGGCGTTCACACAAGTACAGATCAATAAGATTAATGGATAATCGATAGGAATTGTTATGATTTCGATAACGATTTTCAAAGATCAGAGCAGTATCGGGGCATCCGTTGCAGTGGACATGCAGGATTTGAACAAGCCGGCAAAGACATTGTCTGCGCGGCAGTATCCATGCTGGTGATCAATACCATCAATGGGATCGATCAATTCACAGAGGATGCATATGCTTTGGATAGCAAAGAGGACGATACCAAGACATCGAAAAGAAAAGATTTTTCCTAGGAAAAGAGGAATCCGATAATCTGATTGATTTCCGATTTACGGAGGCCGTTTCAAGGAATCGAACTTACTTATGGATGTTCTGGTCTTAGGCTTAACAGAGATTTATAAGCAATACGGTGATTCGTATCTTACACTAAAATTTGAGGAGGTGTAGACATGTTAAAGTTGAATCTTCAATTTTTCGCCCACAAAAAGGGAGTTGGTTCTACTAAGAACGGACGTGATTCAGAGTCTAAGAGATTAGGCGCAAAGAGAGCGGACGGACAGTTCGTTAAGGCTGGAAATATTCTTTACAGACAGCGTGGAACAAAGATTCATCCGGGTACTAACGTAGGTATCGGTGGTGATGATACATTATTTGCAACAGCAGATGGTATTCTTCGTTTCGAAAGAAAGGGCCGCGACAAGAAGCAGGCTAGTGTTTATCCAGTAGCAAGCGAAAACTAAGAACATTTTGGTAGACTCGACTATTGTTTAGCCGAGTCTACCTTGTTATATAATAGTATTTAGAAAGCGGATACTACTATATAACAAAGTAATGTATACCAAGTATTTTTTGAAAGGTGTAATCATATGTTTGCAGATCGTGCACGAATTATAATCAAATCAGGAAAAGGCGGCGACGGACATGTCAGTTTCCGTCGCGAGAAATTTGTACCAAATGGCGGTCCGGACGGCGGTGACGGCGGAAAGGGCGGCGACATCATATTTGAAGTTGACGAGGGCTTAAATACCTTTGACAGACTATCGCCATCGCAGGAAATTTGCCGCACAGGCAGGCGAAGAGGGCGGTAAAAAAGAACTGCCACGGTAAAAATGGAGCCTGATCTTATATTAAAAGTACCGGAAGGCACCGTGATCAAGGATGCAGAGTCCGGCAAAGTCATTGCAGACATGTCCGGCGACAACAAACGCCGATCATTTTGACCGGCGGACGTGGCGGCCTCGGCAACCAGCATTATGCGACTTCCACCATGCAGGCACCAAAGTATGCCCAGCCGGGTGGCGAATCCATTGAGATCGAGGTACAACTGGAGTTGAAGGTCATTGCTGATGTCGGACTGGTCGGATTTCCAAATGTCGGCAAATCCACCTTCCTTTCCCCAAGCTGTGACAAATGCCAAGCCAAAGATCGCAAATTACCACTTTACTACCTTAAATCCAAACCTTGGTGTGGTAGATTTAGATGGCAACGGCTTTGTGATCGCGGATATCCCTGGGATTGATCGAGGGTGCCTCTGAAGGCATTGGTCTGGGGCATGAATTCTTACGTCACATTGAGCGTACCAAGGTCATCATCCATATGGTAGACGGTGCTTCTGTTGAGGGTAGGGATCCTCTTGAGGACATCAAGGCGATCAATAAGGAATTAGAGGCCTATGATCCGGCAATCTTGGATAAGCCACAGGTGATCGCAGCCAACAAGATGGATGTCTGCATGGAAGGCAGTGAGGAGATCATCGAAAAACTCCGCAAGGAATTTGAACCAAAGGGCATCGAAGTCTTTTCCATTTCCGCCGTCAGCGGGCAGGGTGTAAAGGAACTTTTGTATCACGTACAGGAACTCTTAAAGACTTGTCCGGAGGAAGTGACCGTCTATGAACCTGAATTTGATCCGGCGCTGCGTTTCTTTAGCGAAGAACCGTTTACCGTTGAAGTCAACGAAGAAGGCGAATATGTGGTAGAGGGACCTCGTATCGAGAAGATGCTGGGCTATACCAATATTGATTCCGAAAAGGGCTTCCTTTTCTTCCAGCGTTTCTTGAAAGAGCAGGGCATTTTAAAGCAATTAGAGGAACTTGGCATTGAGGAAGGCGATACTGTTCGCATGTATGGTCTGATGTTCGATTATTATAAGTAAGGAGCAAAAGAATGATGAATAACAAACAAAGAGCCTATTTATCAGGTTTGGCAAAGCAAAATGACACCGATTTTACAGATTGGAAAATCTTCTCTGACACCGGAGATCATTACTGCCGTAGATGAAGCCTTAGAAGCAAGAGAACTGATCAAGATATCCGTGCTCAAGAATTGTTTTGATGATCCAAGAGCCATTGCAGAGACCATGGCAGAGCGTACCCACAGCCAGGTAGTCCGTGTGATCGGTAGAAAGATCGTTCTTTACCGTGCGGCGAAAAAGCCAAAGATCGAACTTCCAAAAAAAAAAAGGTTGCTTGCTGTGAAAAAAATTGGAATTTTAGGTGGGACCTTCAATCCCATTCACGAAGGACATTTGAATATTGCAAGATGTGCCAGAGATTTTCTTTCCCTGGATGAAGTCTGGTTTTTGCCGGCGGGAACACCGCCACACAAGGATGTTGCAGAACATGTGTCTGCCTGGCACCGTAAGAATATGGTAAATTCTGCGATCGCGTCTGAACGGGCATTTTTGCTCTGTGATATTGAATTAGAAAAAAAAGACACCGTGTTATTCCTGGGAGACCTTGGAAGAATTACATGCGCAGTATGGTCAAAATGCAGATTTTTATTTTATCATTGGCGAAGATTCTTTTTGCCATGTTCGATCAATGGGTGCATCCGGAGCGCATCTGTGCCGTCTGTAAAATTGTCGTCGCCAAACGTCCACTGGATAAGGCTGCTATCAAAAAGCCCATCCAATGGCATTTAACGAGCGTATAGAGGCATATCGGCAGAAATTCTCGACGGAATTTATTGAGATGCCGGTAGAGGTGATGGATATTTCTTCTTCCTATATCCGCAAATGTCTGCAAGCAGGGGGAAATGGAAACGATTTTATCCATGCTACCGGATGCGGTGCTTTCTTATATTGCTGAGCATCAATTATATCAGGCAGACTATCCGCTTTCTTTGATCGATACTTTACAAAAAAAAAGATCAAAAGGGAGTTAAAACCGGAACGTTTTGAACATACCTTGGGAGTCATGTATACGGCAGGCAATCTGGCATCCGTCCATGGCTATCCGCAGATAAAGGCCATGGTTGCCGGTTTGCTGCATGATTGTGCTAAATGTCTCAGCGACGAAAAGCGATTAGACATTTGTCATAAGCAAAAAAATTACGGTTACAGATATCGAGAACCGGCATCCGCATTTATTACACGGAAAAGTCGGTGCTTACCTTGCAAAAAAGAAATATGATATTACAGATCCACAGGTTCTGCATGCAATTGCTGTGCATACGACCGGCTGTCCGGATATGAATCTTCTGGATAAGATCATTTATATTGCGGATTATATAGAGCCGCACCGTGACAAAGCGCCACATTTGGAAGAGATACGCCGTAAATCTTTTGCAGATATCGATGCCGGACTTTTTATGATCTTGGAAGATTCTGTCCAATATTTAAGCCAGAGTCCATCCGATATGGATCCGATGACTTTAGAAACATATGAATACTATAAAAACTTGCAAAAATAAGAAAAGGAGCAAAACTTATGGAAATCAAGGAAATGGTGAAATTGGTATGTCATGCTTTGGACGAAAAGAAAGCAGAAGACATCAAAGTAATTGATATTAAGGGACTTTCCGTTATGGCTGACTACTTTATCGTTGCCAGTGGCGGAAGTCAGAACCAGTTGCTTGCTATGCAAAATGAAGTAGACAAGGAAATGTATGAGCATGGGATCCACGCAAAGCAGGTTGAAGGAAATCGTTCTTCTACCTGGATCCTGATGGACTACGAAGATGTGATCGTGCATCTGTTTTCACAGGATGACCGGCTTTTCTATAATTTGGAAAAGATCTGGCAGGATGGACGTGTTCTCTCCGCAGAAGAACTGGATAATTTATAAAATGATAAGTCGTAGGTATAAGAAAACGCAAGGATCCGATCATGATCCTTGCGTTTATAATTTACGGCATTTGCTGCCTGACGCTTGTGTTCATCCTCCATGGCAGCATAATAATCAATGGTGGTATTGATATTTTCATGCCCTAAAACGTCGGCTACCAGGCGGATATCGCCTGTCTCACGGTAAAGGGCTGTGCCATAGGTACTGCGCAGTTTGTGCGGTGTGATCTTTTTGTTGGGCACCGCCATCTGTGCATAACGCTTTACCAGACGTTCGATGGAATCTACGCTCATGCGCCGTCCTTGGATAGAGTAGAAGAGGGCAGGAGCATCCGCCTCATATGGCGTGATCGGGGCGCGTTCTGAACAGATATAGTCATCTAAGACCTGATGGATTTCATCACTAAAATACAAGACATCCTGCCCACCACCTTTGCGGACAATGGTCATAGAATTGACATTAAAATCCAGATCGTTTAAATCCAGGCCGCGACATTCCGAAACACGGATGCCGGTGCCAAGCATAAGGGTCATGATAGCAAGATCTCTTTTTCTGGGTCTTGGCGGCATATTTTCTTTGTCTTTCGGTCATAGGCACGCCGGCATTATTTTCAATGACATTTAAAAGTGCCTGCACCTCATAATTGTTCATGCGGACAATGTTTTTATCCTTTTTTAACTTTGGCAATTTGACCAGTATCATCGGATTATCTGAAATATTCTTGCGTTCATAATGATACTGAAATAAACCTCGCAAAGGCGACATTTTCCGTGCGATGGCTTTCTTACCGTTTTCATGCATTTCACCATCTAAATTTAACTCCAGATAACGTTGGTATTCCACAATATCTTCTGATTGTAAGTGATCCAGGACGGACAAAGGGATTTCTGTCAAAGAAAGATCCTTTAAAGTTGAATTATGCGTCTGTAAAAAGCGAAAAAAACGTCAGCGATCGTAACAATAAGATATCAAGGTGCTGGGCTGCGTGGTAAGTTCTTTACTGTAGATATAATCTGCAGCAAAACTCGGCAACTGGTCGATAAGACCGCGCAGTTTGACTTTCTGTGATCTTTGTTTTTGATTTGTAATAAGCAGAATCTTTTCCCATAATAAATCCTCATCCATATATAAAAACATTAGGAACTCATAAGAAAACACATAGCATGCATAAAAGTCTTTGGGTGCGTTTCTGTATATAAGTATATCATCTTCTGTCTTTTGATACAATATCTTTCGGAAAAACAGATATTTATCCGCACGATACATTTTCAAACAAATACTGCTATGTCACCTAATCATAGATACCATAGCAGTTTCTTATACATCCGAAGAAAACTTGATTGCCCTTCATCGGATCATAATTGTTGTATTACCTTATACCGATCGGATCGATGCCTGTCAGCCGGCATCCACAGCAAAGTCTGCCATGCGGGCAATGATGCGCTGGCGAACCAGTTTGGCAATTTCCGGTGTCTTCATATCTTTATACTCGTCATAATAGATGGCTGGTAAAAAACAACCTTGGTCGTAACTGTTCCAAATTCCAAACTGTTGAAAGGCTTGTAGGAATCGTCAATGCAACCGGTACGATCGGTGTTTTGGAACGAACCGCACATTTAAAACTTCCCGGCTTAAATTGCTGTACCTTGTTGCGATTCCTATCATAACCACCTTCTGAAAACAGGATGTATTTCTTGCCCTGCTTGACTTCCTCTGTGATCTCATTGATAACGGTAAGATTTTGTCTGACATTATCCAGTTCCAGACGCTTGGCACCCAACATATCGACCAGTTCCTTGACCAAAAAGGAATTGGACTTTGCCTTGTCCATAACAAAGGAACAGGGCTGCTTGTGAGCATATATAATCCCTAATGCATCATACTTGCCCTGGTGGTTGGGATACATCACATAACCGCCCTCTAAAGGTAAATTCTCGGTGCCATAGACTTCCGTCTTGATCTTGCCGGAAGATTTCATGTAATTGATCAGTTTCTGTGCAAATGCATAACGTACCTGCTCGGAATAACGCTCCGGATGATGGAACATCTTTCGCATCTTGGGAATCAGATATGGTCCACGCTTTACATTGGCAAGTACTACTAAAATAAATCGTAACATAAATTCAATTTCTCCCTCTATCCTGTAGGTAAATATAATTTAACTACAATCTATATTATACTGGTAATAGTGGGAAAAGACAAAGCAAACTACTGTACTTGTGCGGAATAATAAGGTATCGTCAGATACTCTCCTGCATGAATGTCATCCCCGGAGATATGGTTGATCTGCTTCACCTCATCAATATAATCGGTATAAGATGCGTAAGCGTCTACATCAGAGTACTCCTTGGCGATAGACCAAAGGGAATCCCCATCCTCTACCTGGACGCTGGTATAATACTTGTACATATTGTGGTCTTGCTTGGCATTGGATGTCATAGCAAAGGCACAGATAACGGTAACCATAATAGCGATTGCCATCAACAAATAAAATAAAATACACTGCTTTTGCTGGATTCTCTTTGTCATATCTCTCATCCTCTTTCTCAAAATGTATCAGAACGAACCTTTGTTCTGGTATTAGAATACAACGCGAACAGATGTTTGTCAAGAAGTTTTTCGAACAAATTTTCGGAATGTATGTTTGCTTTTATACTCTCCTATGCTATAATCTGAATAAATCATTTATCTATTTGTTTACGAAGGGAGTTTTCTATGGAATACGGACGCATTACACCAAAGCAGCGTGAAATCTTAGAATACATCAAGCAGGAGATCTTAAATAGAGGCTATCCGCCTACCGTCAGAGAGTTATGCGATGCAGTACATTTAAAGTCTACATCTTCTATCCACTCTCATCTGGAATCCCTGGGAGAAAACGGCTATATCCGCAGAGACCCGTCCAAGCCGCGTGCGATCGAGATCGTGGATGACAGTTTTAATCTGACCCGGCGTGAGATGGTCAACGTTCCGATCATCGGTTCTATTGCCGCAGGTCAGCCGCTATTAGCCATTCAGAATATCGAGAATTATTTCCCGATCCTGCAGAATACATGCCAAATCAGGATACCTTTATGCTCCGTGTCAAGGGGCGAAAGCATGATCAATGCCGGTATCTGTGATGGTGATGTGATCATTGTCAAGCAGCAGAATACGGCTTCCAACGGTGATATGGTCGCTGCCCTGGTGGATGATTCTGCTACGGTAAAGACTTTCTATAAAGAAGACGGACACATACGCCTGCAGCCGGAAAACGACAACATGCATCCGATCGTCGTCCCGGATTGCCAGATCCTCGGCGTTGTATTTGGTGTCTTCCGCTTCTTCTGATTTTGCATGGCATATTTATTTACAGGGCTTTGCCCGTTTTCCTGTACCAGGAATTATATAAAAGCATAAAACGGACATTGCCTTGTCATGTAGGATTTCCATACAGACCAAGCAGTGTCCGTTTTTTTTAAAAACATCTGTATTCTTTTTAGATTAGCCTTCTATTCCGGCAATATCTCCAGTAAATATTTGAAATAATCCGGTAATGGCGCCTCGACCTCCAGATATTCCCCCGCTGGTCGGATGCACAAAGCCAATGACCGCGGCATGCAGTGTCTGTCCCTGTAATTTGTAAGGACACTTCTTTGGACCATATAGGACGTCTCCCAATAAAGGATGTCCAATGGACGCCATATGCACACGGATCTGATGTGTCCGACCGGTTTCTAACTTAAATTCCATATAGGAATAATCTTTAAAACGCTTGAGCAGGCGGTAATGTGTAATGGCATCTTTACCATTCTTCTCATTGATCGCCATTTTCTTTCGATCATTAGGATTGCGCCCGATCGGTGCGTGTACCAGTCCCTCATCCTCTGCCGGATGACCGATCACGATTCCCCGATAAATACGGTTGATCGAATGTACCTTGATCTGTTCCGCAATCTTGATATGCGCCTGATCGTTTCTTACATACGATCGAGAGATCCGGTCGTATCCTGATCGATTCGGTGGACAATGCCCGGACGGATCTCCATTGATGCCGGACAGCGACTCCTTGCAGTGATACATAATCGCATTGACCAGTGTACCATCGGGATGCCCCGGTGCCGGATGCACGACCATGCCCTTTGGCTTATTGACGCATCAGAAGGTCTTTATCTTCATATAAGATATCCAAAGGGATATCCTGTGGCTGGATGGATACTTCTACCGGTTCCGGTACAAATAAAGCGATCGTATCTCCCTTGTTGATGCGATAATTTGCCTTGCAGGCTTTCCCTTGGACGAGGACATTGCCGTCTTTGATCCATTTTTGTATGGCACTTCTGGAAACATCCGGCTGACACTTACATAAAAATTGATCGATGCGCATGCCCTGGTCCTGCTCTGTCACATGATACTCTGCCATAACTACTTGCGCTCCTTTTTCCTGCCAAGTGCTGCAGCAGAGATCTCATCAAACTCCTTGTCCGAATAGACAAAGAGGATCAAAAAGAAGAGGCGATCACCCCACAGGTCACATAGATATCCGCTACATTAAAGACCGGAAAATTGATCAGTGAAAAATAAATAAAGTCAATCACATAGTGATAAGAGATCCGATCGATAAAATTGCCAATGGCTCCGGCTAATAAAAAGACCAGGATCAGACGCAGAGAGCCATATTCTTTTTATCCGGCAATTTGATAAAAAGACAGATCATCAGAGCACATAAGATCGGCGTAATGATGCAAAAAGAAGATTGTCTTATTCTCCATAATGGAAAAGGCTGCTCCGTATTTTCCAGATAATGTAACTGCAATACGCCGGGGATCAATATGATATTCCCTGATCCATCAGATGACTGACTGCCAACTGCTTGGTCCACTGATCAAGAAATACCAAAATTGCAAAGCCGATGAGTGCCAAAATATATTTTTTTGTAAGTGATCTTTTCATCCTGTTACCTCATTCATCTGTAAGCAGAACCTGAATGCCCTCTAATAATTCCTGATCACTAAAGGTCATGTCGATAGTTGCCTGCCCGATTTTTTCCAATACAATAAATTTGATCTTATCGCCCACCATCTTTTTATCGGACTTGGTGTTGGCGAGGGATGCCCCTGCATCATAGCCGGATACACTGACCGGCAGATCAAAGCCTTGAATCATCGCCAAAATATCCTCATACTGGTCTTTTTGTGATATGTCCCCGTTTGAAAGACAGATATGCTCCACTGTGCATACCGATTGCCACGCATTGCCCATGATACAAAGAAAAATCAGACATCTTTTCAATGGCATGTCCTATGGTATGGCCAAAATTCAAATAGGCACGTATGCCCTGTTCCTTTGGATCAGTCTCAACCACATTCTTCTTGATCAGACAAGAACCGTAGACCATTTCTTCCAGAACATCCTCATCATGCGCCTGAATGGCAGCCTGATGATCTTTTGAGCCACTGATAATAAGATGCATCCCGGATCAGTCCATGTTTGATGATCTCTCCATCCCGGAAGCAAATTGTAAGTTTGGCAGAGACAAAAGACTATGGATGTTGATATAGACCATACGCGGCATATAAAAGGCCCCGACCATATTTTTTATATTGTAAAAGTCTACACCGGTCTTACCTCCGATACTGCTGTCAACCTGCGAAAGCAGGGTCGTTGGCATCTGGATAAAATCAATACCACGTAAATAGGTAGCGGCTGCAAATCCGGTCAGGTCACCAACAACACCACCGCCCAAAGCCAGAAGCAAATCCTTGCGATCAAAGCGGCTTTTTTATTAAATATTCATATAATTTCTCTACTGTAGCCATGTTTTTAGAGGATTCGCCAGCATCAAACACAAAGTATTCGACGACTGGAAATGCATTTTTGCAGATCTCTGTCACTTCATTTAAGTATAGTTTTGCCACGTTAGTGTCTGTGACAATGCATATTTTTCGATCTCTGGCAATGCCTTCCTGCTCTAACACATCCAAAAATCCGTCAAAAGAATGGTTTAAAATGATCTTATAGCAGGGTTTCTCCTGATAATTTACCTGAACCTGTCGTGCCATATCTGTCTCTCCTTTTTATACATACCAGGCATACCTTATATGCAGTCTGCCCTTTTTGTTGTATTTAAAAATGCCTCGAAACGTAACTTGCCATGACCACGCAGGAAACGACATCCCCTCTGCTAAACCCTGATTATGATTCGTCACAAGTGCGCCGTTAATAAAGACATTCTCTCCTAGGATAAATTGTGCTGCCTGCGCCCGGGACAATTTGCATGCCTGTGCCACAAAAGCATCCAGACGATTGGAGGCAATAAAGCCCTCTTCTGTACGGTACTGCATCTCAATATGCATCCACAGGCTTTACGCGCTGGGTCATGACCTGGGTATGTTTGATCTTGTATAGTTCCTTTGCGATAAAATCAGCCATCTTCTCTACACAGAAAATATAAGCCGACTTGTCCTTTATAAGGATATCTCCGATCAAAGACCGGTCGATACCCAAGTGCATCAAAGCCCCTAATATATCCCTATGGGACAGATCATCCGGAAAAACGATGGTTGAGTGGCTCTACCTGCACGCAGGAAATCGGATATTCCCAATTATAATAAAGAGCATCAGGCTGGAATGCTACCATCTGACGCTCTGCTTCCTGATAACCTCCATATAATGAGAACCCGGTATAAAAAAGGTTCTCATTCTGATGTAAAAGGTTAATTTCATACATATTGAGGAAATTACTAAATAATACGATCCCTTTTCGGTCTGCCTGATTGGCGAGATCTAAAAAAAGCGATGGGATCTCATCCGGATTGTCACATTTACTCATGATCTAAAATCCTGTCTGAATGCCGGAAAAATCAAAGGCATCCACGATTCCCTGCGCATCACCCGAAATATCAACGGCTGCCGGGGTAATGATAAAGATATAATTGCTTACCTTTTGCAGGTTGCCATCGATCGCATAGCAGCATCCTGAGGTAAAGTCAATGATACGCTGGGCAAGTCCAAGATCCAGACCTTCCATATTTAAGATCACGGTACGATCGCCAATAATGTTTCGGATATCTCTCTTGCATCTTCAAATGAAGACGGCTTTATAACACATACTTCCATATTTGTACTATTACCCTTTCTACTAGCGCGCATTGGTGTGATCTTTGACGAAGCCTTGGCTGCCGGTTTCTCCTTGACACTTGGTGTCGGCTTTGCCTTGACTACACGAGGCTGCTCATCTTCATCCTCATCCTCGTCATCGTCTTTCTTGCCGAACAGATGGAAGATAGAATGATCATCGTCATCATCGTAATCATCATAATCGTCGTCATCATACATCTCATCATCGTCGTAGTAATCGTCTTCATCTTCGCCTAATTTCATCACATCAAGCATACGATCAAAAAAGCCATGATTTATCTCTCCTTAACTAATAACCTTTAGGTGTTTTGATAATTTCTTTTGCCAAAAAGATTCCTGTCCCGACGCGCACCATGGTCGCTCCCTCTTCGATCGCAACTTCAAAGTCACCCGTCATTCCCATAGACAGAATATCCATAGATACATTATCAATGTTTTGTTTTGCTATGTCAACAGATAACTCCTTTATTTTGCGAAAATAAGGACGATTTTCCTCGGCCTCTACAACATATGGTGCTATTGTCATGAGACCCTTGATCTCGATCGCATCCAGTGTTGCGATCTGTCTGACTAATTCCATGGCATCTTCTCTGGTAACACCAAACTCGCTTTCTTCTTCTGCGATGTTGACCTCTACCAGGATCGGTACGACAATACCCTTTTTCTTTGCCTGGATATTAATCTCTTCCGCCAAGCGGAAACTGTCAACCGAATGGATCAGGGCAACATTGCCAACAATATATTTGACCTTGTTACGCTGCAAATGGCCGATCATATGCCACTTGATGTCCTGTGGCATAACTTCCATCTTTGCACACAATTCCTGTACTTTATTTTCGCCAAAATCACGTTTGCCGGCATCATAGATCTCCTGTAAGTCTTCTACCGGTTTGGTCTTGCTTACAGCGATCAGTGTAACCTCACTCACATCGCGTCCGGCTCTTTTTACATGCTGCCTCAACGCGTCCTTCAACTTCTCTTAGATTTTCTTTTAACATGCCTTTCCTCCTCAAAATAATTGTATGGATCGATCAACGAATGATCTGATTTTCCTTTACCAGATCTCCCTGCAACACAATGTGGTCGTACAGGGAAAGTCCATAGGTCGTGCCGGTACTGATAATGGCATAATCCTCGTTCTGATATAAGATATTGATGCGCTTAAATACCGCATAGCCCTTATTGATATTATACACGCCCTGTAAAGATGCTGTCTCAGAACCGATGGTGTAGGTTTCCTGCGAATCCGGTTTTAAAATAACGGTATCCTTTTGACATCCTCGGAATCAATATAGTAATAATCGTCCGTCTCATAATAGATCGTCGGTGCTACGAACTGCGAATCGCCCTTCTTATCCCGCACCATCAGACCGGAAGAATCAGAATCATTTCCCATAAAGAAATAAGCCTTCGGAACAGTGAAAAATTCTTTTTCCACGATAGCACTGTTTGGAATCTTGAGCCCCGACTCCTCATTTAACAAAAAGTTCGATCGGGATAAAACGGAATCCCCATAACGGGCAACGCTATCATCCAGACTCAGCACCAGATAGTAATCGCCTGCCTTTTCCGTGATGCTGCATGCCGCCCAGGTCGTCGCATTGTCCGCGGCAAAACGGATCTCGATATATTCCATCTTCTCGTCCTGGATGATCTTTGACCAGGTCTTCATCGATCGGCATGATCGTATTCCAGTCGTCGGAGGTGATGAGTTTATATGCCGGTTTCCCTGCTTCTACACTCTCCTGCGTCTTTAGATTGGTCACGGAAAGATTGCCCGTATCAAAAGATTCTGATGTGACCTGATCCAATGTCAGCCCCTCATAGCCATCCGTCTGGTAGACGACCACACCGGAGGTCGGTGCCGTATAAATGGAAAATTTTCCTTCCTGCGTCGCCTGTTCGATCTGCGGTGCAATCTCTGACATGAGACTATTGCTATAATACTGTTGCAGATTGGAAGAAAGATCGACTTAAAGGAATAGACCTTCTGGAACTGATTGCTGTCATAATCATAGACAAAATCACCGATCTGCTTTTGTAGGCGGCTCATATCATTATCCGTCAGTGCTGTCGTATCCGTGGCATGGCTCTTTAACTGCTTGGTGATCTCTCCCGAAGTGTCAATAGAGTAAATATTGGATTTGACTCCTACCTGATCCAGATTGGATGCATAATAAAAAAATATCTCCGGAACTATCCGCGTTGACAACCTGCTCCTGACGGATTGCCAGCGCCTGATAGATGTAATTCTGTGCGATCGTCCCCTCCTGTACCTCGTAGACCGTGATATTATCCGAAGTCATATAACTGAAGATATGGAAAAGTACATAAATAAAGATAATACCAAAATGATCAGTCCGATATTGATCTGTATCTGCTTATGAAATTTTATAATATTATCATTTCTTTTTTCAAAAAACTGCTCCTTGGCATGTATAATCGCGCCTTACCTGTCCCATACTATCTAAAAAGGAGGTTATCATGAAAGGTTTAGATTATACATTACTCACTCTTGTAATCATCGGTGCAATCAACTGGGGGCTGATCGGCTTCTTCCAATTTGACCTCGTGGCCTTTATCTTTGGCAATATGTCATGGCTATCACGTATCATATATGCCCTTGTCGGTCTGAGCGGACTATACATGATCAGTGCCTATGGCAGAATCCGATCCAATTAAACTTTTATCATGTAAAAAGGTGTTCTCATATAACGAACACCTTTTTTGATACCTTTATCTAAAGTGATAAACAAATCTTTGCATTTAATTCTTCCGGCAATTTTTCCTCTTTTTGTGAAATGCTGAGGACAAAATTCACATGGAATGTCTTGCTGATCACGGATAACTTGTCGATCGCCAGACGAAGTCCTTCTGAGGTGTCAATGTATGCCAGTGTGAGAAAACTATCAATAAAGATCTTCTCAATGCTATTGTTCTGCGAGATCACACCACATAAAAATCCGATCAGTTCATCCGTATCATTGATCGGATAATCCGGCATATTGATCATGCGCACACGAGAATCCAACTGGTACATATATTTGGGACTCTTATCAATGTAAACAAGTGTCCCCTGCACTGTTTTGATCTCCTGATTGACGCGCTCCAACATGTGCTTTGTCTTTCCCGTTCCTTTTCTCCAACAATAATCTCTACCATAGCGTCCTCCTTATCTGTGCTTTACGATGGTGCTTCTCGAATGTATATAACAATTCATTCATGAGATAATATAAATTCAGCGTACAATCTGAATTATATACAATGGAAATGATCGGCTGGTTCTGGTCGTTATAAGAGTAAAGAACCAGACAATAGCCGGCTTCGTAGGTCGTACCGGTCTTACCGCCAACTACGGTAAACCCTGCCGGTGCGCTCTCCTTGCCATTTAGATAACGATTGGTCGAAACCCAGGTCTGTGACTTTGCCTGCCGTCTGCCCCGGTATAAGAGACATCATAGGACGGCGTACTGATGATCAAAAAGTCTCATTCTGTACGGCTGCCTGAAAAATCAGATACATATCATAAACGGTCGTATAATGATCGTCCTCATGTAAGCCGTGCGGTGTCACAAAATGGGAATGTGTTGCCCCAAGTGCGGCTGCCTTTTCGTTCATTAACTTTGCAAAGCCTTCTTCACTGCCACCGATCGTCTCTGCTATGGCGATAGCGGCATCATTACCGCTGCGGAGCATCAGACCATATAATAGGTCTTTTAGTGTCATGGCATCCCCTTCCGCCAGATTGGCTACGGAAGAATCCGATGTCTGGTCGGCTGCATGGGCACTGACCGTCACCTGCGTATCTAAGTCTGCCTGCTCGATCGCAACCAGACAGGTCAGTATCTTGGTCGTGCTTGCCGGATACATTTTGCCAAATAAATTCTGTCCGTAGGTACACTGACCGGTCGCCAGATTAAAGACGCCTCCGGCTCCGGCAACCTGGGAATCCACCTGATCGATCCCGAAATTGTCCTGATCGGTCACACACAGATTGCTACCGTAAAAGATACATCCGATATATTATTGACCTTTGTGATCCCGTATTGATAGGAAGTTGTCTCAGATCATATGATGTCTGATCAGTGCTCTCACTCCCGCAGGAGACAAGCCCCAATCCAAGACAGGCGACTAACAATAGGGGAAGCAGTTTATCGATACATTTCACGCCACTCAAGATCTCCTCTATCTAAGGATTTGATTAAGTTCCGCTGTCGCAAGATTCGTTGCCAATGGGATATTGTTGGCATCACAACAGCGATGCGATCGTGTTGACATCCGGCTCATGGGATTTGGCAGTGAGCGGATCGCGCAAAAAGATCGCAAGGTCGATCTCGTTGTGCTCGATACGTGCAGCCAACTGCTGGGTTCCTCCCAGATGTCCTGCCAGATATTTATGTACGGAAAGATTGGTCACCTCTTCGATCGATCTTCCGGTCGTGCCTGTGGCATACAGGTCATTTTGGATAAAATCCACGATAGGCAATACAAAAGTTCTGCATTAATTTTTCTTTGAATCATGTGCTACTAAACCGATGTTCATAATGCAAATCCCCTAATTTAATATTTTTTCGCTTGTAATCCAACATTTAATACAAATCCCATACCAAAATACATGGTCACCAGGGACGTCAGACCATAACTGACAAAAGGCAGTGGTAATCCGGTATTTGGAAAAGTCCCGTAACAACGCAGATATTTACAAAAGACTGGAAACCGACCAGGGCTGCCATACCGGAGCAGATCGACTTGCCGGAAAGATCTTTTGCCACCTTTGCCGTCTGGATACATTCATAAACAATAAAAAAGAAGTAATAAAATGATCAAGACCGAGCCCAGAAATCCCATTTCCTCACCGGCAACCGAAAAAGATAAAGTCGGTGTGGGGCTCTGATATATAATTACCGTTCTTGACGGAATCTACACTGTTATTGTAAAGTCCCTTGCCAAAAAACTGACCGGATCCGATCGCCATGATGGAATTCTGCTGCTGGTAAGCCGTCTCGGGATATTCCTCCGGTTTGAGCCAAGCCAAGATACGCAGGCTCTGGTAGCCCTGTAAAATGGAACTTCCCTTGTTTACAATGACAAGAAGTAAAATGGCAATGGCAGGAATCGTGATCCCCAGTACAATGCCGACCAACTTGTAACTAAGTCCGGTCACAAACATAAAGGGATGCAATGATCAAAAAAGGTAACGATAGTCGTCGACAGATCCGGCTCTTTTACGATCAGTGCCAGTGGAATGGCTGCTAAGATCGCTGTCTGGATGATAAACTTAGGATTATTGATCTCATCCTCATTACGCATCAGATAAGAGGCAAAGAAAAGGATCAGCAGAACCTTTCCAAGTTCCGAAGGCTGGAAACGGATACCAACATCGATCCAAGCCGGGTCGCGCCCTTGGAACTATCTCCTACCAAAAGAACCAGAACCAAAAGTCCGATCACGGCAACATAGTAAAGCCGCGAGAACTGTAGGACAAAATCATAATCAATCAGTGCCACGATCCACATGATGATAATACCAAGGATCGTACCTAAGATCTGCTTGTTCTGGTAGTCCGCATCGGCAGAGCCGATGATCAAATCCCCAGGATTGTGAGTGCCAGAATCCCGATGATCAATTTTATATTCAGATTTTTTTTAATTTGTAAGTTCGAAACATAAACTACTCTCTTCTATTCTGTCTCTTTTGCCGGCATCAGGATGGTCCGACAGATCGGCAGGATCTCCTTGCCCCGGGTCAGAAAATCTGACGGCATAGCGCATTTCTTATGCATATCGGGCAGACTGCCCAAATACTCTGCATGAAAGGCATGTCTTGCCATCTCCTGCAGCCTGCTGCGGTTGCGTCTTTTTGCCATATCAGGTCCCATCTGATTAAAAATAAGACGGGCTGGAAGTCCTTGCTTTTTGCAGAACATGGCAAAAGGATAAGGCATCAGCCAGAGAGGCCTGGCTCATGGTCACGACCACAAGTGCCTGATACACATAGGGAAACATAGCCTGATGTATCGGCGTGATCCCTGCCGGCGTATCGATCGAAGACAATATCAAACTGCGCCTTTAATTTTTCGATCAGGCAGGAAAAGGCATCTTCCGGTAAGGAAAAATCATAATTCCTGCTGCCCGGCATAATATAAAATGTACGATTGGAATCCAGTGGTAAAAGAGCCTGCCGATAGGAACAAACGCCCTTTAATACATCCACCAGATTATATATGATCTTATTTCCCAAATGAAAATATAAGTCGAGGTTCCTTAGTCGAAGTCTGTATCCAACATGACAACGGTCTTATCCATGCGTGCGAATTGGCTTCCAAGCATGGCACACAGTGTCGTCTTTCAACGCCACCCTTGCCCGAAGCGACCATAAACACATCGCCCACAACAAATCTCCTTATAAATGTTTTAATAGTCCACTCCGAAGTGGCTCTGCCAGAAAGTTCCTGTTCCCAGACAACGACCGCATATGGCTCGCTCTCACCCTTTCTGGAGCGGAAAGACCATTTACTCGCCACCTTGACATCGCCTGCGACCTTGCCGATCTGCATGTGAGCGGCATTGATCTGATTGGCAGCGATATAGCATTTGTCATCCTCAGGATAACCGGCATAAACACTGCCTTCCAGGCTGCCCATAACGATGACATTGCCGGCGGCCTGAACAATCGCCTTTGACTTGACATCACCAAGGATCGCAATGCTTCCGTCTGACGTCACGACATCCTTCTTTGTCACACTACCCATAATAATTTTAGCATTCTCATAAATATTTTCATAGTAGAATCTGTCGATTTTTTCTTTCATTTCGATATTCTTTAATTCGTTATCTTCCTCGATCGAAAAGAAATCGTAATGTCCGAATTTAACTGGATCGCCTCCACGATGACCGCGGCTTCCTCAGCACTGACCGGACGTCCCTCAATAGAAAGCACAAGTGTGGCAGTTCCAAAGAAACTGCGCGATGTGGCAAATTTTTTTGCAGATCTCCGCACTAATTGTTCAAAAGAAATCTCCCGATTCAAAACCAGTGTCAGTCCATAAGGACTGCTCTTGATCACTACAGAATCTTTTTTAACCATAAGCGCCTCCCCTTTTAATCTGTCACACTGTTGGTGGTAGTCTCTGTGTTGGCACCACTCTCGCAATGTTTTCCAGCGTCTTTTCGCCGAAGTAATAAGACATGATCTCAGCCGCAACAACGGATGCATTGCTGGATCCATATCCATGTGCGATACGGGTCGCAACCGCGATCTCTGGATCGTATATGGTGCATATCCTACAAAAAGAGCGTGGTTTGGTCGAAGCAGGGACTCCTGCGCCGTACCTGTTTTTCCATTGCCGCAACGCTGGTTCCCTTAAATGCCGACAGGTCTTCTACGACCATACGAAGGCCGGAATTTAAGGTCGACCATTCACTGTCCGTCAATGCCGTGATCGATTTTTCACAGATGGACTGTATGTTGCAACGGTCTCTCCGCTCGCCGGATCCTCCACATGGTCTAAAAGTGTCAAATCGTAGACAGTTCCGCGGTTGGAAACTGCCGTGATATAACGTGCCAATGAGATCGTCGTAAAGTTGTTATCAGACTGACCAATGGCAGCCATGACTGGGAATTCCGTTGCCGGTGTCGGCGTAGACTCATCGATCTCTACGCCCGTCTTGGAATCCAAGCCATACATAGATGCATATTTGGCAAGTTTTTCAATACCCTGACTGTCATTATAATTATTGCTGTTGCCACCAGCCAGATCGTACCCCACTTCATAAAAGAAATAGTTGCAGGAAAAACGCAATGCCTCAGCCACATTGATCAGACCATGTGTACTTCGCGGATAGATCCAACATTCCGGTTTATTGCTGACTTTTTTCAAACTTACCCTGATCCAGGATCGGGTTGAAGTCGTAATGACATTTTCTGCAAGCCCGGCGGTCGCACTGACGATCTTGTAGGTAGAACCCGGTGCCGTCTTCTGCTGGGTCGCATGGTTATAAAGCGGTTCCGACTTACTGTTGGTCAGATAAGCATAATAGGTAGAATCCACCGAATTTGCCAGTTTGTTGTTGTCATAGCCCGGATAAGAGACACAAGCCAGAACCTCGCCGGTCTTTGAATCAATGACGACAGCAGATCCGGAACAAGGATCCAGTCCCAACTGCCCCGGTGTGATCTCAAGGTTCTTGATCTTATCCAAGACAAAACTGTAAGCAGAGATACGACCAGACAAGAGTGCATCGTGTGTCGTATCATCCTCCGGCAGAACGCCCTGCTCATATAAAAAGAGCACACAACTGGTTGCCGGATATCATATCCTGCTGAATAGCATATTTGTAGACCAGTTTTTCAAAAGATGCATCGGTCTGCAACTGATCCAAGACATAGTCAATCAAAAGACCGTACAATTCATCCGTATCCACATACTTGGTATCTTTTTTGCATATTTTGTAATGTCGATCCAGTTCTGCTCGATCGCATAGAGTAAGTATTCGTTGACACTCAAAGACTCACTGGTCCATTTGGTCTGCATCTCATCCGAGGCGTCGATCGCATCTTTATCAAAAATGCCCTGTTTTTTTCAGATAGGTCACAATGTAAGTCGCATAATCCTGATATTCCTCGGACAGATCTCTTATAGACCGTACCGGTGGTCGGCTTAAGGCCTGGCTTTGCAACTGGCTGAATACATCCGCTGTCTTTTTATCATAAGCAGACTTTACTGCCCTCTCTGTATCCGTTGCATCCGCATCGGAAAACTTTGAGGTATCGATCAGGTTGTTATTGATAAAGGAATGATAGACATCATAGACCGGGATCATGATATCCGATTCTTCTCCTGTCGTATGATAGGTCTTGATATTGGCGATCTTGGAATAGACAATACTTGCGTCTCTTTTTCCAGAGCGCGGTAGGTCGCCTCCTGTAGATCCTTGTCGATCGACAGATAGACATCATCCCCGGATTCCGGCTCCTCATAATCCGATACCTGGATCGGATTACCGACACTGTCTACATAAAGTTTTTGTTTGCCCTTGGTACCGGACAGATAATCGTTCATGACCTGTTCGATGCCGGATTTACCAACTACATCTGTCAGTTCGACGGAATCGTCATCCTTCTTTTTTCGTTGTATTCATCAGTAGAAATGGTACCGGTATAACCGATGATATGTGCAAAATACTCGCTGTCTACATATTTACGGATCGAAGTTTCCTTGATGTCTACGCCGGTCAGTTCATTGCTGTTTTCCTTGATATAGGCAACAGACTCATCACTGACATTGCTGGCTATGGTCGTAGCAATATATTTCTGATAAGAATTCTGTCCGATATTGTAACGCACGATACAGATCTTATAGCGCATTTCTCCATCATATTTGTCGGAAATGTTGTAGCGTTCCTCTCCCATCAGATAGTCCATGATCTCGATCCGGTGTGGCTTCCGCTTCATCAAATCCCAGTTTGTCATTGTATTCAGATCATCAATGCTTGCATGTCCAAAAACATCCGCACGGAAACGCTGTAATGCTGTGCCGCTGTCATTGACAAAGGAATATTGACCGGAAGAAGACCGCGTAATACCAAAATTATTGTCAATACTGTCACCGTTCGCCTCGATATGGGTGATGATGTCAGAAATCTCCTGATTCATCTTTTTATTGCGGTCTTTTCTGTTCTCATAAGTGCCGTTGTCTTCAATGGTAATGGCGTAGGCAAGTTCATTGTAGGCAAGGAGTTTGCCATTGCAGTCGTATATGTTGCCACGGGTCGCTGCGATCGTCTCATCCTTTTCTACAGTCAGGTCATAATTTTTCCTGATAATCGGCACCGCGGACGATGCGCAAGACAAAAAGACGGGTGATCGGTATGCGCAAGCAAAACCATAACAGCCGTCAATACACGCAAACGCGACGTAAATATTCGATTCGTCAAAAAATCTTTTATTTGCTCAAACAAGTTTTCTAGAACTCCTTTTATTATCTTTGTCCAATCGCTGATTGATCTTTAAGATGACATAATAAATCGGGATGGCAACCAAAATCGTATAAGTGACCTCCGGTAAAATAAGGTTGGTCAGATAAAAGAGGAAGTCGTATCTTCCACGGAATAAAAACAGAACGACAAAGACTGCAATCCCATAGATCAGGTCACTCAGACCGATCGCGGCAAGCGGTAATTTGATATCATCACCAAAGAAGATCTTTTTGAACAGACCACACAAAAATCCCAGATAAAGATAGAGGATCGCATATAATCCAAAAGTCGTACCGCTAAAGAAATCCAAAATCAGTCCACTGCAAAAAGCCTATGATCATCCCTTGTTTGCGTCCTCGCATCAATCCGTAAGTGATGATGATGACCATGATATTGGGTGTGACACCTGCCAGTTCCATGTGTGGGAACACGGTCGTCTGCAATAAAAATCCTACAATGACGATAGCAAGAACCACAAGAATATATTTTATGATACCCTTGATCTCCATGACTACTTACCTGTCTCCTTTAACTGCGTGATACAAGCACATCCTGTAAATGTTTAAAATCGACCACCGGTGTGATCTCGCCCGATTTGGTCAGATTGTTATTGTCCTCTGTGATATCTGTCACATAGCCGATCAAAAGTCCTGGCAGATACTTGTCACTGATGTTGCTGGTAACAACAGAATCTCCTGTGGAAACCTTATCCTCACTGTCTTCTAAATTAGAAAAAGTGATCATGTTGGATTCCGTCATGGACTTGAGATTACCGGATACGATACAGTTGTCATTGTTGGATAAAGATCATACCGCTGACATTGCTGGTGTCGTCGATAATAGCACGTACTACCGCATAATTCTTGCCCACATCTGTCACGATGCCGACCAGTCCGCTTCCTGCGATGACGTTCATATCTACCTTGATCCCATCCTTGGAGCCTTTGTCGATCGTAAGGTATTAAACCAGTTGCTGGTTCCCTTGCCGATCACGTGTGCCCCGGTCGTCTTGTAGTCTGCATAAGTCTGATCCGATCATATAACTCCCCGCAAAGTATCCAGTTCGGATTGCTGCAATCTGGTATTGGTCAGTTGTGTGGAAAGTTCGTCTATCTGCTCCTGTAACTGCTCATTCTCTGCGATCAACTGCTCCTTGGTCTTGGTATCATCACTGTTGATGGAGATAGATTCACCCACATAGTCCAAGCCCTTTTGCATTGGCACAAAGACATAGTTACAGATGGTCCGTATCGGTTCTCAGCATAACCGGTCGCATAGCCGGCAAAGAGCAGCATGATACAGATCGCAGTCAAAAGCAATAAAACATATTTACTTGGAAAGAAGATTTTCCTCTGCGCTTCATAAAATCCTACCTTTATTTAAAAATTCTTGTTCGCATACTATAGCCAAAGCGTTTGTATTTGGCATCTGTCAAAAACTTTTTCCAGTCCCAGAGCCGTTGTCTCTTTGCATGCTCACTAACATTAACCTTAATGTTTGTCACTTCTGTGAACAGATCGGAAAGATGCGCGATGGCTGCACTGCCACCGGTCAGATAAATACCGGAATACACGATATCTTTGCGAGTTCCGGCGGAACCTTCTCAAGATACATCTTGATGGAATTGCAAAGATTTTCCAGATCAGACTTGATACCGTCATAAACGGTAGATGCCTGCACTTCCATTTCGATCGGCAGACCGCTTACCACATCACGTCCGACTACCGTCATAGAAGCCTCTTTGCCAGGCATTGCACTGCCGATATTCTCTTTTAACTGACAGGCTGTCTTGCGTCCGATCAAAAAAGATTAAACTTGCGCTTCATGTGTGTCACGATGGCATCATCCAGATGATTGCCGCCAAATGGCAATAATTCTGTCAGTACCAGTCCGCCCAGGAAATCACAGAGATCTCTGTCGTATCGGCACCAAAATCAACGACCATGACACCGGTCGGTTCTGTGATATCAGATCCATACCAATGGCATCTGCCAGTGGCTTTTTCACATAAAAAGCACACTGTGTGTGGCTTGGTCTTGGAACGGGCAAACATATCGTAAAATGCCTTTTTTCTACCTCTGTGATGTCGGTAGGAACGGCAACCACGATGTCCGATCCCATGATCCTTGCCTTTGCTTTCTTTTCTAAGACCTCAAATAACATGGTCTGCATATTATCAAAATCAGCGATCACACCAGATACGATCGGAAATGAGACAGCGATCGTCTCCGGTGCCTTCTCATACATAGAATATGCATCATCGCCATAGGCATACATCTGATCTTTTTGTCTACAATGGCGATGGTATTTTTCACATTGATGATCTCACTGCTGTTGCTGCTATAAATTTTAAGGTTATTGGTTTCCCATATCAATTCCATATGAATTGCTCATTTGTTCTTCCTCCGTTGCCTTTGTCAAAACGTTCTTGGCTACATTATTTTATATTAGCATAATTAAATACCCTTAACAAGATTGGCATCATAAAGTTTTTGCAGTGCCATCATGATACCGAGTTTGCCGTGATACCAGGTAAGTCCGCCCTGGAAAAGGCTGTATATGGCGGGCGGGCGGTCCGTCTGCGCTGAGTTCGATGGAAGATCCCTGGACAAAAGCACCTGCCGCCATGATGACCTGACTGTCATAGCCCGGCATATCCCACGGCTCCGGTGTCACATAGGAATCTACCGGTGCTGCTGACTGGATCCCCTGGCAAAAAGCGATCAATCCTTCCGGCTTTTCAAAAGTCACTGCCTGAATGATGTCATGTCTGGACTCACTACCGTTCGGGATGACGGCAAAGCCCAGGCGTTCAAATACATTTGCCGCAAAGATGGCACTCTTTAAGGCTGCGTTTACCACCGTTGGAGCCAGGAAAAATCCCTGGAAGAAAGACTGCATCATGCCAAGGGATGCACCGACTTCCTTGCCCAGTCCCGGTGAGGTCAGACGGTATGCCGCATTTTTCGACACATTCTTTCTTTCCGACAATATAGCCGCCGATCGGTGCCAGTCCACCGCCCGGGTTTTGATGAGGGAACCGACGATCATATCAGCGCCGACTTCCAGTGGCTCTCTCTTTTCTACAAATTCGCCATAACAATTATCGACCATACAGATGACATCCGGCTTGACCTCCTTGATAAAGGAGATCAACTGACCAATGCGTTCTACCGATAATGTCGGTCTGGAAGCGTAGCCCTTGGAACGCTGGATGGTCACGAGTTTTGTGCGGTCATTGATGGCATTTCTGATCCCATCAAAATCAAATCCGCCATCGGCAAGCAGATCGACCTGAGCATAGGTCACACCATATTCTGCCAAAGATCCCTTTAGACGGGCGGATACCGATCGCCTCTTCTAAAGTATCGTATGGTTTTCCGACCGGGGATAAGATCTCGTCACCCGGACGGACATTTGACATCAGTGCCAATGCCAGCGCATGTGTCCCACAGGTGATCGCGGACGTACCAGTGCGGCTTCTCCTTTAAAGCAGGTCGCATAAACCTCCTCTAAGGTATCACGCCCCAGATCGTTATAGCCATAACCGGTGGTTCCGTTAAAGCACTCGGCACTCACGCGGTGTTTCTGCATGGCTGCCAGCACCTTCATCTGATTGTACTCTGCAACCTCATCCAGTTTTTCAAATCTATCTTTGAGGGATGCCTCCACCTCCAGACAAAAATCTGAAACGGCATCCGCGATCCCAAAGTTTTTATACATTTCTTTCATATCTGATCTATTCTCCTAGTTTTTTTTTTTGCATATTTTTTTTTATCATGTAGGTCAAAATAGCGGCATTGTCATAGGAAAAATCCGCCTTATTGATCCAGATAACTTCCGGTTTGCTGTGAAACCAGGTCAACTGCCGTTTGGCAAAATGTCTGGTATCTCTTTTGATGCGGTAGATACCTTCCTCCAGACTGCAACTTCCATCTAAAACATCAAAGAGTTCCTTGTAACCCAGTCCCTGCATAGACACCATATCCTTGGTATAGCCCATTTTCTGCAAATGATCGACCTCATCCAAAAGGCCTTCTTCCATCATCTGATCCACTCGCTTATCAATGCGTCTGTAAAGATTTTCCCTGTCGTCATTTAAAACAAAATAACGGAAATCATAAGGTGATTCTTTTTGTCTTTGTTCCTGATTATGTAGGGAGATCGGCTTGCCGTGCATCCGGTAATATTCCAGTGCCCTTATCACACGTTTGATATTATTGGGATGGATGGCATCCGCGCTGGCAGGATCAACCTGTCGCAGACGATCGTGCAAGGCAAGTGCACCCTCCGCCTTTGCAAAGGCTTCTAATTCCGCCCGGATCTTTCCGTCACTGTCTTCTTTGGAAAAATCCGTATCATACAAAAGTGCCTGAATGTAAAAGCCCGTACCGCCGACCGCAATGGGAATATGCCCGCGCTCATAGATCTCTGCCATAGCCTCTTTTTGCCATAGCGACAAAGCGCGCCACATGAAATTCCTCATCCGGCAACAACTCATCTACCAGATAATGCCTGATGCCATCCATTTCCTCCGGCCGGATCTTTGGCAGAACCGATATCCATATGGCGGTAGACCTGCATAGAATCACAGGAAATGATCTCGCCTCCGATTGCTTTTGCAAGAGAGATAGAAAGTTCTGTCTTTCCTACTGCCGTTGGTCCGGCAAGGATGATCAAAGGTGGTTTCTTGCTCATAATTATACGATCCCCTTAAATTTCTTCTCTAATTCATATTTGGTCATGGCTATGATCGTTGGTCTGCCATGTGGGCAATGGTAAGGATTTTCCAAGGATAACAATTCATCCAGCAATTCCTCGATCTCCGGATAAGACAGGCGGTTGTTTCCCTTGACCGCCGCCTTGCAGGACATGGAAGCCACTTTTTCTACAATCATATCGTGACCGTCATTGCCTTTTAATTCGCCGCAGGAAGCCAGCAGTTCCATAAAAATTCTTTGACATCAAAGGAAAAGAGATTGCCCGGCACACCCTCAATGGCAAATTCATTGCCACCAAAAGAGGAAATGACATAACCCAATTCCGAAAAGACTTCCTCGTAGCGTTTCAGAATATCCCGCTCTGCTCTGGTCAGCGATACAATGATCGGCGGGCTGACGTATTGTGTCGTCATCTCCTTATCCTGCAACTGCTTCATCATGCGCTCAAATAAGACTTTTTCATGGGCGGCATGCTGGTCGATGATATACAACTTATTGTCATGCTCGATCAGCCAGTAGGTATCAAAGACCTGTCCGATGATACGGTGCTTGGCACGCGCCTGCTCGGATAAAAACGAGGTCTGCTCATAAGTAACCTTTTCCTCCCGGCTCTGGTCCTGCTCTTTTTCCTTTTCCTGATAATACTCCTGGTACTTTCTTTCGTATGGCGTGTCCGCATGGATCTGTGCCATGATCTTCTGGCGCATTTTTTCCAGACGGGACTTTTCAAAAGGTTCCGGTGCCACTTCTATTATGGTTTCTTCTTTTTTGCTCTCCGGTTCGCATGTCATAGACTCACTCCCCCGGATCTGTCGCATCGTTCTCTGTCGTCTTACGCAAAGGAGCAGCCTGCACATTTTCATCTAAGGTCACCTCGGCAATGTCCTCTCTTTGATGCAGACGTTCAAAGATCAGCGACTTAAAGATGTCCGCGATTGCCATCTCATCATCAAAGCGGACTTCCTGCTTGGTCGGATGTACATTCACATCCACAGATGCTTCCTTGGTCGTGATCATCAGGACACAGAAAGGATACTGATGCTGCATCAGATAGCCCACATAGCCTTCTTCCACAGACTTGGAAAGCAGGGGACTCTTGATATATCTGCCGTTGATATAAAAATTCTCCAGACTGCGGTTGCCGCGCGCCACATTGGAATTACCGATAAAACCACTGACTTTTAAAAGATCGGTCTCCTTTTCTACCGCAAGCAGGTTGGATGCGATCAGTCTGCCGTAGATCTGATAAATGGTATCCATGAGATTGCCATTGCCGGAGGTATGTATCTTTTCTTTTTATTGGAAATAAAGCAGAAAGAAATATCCGGATGCGACAGTGCCAGCCGCTCCATCAGTTCGGAAATATAGGAGGCTTCCGTCGTGTCTGTCTTTAAAAATTTCTTGCGTGCCGGGGTGTTAAAGAACAACTGATAGACCATGATCGTCGTTCCATCCGGTGCCCCGATCTTATCCAAAGATACTTCCTTAGAGCCCTCAATCACATAACGCACGCCCATAAGGGTATCTGCCGGTTTGGTGATCATTTCTACCCTGGAGACCGCACTGATGCTGGAAAGCGCCTCACCGCGAAAGCCTAGGGTATGGATATCCGCCAGTTCGGATGCGTCCCGGAGTTTTGACGTAGAATGGCGCATAAAAGCGACAGACAATTCGTCCTCCGGGATGCCACAGCCGTTGTCCGTAATGCGGATATAGGATTTGCCGCCATCCTCGATCTCGACCGTGATGGCAGATGCCCCTGCATCAATCGCATTTTCCACAAGTTCCTTTACGACAGAGGAAGGTCTTTCAACGACCTCTCCTGCCGCGATCTTATCTATTGTCGATTTTCCAGAACCGCTATCTTATTTCTTACCATCGATTTCTTACCTTTACCTGTAGTTCATTGAGCGCATTCATTGCTTCCAGTGGTGTCATATGACTGATGTCCAGATTGCGGAGTTCGTCAATGATCGCATCATCACTGACCGTATCCAAAAAGGACATCTGTGCCTTGTCTACATCATCCAGTGGCTTGGTCTGTTTTTGCCGCCTGTCGTCTGCCCTTCGACCGCAATATTTTTTGCCAGGTCTACAATATCATTTTCACAAAATTTGGGTCACAATGCGGTTGGCACGATCGATGACCTCATCCGGCAGACCTGCCAATTTGGCAACCGCGATACCATAACTCTTGTCCGCGCCGCCCGGGACGTCTTTCGTAAAAATACAATATCATCACCGTTTTCTTTTACGGCAATGCAGTAATTATGTACACCCTCTAATTTGCCTTCCAACTCCGTCAATTCGTGATAATGGGTGGCAAATAAGGTCTTGGCTCCGATCAGTTTGACATTGCTGATATGCTCGACTACTGCCCAGGCAATGCTGAGTCCGTCAAAGGTACTTGTTCCACGTCCGATCTCATCCAGGATCAAAAGGGAGTCCTTGGTAGCGTTGCGCAAAATGTTTGCTACCTCATTCATCTCTACCATAAAGGTGGACTGTCCGCTCGCCAGATCGTCCGATGCACCTACACGGGTAAAGATACGGTCTACAATACCGATATTTGCTGACTTTGCCGGAACAAAGCATCCGATCTGTGCCATGAGTACGATCAATGCACTCTGGCGCATATAGGTAGATTTTCCTGCCATATTTGGACCGGTAATGATGGAAACACGCTGTTTTTTGTTGTCTAAATAGGTGTCGTTATCAATAAAGAGTTTGCTGATCCATCATCTGCTCGACCACCGGATGTCTACCACCCTTGATGTCAATCAGGCCGCGCGTATTGATCTTTGGTCTGCAATAATGGTTCTTTTCTGCCACATAGGCAAGGGATGCATAGACATCCAGTCTGGCAATGGCTTTTGCCGTTGTCTGAATACGGGACACCTCCGACGCAATGCGGTTGCGCAACTGCCGGAACAATTCGTATTCCAAGGAGATCGGTTTATCTTCCGCTCCCAAAATGGTATCTTCCAACTCTTTTTAATTCCGGGGTAAAGAAACGTTCTGCATTGGCAAGCGTCTGTTTTCTCTGATAATCCGCCGGTACCAGATCCTTATAGGAATTGGTCACTTCAGATAATAGCCAAAAACCTTGTTGTATTTGATCTTTAGATTTTTGATCCCGGTACGCTCTCTTTCTTTCGCTTCCAGTTCTGCCAGCCACTTTTTGCCCTCGGTCTTGGCTTTTCTGAGGCGGTCTACTTCCTCATTGTAACCATCCTTTAAGATGCCGCCGTCTCTGGAAGATATCGGTGGTTCTTCACAGATTGCCGCATCAATATCTGCACAGATATCCGATAAACTATCGATATTTTCAGAAAGTTCCACCAGATTTTTTTGACTTAAAGTCTGCCAGCACGGTCTTGATCGCCGGCAACATGGCAACCGAATTTTTAAATGCCAGAAGATCACGCGGATTTGCCGTCTGATATACGATACGGGTGTTCAAACGTTCCAGATCATAGATCGGATTTAAGTATTCCCGCAATTCTTCTCTTGCCATCATATTATGTAAAAGTTCGTTCACGGCATCCAGCCGGTCAGTGATCAGGTTGGCATTGGTCAGGGGCTGTTCGACATCAGAACGGAGCATTCTTGCTCCCATGGCAGTCTTGGTCTTATCCAAGACCCAGAGCAGGGAACCTCTTTTTGCTTTTCCCGCAAGGTCTCGACCAATTCAGATTGCGTCTGGTCGAAGAATCCAAGAGCATAAAATTGCCATTGAGATAAGGCTGCACATGGTTGAACTGTTCCAAGGATGACTTCTGGATCTCGGTCAGGTACTTCATCAAAGCGCCGGCAGAAATACTTCCCATAGGAAACTCTTCCAGACCAAGGGCAGACAGCCGACTGGTGTGGAAATGTTCCAGCAAGACAGCCACAGCCAGACGGTCATCAAAATAATGAGCATCCAATTTTGCGATGGAGATGCATGCGTTCTTTGAGATCCGCAATATCGATACCGCTGATGGTAAAATTCTCATTGCAGATGATCTCCGATGGCACATATTTATTGATCTCGTCCAGACAGGAACGGTTGGAATCCACTTCTGTAACAAAGAAATCCGCCGTCGTCACATCTGCGATCGACAGACCGTATTTGTCACCGTCGAAAAAGATGCCCATAATATAATTGTTCTTGGACTCGTCCAAAGACATAGCATCCATATTGGTGCCCGGTGTTACGATACGGGTCACGGCACGCTTTACCATGCCCTTGGCTTCTTTTGGATCCTCGATCTGTTCGCAGACAGCCACTTTATAACCTCTTTGTACCAGGCGTGTCAGATGGGTCTCTGCTGCGTGATATGGCACGCCACACATGGGAGCACGTTCCTCAAGCCCACAACTTTTTCCGGTCAAAGTCAGTTCCAGTTCCTTGGATACGATCTCAGCATCCTCAAAGAACATTTCATAGAAATCCCCCAGACGATAAAACAGGATACAGTCGGATTGGCATCCTTAGTCTGTATGTAATGCTGCATCATGGGCGTTAATTGTTCAAAATCTACACTTTTATGATTCATAATTCACCTGATATCTCTTTATAATCTCTTCTGCAACTTTCATGCCATCCATGGCAGCAGACGTGATCGCCTGCATAACCGGCACCTTCTCCGCAAGGATATATCCCTCCACACTGCCGACAAAGGATCCGTCTCTATGGATGCGGATAGGCGAAGATGTCCTGCTTTCAATGCCGGATAATATGGCATCTTTTCGGTCAAAGCCTGTCATTTTATGCCCGAACAAGGTCATGCCCTCCACAAAAGATGCATTGATCTCCTCAGAAAAAAGTTCGCAGATTGCCAAAATCTGTCTTTCCCTTGGTAAGCGAAGCAAAATCGCCATAGGAAGAACTTTTGACATTGCTGCAAAAATCACCGTATAACTGCTGGGGAACGGCTCCCTTTGCCAGGGTATAAGCCTTCTTTTCCAGTGCCATCTGATAAGCGATCGCTCCCATGGGATCATCTAGGGCATACTCGCCCGCCCCACGGAAACCACAATGGCACTGTTGGCATTGGCAGAATCCGCTTGGAATAACTCATACCGTTGACCGCCAGATGTTCCTGCATGGAAGATGCATTGACGACATAGCCACCCGGACACATACAAAGGAATAGACACCACGTCCGTTTTTAATTTGGTCGCCATCTTATAAGGGGCTGCCGCCAAAAAGCCCGGCGCATCCTTACCGTATTGCGCCTCCTGGATCATGGTCTGTGGATGTTCAATGCGCAGTCCGACCGCAAATTCCTTGGCACTCATGGAGAGTCCGCCCTCATAAAGCATCTGAAAGGAATCTCTGGCACTGTGTCCTAAGGCAAGCACCGCCACTCCGGCATCCAGCCTAATGGTCTCATTTAGACCTGCCTGTCGGATCTTTTAAGGCAGACAAAACGCCATCCTTGACCTCGAAATCCTCAAACTTTGTCTCAAAATAGACAAGTCCACCAAGGCGCCGGATCTCCTGTCGCATATTCTTTACGACTTCCTGCAGGATGTCCGTACCGATATGTGGCTTTGCATCCCAAAGGATCTGCCTTGGTGCCCCAAATTCCACAAAAGTCTGCAAAACAAATTGATTTCTGCCGGTCTTGTCCTTAGTCAATGTATTTAATTTACCATCCGAAAAGGTTCCGGCTCCGCCTTCACCGAACTGCACGTTGGACTCTGTATCAAGCAATCCGGTCTGCCAGAATTTTTCCACATCCGCCTGTCTATCTTCGACTGCGCGTCCTCTTTCCAAAAGGATGGGTGAAAAACCGGCGCGTGCCAGCAAAAGCGCAAAAAAGCCCTGCCGGTCCCATACCGACAATAACCGGGCGCTTAGAGAGTGGCTGTTCTCCGCTCTTTGGCATCTGAAAAGTCATCGGTTGATACAGGGAAATGTCCGTATCCTTTGCACATTTCTTTAGTAACTTCTTTTTCCTGATGGCTGTCAGACGAACCGCCACGGTATAAATATAAAAAAGATCCGGCTTTTTTCCTTGCGTCGATCGAACGCTTCAAGATCTCTATCTCGTAGATCGATGCCGCCGTAATATGTATTTTCTTTGCGACCGCCTGCCGTATGCCTTCTGTCTCCTGCTCCGACACGGCAACCTTTAACTGTCTGATTAAGATCATTTTCTTTTTCCTATACAATGCATGCCTGCAAGGGCTCCGCTGGACCATGCCCATTGCAGATTATAGCCTCCACAGATACCGTCCACATCAAGGACTTCTCCTGCAAAGAAAAGTCCCGGCACAAGTTCAGATTCCATAGTCTTTGGATCGATCCTGTCGGTCTTTACGCCGCCTGCCGTAACCTGCGCATTGGAAAATCCATGGGTATCCGTGATCTTTACTACATAATGACGCAGGGCTGCCAAGAGGCGGGTCACATCCTCTTTGTCACAATCTCCTGCCAGTTTTTCTGCCGAAAGCCCGGCTCTTTTTAAGATTGGGGCGTCAGTTTGTCGTGCAAGAGTCCCTGTAAACTCTGCTCCAAGGTCAGGTTTCCTTCCCGCATCTGCAAACGTCTCTGTAGAGTTCTTCCGCCTCTGTCTTAGCATACTCTGGCAAAAAGTCCACTTCCAGACAGACATCTTTTTCTCCAAGAGTCCATATGCCGCCAGCCGGCTGGACTGAAAAGACTACAATGCCTGACAGCCCATAATCAGTGATCGTAATTCTCCCTGCCAGAAAGCGGTCTTCTTATCGTCGATCCAGGTCGTGATCCCGGCATCTGCCCGAACACCCGCAGCCATTTTTTACCAAAGGATGCCGCATGCAGTTGCACAAGTGCCGGTACCGGCTCTGCGATCTCATGCCCCAGACAGGACGCCAGATAATAACCGTCCCCCCGGCTGCCACGGATAGCAGATGCCTTGCCGCCACAGGCAAGAATGACGCTTCCTGCCGTAAAGGTCTCTTTATCCGCCGTAGTAACGAGAAATCCCGGATCTGTCATTTCGATACGCTTGACCTGTTTTTCCATGACCAGCGTCACAGACAGCCTTTGGATCTCTTGTAATAAAGCCTCCTGAACACTCTTTGCCTGCTTGCTCCGCGGATACAAAGCCCCTCCTGTTCATAGGGGCTCAATGCCAAGCCCTCGAAAGAAATCTTCCGTATCCTGCTCTGAAAAGGCAGCAAAGACCTGCTCTAAGAAAGCCCTGTCGGCTCCATAATAATTGTGCAGGTCTATAGCCCGGTTGGTGTAATTACACTTGCCGTTTCCGGTCGCCAAAATCTTTTTCCAAGTCTATCATTAAATTCGATCACAAGGACAGATGCACCGGCTCTGGCTGCAAAAATAACCGCCATCATACCTGCGGCTCCACCGCCTGCCACAATGACATCATATCCCCTACTACTAGTATTCTTCATAAAAATCACCACATGTCATTGTAGCATAAGCCCTGTCAATTCTCAACACTGGCGAGACAGTTTTATAAAACTAACTGCTGTAATTTTCCAAAAAGGCAAAGAGATCTTTTTCGCTGGAAAAATCCATGCCGTCTCTTAAGTCTTCGACCACATCTTCCGGCAGGCGCTCCTTTGCGATATCCGTCGTCAGATACTTTTTCCAGTCAACGATCTCATAAACTACGACCGTGTCATTTTCTAAGAGCACCATATACTTTGCCTGGTTTTCACTGGCACTTGGTATGCTGGAATTTTCGGTCAGAAGCATCCTGTCTTCTTCCTCCGCCTCTCTCTGGTCTTTTTCACTTGTTTTGCAATGGCAAAAAGATGAGTGCCAGAGCCACCAGTCCAATACATAAAAAATACAAATACTGTTTGTTCGTTTCATTTTCATCACCACAAACAGTATTTGCATTTCAAAAAAATTATATTCATGATTCCTGCAACAAGTGCATTTTCTTTGCCAGCGCAATGATAGTATTGCCTTTTGGCATACGCGCCAGTTCGGATTCTGTCAGTCCCTTCATCAGCAAAAGCAGAACAAAGTAGATCAGAACACCGACACAAATACTAAGAATCGTTGCAATTGCATTGGAATTGATGATCTTGTGCACCAGTTCATAGGACAGGAAAACTCCGATTCCCATCACGATGGACGCAAACAGCGGAATGATATAGGTCTTTTGCAGATTCACCCTTGCTCCACTATAACGGCGCAGTGCCAGATCATTTAAGATGCAGACACACAGTCCGTAAATATTATTAGCGATCACGACCGCATAGATATTCAGATCAAACAGTTCCATCAAAAGGAATAAGGCTATGACATGTACCAACAAAGAGATCACAGCATTGATGACCGGTGTCTTCATGCGGTCGATCCCCTGCAAAAGTCCATTGGTCAGGGTCGATAGTCCAAAGAGCGCAATGGAAATGGTTCCCAGCAGCATGATCATCATAGTCGTCTTGTCTCCATCATGGAATAAAAGCAGGTTGAGCGGTCTGCCCAAGATTGCCATGCCGATCGTTGACGGAATTGCAATGACCATAATAAAACGTGTCGCCAGAGAGATCTGTCGATTTACCGTATCAAAATCTTTGGCATGGTATGCTGTAGAAAGACTCGGTACACTGGATGCCGCCAAAGAAGATGCAATGGAGATCGGCACATTGGTCAGAACAATAAACTGACCGGAATATACACCCCACCATTCCGAAATCTGCTTTGCGGAATAGCCTTGTAAAGATGCGATATTTTTAAATACACCCTGGTCAATAAGGGTGCTGACATTGTAAACGATCGTGCTGAGCAGGATCGGGGAAAATGGTCAGTAAAAGCATCTTTAATACATGTCCATAGGACTCCTGCTCGCGATGATGGTCGCGCCGCATACGCTTTTTAAAGCGTTTCCGATAGACAAGATAAACAAAGAGCACAAATAGGAAAGCCAGAAAGGCACCTGCCGCCGTACCAAGGGTTCCCCCGCAGCACCATAGGCTGCCGCGTAAGCATCCGCATCACCTAATACCGCTCCTACCCTCTTTCCGTAGGAATAAAGCATATAAGCGGCAACCACACTGACGATGGCATTTAAGATCTGCTCCGCTACCTGGGAAAAGGCACTCGGCATCATGGTATTTAAGCCCTGGAAAAATCCTCGGAATACACCGAGCAGAGCCACGACAAATACGGTCGGTGCCAGAACCTTAAGAGCGATTGCACTCAAAGGTGTCTTTAGCAGTGTCCCGGTAAAGTAATCGGCACCAAAATACAAGAGCAAAGCACCAAGCCCGCCACTAACGATAGCAAATCCAAGCGCTCCCTTAAATACCCGGAAAGCATCTTTTGCTCTGCCATTTCCCATTCTGATGCGACCAGTTTGGAGACCGCCAGCGGCAGACTGAATGATGACATGATCAATATAATATTGTATATACTGTATGCCGTTCCATAATAATCATTACCCGTCTTTCCAACGATCGCCGTCAACGGGATACGATAAATAAGTCCCACGATACGGCTGATAATGGATGCAATGGCAAGGATGGATCCCTGCATAATAAAACTGGCATCACTGTTCTTTGACTTACCCAATTTTTACCTCTTAACTCTTACTGTGCTGATGAAAATTCCTCTTCGGTCGCATAGAATGCGGAGTCATCTGCATACTGACTCTGGATGATGCATACCCATGTCTTACCCTGATTTAAAACGATCTCATTGCCGTCGTTGTCATAGTAATGTGTGATACCGTCATCGCCCTTGCGCCATGTGATGTCGATCATCTTACCCTGGGTAAAGAACTTACCTTCTCCGGAACCGGAAACGGTAATATTTAAGTACTGGGTTCCCTCATAGATACTATTATTGACGTTCTGGAAAATAATATTCGAAACCTCTACCTGCTTACCGTCCACAGCGTCGATCTGCTCAGCACCAAACTGGTATCTGGCATAGGTCTGGCTATCCTTATTGTAAATAAAATACGGATGGTTGTAGAAATAATACGGCTTTACAACCACACAGTCTGTGCCTGCGGATAAGGTATTTGGACTGTCATCCTCTGCAAAGATATAGTGTCCGTCATAAGATGCATCATACTGTGTGTCGTATCCCTTCTTTGCAATACCGCTGGCGATACCCTCTGCACTCGTATATGCGTTGTGTGGTGCAGCATGTTCGCTGGTACGGTAGAATGTATCTCCCAAAAGATCCGTCCAAGCCGCTCAGATTATCCACGATACCGGTAGCAAGCAGGCTTCTCGCCCTGTACGCTCTGTCCGAAATGCACATAAATGGCATCAAACTCTGCAGCAAACTGGGCATAATACGGACGACAACTACGCACATTTCCCATCTGTGTCAGATCGGCATAATCTTCGTAGATCGCCATCATTCTGGTGATCGAGCCTTCAACCGGAGCCTCATACAAAACACCGGCAGAATTGATACCATACTGTGGCAGAGCCGCTTTGGTATTCTCTGTCATGACGGCAACGGCACGACTGCGGCCGATCGACTGATCTACCCATTCTCCGGTCAGATAAGATTTGACCTGTCCGTCATGGTTGACTTCTTCCTCTTTTTCAACGACCTCTTTGGTCTGCCCATCATCTTTTTCTGATGGGTGACAACAAATGCAGCAGTGCCTCCTGCGAGCGCCACTACAACGGCACAGATAATGCCGATCAATGCTTTCTTAGACATTCTTTTCTTCCTCCCTCGTAATATGTAATAAATCTAAGATATAAGACTGTTTTTCTTCCATAAGGGTTGCCTCATCCGGGGTCATATGATCATAGCCCATCAGATGCAGCATACTGTGTGCGATCAAAAAAGCATATTCCCTCTTCCGGGAATGTCCGTATTCTTTGCCTGCGCCAAAACATGATCTACAGAAATCACAATATCTCCTAAAGATCAGTTCATCATTTTCTGATGTTGCCGACAGATCAAGCAAAGAAAAGTCTCCCGGTGCCGGATAATCCATCATAGGAAAAGACAATACATCCGTAGACCGGTCCATTTCCCGGAATTGCTGGTTTAATTCATGGATCGCCGCGTCATCGGTAAGTACCAGGCTCACCTCGACTTCGTATGGAAATTCTTCCACTTCCAAAGCCTTATCAATGACATCCTCTGCCACCTTGCGATAGTCAAAGGAAAATGGGATATCCACCTCTTCTTCTAATAATAATGTCATAACAAAGAATCCTCCCCGGACTAATTTCTCACGGATCTTCAAAAACTGATTGATGCTGATCCCGACTCGTCATAGATCCCCTTTTGCGATAATTCATTCAACGTCTGATATATTACCATATCTTGGTTCCATGTGCTAGACATAGTATCCCTGATCCAAAAAGTTCGATCTTGGTCACCAGAGCATCTACCATGTGCACGATCGCCGATTCCGGTGTCTGTGGCAGGCGCAAAATACCCCCGTATTCCTCCATGACCGCCATGACATCAGTCGGAAAACAATGGTTGTTTGCCAGCCGCAGTGCATTGTCAATCTCCGGCTCGCCTTCCATCTTGCCCAGTCGGTAATAAAATCCTGCCATCATAGCACAGGGTGCATCTGCACCGATCTCACCGCGCAGATCCCCGCCAAACGCGAAACCCGCCTGCCGTGATTGTATTCTGCCATAGAAAACCGTCGGATATCCATGACCAGCGGATAGGTATCTTCCAAAAAAGCCGGTATGATCCTTCCAGTTCTGTCTGATTTTTTTGCAGCAGCCAGGGAACCAGGGCAAGAACTACAAAAGCGTAGGCTATGCCATCCCCCAATCCCCACAAGACCTGTCGGATCCCCAGTGTGTGATGGGAAAGATAATAAAATACGATCGGCAGTAAAAATCCCAGAACAAAATAAAGCAAATGAATGCCAAAAAACGACGTCTTTTCCCTTCCCTGCAAATAAGGGGTCAATAAAATACCACAGATGACCAAAGGCTATAGCAGACGCATCTCATACAGGCTGAGACTTTGTGTGATACCTAAGAGTAAGACCATATAAAGTCCAAGTCCCTAAGGCAAGCACATCATCCATTGCCGGAAACAAAAGTATGCCGATCAGCAAGACCGGTGTAAAAAAATGCGGACAAAGGATCCTGCAAGCAGGACTGCCCACGCCGGCAAGACCGATAAAAATACCTTTTGATAAGCGGACTGCTTCTGGGGAAGTTCGCCTAATAAGCGGTGCTTCATCAGGGCAAGCACAAAAGATCAGAAAGAAACTGATGTCTAAAGTTACAAGGCATAAAAGTTGATCCAAAAGGATCTCTTGTCCTAGGCAAAGCAAGACCTGGCCCCGCCAGAAAAAAAGAAGTCCCATACCCAGACAGTATGTCAGTCTTTTGCTGGAAATATTATTTTCTTCCACGGTCTTTTCCATGTGTCTTTCCAACCTTTTTCTTTTGTTTTTCGTATCTTCTTTCTTCTCGTAGACCTCGTATGCGTGTACGATCTTTTTGTACCAGAGGATGTCGGACAACATCCGCACCGCTCAATTTACAGATACCGATCTCATCTACACTGCTAAGGACATCCACAGCCACATCCAGACCGGATCTGGCACTTGCCGGAAAGATCCTTTTGTGTCGCATCTCCCGTAATGACCGCTTGGATCCAAAAACCGATACGGGTCAGAAACATCTTCATCTGTGCTGGTGTCGTATTCTGTGCCTCGTCTAGGATGATAAAGGCATTATCCAGAGTCCTGCCTCGCATATAGGCAAGCGGTGCCACCTCAATCAGACCTTTTTTCCATATTGCGTGCAAAACTCTCTGCCCCCATGATCTGATAAAGGGCATCATACAAAGGACGCAGATAAGGATCTACCTTGCTCTGCATATCCCCCCGGCAAAAAGCCAAGTTTCTCTCCGGCTTCGATCGCTGGTCTTGTTAAGATGATACGGCTCACTTCATCATTCTTAAATGCTGTAATCGCCATTGCCATCGCAAGATATGTCTTACCGGTACCTGCCGGACCGATACCAAAAGTGATCATCTGATCCTGGATCGCATCCACATAGGCTTTTTGTCCGATCGTCTTGGGCTTGATCGGCTTACCGGAGGTCGTATGACAGATACAGTCGTCTGCCGATCTTCCACCGCCTTGGTCGGCAGTTTCTGTTCGGTCAGTCCCAGCAGATAATTGACTTCCTGCTTGGCGATCGTCTCTCCTTTTTTTGAAAGTGCATAAAGACGCTGCATGATATCGCCTGCACTTTTGATCTTGTCTTCCTCTCCGATTACCTTTTAAGCGGTCGTCGCGTGCGATAAAGGTAACCGAAAGTGTCTGTTCGATCAGTTTAATATTGGCATCAAACTGCCCAAAGATATTCTCCAGATGTTCTACTGGTATATCAAGAATACATTCTTTTCACTCATAAATGCTTTCCTTTATATCGGATATTTCCGGCAGGTCCGTTTGTTTCTTTTTCGGTCGCCGGAGATTTAAAAGCAATTCTCCGTGCATGGTGCACAAATCATTACTGTATTCCATAATAACATTTTTATCCATTATTTGAACACCTTTTTCCTCAAAGTTTTTTGCAAGTCGTCAAGATGTATTTGCATGATTTCCTGCATTTTCTTTTTTACTATGTGACGTTTTCTGCAATTTATAGGATTTTTTCTGTCAAATAGTTGCAATAGATTGGAAGATCCCAAACGCCTCCCAGAGAGATCGGATGGATCTCTCTTAAGGTCGTATGCTGTGTTTTTCCCAACATATAAGGAACGACATTAAAATAAGAACCATTGGTGCCAAAGACAAAGGTATTCCCTACGCTGCCCCATCTCGATCCTTTTCTGATAGGTCATTTCTTCCGCAAAGGAAAAGGCATAGACGCCCTCGATCAAAACATCCCCGTCCGCATTTTTGGGAGCATATGCCAAAGTCTGGTCTCCGGCATCGTTGGTGATGGCGATCCAGCCATGTATCAGGACATCCCCTTTTTGACATCGCTTCCCTTTTCCACTGCCGCCGTTCCATCGCGTACATAAAGAGACGTGACCTTACCATCGCATGGTGCAAGCAGGTCCATGCCGCTTTCTTCTTCCGTCTGCGCTTCTTCGGCTGCCGCCATCTTTTCTTTCATAGCGATCTGTAAGGAGGAACCTTTCATGGAAACCGATACCCAGATGACCTCCGGAAAATCTGCAAGGATTTCTTTTTCCAGAATCTCGCAATCCATGTCTTTCTTTTTGCTGCCGATTCCCTGTCCTTTCCGGCTCAGATAGGATTCCAGCATTTCCTCCGTCACAAAGGAATTGCCCGACACCCGGATCATCAGATATAGCCTGAGACATAAAAAAGAAGGGCAAGCATGGCGAAGATGCCCAGAACATAGCCAGCCTTGTGACGGTATCTGTGCAAAGAAAAAGGCAGACCGATCTTCTTTTGTATCCGCACCTTAGATTTGGTCTTATGCAGTATGTCATGCAATTTCCAGACATCGTTTCCGTAGAGCATAGCCTGCATATGATAAGGATCCTGACTCTTTACATCCCATAAAAAAATCCCCCGGCTAATACATATTCTGATCAGACGGGGAAGACATCTCCTGTAAATGCTACGCACACATAGCCTTTAAGAAAACGAAATAAAGATCAATGATTCTTTTCCTTTACCTCTATTTTTTCAATGTTTCCGGCAATCTGCATCTCGGTCCTGGTATAATAGCAGCATCCGCAGATGATCTCCCAAAATGCTGACTTCCTCCTCCTTGGACTGCACAATGATCAGTTTGTCATGATACTCGATCAGACCCTTGTAATTTTTCGATCAAGGCGCTGCGGTTTCCCAGAAGGGTCAATTGGATCATACCGATCATCAAAGGATTTTCCAGCGGTTCCTCCCGCTCTAAAAGATTGCCGATCGTCCTCTTATCATTTTTCATCATAATGCAGTATATGAGTCATGCCAGAAACATATGCCTCAAAAGGTCTTTTTTTACTTGTGATATGGCTCGCCACGCATAATGCGGTAAGACCGGTAGATCTGCTCCAAAAAAGAATGACCCCGCATCAACTGGTGTGGAAAGGTCATCTTTGAAAACTCAAGGCATAGTCACTGCGTTTTAAAACAGCGGTATCCAAACCGATCGAACCACCGATCACAAAGACCAGACTGGACTTACCCGCCAGTCCCAGACGGTCGATTTCCTTGGATAAGCCTTCCGATGTCAGCATCTTTCCATCGATTTCTAAGGTGATGCAATAATCGCTGTCTTTGATGTGTTTGAGCAGACGCTCACCTTCCTTTTGCGGATCAGATCGTTTTCCGCTTCGGATGCATTTTCCTTGGTCTTTTCATCGGCAACTTCGATCATCTGCAATTTGCAGTAGCGGCTCAGACGCTTTTGGTATTCTGCGATCGCATCACGAAAATATTTTTCCTTGATCTGTCCGACACACAAGATGGTAATATTCATACCCCTAATTTCCTCCATATAAGCAAAGCATTAAAGCCACAGGAAATTCCTGCGGTCTTAATGCTTCTTTCTTACTATTGTGGTATATATTTGTAATTACACTCTAAAACGTCACTGGTCTTGCCATGCTTATCTACAAGGATCAGAGATAAGATATTGTTGCCCTCCATCATTTCGATCGGTCCTGTGTACTTGGCAGAAGCCTGTGTCGGTGTCGTACCGTCCCAGGTATAATAGACACTTGCACCTTCCGGCACTTCCACAGTGATCGTCGTTGGCGTCGTGAAACTGCCACCGGATGGGGTGACAACCGGATAATCCGGGTCAGCATAGGTGATCTTATAATTCTTTTCAACTACCTGACTGGTCTTGTCGTCATTTTCACATACCGCCTTGACCGTCGTCGTGCCCTCCTCTAAAGTAAAGGCTTCCGTATAAAGAATGCCGCCCTCAGTCGGATCACTGCCATCTAAGGTATAATAAATCTTGCCTGTCTTGCAGGAAAGTTCGATGGTGACATCATCATCATATTTTCCTCCGTCTACGGAAAAGACCGGTGCGGACAAGAGGTTGTCATTAAAGAGATCCAGTAGTTTCTGGCTGGAAGCCTGTGTCTGTAAATTGGTCAACTTATCATAATCGCCTGTGGCCAGATATAGAACGATCAGCGATTTGTAGGCAGAAACGTTATCATCATCTTGAGCGATCACCTCTAATAATAAACTTTCCGCTGTATCATATTCTTCCAACTTGATATAGTCATTGGCTGCAAGTATCTTCGCCTTTGTCTTGGTATCGTTCTTTTCTATGGCACGATTGTAATAGACCAAAGCACCTGTATAATCCTCTTTTGTATCCAAAGCCTTGCCCTTGGCGATGACATAATGGTCGTAAGATGTCATATAAACGGTCAAAAGACCAGCACAAGACACAGGGCAATGATCCCACCGATCAAACCAGGCTCTTGCCTTCTTATTTGCCCAAAGCCCCGCAAAGCCCTTTTTCTTTTCCGGATTCTCTTCTACTGCCTTTTAGCGGTAGAAGCACTCTTGCCACCGGCGGAAGTCTTTTATCCGACTGGACATTTTGTCCAACTGTCTCCGGCTGATTTTCTTCCGTTTTTCCGGCTGATTTTTCTTCTTCCAGAAGGGATATCAGAAAATCATCCTCTAAGATATTGTAGTCCGGCACCATCTGCACCGGTTCCCCACATTTTTTACAAAAAACACTGCCGGCCTCAATCTCGGCTCCACATTTACTACATTTCATAGCAATCTCCTATTTTGCAGATCAACGGATTCCAGACAATTATGCATGAGCATAGCGACGTCATCGGTCCAACACCCCCGGAACCGGGTAATGGCGGAACAATGCGATGCTACCTCATCATATGCACGTCCCCACAACAAATGGTTGTTCTCATCCCGATGCATACCAACATCAATGACAACGACTCCCTCTTTGACATAGTCTGCCGTAATAAACTGCTTCTTTTGCCGATCGCAACGATCGGGATATCTGCCTGTCTGGTCACAGAAGCAAGATCTTTGGTCTTGGAATGGGTCACAGTGACCGTAGCATTTTCGCGCAGCATTAAAAGTGCCATCGGTTTTCCAACGATATTGCTGCGTCCTACGATCACACAATGCTTGCCTTCCATGTCAATATGACTGCGCTTTAACAACTGGATAATGCCTGCCGGTGTGCAGGATACAAAGCCCGGCAGACCGATGGAAAGTGCACCGACATTCTGCGGATGAAAACCATCGACATCCTTAAGCGGATCAATGGCTCTGGTGATCTTGTCCTCGTCCATATGTTTCAGGAGCGGCAGTTGTACCAAAATACCATTTACATCCTTGTCGCCATTTAATTTGTCAATGAGCGCCAGCACCTCTTCTTCGCTGGTATCCTCTGCCAGTTCATAGGACAAAAGAACGGATGCCGATGTACTCACAGGCTCTTTTCTTATTGCGCACATAAACGCAGGATGCGGATCCTGTCCTACCAGAACCACTGCTAAGGTCACTTCCTGCCCCTGCGCATGCATAGCGGCTACTTTTTTTCCTTTAACTCGTCCTTGATCTCCTGTGAAATCTTCTTTCCATCAATGATTTCTGCCATTGTATCTTCTCGCTTTCCAGTCTTTTTTAAAATAATCCGGTGATCACACCGTCATCTGAAACATCAATTCCAAATGCTGCCGGCTTCTTTGGCAAGCCCGGCATAGTCATGATGGCTCCTGTAACAACCACCACAAAGCCTGCACCGGCACTTGCATAGACTTCTCTTACATTCAAGGTAAAGCCTTCCGGTCTTCCCAGTTTCTTTGCATCATCAGAAAGGGAATACTGGGTCTTTGCCATACAGACAGGGAAATCTCCATCCCTAGTTCCGTAATATGAGCCAGTTCTTTTTTCCGCAGCCGGTGCATAAGAAACATCTGCGGCACCATAGATCTCCTTGGCGATCGTAGCGATCTTGTCCTTTAATGACATTTCAGACGGATAGATCGGTGCGAAAATGACTTTCCTTATGATGCAGGACATCCAAAATGGTCTCTGCCAAGGCAACGCCGCCCTGACCGCCTTTTTTTCCCATACTTCGGATAAAGCGAAGGCACAGCCGCGTTTCTCACAGAAGTCACGGACAAAGGCTGTCTCCTCGGTATCTGTAATAAAGGAATTGAGGGTCACTACGACCGGCACATCAAATTTCTGTAAGTTTTCAATATGCTTTTCAAATTGACAATGCCCTTTTTCAAAGCTTCCAAGTTTTCCTCTGACAAGGCATCCTTTGCCACGCCGCCATTGTATTTGAGGGCACGGATCGTTGCTACCAGAACAACGGCATCCGGTGTAAACCTGCCATGCGAGGACTTGATGTCAAAGAACTTCTCTGCGCCCAGATCAGCACCAAAACCTGCCTCTGTCACACAGATATCTCCCCATTTTCAGTGCCATCTTTGTCGCGCGCACACTGTTGCATCCATGTGCAATGTTGGCAAATGGACCACCATGTACAATTGCCGGTGTGTGCTCTAAGGTCTGGATCATATTGGGCTTTAAGGCATCCTTCAGAAGGGCTGCCATGGAACCGACTGCCTGCAGGTCTGCTGCCGTAACCGGTTCTCCCTTAAAGTTGTAAGCCACGATAATGCGGCCGAGTCTTCTCTTTAAGATCAGCCATATCATCTGACAGACAAAGGATTGCCATGAATCTCAGATGCAACGGTAATGACAAAATGATCCTCTTACCATACCGTCCATCTTGCTGCCCAGACCAACCACGATATTTCGAAGAACGCGGTCATTCATGTCCAGACAACGTTTCCAGACGATCTGTCTTGGATCGATCCAAGGGCGTTTCCCTGCTGGATATGATTGTCTAAAGGGCTGCCAGCAGGTTGTTTGCTGAGGTGATGGCATGGAAATCGCCTGTAAAATGCAGGTTCAGATCTTCCATCGGAACGACCTGTGCATAGCCACCACCGGCAGCACCACCTTTGATACCAAAGCAAGGTCCTAAGGAAGGCTCACGAAGTGCAAGGACTGCCTTTTTTCCCTTTGCAAATGCCTGTCCAAGGCCTACACTGGTCGTCGTCTTTCCCTCGCCTGCCGGTGTCGGATTGATTGCAGTGACAAGTACAAGTTTGCCATCTTCTTCCTTTGCCAAGCGCTCCATACACTCATCTGACAACTTAGCCTTGTATTTTCCATACATTTCCAAGTCATCTGGCGTAAGTCCTACCTGTTCTGCAATCTCGGTGATCGGAAGCATGGTCGCTTCCTGTGCGATTTGGATGTCTGTTTTCATGTTCTCTCTCCTTACATAAGTAAAATGTTGTCTGGTCTCCTAGTAACCTCTATCCTAAAAGTCATCGCTGACCGGATATTCCTCTTCCACCGCTGAAACTGCTGATGGATTTAAGAATTGCTCAAACTGGGTCGGTGTCATATGTACCGTTCTAGGTTTGGCCCCATTTCCGGTCCCACGACTCCGGCCTCCTCCAACTGATCCATAATGCGGGCTGCTCTGTTAAAGCCGATCTTGAAGTTGCGCTGTAACATGCCGATGGAGCCCTTTT
>VOFG01004864.1_pt1 | contig 53222 bp, 70 predicted proteins | sample 5384171 | NCBI WGS metagenome assembly VOFG01 (sample SAMN12384726, study PRJNA508395) | human gut metagenome | isolation source: healthy gut F | host: Homo sapiens
AGCGCTGGCGCGCGCCGGCGTCGGACAGATTGATCTGATCGACCGGGACACCGTCTCGCTCTCCAATCTCAACCCAGATTGTCGCCCTGCACTCCACCCTCGGACAGCCCAAGGTGGAGGTCATGCGGGCACGCATCCTGGATATCAATCCCGCCTGCCGCGTCACGGTACATGAGATGTTCTACCTGCCCGGAAACCGCGGACAGCATAGACCTTTCCGTTTTCGATTACGTGGCGGACGCGGTGGATACGGTCGCCGCCAAGATCGAGCTGGTGCTGCGTTGTCGAGGCAGCCGGGGTGCCGCTTATCTGCGCGATGGGCGCGGGTAACAAATGCCACCCGGAGCAGTTCCGCATTGCCGATCTGTTCAGAACCAATACCGATCCGCTGGCTCGCGTCCTGCGGCGGGAGCTTGGGAAGCGGGGAATCCGGCATCAGACTGTGGTCTACTCGGAGGAGGTTCCTCTGCCTGTCCGGCAGGAGGGGAGCGACCGGCGCGCCGTGCCCGGCAGTCTGCCCTTTGTGCCCGGCGTGATGGGGATGATTATGGCGGGCGAGATTCTGCGGACACTGACGGCAGGAACACGCATGGCAGAATCGACCGTGAATGGAGGAGAAGCATGACAGCACAACATATTCTGCTTATTCTGAATCCCGTATCCGGGAAGATGAAATCCCGATCCGGACTGTTCGATATTCTGGATGAACTGTACCATCTCCCGGACGGCACGCCTGCCTCCGACCGCCGGGTCACGGTCTGTACGACACTGTACCGGGGACACGCAACCGAGCTGGCATCGGCAACCGCCGCGGAGGGCTATGATCGCGTCCTGTGCTGCGGCGGGGACGGGACGCTGAACGAGGTGCTCAACGGGCTGATGCACATACCGCCCGAAAACCGCCCGACGCTCGGCTACATTCCGGCGGGCAGCACCAACGATTTCGCCGCCAGCATCGGGTTGCCGTCAACTCCCTGCGCCGCCGCCGCGCGCGTTGCCGGCGGAAGGAGGCTTTCCCGTTGGATATCGGCGAATTCTGCCCGGCGGACGGCGGGAATCAGCGCTTCTTTCCTACATAGCCTCCTTCGGCGCATTCACCGAGACTTCCTATGCGACCTCTCAGACCGCCAAGAATGTCATGGGTCACGTGGCGTGATGTGCTGGGCGGCATCCGGGACATTGCCAACATCGCGCCCCTGCCACCTGATAGTGGAGATGTCGGACGGAACCAGACTGGAGGGCGAATATGTTTTCGGCGCCATGTCCAACACGACCTCGGCAGGCGGCATGGTCAAGCTCCCGCCCGACCGCGTTTCGCTCACGGACGGTGAACTGGAGGTGTTCCCGATCCGCAAGCCGCGGACACCGAGCGAGTTGAACCGCATCATCGGTTCTCTGCTTGCCAGCAACTACTCGGATAATCCCATGATAGACTTTCTGCATGCCAAGCATGCCCGGTTCACCTTCCCGGAGCCGACTGTCCGGGTCGCTGGATGGCGAGGAGGCGGCGGGCGGCAGTGCTGTTGACATATACTGTCACCCCGGCGCCGTGAGCCTGATCCGGGAAGGGTGAGCGCGCGAAGCCGATTGTTTGCCGTAAATGGTGGATTGACACTGCGCTCCTTCATTTTCGATCGATATATTTGACAATTTAGCCTGTAAACGGCGACGAAATGAAATATTTTTTATTTTTCTTGCAGAAATTCCGAAACCCTCTTGCATTCCGGGCGGATTTGGTGTATAATACGATCCGATAACGAAAAAAAGCAAAGGAGTGTTCCCCTATGTCGTATGTAGATGAGGTCATTGAGCGCGTAGTCGCGCAGAATCCGGCTCAGCCCGAATTTCATCAGGCTGTCAGGGAGGTTCTGGAATCCCTGCGCCCCGTTGTGGAGGCAAACGAGGAGAAGTTCCGCCGCGAGGCATTGCTGGAGCGTCTGACCACGCCGGAACGGCAGATTCTCTTCCGCGTGCCGTGGGTGGACGACAAGGGGCAGGTGCAGGTCAACAACGGCTTCCGCGTCCAGTTCTACAGCGCCATCGGTCCCTATAAGGGCGGTCTTCGCCTGCATCCGTCTGTCAATCTGGGAATCATCAAGTTCCTGGGCTTTGAGCAGGTGTTCAAGAACTCGCTGACCGGTCTGCCCATCGGCGGCGGTAAGTGGGAGGCTCCGATTTCGACCCCAAGGGAAAGTCCGACCGTGAAGTCATGGCGTTCTGCCAGAGCTTCATGACTGAGCTGTTCCGGCATATCGGGGCGGACACCGACGTGCCTGCCGGTGACATCGGCACCGGCGCGCGGGAGATCGGTATATGTACGGGCAGTACAAGCGTATTCGCGATGTGTACGAAGGCGTGCTGACCGGAAAAGGACTGTCCTACGGCGGATCGCTGGCGCGCAGGAGGCGACCGGGTACGGTCTGCTCTACTTCACGGAGGAGATGCTCAAAAGCCAACGGCACGGACATTGCGGGCAAGGTTGTGTCGGTGTCCGGCGCGGGCAATGTGGCGATTTATGCCATTGAAAAGGCATGGCAGCTGGGGGCAAAGCCCGTGACCTGCTCGGACTCCACCGGATGGGTATATGATCCCGCCGGCATTGACGTGGAACTGCTCAAGGAGATCAAAGGAAGTCCGGCGCGCGCGCGACCGCTTACGCAGAAGCAAGACCGGCGCAATCTATCACGAGGGACGCGGCGTCGGGGTGTGAAGGCAGACGTAGCGCTGCCCTGCGCGACGCAGAATGAGCTGACACTGGAGGACGCAAAGACGCTGGTGGCAAACGGAGTCATAGCCGTTGCGGAGGGTGCAAATATGCCCACCACGCTGGACGCAACCGCCTACCTGCAGGAGAAGGGGGTTCTGTTTGCCCCCGGCAAGGCATCCAATGCCGGTGGCGTTGCGACCTCGGCGCTGGAGATGAGTCGAGAACAGCGAACGCCTGCAGTGGACGTTTGAGGAAGTGGATGCCAAGCTGAAGAACATCATGGTCAATATCTTCCACAACTGGACGCTGCCGCCCGGAAGTACGGCATGGCTGGCAATTACGTTGCCGGCGCCAATATCGCGGGCTTCGCCAAGGTCGCCGATGCCATGGAGGCACAGGGGGATTGTATAAGGGCACAGGCAGACCGCTTCGCTGTCTTGCCTGAAGTCCTGCAGAGAGAGCACCGGACACGTTTCCGTAAGGGACGTGTCCGGTGCTCTTGCATAGGTACGCAATCCGCAAATGCAGGACTGCCGGTCTGCGGTTTTCGCAGGTGACTTTATTCATCTATCGGGAATCGGGCTGTCATGGTCGTCCGGCCTCCGAGCTTTGCTCCGCGCGTATATCACCGCCGTGCAGTGCGGCAATCTCCACACCAGCGACAGCCCAAGCCCTACGCCGCCGTACTCCCGGCTGCGGGATTTATCCACACGGAAAAACGGCTGGAAGATGCTGTCCCGATACTGCTCCGGTATGCCGCTGCCGGTGTCGGATACGCGGATGACAAGCCGATTCGCCTCCGTTGATACCGCCACACGCACTTTTCCGTTCGGGCGGTTATAGCGTATGGCGTTTTCTGTCAGGTTGAAAAGCAAACGGTATATCAGTGTATCGCTGCCGGTCATGACGCCGTCCCCGGCGCTTTCCAGCGTGATGCCGCTCTTTTCCGCAAGCGGGGCAAGGTCGGTAAAGACCTCCTCAATCATCGGTGCGATCTCAATGCGGTCGGTGCAGGGAACCGTGCGAAGCTCGCTCATCTCCAGCAGGGTTTTGGTCATCTGCGTCATCCGCTCGGTCTGCTCCCGGAGAAGCCGGAGAAAATCTGCCGTTTCCGGAAGAAGGTCGGGATGCTCGGCGGAAAATAAATCCAACTGCGCCTGCATCAGCGCCAGCGGCGTGCGCAATTCGTGGGCGGCGTTTCCGGTGAACTGCCGCTGGGCGGTAAAGCCTGCGTCAAGTCGTTCCAGCATCCGGTTGAACGGTTTGCTGAACTGCCGGAATTCCGGCAGGACATCCTCGGTAATTTTCATGTCCGGGAGATTGTTCGGCTGTACCTGCTCCACCTGGGACGCGAAGGTACGCAGGGGCTTAAGGGCATGACCGCTGAAAAAATACGCAAGCACGCCGCTGAGCACCGTCACTGCCACCGTGATGTACCAGCCGGTGGTGGCAAAGGAGTCCTGCGCTCCGTGAATGACGATGGTCAGCTCCTGATCGAGCTTTTCACGCTCCGGGTCGAAAAAATCCGGCTCGCCCTTGTCGGTTTCCCCGTAGTTGGTCATGTAGGAACCGATGGAGTCCATATAGCGCCTGCCGGAATAGCTGAGCAGAAGATTCATGGCGACGCAGGTCGCCCCGATGAGAAGCACAGTCATCAGGGTGATGCGCCATTGCAGGGACAGCTTTTTCATGGCTTTGACCATTCCTTTCTTACTTAACACGGAAGTTTCGGGCGGTTCCGGCTATCCGGAATGGCAGTCACGCCGCCTGCCAAGGCACAAAACTTCCTACCCTGAAAATGTTTTTTCAGCTTTTCTCCTCCATGACGTATCCTTCGCCGATGCGGTTGCGGATAGGGTCGTAGCCGAGAGCGGCACGCAGCTTCTTCCGCAGCGCGGAAATATGTACCCGGATCGAATTGCTGAAATTGTCCACGCTGTTGTCCCACACATGGTCAATCAACTCCTCCTGGCTCACCGGGCGTCCGCGATGCAGGAGCAGGTATTCCAGTATGCCGGTCTCCTTCCTTGTGAGTGTCAGCACCTGACCGGCGGCAGTAGCGGTGCGGGTCTTGGTATCAAAGCAGAGTGCCCCGCAGGACAGGATCACGTCATTCTGCGTGAACTGCCGCAGAGTCAGACTGCGTATCCGCGCCTCCAGCTCTGCTAGATGAAAGGGCTTGGAAAGGTAATCGTTGGCGCCGGCATCCAGCCCCGCCACTTTGTCGGCGACCTCACTGCGCGCCGAAAGGATCAGCACCCGCGTGTCCCGATCCGTCTTGCGGAGCGTGCGCAGGACCGTCATGCCGTCGGCACCGGGCAGATTCAGATCAAGCAGTACGAGGTCATACCGCTCCACGCAGAGCAGACCGAGCGCCTGCCCCCGTCATGGCAATAATCCACGCTGTATGCAAGACGGTGCAGACTGCGGACGATAGTCTCGCAGAGCGCACGCTCATCCTCAACGACCAAAATATGCATAGAAAAGCCCTCCTTGCCTGCGTTTCGCAGTTCCTGCGACCTTATTATAACACAGAGATGTAAGATTTCTGTTAAGTTTCGGTTCTTAACGGAGATTTTATATCGTCTGTGCTACAATGTGAGCACGAGAAAGGGGGGATCGAATTGATCCGGTCGAAGAAAGCCGTGCTTCAGGTTACACTGCTTGCCTGCGGTGCGGCGATGCTGGGCTATGGTGCTTGGCGCGGGGAAGTTGCCACCGTGCTGAGCAAGGCGATCCGTTTATGTTTGGAGTGTGTGGGCATTGGATAGGAAACGAGCGGGAAGACAGAAAAAGTGAAAGCCCCGAAGAAGAAGGCGGGCATATCGCACATCCTGTCGCGCTTTCGGGCGGCTGGATCAGGCGGGCGCGACACTGCTTACCAACATTCATCTCCCGAACTTTCTGAAGGGTGGTATCTACCAGGGAAAAGGGAAATCCGTATGTGTGCCGGGACTGAACTGCTACTCCTGCCCGGCGGCATCCGGCGCCTGCCCCATCGGAGCGTTTCAGGCGGTGGTGGGCTCGTCTAAATTCCGGTTTTCCTATTATATCACCGGATTTCTCATCCTGATCGGCGTACTGCTGGGACGCTTTGTCTGCGGATTCCTGTGCCCCTTCGGATGGTTTCAGGAGCTGCTCCACAGGATACCGACAAGAAAGCTCTCCACAAGCAAGCTGAAGCTGACCTACATCAAATACGTTGTCCTTCTGGTCATGGTGGTTCTGCTTCCGATACTCATCACCAACGATGTGGGCATGGGGGATCCGTTCTTCTGCAAGTATCTGTGTCCGCAGGGCGTTCTGAAGGTGCGATACCGCACGCCACGGTCAATTCCGGGATACGGGCGGCTTTGGGTACACTCTTTTCCTGGAAGCTCGGAATACTGATCGCAGTGGTCGTGCTGAGCGTGCTGTTTTACCGTCCGTTCTGCAAGTGGCTGTGCCCGCTGGGCGCGTTTTACGCGCTTCTGAACAAGGTGTCCCTGCTCGGAATGAAGGTGGACAAGCACAAATGCGTTTCCTGCGGAAATGCGCAAAAGCCTGTAAGATGGATGTGGATGTAACGAAAACGCCCGACCACACCGAATGTATCCGTTGCGGTATGTGCGTCCGTGCCTGCCCCACCAAAGCCGTCAGCTTCCGGTACGGCTTCTGTAAGGGAAAGGAAGACGGTTGCCCTGCCGGGGAAGCGGAAAGAAGGAACCGGCGAACCGGGAGAAGACAACAGCGGCAGAAACAGAAACGGAAAAAGAGCAAATCTGAAGCAGTATTTTCAGGCAGGGAGTTTTGTGCCTTGGCAGTCGGCGTGACTGCCATTCCGGCAAGCCGGAACCGCCCCAAACTTCCGCGACAGAAAGAAAGGAATGGTCATAACAATGAAAGCAACCAAAAATTTTAACCGTACTTACCCTTATCCTGCTGGTATGCAGTCTTGTCGCCTGCAACGATGCCGGAAAAGACAAGACAAACGACGGGGACAGAAAAAAAGAAATCGCCTCACTGATGGCGATGGAGCCGAAGTCCATGGAAGAGGCGACCAAGCTGCACCAGGATCCGATGGCGCAGGAAACGGCGATCCTGTCCGATAACAACGCGCTTTGGGAGAAGGTCTTCCTGTCCGCAAACAAGGGCTCGTCCATGATTGAGAATGGCAGCAACTACGGAGACTTCCTGCTCAGCACCATTGAAGGCGCCAAGGATCAGTTCAAGGCGGACGAGTTGAAGATACTGCGGGACGGCGCACAGCAGATCCGCGAGATTGAGGGCAAGCTGACGCTCCTGGAGCAGAAGTACCCGGGATGCGGGAAAAAGCCGTCCGGCGACGGGGCGAGCGTGCCGGCGGAGAACGGAAAGCCCGCAGGGAAGGGCGATCTGATGCAGTTCCCCCGCGTTTGAGGGCAAGGATCTGGACGGCAACGACGTGAAGAGCAGTGAGCTGTTTTCCGGCAACACCGTCACGGTGGTGAACTCTGGTTCACGACCTGCAGTCCCTGCGTGGGCGAGCTTGCCGACCTGGAGGCTCTGAACCGAAAACTTGCCGAGCAGGGCGGTGCTGTCGTCGGAGTCAACTCCTTTACGCTGGACGGCGACAAGACGGCTATCTGGGAAGCAAAGGATATCCTTTCCAAGAAGGGCGTGTCCTACCGGAACATTTGGTTCGATTCCAAAAGCGATGCGGGCAAGTTCACCGCCGGTCTGTTCTCGTTCCCCACGACCTACGTGGTCGATAAGAACGGCAATATCGTCGGCGAGCCCATCGTCGGCGCGATAACAGGCAAGAAGCAAGCGGAGACTCTCCAGAAGCTGATCGATCAGGCAATCGCCAACAGCAAGGGCTGATGCGTGCCTGACCTGTCGCCCGGAACGCCGGCAGCCCTAAAATCAGCGTTCCCAAAGAACGGGCGTGCACTGTACCCCTGCGGTACGGCGCACGCCCGTTCTGCCTGTTTGTTGGATGATTCTGCCGGATCAAACGCGTGGGTGCGCCGCCCCGATAGTAATTCTGCCTAAAAGTTCCGTTTGCCCATTGACAGCGCGGTTTATTTATGGTACAATCGGGGTGGTCCGTGTAACGGGCGTGCGGATTGCCTGCCCGTTATGCGTTGAAAGAAAAGGAGCCACCTATGCGAGCCACCGCACGTCTGTTTTGACGCAGACAGCCATTTGTTTGTATTTGACGCGACCGTCCTTTCCTGCGAGCCTCGCAGGAGGGGAGTACGCCGTGATATTGGATAAAACCGCCTTCTTTCCGGAGGGCGGCGGTCGATGCCGACCGCGGCACGCTGGGCGGGGTACTTGTCCGGGATGTGCAGGTGAGCGCAGACGGCGTTATCTGCCATACACTGCCTGCCCCGCTGTCCCCCGGCGCAGTCGTGCGCGGGGAGGTGGACGCGGCTGTCCGCCGGAACGGATGCAGTGCCATTCGGGAGAGCATCTCGTGTCCGGCGCTGTGTATGCGCAGTACGGCTTTCACAACGTGGGCTTTCATCTGGGCGATGAGGACGTGACGCTGGATTTTGACGGTGTCCTGACGCGGGAACAGCTGAACGGGATCGAGGATACCGTAAACCGTTACATCCGCGCCTGCCTGCCGGTGCGGGCATTCTATCCTGCCCCGGAGGAGCTTGCCACCCTGCAGTACCGCGCCAAGCTCGCGCTGACCGAGAATGTGCGCATCGTGGAGATCGGGGACGGCGACCTGCTGTGCGACCGATGCGCCTGCTGTGCGCCGCACGTGCGCAATACCGGCGAAATCGGGTTGATTGCTGCTGGACTGTATCCACTATAAGGGCGGCATCCGCGTGCATATGCTGGCGGGCAGCCGCGCTTCTGCGCGATTACCGGCAGCAGTTTGGCGCCATCTCAGAGATTGCGGTCGCGCTGTCTGTCCGCCGGGAGGATGCGGTCGGTGCGTTCCGACGCGTGCAGACCGAGAACGAGGAACTGCGCCACAGCCTTGCGTCCCTGCGCCGGCAGATGCAGGATCTGCGCCGCTGCCCTGCCCGAGACGGACGGGAACCTTTGCCTGTTTGAGGAGGGACTGGACATGAACGGTCTGCGTCAACTTCTTCAATCGTGCCGTCCACAAGTGCAGCGGCGTCTGCGGTGTATTCACCGGATCCGATGAGGCGGGATATGCCTACGTCATCGGGCGGCGCGATCCGTCGTTGATCTGCGCCGGTTCACCGGGACGATTCGTGAAACGCTCAATGCGCGCGGGGTGGCTCTGCCGAGATGCTTCGGCGCGCCGCGGCGAGTCGATCCGCCATTCAGAGTTTCTTTGATTCCCACACGTTTTCCGACAGCTGATAGCTGAGTACCGCCTGACGGTCCAAATGATAATTTGAAAGGAATAGTATTATGAAAAAGTTGCTTTCCATTTTGTCCGCAACCGCCCTCCTTCTCCCCGCGCTGGCGTTCCCGCTGGCTTTTTCCGGCAAAGGGGGCAGATGTCATTACTGCCGCTTTTTCTGCTGTTGCCCCGCAGGCATCCGTTTCGCTGTTCGCCGGTTCGGGCGCAACGGCATCCGTGAAGCTGAGCGCGGAGGACACGGTTGCCGCGCAGTTTGTAACGACAGCCCCTGCCGGAACGCTTGCCCTGGAGGTGTCCGGGAACGGCACGGTTTCGGTCAGCCTGTTTCGCTTCCGCGATGACGCCGACATTTCGCAGCTGCAGGAGCCGCTTGCCGAAGTCTCCGTCACGGTGAAGGCAAAGGGTGGGTCGTGATTTCGTTCCCCGACAAGGGAGCCTCTGCCTGCCGGCGAGTATGTGCTGGCAGTCCATGATGCAGGCAACCTCCCTGCCGGCTTTCCGGTGCGCACGAATCCCAGTTCGTGTATCGGAACGGACGGCTTGACAAGTCCTGCGCACTTCGTCTGACGGCGGAATACGCCTCCGACCCCGCCGCCGGGCTGTACGGAAAGCCTACCGCCCCCGCAGTCGAGGATATCAATGAATACGCGCCGCATATGGCATCCGCCCTACGGTTCGACACAGACAAGGGGATCGCCAACATCGGCGGCTGCAATGCGCTGACCACTTCGTTTATGGAAGAGAACGGCGTCGCCTTCACCCGGTTCAAGCCGGACACGGACGCCGGCGATCCGTATGCGTTTATTAATCTGCCCAGCTCCACCGTTAAGACGGACGAGTACAAAGTATCTGGTTATCAAGGTGCGGCTGGATGCAGACGCGCCCCTTAAGGGACAGCTGTATTTTATCACGGACGAGACCTCCATCGCGGAGCCGGCTTCCGTTCACTTCACCTATCAGAGTACCACCGATTGGCAGTATGTTCTGATCAATCTCGGCGGCAATTCCCTTTATAAGGGCTTGCTCAAGACTGTCCGGTATGATGTGTTCCCGTCGGTCAAGGGGACACACTATGCAGACGTTGCGTATATGGCTCTGTTCCGTACCAAGGAGGCAGCCGCCGCGTTCCGGGATAATTTCGCCGACTATGAGGTGGAAGAGCCGGAGAAGCCGACAGAGCCCACCCCGGATTACAGCACCTACCAGCGCGCCGATGCGGCTGCACAGCCTGCGGACGGGAAACTGACCGCGAACGGAAAACTCAATTACCTGTACCGTCAGTATGACTACGCCATGGATTTCACCGGATCGCCGGAGAAGTATCACATTGGTCTGGACTTTGGATTTACCGGTCTGTCTGATGCACTGGTCGTGGACGGGCAACTCCGTTGCCGGGCGTTCCGTGACTGCTCCTTCTTCACCCGGCGCATCCTGGGCGACAACTACGGACTGCGCGGCGGCGAGCTTGCCTTTGACCTCCTCCCTGACGGCAGGCTCCCTGTCCGTCCCCTGCGGCAGATGCTGGAAAACGATGCGCCCACCTATTCCGGCATTGTTTTCACGCTGACTCCGGACGGGCATATGACCGTCCGCGAGCGGGACGGCTTTGCCGTGGATATTGATACCGGCATTGTCTTTGCGGACGGATCCGCACACCGGATGGTATTCCGGGATGCCGTTGCCGCACTGGAGGTGCTGTGTGACGGGAAGATTGTCGCATCGGTCGGATACGATTCCTACGCGCAGACGCTTACTTGCGGTGACGTGACGGCAAAAGCGCCCCATACCCCCGGCGCAGGCTATGCCACCGTCAATCTTCACTCCACGCGCGGCTTTGTGGATAACGTCACGTACAGCCATGTGGATGTTGTTCCGGCAGAGACAAAGGCGACTCTCCCGGTGGATTACTCTACGTGGGTTGCGGTGGACGATCTCGGCCGTGTCACCCCGACCGATGAGGCAGGGCAGGGCGAGGATCGCCTCGTGGGTATGTTTTACTTCATGTTCCACTCGCATTTTTCCGGTCGGCATACCAACGATGTGACCGCTACCTACCTGGAAAAAGGCTTTGATTTCCTCACCGGAATGCTCAGCTCCTTTGCCGGGCGCGACGGTGCCTACTGGGCAGAGCCGTACTTCGGATACTATTCCAGCAACGACACATGGGTCTACCGCAAGCATGCATATATGCTGGATGCCGCAGGCGTTGATTTTGTTTTCCTTGATCTGTCCAATGACGTGTTCTATGAGGATCAGCTGAAAATCCTGTTTGACACATGGCTGGACATCCGCCGTGCGGGAGGCTCCACGCCGCAGATTTGCTTCATGTTCGGCGATATGCCGTTCACCTTCGTGGACGGCGTATACAGACTGCGCTCCTTCCTGGAGAACCCGGATTATCAGGAGCTTTCTTCCGTTGGGAGGGCAAGCCGCTGATCCTGGGTAATAACGACGGTCTGCAGTACCGTATCGGCGTGTACCGTGTCTGGACCGTTTCCGATTCGACGCCGCAGACACAGGAGCAGTACAACGCGCTGGTGGAGAAGAATCCGGAGATCAAAAATGCCATCAAATCCGGTGAGATGGAGGAGTTTTTGAAAACCTGTACCGTCCGCAAGTCCTGGGCGTGGCAGAATTCGGATCGCCGGAAGGGTCTGGGGGTACTGGGACTGGCTTCAGGATTACCCGCAAAAACCCGGACGTGACTTTGAGGGGAACATTGAGCAGATGGCTGTTCTGCTGGGGACGCACGCGCATTCCGGCCGCGGACGCAGTCTGACAAACGGCGACACCTCGTACAATACGATCGGGCAGTTCGGCTTCGGTCTGGAAAGCACGAAGTATGGACTGCAGCTTGCCGAATCCTTTGAGTATGCGCTCAAGCAGAATGTCCGGGTTATTATGATAACCGGCTGGAACGAGTGGTATGCCGGCGTGCAGAAGACCGGCAATCAGGAACAGACATGCGGTGGTACGTTGACTCCCGGTTACTACATGGTTGACCAGATGTCTCCGGAGTACAGCCGTGACGGGGGAACCGATGCGCCTGCGGGACGGCGTTGGCTTCGGCGACAACTACTACTATCAGATGGTTTCCTATATCCGGAAGTTCAAGGGCATCCACGCGCCTGCGACCGTCAACGGTGGGTCGATGGATATCCACGCCGCCGATATTGCCGCTCAGTGGAAGAATGTAACTCCGCTGTTCACCGATACGGTGGGCGATGCGAACCTGCGCCCGAGCTGTCCTGGGCTTCTGAGTTCCGGTATACCAACGCATCTGCCCGCAACGACATTGCCTGCGCGCAGGTGTCTCAGGATGCGGACAAGGTGTACTTCTTTGTCACAACTGCCAATGCCCTGATCACTGCCGATGACGAGACGTGGATGAATCTTGATCTCAACACGGACGGGGACAGCAAAACCGGTTGGGAAGGCTATGACTTCATCCTGAACCGCCCCCGTACCGACAAGACCGTATCCATCGAGCGCTTCGTGGACGGAAAGTGGCAGTTTGAGAAGGTCGGGGAAGCGGAATACGCTCTGTGCGAGAACGGACTGATGCTGGCGGTCAGCAAGACGCTGATTGGAGGCGAGTCCGGGAAAGCGCTGTCGCTGACCTTCAAGTGGGCAGACCATGCCGACATCCGGGGCGATGTCATGCGCTTTATGGAGCTGGGCGATACGGCGCCCAACGATCGCTTTGCGTTTGCCTACAATGCGTCCGGACTGACCGATGAACGCACGGCGGAGCCCGGCACCGAAACCGGTACCGGCGCTGAGACGGATACCGCGACCGAGCCTTCCACTACCGAAGCACCCGCGGAAACCACCGGTGCCGAGACGGAAGCAGGGAAGACGGGTTGCCGCTCTGCGGTAAGCGCGGTTGTGCCGGTGATGCTGGCGTCTGCCGGCGCGGCGCTGGCAGTGAGCGGTTCCGCGCAGCGGCGCAGAAAGCGCAGAATGGAGTGATTGGTTCGAGACGATACCGCGCAAGGACGGCGGTACAGATGCGCCACAAGACTTTAGCAGTGTATTGCGCGGTATTGCCTTAAAGAAGCATCCCGGCAGAGGTGTGTTGCACCCCTGCCGGGATGCTTCTTTTTGGATGCCCTTGCGTGAAACGGAGGGCATAGTGCCGTCTGCGGGGCAGGGAAGATGCGCGGGTGTCCGCCTTCCGGCAGGAGTTGCTTTGAATTAACGGAATATTCATAAAAAAATCGGCGCTCCCCCTTGACAAGTCTGCCCGAATCTGATATAATCGGAAATGTAATTAGAATAGTTCTAATTCCAGAGGAACCGCATGACAAAATACGCAGAGGATATTTACGGCTACATTTTGGAAACCCGTTCGCACCCCGACCGCCGAGCAGATATTTTTGGCACTCAAGCAGAAGAACCCGAAAATCTCGCAGGCAACGGTCTATAATAACCTTAACGCGCTGGTCACGGCGGGCAGGCTGATCCGCCTGTCGGAGGCGGGCTGTCCGGATCGCTACGACAACACGTCGCGGCACGATCATCGATCTGCGTCCGGTGCGGCGCACTGTCGGATCGGACTCTGTCGGATCTGACCGCTTCCATCGAAGAGCAGATCGGATGCGGCATCCTGTCCTATGATCTGCGCGTGCGTTGGCTGTGTCCTGCCTGCCGTGCCGTGGAGCGCGGGGAGCGCCTGCTCCACCCCGCCGTATCTGTCCTGAGTTCCCCGCTTTCCCCAAAGCCATAAACAAAAAAAGGAACTGCCGACTTCCCACAGAGCGGAACGCGCGGAGGTTCCAAACAAAACAAGGAGGATTTTTACCATGTCTCTCATTAACAAGGAAATCAGCGATTTTTCCGTCATGTCCTATCACAAGGGTGCTTTTGAGAAGGTGACAAAAGCCGATGTTCTCGGCAAAGTGGAGCCTGTTCTTCTTCTATCCGGCGGATTTCACCTTTGTATGCCCCACCGAGCTGGAGGATCTGCAGAACCGGTACGCCGACTTCTGCGCGGCTGGCTGTGAGATCTACGCCGTATCTACCGATTCCCCATTTCGTTCACAAGGCATGGCATGATGCTTCCGAGCGCATCGGCAAGCTGACCTACCATATGCTGGCAGACCCCACCCATGCCCTGTGCCGGGACTTTGATGTTCTGATTGAGGCGGACGGCATGGCGGAGCGTGGCAGCTTCCTTGTCAACCCGGAGGGAAAGATCGTGGTGTACGAGGTCAACGCGGGCAATATCGGCAGAAATGCGGACGAGCTGTTCCGCCGCCTGCAGGCAAGCCAGTTTGTCGCTGCCCACGGGGATGAGGTCTGTCCCGCCAAGTGGCAGCCCGGCGCCGAAACGCTGAAGCCCAGCCTGGATCGGTGGGGATGCTTTGATGGATGCTACCCGGTTTTATGACGTCGCGGTCATCGGCGGCGGTCCTGCCGGACTGACGGCGGCACTTTACCTGGCGCGGGCGCTACCGCGTGCTGGTGCTGGAAAAAGGAGACCTTCGGCGGGCAGATTATAACCGAGGAGGTCGTCAACTACCCCGGTGTCATCCAAACAACCGGGCGTGCCCTGACCGATACCATGCGCCGCCAGCGGAGGGCTTCGGCGCGGAATTCTGCCTGGCAACGGTCACGGGACTGGAGGCTGACGGCGACATCCGCACGGTGCATACCGACAAGGGGGACTTTACCTGCTTCGGTATTCTCGATTGCCACCGGCGCGCACCCCCGCCGGATCGGTTTTCCCGGCGAGGACGATTTCCGCGGGCGGGGCGTCGCGTACTGCGCGACCTGTGACGGTGAATTCTTTGCCGGCAAGCCGGTCTTTGTGGTCGGCGGCGGCTTTGCGGCGGCGGAGGAGAGCGTGTTCCTAACGCGCTATGCCTCCCACGTCACGGTTCTTATCCGGGGGCGCGGACTTCACCTGCGCGGCGGCTGCCGCACAACCTGCCCGCGAGCATCCCGGGATTACCGTGCTGACGCACACCGAGGTGGTGTCGGTCACGGGGGACAGTCTCCCGCGCGTCCTGCGTTGCCGCAATACCGAGACCGGAGGAGACTGTTTTTGCCCCGGAGGAAGGCTTCGGCGTGTTCATCTTTGCCGGGTACGAGCCGGGACCGCGCTTGTCCGGGAGTTGGTGGACACCGACCCGCAGGGCTATATCCTGACGGATGATGCGCGCAGAACCAGCCGTGCGGGGATCTATGCGGCGGGCGATGTCTGCCGGAAGAACCTTCGCCAGGTTGTCACGGCAGTCGGGGACGGCGCAACCGCCGCCACGGAGTTGGAAAAATACGCCGCCGCCATGCAGGAAAGACCGGATTGCATCCACGCAAGCCGAAGGCTGTGCCTGCGGGCGGAGAAGTTAAGGCGGAATCCGCTCCGGAGTCGGGCGGCGCGGGGCAGGGGGACGGACTGTTTCCGCCCGAGATGCTGGCGCAGTTGCGCACTGTGTTCGGGCGGATGGCGTCCCCGCTGACACTGGAGTTGCACCCGGACGGCGGTGCCGTCACGGCGGAACTGCGAGCGTACCTCAACGCACTGGCGTCGCTGACCGATAAGCTGACCGTGACCGAGGCGGCGGGCGATGGGGCGTATCTGCCCTGCGTCCGGATCCTGCGGGACGGCGTCTACACCGGACTTGCCTTCCACGGCGTGCCGGGCGGGCATGAATTTACCTCGTTCGTGCTGGGACTGTACAATGCGGCGGGACCGGGACAGCCGTTGGAGGACAGCCTGCGCGCACGGATTGCGGCGATCAATCGCCCGGTACGGATGCAGGTGCTGGTTTCCCTGAGCTGTAGCATGTGTCCGGAGCTTGTGACAGCGGCACAGCACATTGCGGCGCTCAATCCGCAGGTCTGCACGGAGGTCTACGATATCCGGCTGTACCCGGCACTAAAGGAACGGTACAATGTCATGAGCGTGCCCTGTCTGGTTTTGGATGACGGGCAGGTCATGTTCGGGCGCCGTACTTTGGATGCGCTTCTGACGCTGCTTGGCGTGTAGTCAAAAGACAAAACCGGGTCACGTCCTGCGTGACCCGGCACAAATACGATTCACAAAAAAGGAGAAAGAGAATGGAACAGAAATCTACATCTGCGCACATTGCGGCAACATCATCGCAAAGGTGCATGACAGCGGCGTGCCGGTCATGTGCTGCGGGCAGAAGATGACCGAGATCATCCCCGGTACGACCGATGCTTCCACGAGAAGCATATCCCGGTCTGGACGGTGGAAAACGGCATCGTACACGTGCGCGTCGGGTCTGCCGCGCACCCCATGACGCCGGAGCACCACATTGCGTGGGTGTCGCTTCGCAGACAAAGTACGGCAATCAGCGCCGCGAGCTGCGCCCCGGCGACGAGCCGGAGGTATGCTTTTGGCCCTCTGTGAGGGGGACGAAGTAGAGGCGGTGTACGCCTTCTGCAATCTGCACAGCCTTTGGCGGGCAACACCGGCTGAGTAAGCGCGGTATAAACTGGAAACGGCATAAGAATCCGAGGGGTTCCTGCATATTCGGCGACGGTTACACGCCGGATATGCGGGAACCCCCTTTTCGCAGGAGCCTCCGGCAAGCGGAAACCTCTCGCGGCAGACGTCAAAAACCGCCGCACGGGTACCGTGCGGCGGTGACAGCGGGCGCTTTTGAGGAACGGCAGGGTGCCGATGAGCGGCAGGGGCTTTGCCTCGCCGCGGAGCACCCGGATGATGCCGATGACAGCGAAGGCGATGTAGGCGAACGCCACAACGCCCAGCAGAGACAGCATCAGCCCCAGCCAGTTATACGAGCTGTAGCCGTTCGTTGCGGCGATGTGCGCAACGAAGGGGGACAGCACCGACTTCGAGTGCCGGATGCAAAGTGCAGGAACGCCTCGATAACGAACAGTACCAGCCCCTGCTTGGCGTGATACCGGGCAAAAGGCGACTTCCTGCCTGCCAGAATGGGAACCAGTACCAGTACATTCAGGTAGGCGAATACAGCGATGAGTTTGTTTTCCTTGATGTCTTCCTCGTCAAAAACGGGGGTGGCGGGCGCGGAAACCTTTGCACCGCAGGCGGGGCAGAACGCGGTACCCTCGCCTATTTCGTGACCGCAGGATGAACAGAAAGCCATAGGGGTATCTCCTTTCATTACTATAGTTTCAATACGATATACTATGCGGGACAACAAACGATACGGCACACCGCACGGAAAACGGTCATGGATTTCGCACGGCGCCGGCGGCGGCATTCACTCCGTAAATATTACCTGCGTCTGCGTATTGACTGCCCTGATTTCGGATAGCCGGAACACTTTCGGCAGAGGAGACAGTGTGTGTCCGTCCACTTGTACGGCACTCCCGGCTTCATCCGCAGGGGAAATCTCGCCGTAAATCAGGTCTCCCGCCATGTATCGTCCCTCGTTGTCCCGCAACGGAAGATCGGGAATTTCGATGGACAGAAGGTCTTCGTTTTGCTTTGCCCACAGGAATCCCTCGGACAGGCGCATGGTACAGCAGCAGAAATATGCCTCATAAATATTTCCCGTGTGCAGGAAAGGCACATGGGGCGTCACGCAGGCATCTGTGCCGGCGCCGCCGTTCGACCGTTGACCGCTTGACATTCCGTTGTGCCATATGCGGCGGGCAAGGGTCAGATCCCGCTGCTTGCCGAACAGGCGATACATATGCAAGGCAACGATCAGCGAATCCACCACGGCGCAGGGTTCCGTCCATGTCTCACCGCGCCCGAACCAGTTGAAGTTGGCGTAGGTGGCGGTCATGCCCTGCGTTATGTACAGATTCCACGTGTCCGATGCGACATCGGCGAAGCGCTTATCGCCCGTGTGCTCGTACATACGCAACAATCCGCGCACGGCAGAGAGCGTTGCGTGTGTCTGCGCTTTGATTTTCAGCTTGTCTATGCGGGCAAAGCATTCCGTCATCTCACGGACGAGGTCATATGCTCGCACGTCGCCTGTCGCAATGTAGTAGTCGGCAACGCCGTCGATGCCGAGAAATGCCGCACCGATGTCACTGCACAGAATCCAGTTTCCGACCCGCAGCTCGTTGCCGAACATATCGCCCGTCAGCTCCTCATGGTCGACCGGGTAGCTGTCGAACAGACCGAGCGCCGGCAGGTACAGTCCTTCAAATACCCGCTTGGCAAGCGCCAACGGGGTAGTGCCGGGAATGCAGTCGTCCCCTACTTGCCGATGCGCTTCGCAAAGGGCGCGCAGGTACCATGTGCTGCCGCCGAACTGGAACTCGTCCACCATGACACCGCCGTCCCTGCCCGTATGTATGGGCCGAAGAAACCGCCTGCGTTGGTGTGGGGCGGAAGGGCTGCCAGCATCGGACGGAGGCAGGGATTCTCCTCGCCCGTCAAGGTGCGGTGACACAGGAACGCCCACAGGGCTCTCCCTCCTTGTCTCCGAACGACCGGTACTCCGGGGGTGCAAAAACGTCGGGCAACTGATAGTACGCTTCCTGCAGCCTGGCGGCGTTCAGGCGGATGCGCTCTTCCAACTCGGCATGGATCGTGATTGTTTTCATATGACGCTCCTTTCAAAAGCAAAGTAAGATCGTGAAAAACGTTTGCTACATCGTCCCGCCGCCCCTGCAGGGCGCGATACAGAGTGACTTCGTCCGCGTACTGATGTCAGTTCCGACCGAAATACCGTACGCCAGCCGCGTGACCTTGACCGGATATTTTTTCAGCAGGCGTGCGAGGAACATGGCGGTCGTCTCGCCCTCCACGTTGGCATTGGTGGCGATAATGATTTCCCGCACGCCGCCTTCTCAACCCGGCGCAAAAGCTCCGGAATTTTTCAGCATATCCGGCGTGACACCGTTGAGCGGCGACAGAACGCCGTGCAGAACGTGATAGGTTCCTGGTATTCCCGCACCTTCTCAATGGCGAGTACGGTGCGGCAGTCTGCAACTACGCAGATCACGCTCCGGTCGCGCGTTTCGTCGGCGCAGACCGGGCACAACTCCCGGTCGGTCAGATTCGGCAGACGGGGCAGAGGTGGATCTTGGCTTTTGGCGTCCAAGATCGCCTGCGCAAAAGCGGCGGCTTCCTCTCCCGACATATCCAGCACCGAAAACGCCATGCGCTGGGAGGATTTCCGCCCGACGCCGTTCAGCTTCATGAATTGGTCTGCCAAGGTTCGAGGTGATTCGATATAGGCTGCCATATAAAATCCGACCGGGATCGAGAACAGCCCGGGTATTGCCAGACCGCCGGTGATCTTTTCCATTTCGGCGGTGTTGGTGTCTTCCACACGCTTGATTGCCCTCATTGATGCCGGCGACCAGAATGTCGGACAGTGTTTCGATATCCTCCGGATCCACGATCTCCGGCTTGATGTCGATGGACAGGACTTCCTTCTTGCCGTTGATCGTCACGGTGACGGCACCGCCGCCCGCCTGCACTTCATACGTGCGGGCGTCCAGCTCCGCCTGCTTTTCCGCCATATCCTCCTGCATTTTCTGCGCCTGCCGGGCGATGGCTTGCATACTCATGGGGACCGCCCCCCATACCCTTCGGGATGTTTGCTCTCATGATGAAATCCTCCTGTGACAATATATTAAGTAATATAGATGTGTTTGATAGTACTTTTCCGGATGCCTTGTTTATTCCGACTCGCGGGGCGGTGTTTCGCCCGATGCGGCATCGTCCTCCAGCGCTTCTATGATCACGTCCAGCGGCGATGCAGGGTCTGCCTGCCCTTCTATTTCGCCGATGATATCCTCCGGCGCAACGGCATGCCCTAAGCAGACCGACAGGGTGCGGCGCAGGGCTTCGGGCGGCTTTTTGTCCGGCAATGCCATGCTGCATTGGAACGGCTGTTCAAAGCGCAGGATGATCTTGCCGTCGTCCGTCCGGAATGCACGGCACAGGCGCAGGAAGGAGCCGATGATGGTCACTCTCGGACACGCGGTCAGCGACCTCGCGAAATTGCGCAGCGGGCGTAGGATTCGCTGACCCGCAGTGGGAGCCGTTGACTCCGGCTGTCGGGTTGGCGATGTCTGCGCGGAGTCGGCGGGCAGGGGACACTGTCGGAGGAGCCTTCGGTGCTGTCGGCGCTGCCTAATCGGACAGCGGGGGCGTGTCGGGTGCTGCGACAGGTGCTGAGACAGGTGCTGAGACAGGCGCGGCAACAGGTGCTGCGACCGGGATTACCCCGCCTGCCAACTGCTCTTCCACCCGGGAAAGGCGGGAGGAGGATGGCTTCCGTTGCGGTATCCAGCGCCGGGTCGCACAGCCGGACCAGCGTGACCTCCGCGACCGTCCGACGGACAGCGAAGGCGCGTTGCATGGCGAATAAGGCGTCCTCCAGCAGGCTGATGTGCCAGAGCAGTGTCTCTTTGGTAAACTGCGCGGCGAGCGAACGCAAGGCGGCGGTTTCGCTGTCGGTCAGATCCGGTAGCGCACGGCATCCGATTCCGGCACGGTCCGGACGACCAGCATATCACGGTAGTAAGAAATCAGCTCCTGCCAGAACACCGCAAGGTCGCGGGAGGAACGCACCATATCGTCCACGGCGGCGAACAGTCTGTCGTAGTCCCGCCGCACCAGCGACGCGACCACACGCCCGACACCCTCGCGCCCGGTTGTGCCAACCGTCTCGGTGACAAGCTCCGGCGTGATGGGGCGGCGCGCTCCGGCGCACAGCTCCAGCAGGCTGATCGCGTCCCGCATACCGCCCTGCGCCTGCCGGGCGATGAGGCGTGCCGCCTCCGGCTCCAGCGTGAAGCCCTCCTTTTCCGCAATCTTTGCCAGATGGGCAGAAAGGTCGGCGGTGGCAATGCGGCGGAAGTCGAACCGCTGGCAACGGGAGACAATGGTGGCTGGCAGCTTTTGCAGTTCGGTGGTGGCAAGAATGAATATGACGTGCTCCGGCGGTTCTTCCAGCGTTTTGAGCAACGCGTTGAAGGCGCTGACCGACAGCATATGCACCTCGTCAATGATATACACGCGGTATTTCAGCTCCGAGGGGGTGTAAATGACCTCGTCGCGGATATCGCGGATGTCATCCACGCCGTTGTTGGAGGCGGCGTCCATCTCCAGCACGTCGGTGGCGGCGCCGCTGTCTATGGAGCGGCAGGCGGCGCACTCGCCACAGGGACCGGCGGCTGTCGGGTGCTCACAGTTGACCGCCTTTGCCAGTATCTTGGCGCAGGATGTCTTGCCTGTTCCGCGTGAGCCGCAGAACAGGTACGCGTGCGAAAAAATGCCCCGTCGACATTCGTATTTGAGAATGGATGTGACCTGCTCCTGCCCGCATACCTCGTCGAAGTTGCGGGGCGCCACTTCCGGTACAGTGCCTGATGCATAACCGACTCCCTCCCCGATTGCGCACAAAAAGCGCGTCCGCGCGTGCCGGACGGCAGACGGCAAATGATACGGAAAAGCCTCTCCGGCTCTGCCGTGAAAGAAGACCATACACCCCTTCCTCGGATGTCACGCCCCGGCGATCTTTGGATTTCCTGCTCCAGAACAGGCGACCTCGCGGCACATACGGTTCACCGCTTAATGCTGCTTGATTCCTCACCTGACATGGTTCACGGCTCCGCATTGCGCAAGACCCATTCCTCAACACAGGAAAAACAACTCATTCCGAAACGATCGATTCTCAGAAGGGGAATCAACCCCTGCTATAGCGGATTTCAGGTACAGGGCGCCGCTGACTCCCCCGGCTGGTATGGCCCTTGCTTTCACGGCAGAAAGAGAGGCTTAACTTGCCCCTATTATAGCATACTTCCGGCGTAATTGCAAGGCGTTGGGTTGGAATTCAGAGAAAATTCACAAGTTCCTTGCCCGGTGATGCAGCTTGGCAGGTCGGCACACCGTGGCGCTTGCGAATAGAGATGCGAACAGAGAGGGGCGAACCGACAATCCGGTTCTCCCCTCTCTGTTTGCGCCCTGTCAGTCTGTGATGAAGGGCAGGAGCGCTGCGACGGGCGCGTTTGATGGCGGTATTGACCTCTCTCTGGTGCTTTGCGCAAGCGCCGGAGACACGGCGGGCAGGATCTTGCCGCGCTCGCTGATGAAGTGCTTCAGCTTGGCGGTATCCTTGTAATCAATGTATTCGACCTTGTCTGCGCAGAAAATGCAGACCTTTCTTCTCTTGCCGCGGTTGAACGGGCGAGCAGGCCGTGCGGTATTCTCAGTTCTATCCATGTTTATTCTCCTTCATGCCGGGCACACCCGGCTCATTTTTTGTGCGGCACCGTGCCGCAGTAAGACTGTGCCGCTGTCAGAACGGCAGGTCGTCGTCGGTCTTGAGTTCCTCGAACTTGGCGCCGGCACCGGGGGTTGAGAAAGCAGGCGCGGACGCATAGGTGTCGCCGCCGGCGTCAGGGGCAGCGGACGCATTGCGGTTCTCCACAAAATTTGCTTCATCCGCAACGATATCGGTAGCGTAGTGCTTGACGCCCTGCTGATCCACCCAGTTCCGGTTCTGGATCGAGCCTACCACGCAGATGGCAGAGCCCTTCCGGAAAAACTTGGCGATGAATTCAGCGGTTGTCCGCCATGCGGTCACATTGAAAAAGTCCGCTTCGGGCTGACTCTGCTGCCCGTCATTGCGGGACGTATAGCGACGGTTGACGGCAATACGGAGCGAAACCACCGAAATGCCGCTCTGGGTCTGCTTGAGCTCCGGATCTGCCACAAGACGACCGGCGAGAATCACTTTATTCAGGTTAAGAGACATACGGTTTCTCTCCTTTCCGGATGGCTGACGGTTCCTGTGAACCGCCGCCGGGTAGCGTTCGAGACCTCCGGACGTTCTGCTGTTTGCGCAGGGGACGTGCAGAGACTCCTCTGCCCGTGACCGCCACAGCGCGGCGGGTGCGGGCGACCTTCCCCCGGATGATTCCGGGCGCGGGGCGAAACGACAGCTGTTACTCGGCGACCGGTGCCTCAGCGGCAACCTCGGCGGCGGGAGCCTCCGGTGCGACCTCCTCGGCGGGGGCGGACTCTTCGTCTGCAGGTGCGACTTCCTCGGCGGGCGCGACAGCCTTGGCAACAGGCGTGAAGTCCGACGGGTCGTCACCGACGCATAATGCTTTCATCAATGTTGAGCAGACGCTCCAGCTCGCAGGGGAACTCAGGCGCGCTCTTGAAGGTTGCCACGACATAGTAGCCCTCGGGCTTGTCGTTGATGGGGTATGCCAGACGGCGCTTGCCCCACTGTGCCACCTCGACAACCGTCTCGGCGTTGGCGTTGATGATGCCGACGAACTTTTCGACTGTTGCCTTGACTGCCTCGTCGCCGTCTGTGACATCCACGACGAACAGGCACTCATAATACTTGTTGATCTTCTCCATGTTAAACCTCCCTATGGACTGAAAGACCGCGCGGCTTCAGATTTTCCGCGCAGTAAGGAGACGGTTGCGTATCGCAGACCGTACCGAGACTGTATTATACCACGATTTTTTTGAGTTGTCAATAGTTTTTTAAAAAATGGAGAAAACGGGGAGTATTCCGGGTATATCTCCAAGATAATATCTGCCGTGGAACTTGCTCCGGGGAATGCCCCAGTAACTGGAAGAGGACAAAAACCGGGCAACGGCTTGACAGAATGCGTCGGGGATGGTATAATAGACCGGAAGTTATGAGGGAACCGTCCCGAACACAACCGGTGTCTGGCGATTCCCCCGAGCATTCCCTCTGACCAAACAGGTGCGGAGCGAAAGGAGAAACGATATGAAAAAAGTTATGGCTTGGTTGGCGGCGCTGTGTCTGTTGGCTCTTTCGGTTGCAGGCGCGTTGACGACAGCCGCGGCTGGAAATACTGCCGGAGCGGCGGTATCCGGACTGGTACATGATGCAGACGGACGGGTTCGCTACTACGAAAACGGTGTCCCGGTGGCAAAGGGGTTGGTCCGGGACGACGAGGGAAATGTCTACTACATTTGGAATGCGGTCAACGGTGCCGCGCGCGGTATGTTCTCAATCCCGGAGGACAAGCTCAATGGCGTCATGCCGCAGGGCTTCTACGAGTTCGGAGCGGATTACCGCATGATCGTCAAGAACGGTATCTACACGCATGACTGGTGCGACCATACCTATTACTTCGTCAACAGCGTGCCGGAGGCGATCGGACTTGCCAAAAACGAGGACGGGGATATTTACTATTTCACTACCATATACGGTGTCAAGCGTGCGGCGACGGACGGCGACTGGTACATACCCGAGGAGAAGACCAACGGACTTATGCCGGAGGGAACCTACCATTTCAATCAGTATGGGTTGCTGACCGGCAAATCCGATGTTGACCTGAAGCCCGTGGAACCGAAGCGGGAGGAGATCGGAGAGAACCTGTTCCGCGATCTGGATAGCGTTATCCGCTACTATGAGAACGGACAGCGGGTTGCTAAGGGATTGGTTCGTGATTATGCGGGTGATGTGTACTACATCGGAGCGCGGAAAATGGCGCCGCGCGCGGTATATTCTCGATTCCGGAGGACAAGCTCAACGGAATCATGCCGCAGGGCTTCTACGAGTTCGGGGCAGATAACCGCATGATCGTCAAGAACGGCATCTACACGCACGATTGGTGTGATTATACCTACTATTTCGTCAACAGTGTCCCGCAGGCGATCGGCATTGCGACCGATGGGGAAGGGCATTACTATTTCTTTACCAATATTTACGGTACCAAGCGTGCCGCAACCGATCAGTTCTTTGGCGGCGTGTACTACGTCAGCGAGGCGGAGACCAACGGGCTGATTGAGGAGGGCTTCTATCGCTTTAACTCCGATGGTATCATGGTGGGACGTGTGGACGGCACCGATACAGAGGAACCGACCACCAAGCCGGCAGAACCGACCGAGGAACCGACCACCAAGCCTGCGGAGCCGACCGAGGAGCCGACCACCAAGCCGGCAGAGCCGACCGAGGAGCCGACCACCAAGCCGGCAGAACCGACCGAGGAACCGACCACCAAGCCGACGGAGCCGACCGAGGAGGCCGACCACCAAGCCGGCAGAGCCGACCGAGGAGCCGACCACCAAGCCGGCAGAGCCAACCGAGGAACCGACCACCAAGCCGGCAGAGCCAACCGAGGAACCGACCACCAAGCCGGCAGAGCCGACCGAGGAACCGACCACCAAGCCCGGCAGAGCAGACCGGGGCTACCACCGCGGCACCTGCGTCGGGGACGCAGACCGACGGTTCCGTCGGAAGCGTCACCGGAACCGGAGCGGTCGCGACGACCACCGCAGCCGGCAAATCCGGCGGATGTGCTTCGGCAGTAGGTGTCGGGGGCGGGGTTGTCCTGCTGGTGACAGCAGCTGCCGCGTGCCTGAGCCGGAAGCGTCGCCACTAAGGGATTCCGACGGAACTGCCGGATCGGGTGGCAAAGTATACAGGAAAGACCCACGAAGGGTGAAGGCTCTTTGTGGGTCTTTCCTGTTGACTTTTCCTGCGGGAATATGATATAATACGCACGCTCTGTGCCGGGCGGCTGCCCGGCGTTTGTTTGTCAGGGGACTTCACGGAAACGCCGGTTCGGTTTTCCTTGGAGACTCCCTTAGTGTTTTGCCGTTTTTTGCACCCGCCGCACGGTGGAGAAAAGGATTGTCACATGGAGAAAAGTCGGAAAGAGGAGATCCGCCTGTCGGATCATTTCACATACGGAAAACTGTTGCGCTTCGTGCTTCCGTCCATCATCATGATGGTGTTCACTTCCATCTACGGTGTGGTGGACGGTCTGTTCGTGTCCAATTTTGCGGGGAAGGAGTCCTTCGCTGCAATCAATCTTGTCATGCCCTTCATTATGGTGCTGGGCGGCATGGGCTTCATGATCGGAACCGGCGGCACGGCGTTGGTTTCCAAGATCATGGGGCAAGGGGACGGGGAGCGCGCCAACCGGACATTCTCCATGATGATATGGGTTACGGTCATGCTGGGCGCTGTTCTGACGGCTTTGGGCCTTGTTTTTATGGAGCCAATGGCGCGGTTTCTGGGCGCCGATGAGGATACCTTTGACGACTGTGTCTGCTACGGACGCATCGTTGTTGCCTTTACCGTGTCCTTCATGCTCCAGAATGTGTTCCGAGCTTCCTCATAGCCGCCGAAAAGCCCAAGCTGGGATTGATTATCACGGTGGCGGCAGGGGTTACCAATATGGTGCTGGATGCACTGTTCATTGCCGTCTTCCGATGGGGTGTTGCGGGCGCCGCCGTTGCTACGGGTATCAGCCAGTGTATCGGCGGCGGTGTGTCGCTTGTGTACTTCCTGTCCCCCAACCGGAGCCGCCTGCGCCTGACCCGGACGAGCCTGCAGCTCCGCCCCATCCTGCAGGCGTGCGGCAACGGTTCCTCCGAACTGATGAGCAACATCTCCTCCTCGCTGGTGGGTATGCTGTATAATTTCCAGCTGCTCAAGTATTTCGACGGAAACGACGGCGTGGCGGCATACGGGGGGTGCTGATGTACGTGCAGTTTATTTTTGTGGCGATTTTTATCGGCTATGCCATCGGATGTGCGCCCATCGTTTCCTTCAGTTATGGTGCCTCCAATCATGAGGAGATGAAAAATGTCCTGCGCAAGAGCATGATTCTCATGGGCGGGGCGGGTGCCCCTGCTGACCGGTGTCGCTGTGGTGATGGCTGTTCCGCTGGCACATCTGTTCGTGGGCTACGATGCGGGACTGTATACGCTGACGTGCCATGCTTTCCGGCTGTTTGCTGCGTCTTTCCTGCTGGCTGGTGTCGATATTTTCCTGTCCTCCTTTTTTACGGCGCTGAACAACGGACTTGTGTCTGCCGCCATATCCTTTCTGCGGACGCTGGTTTTCCGGACCTCGGCTGTTCTGTTCCTGCCACTCGTCCCGAATCGAGGACGGTATCTGGTGGGCGGTTACGGTTGCGGAGGTGTGCGCGTTTGTCATATCCGCATCGTTCCTGTTCGGAATGCGGAAGAAGTACCGTTATATGTGAAAAAGAGGGGTTCCAAAAACTCATTTTGAGCTTTTTGGAACCCCCTTTTGGGTTTTTAGTAACCCATCAGGATTATTATTTGTTTTGTTGGCAATCGGATCACAGGCTGCCCACTGTTCTGGGGAACAGGGCGGTGTCGCGGATATTGCTCATGCCGGTTACATACATGACCATGCGCTCAAAGCCCAGTCCGAAGCCGCTGTGCGGCACGGTGCCGAAGCGACGCGTGTCGAGATACTGCCGGTATGCGTCCAGCGGCATATTGCGGGCGGTCATGGCGGCGGCGAGCTTGTCGTAGTCCGCCTCGCGCTCCGAGCAACCGATGATCTCGCCGATGCCGGGCACCAGCAGATCCGTTGCGGCAACGGTTTTGCCGTCCGGATTCTGCTTCATATAGAAAGCCTTGATGTCTTTGGGATAATTGACCACGAACAGGGGCTTGTCGAACACCTCGTCGGTCAGGTATTTCTCATGCTCTGTCTGCAGGTCGCAACCCCAGCTGACGGGTATTTGAACGTGCGTCCGACTCCTCCAGCAGCTTGACCGCATCGGTGTAATCAATACGTCCGAAGTCGCTGTTGATGACCTTCGTCAGCTTGCCGACAATGCCTTTTTCCGTCCACTGGTCAAAGAAAGCCATCTCGTCGGGGCAGTTTTCCAGCACGCTGCGGATGATGGATTTGATGAAATCCTCCGCAATGCCAATGATGTCGTTGATATCCGCAAAGCAGACCTCCGGCTCAATCTGCCAGAATTCTGCGGCATGGCGGGTGGTGTTGGAATGCTCGGCACGGAAGGTGGGACCGAATGTGTAGATGCGCCCCAGCCCCATGGCAGCCATCTCGCCCTCCAGTTGGGCAGAGACGGTCAGTCCCGCCTTGCGACCGAAGAAGTCTTCGGCGAAGTACTCCTCCTCGGTTTTGGCATCGGTTGTCCACGGCTGTGTGGTCACGCGGAACATCTCACCCGCCCCTCGCAGTCCGATCCGGTAATGATGGGGGCATGAACGTAGCGGTAACCGTGGCTGTGGAAGTATTGATGCACCGCCTGTGCCAGCTGATCGCGCACGGCGAACACTGCCTCAAAAGAGCGTGTACGCACGCGCAGGTGCGGGATGGTGCGCAGATACTCCAGCGTGTGGCGCTTTTTCTGCAGAGGGAAGTCCGCAGGGCATTTGCCGAGGACGGTGAGCGTTTCCAGCCCAGCTCGCACCCGTTGCGCTCGATGCGACCAGCTGTCCGACGGCACATACCGATGCACCGACCGCCATGGCGTCCCGCACCATATCCTCCGGGATGCGCGTCTTATCCACCACGATCTGCAGGTTGCGGAAGCAGGTTCCGTCATTGATCTCCAAAAAAGAAACGCTTTTGGAGTCGCGGGCGGTACGTACCCAACCGCATACAGTCACGGTTCCGTTCGATACGCCCTCGGTGTGCGCAAATATTTCCCTGATATCGGTGTGTTTCATAACTCAACAATCCTTTCTCCGGCGTCGCGTCTCTTCCGGGAGATCTGCGGTGCCCCCTGTCTTTCTGTACGGGCATATGTGCCATTATACCACAGCTTAACGGACTTTGTCAAGGGTGCCATTGAAAATTCCCCGTGGCAACGGTGTTTTTCCACTGCGTTGCCGGCTGACCTTGCTGTGCCATGCCCGGACAGGGAGCAGCGAATCAAAAAATTCCGGGCTGTTTCAGAAGTCCCGGAGTTTTCTGTTTCGGTGCCTTACCGTTTCCACCGGAGCGCAAGCGCGCACCAGCCGTTGTCCGGCAGGCGGGTCTCGACAGAGTAGCCGTTCGCGTCGGCGGATGCTATGACGTCGGCACAGCGCTCCTCCACGATCCGGACAGGAGCAACACGCCGTCCGGTGCGAGGTAAGCCCCGACATCCGGCATCATGCGGATCGAATATCCGCCACGATATTGGCAGTGATGAGATCGTACCACCCGTCGTGCAGATCGACCTGCCGGAGCAGATCGGAACGGTCGCAGGTGATGTTGGTCAGCCCGCTTTCCCGGATGTTTTCCCGTGCGCACGGCGGTCGGGTCGATGTCATAGGGCACGGCATACGCCGGCACCCAGTCCGACGCGCAGATGGCGAGAATGCCTGTGCCCGTCCCGACGTCCAGCATCCGGCACCCGGGCTGTGTAGTCCTCAAGCAGGCGGATCATCGACGGGTTGTCTCATGCGTCCCTGGTTCCGAATGCCATGCCGGGATCCATCCGGACGACCAGCTCGTTGCCTGTCGGTGTATAGGTCTCCATGCGGGGCAGATAACAATGCGGGTTTCCGATTTTCAGGGGCTTGTAGTACTGCTTCCAGTTGTTCGCCCAGTCCTCCTCGTTGACGCCGACCAGCTCAAGCTTTCCGTTCAGCCCGTCCGCCGCCATGCGGTCGCGCAGGAATGCCACATCGTCCGCGTAACTCCGGTCAGAGGGCACATACACCGAAACGGATGCCACGGTGCGGTCGGCGTTCAGAATCAATCGTCGCCGTAGCAGGTGCGCAGATTTGTTTCAATGTCCGAGTAGTCTCGATCATCGTTATTGCTGATCATGCTCATCAGCGCGGTCAGCGTGTCCAACTGCTCCAGCGGCACGGTGACGCGGATCTGCGTCCACGCCTTGACATCGCCGTAATCCTCGCATACGTAGTCCGGGTCGCGCTCCGGCATATTCTGTTCGCTCATCATATTTCCTTTCTCGGTCGGCTTTCCCCTGCACGTGCAAGCCCGGCGGCGCGGGAACGCAGGCACTCTGCCGTTTTCCTGTTGACTCCGGATCTGCGGATTACTTCTTGAAGAAGTTGCGGAAGCGGGACTTCTTGCTGTAATTTTTCTCGCCGCAGGCATCGGCAAAGGCGCGCATCGCCTGCTTTTGCTTTTCGTTCAGCCCGCGCGGAACCTCCACGTTGACCGTAAAGGTCAGGTCGCCGCGCCGTCCGGGATTACTGACATACGGAACCCCTTGCCCCGCAGGGTGAAGGATGTGCCGGACTGCGTTCCCTCGCCTATGGTGTACTTTTCGCTGCCGTCCAGCGTCGGGACGTCGATCTCGGCGCCGAGTGTCGCCTCGGCGATCGTCAGCGGACATCGCAGTACAGATTCACGCCGTCCCGGCGGGAAGATGCTGTGCGAGCGCACGGTCACAAAGATGACCGTGACGCCCGCGGGACCGCCGTTCTTGCCTTCACAGCCCTGTCCGCGCAGAGCGATGCGTCCCCGTCGTCAATGCCGGCAGGAATCGTGACAGTCGAGACTGCGGTTTTCGCGTTCCAGCCCGGTGCCCCGACACTTGGAGCAGGGCGTTTTGATGTACCGACCGGTACCGCGACACTTTTCGCAGGTAGTCTTGACTGGAAGGACATTCCGCCCATCCGCTGAACCACGACGCGCTGACCGGATCCGTGGCAGTCCGGCAGGTCTCGGCGGCAGTGCCGGCTTCGCGCCGGAACCGCCGCAGGCGGGGCATTTATGCAGGCGCGCGTAGTTGACTTCCTTCTGCAGCCGGCAACTGCTTCCTCAAAGCTCAGCGTCGACGCACCTGCACATCCTCGCCGCGCTGGGGACCCGTGCGCCGCGACGTAGTGCCGCCGCCGAAAGCACCGCCGAAAAATGCCCGAAAATATCACCAAGATCCCCAAATCGGTAAAGCCGCTGTTGTATCTGCCGCCGGCGCCCGCCGTCGGATCAAACGCTGCCTTGCCGAACTGATCGTACTTTGCCTTCTGTCCGGGTCGGACAGCACGGAGTACGCCTCGTTGACCTCCTTTGAAGTGCTTTCGGCATCCGTGTCGCCGGGGTGCAGATCGGGTGATATCTTTTTGGCGAGCTTGCGGTAGGCGTCTTGATCGCCTCCGCATCGGCGTTCCGGTCTATGCCGAGTATTTCATAGTAATCTCTGTCTTCTGCCATATGATTTATACCGTAGCTTCCGCGCCGCGATCCGCCTGCGGGCGCTGCGACCTCATTCGGCGGGGCTTTCTTTCTTTCGTTCGGGGATTCACCGTGCGGGGAAGGGGGAATACGCAGGATTCCCGAAGGTTCCCATAATGGGGACGGGGCTGCCTGCCCCGCAGGCGCCCCTATACCGCGCAATCCCGGCGGGGGCGTTTTCAGCCTCCGTCGGGTAATTGCTGGTCACGTATTTCTGAGGAACCGCTGACCTGTCCGGCGGCATTGCCTGTGCCGCCGCCCGGGATCGCTCTTTGCTCAGCGTCCCTTAGTTGGCGTTCCCTTTGTTGTTGTCCTCGAAGTTGGCATAGTAGGTGCCGCCTCGCCGTTTGCGCCGCCCTCATAGCTGCCGCCGGCGTTGTTCGGGCATCGCCTGCGGTGCGGACTGCTGGTAGACCTTCGGAGAGCTTGTAGAACTCCTTCTCAAGCGCCTCGGTGTCTGCCTTGATGGCGTCGGTGTCGCCGCCGTTGACAGTCGTGCGCAGCTTCTCAATCGCCGTCTTGACGGCGCTCTTGTCGTCCTCGGTCAGCTTGTCGCCCAGGTCGTTCAGCGTCTTCGCTCGATTGATAAGCGATTCGGCGCGGTTCTTTGTCTCGACTGCCTCCTTCGCCTTCTTGTCCTGCTCGGCGAACTTCTCGGCGTCCTTGACTGCCTTGTCGATATCCTCCTTGCTCATGTTGGTGGAGGAGGTGATGGTGATGTGCTGTTCCTTGCCGGTGCCCTTATCGGTAGCCGTTGACGTTGACAATGCCGTTGGCATCAATATCGAACGTGACCTCAATCTGCGGCACGCCGCGGGGAGCGGGCATAATACCGTCGAGATTGAAGCGACCCAGCGTCGTATTGTACTGCGCCATCTCGCGCTCGCCCTGCAGGACGTGAATTTCCACGCTGGTCTGCCCGTCTGCGGCAGTGGAGAACACCTGGCTCTTCTTGACCGGGATGGTCGTGTTACGGTCGATGATGCGGGTAAACACGCCGCCCATGGTTTCAATACCCAGCGCCAGGGCCGTAACGTCCAGGAGCAGCAGATCCTTGACTTCGCCTGCCAGCACGCCGCCCTGAATGGCAGCACCGATTGCCACGCACTCGTCCGGGTTGATACCCTTGAAGGGCTCCTTGCCGAGGAACTTCTTGACAGCTTCCTTGCACGGCAGGGATACGCGTGGAGCCGCCGACCAGCAGAACCTTGTCTACCGATTGACGTTGAGTCCGGAATCCTTGAGCACGACGCGTCCCCATCGTGGCTTCCACAAGGTCAGCCGTGAGACGGTCGAACTCGGCACGGGTCAGCGTAGCCTCAAAGTGCAGCGGGCCGTTGGCGGTCGCCGTGATGAAGGGCAGGTTGATGTCGGTCCTGGTTCATGCCGGACAGCTCAATCTTTGCCTTCTCTGCGGCGTCCTTCAGTCTCTGCAGCACCATTTTGTCGTTCCGGCAGGTCGATGCCGTTTTCCTTCTGGAACTTATCCGCCATCCAGTTGATGATGCGCTGGTCGAAGTCGTCGCCGCCCAGATGGTTGTTACCGGCGGTCGCCAGCACCTCGAAGACACCGTCCGAGATCTCGAGCAACGATACATCAAAGGTACCGCCGCCGAGGTCAAAGACCATGATCTTCTCGATTCTTCCTTGTCCATACCGTATGCGCCAGTGCGGCGGCGGTAGGCTCGTTGATGATACGCAGAACCTCAGACCGGCGATCTTACCGGCGTCCTTGGTCGCCTGACGCTGTGCATCGGTGAAGTAAGCCGGCACCGTGATGACAGCCTGCGTCACGGGCGTACCGAGATATGCCTCGGCATCCGCCTTCATCTTCTGCAGAATCATAGCGGAAATCTCCTGCGGCGTGTAGCTCTTGCCGTCAACGGTTACCTTGTAGTCGCTACCCATCTTACGCTTGATAGAGCTGATCGTGCGGTCAGGGTTGGTGATCGCCTGCCGCTTTGCGATCTGACCGACCATACGCTCGCCGGTCTTGGAGAAAGCCACCACGGACGGAGTCGTCCGTGCGCCTTCGGGATTGGGGATCACGACAGGCTCGGAGCCCTCGTAAATCGCCACGCAGGAATTCGTAGTACCCAGATCAATACCAATGATTTTAGCCATAACATTCATCCTCCCAACAGATGTGAAGTATCAATAATTTGTGTGATAAGATTTGATTTTTTTCGGTTCGAGCGGCTCAGTTTGCCACCCGCACCATGGCGAAACGGATTACCTTATCGCCTCTGCGGTAGCCCTTCGGAACACATCGACAATCTCGCCCTCTTCCCTTTGTGTCGTCCTCAACGTGCATGACGGCATTGTGGAGATTGGGGTCGAATTTCACGGTTTCCACCTCGGTGACGTCCAGCTTGCGCAGGGCATCTGCCGCCGCCTTTTGAGCGTCATCCGACGCCCTTGGCGACCGGGTCATCCTGCTTTTCCGGGGTATATCCGCCACGGCACGCTCCAGCGTGTCCACGATGGCAACAACTCCCGACAGCGTCCGTGCAGGCGTCGGTGTAAATGCCTTCCTTTTTCCTTTGCGGTGCGGCGCCGGAAATTGTCGTACTCTGCCAGCATCCGCAGGTATTTGTCCCGCTCGGTTGCGAGTTCCTGCTTTGCCTGCTCCAGTTTCTTTGTTTGCCTCTGCCAGTTCCGCCTCGGCACGCTTGAGGCGCCGCCGCTCGGAACCGCGCAGCTTACCGTTTTCATCGGCGTCATCGGCTGCGCCTGCCTGCGCATCGCAGGCGGTGTCTGCCTCGGTGGCGCCTTCCGCCGTGGCGTCTTCCGCCATGGTATCCGCCATGCGGGCGGTATCGGCGTCCGGAACAGCCTGCTCGGTCTGATCCTGCGCCTTGTCCGTACACGTAGAATTCATTTCGTCTGCCATTCTGCTCAGTCCTCCTTATTTCCTGCGCCGACCTGCTGTGTCGACACCACTGCTATGTCTGTTTTTCGTTACCGTCCGGCAAATCCCCGGCGGCGCCCGGAAGCTGTTTTTCGCCGCCCAGCAGGCTGGATATGTTGTCCGATATTCCCTGCAGGGGTTGCCAACACGCGGGCGTAATCCATCCGCGCGGGACCCAGCACACCAACCGTGCCGAGGTTCTTCCCGTCCTTGACGATGGGAATGTATACCAGCGCGGAATTATCCATCACGCGCACGGTGCTCTCCCGAACCGATGACCACGTTAACACCACGATCCTGTGGGTCGGAGACCATGTTGACGATCTCCTCCGGCTTCTCGATGACGCCCAGCACTTCCTTCATCTTATCCGGATTGCTGAACTCGGGATATTGGAGCAGGCGGTCAACGCCGCTGACCCGGAACCGGGTTTCGTCCATCTCCCCCCATGACCTCGTACATGGCTTTGACGGCGGGGGGGAGACCAGCTCCGCCCAACTGCCCATGGCTTCCTCCAACTCCATCATGACCGGCAAAGCTGATCTCGACTGGCAGTCAGCCCCTTGCAGGTGCTCTTCGTTCAGTGCCGTCGCAAGCTGATCCGTGACTGCCTCGCGACAGCGGACGGTTGCCGTCCGTGCGCAGAGTGCGCGTTTTTACCTGCCCGCCCCGATGCGACCATCACGAGAATGAAGGTCCTTTCATCCAGGAACACTACGTCGAACCGACGCACATTCACGGATGAGGTGCCGGGCTTTACGGCAAAACCGGTATAATTTCGTCAGGGTTGGATGCCACGCGACGCGGTCAGCAGAATCGATCCAGCTCTGCCATTTTAGACTGCAGCAACTGGTTGATCTGCCCGATCTCGCGTGCCGTCATGGCGTAATGCTCGATCGAGGGAGTCCACATAGAAGCGATACCCGCGTTCGCTGGGCACGCGTCCGGCAGACGCATGGGGCTGTTCCAGGTAGCCCATAGCCTCAACTCCGCCATCTCGTTGCGGATGGTAGCAGAGGAGCAGGCAATCCTGCTTGCTTTCTACCAGATACTTGGAGCCGACCGGCTCGCCGCCCGCAATGTGGGCATCAATGATTGCCTTCAGGATGAGCTTTTTGCGTTCGCTCAGCTCTTCGGGCGTTCTGTCTGCCTCCGACATCGACTCACCTCCGCTTCGTCTGCCACCTGTCGGCGGTAGCTTGTATCCGGGTTTAGCACTCGATGCGGTGCTAACCGATGCCTATACTGTACCACTTTCGGGGCGGTTTGTCAAGCCCTTTTGCAAAAAAAACAGCCGTTTTAATTGTTAACATTTTATGAACAAGCGGACGCTGCGTAAAAAATCCGGCAATCGGGGGGTCTGGTGTGCTTAATCGGGCTGGACGGCTGAGCCGCACCGCAACTCCGGCGGCTCAGCCATCCGCATCGGCGCATATACTGATTGTGGACGTGTGCGCCGGAACTGTATACGTTGCCGGGGCAGGCGTCCGGACAAAAATAATTTCCGGTTCCGCTGTTTAGACCCCGGTCTTTTGCGGGTACACTATCGGTGTCCGGAACCGGTGCTGTCCGTGCCGGATCTGACTTCGGGGTGCCCGTGAAGCTCCGGCGTGCGGGGACTACGGAAGCGCCCGCCATACCCGCGAAAACGATGGAGGAGTACGTCATGTCCATGTCAACTGCATCTACGATTCCGAACATCACGACGGCGCGCCCGATTACGGCGCCTGCCGCCGTCCGCCGCCCCCGGTGCGCCGGGGCGATATATTCTACGCCGATCTCAGCCCGGTTATCGGTTCCGAGCAGGAGGTCTGCGCCCGGTGCTGATCGTCCGAGAACGACGTCGGCAACCGTTACAGCCCGACGGTTATTGCCGCCGCCATTACCTCCCGGATGGGCAAGACCCGCCTGCCCACGCACATCGATATTTATGCCGACCGTGTCGGGCTTGCCAAGGACTCGGTCATCCTGCTGGAACAGATCCGTACATTGGATAAACGCCGTCTGCGGGAGAAGATGGGGCATTTGGACGAGACGGTCATGGCGGAGGTGAACAACGCCATTGCCGTCAGCTTCGGTCTGCATGAGGGCAGCCGGGACACCGGCAGCCGGGATGCCGGCGCGCGGCACGGGGATATTCCGGGCGCGGCGCGCCCGAATACGGCAGCCGCCGTGCGGCACACGGACGAAGATCGGACGGTAGCGCCGCCGTCCGGCGGAACCCGCGCGGAGGGGTGATTGCGGGAGCGGCAAGCCTGCGCCGGAAGCCTGCGTGATGCATCGCAAGGCAGCGGACACGGGCGGGGGAAGACGGGAAAGGGAAAATAGATAACAGAGATAAGAGCCGACAAAAAAGCCCGGGGGCACCTTCCGTGAGGAGGGCGCCCCGGCTGAAGCATCTGTTTCGGCTTGATTCAGTGCAACTGGACAAATCCCAGCTTTTTTCTGCACTTTTGACAGCGTGCGGCGGGCGACGTAGGAAGCCTCGGCGGCGCCCTTTTTCATTGCGCCTCCAGCATTGCCTTGTCGGCAATGTAGGTCTTGGAAGCGCTCCTGCACCGGGGGCGAGCACGTCGGCGCAGGTTTCTCCGACAGCGGTTTTGAAATCACCGTAGCCGCGCCCGTCGAACTCGCGTTCGATCTCTGCCATATCTTTTCCGGTCAGTGCGGCATAGATGGTCATTAGATTGTTGATGCCGTCCTTGCCCTCGGCGTAGCGCACGACGGCGTCCGAATCCGTGACGGCACGGCGGAACTTGCGGATGATGGTGTCGCGGTCATCCGAATACGCACGACGGCGTTCTCGTTCTCGTCCGACTTGGACATTTTCCTTTGTCGGCTCCGCCAGCGACATGATCTTCATGCCGTGCCGGGCGATGATCGGTTCCGGAATGGTAAAGGTGTCGGGATAGATCTGGTTGAAGCGGTTGGCAATATCGCGGCATATCTCGACGTGCTGCTTCTGGTCGATGCCGACCGGCACGACATCGGTCTGATACAGCAGGATATCCGCCGCCATCAGCACCGGATAGGTGAACAGCCCGGCGTTGATGTTGTCGGCGTGCTTTGCGCTCTTGTCCTTGAATTGCGTCATGCGGGAAAGCTCGCCGAACATGGTGAAGCAGTTGAGCAGCCATGCCAGCTCGGCGTGCTCCGGCACGTGCGACTGGACGTACAGTGTGTTGCGTTCGGGGTCAAGCCCGCACGCAAGGTAAAGTGCCAGCGTTTCATAGGTGGTGCGGCGGCGCGAATTCGGCGGGTAAAACCTGTATTTTTTTCGGAAAGCGGAAAAATTCCGCAGCGGCTAAAAAAGGTCGTGTTTTCCGCGAACGTGATATAATAGATAAGCTGTCCACGAGAGAGCCACGGCGAAACCGGTAGCGGAAACGCAAGAACCGAGTCGAAACCGCGATTGATCATTGACAATTGAACAACAGGAGATTTAAGTACAAGCAAGAAAGAAGCAAGTGCGAAAATCTCGTCATTCTTTGAAACACATCCCGATAAAACGGGATGCATACTCAAAAAGTAAAAAGAGCCACAAGCTCGACACACTTGATGTTGACCGGAGACGGTTGATATACAATTTGTTCGAGAGTTTGATCCTGGCTCAGGATGAACGCTGGCGGCGTGCATAACACATTCAAGTCGAACGGGGCAGCAATGCCTAGTGGCGGACGGGTGAGTAACGCGTGAGCAACCTGCCCTTGCGTGGGGGATACCATCTGGAAACGGATGTTAATACCGCATAAAGTACAAGCGACCGCATGGTCGTAGTACCAAAGATTTATTGCGCAAGGATGGGCTCGCGTCCCATTAGATAGTTGGCGAGGTAACGGCCCACCAAGTCAGCGATGGGTAGCCGGACTGAGAGGTTGAACGGCCACATTGGAACTGAGATACGGTCCAGACTCCTACGGGAGGCAGCAGTGGGGAATATTGGGCAATGGACGAAAGTCTGACCCAGCGACGCCGCGTGAGGGAAGAAGGTCTTCGGATTGTAAACTTCTGTTATGGGGGACGAACAATGACGGTACCCCATGAAGAAGCCACGGCTAACTACGTGCCAGCAGCCGCGGTAATACGTAGGTGGCAAGCGTTATCCGGATTTATTGGGTGTAAAGGGTGTGTAGGCGGGGCGGCAAGTCAGACGTGAAAACTATGGGCTCAACTCATAGAGTGCATTTGAAACTGCCGTTCTTGAGAGTCGGAGAGGTAACTGGAATTCCCGGTGTAGCGGTGAAATGCGTAGATATCGGGAGGAACACCAGTGGCGAAGGCGAGTTACTGGACGATACCTGACGCTGAGACACGAAAGTGTGGGGAGCAAACAGGATTAGATACCCTGGTAGTCCACACCGTAAACGATGAATGCTAGGTGTAGGGTACGAACCTCCGTGCCGAAGTAAACACGATAAGCATTCCACCTGGGGAGTACGGCCGCAAGGTTGAAACTCAAAGGAATTGACGGGAGACCCGCACAAGCAGTGGAGTATGTGGTTTAATTCGACGCAACGCGAAGAACCTTACCAGGACTTGACATCCCAGGAATCCGGCGTAATGGCTGGAGTGCCCCTTTCGGGGAATCTGGAGACAGGTGGTGCATGGTTGTCGTCAGCTCGTGTCGTGAGATGTTGGGTTAAGTCCCGCAACGAGCGCAACCCTTACGGTCAGTTGCTACATTGAGTTGAGCACTCTGGCTGGACTGCCGTTGACAAAACGGAGGAAGGTGGGGATGACGTCAAATCATCATGCCCCTTACGTTCTGGGCTACACACGTACTACAATGGCGAAAACAAAGGGCAGCGAAACCGCGAGGTGGAGCCAATCCCATAAAAATCGTCTCAGTTCGGACTGCAGGCTGCAACCCGCCTGCACGAAGCTGGAATTGCTAGTAATCGCGGGTCAGCATACCGCGGTGAATACGTTCCCGGGTCTTGTACACACCGCCCGTCAAGCCATGAAAGTTGGAACACCCAAAGCCAGTGGGCCAACCGCAAGGGAGCAGCAGTCTAAGGTGGGTTCAATGATTGGGGCTAAGTCGTAACAAGGTAGCCGTATCGGAAGGTGCGGCTGGATCACCTCCTTTCTATGGAGAATCGGGTCGCGGGAAGCAGAATAGCCAAAACGCGGTCATAGGAGAAATAGAGCCGGCAGAAAGAGCCGGAGAGGAAAGACGAGAGGCACGGGCTTCTGCTTGGAAAGAGGATCTTGTTGTTCAATTATCAATGATCAAGCACCGCGCAAGCGGTGAAGTTCATTGAAAAGACAGAAGCGGACATCTTGATGGGGGTGTAGCTCAGCTGGGAGAGCACCTGCCCTGCAAGCAGGGGGTCAAGGGTTCGATTCCCTTCATCTCCACCATTTCCTTCGCCATGCGGAGGAAAGCCTGATGAGAGATGAGCGAAAGCGTCTGTCATCCAGCGGACGAGAACTGAATAAACCTCTGAGAACCGGTCTGTAGCTCAGCTGGTTAGAGCACTCGGCTGATAACCGAGAGGTCGATGGTTCGAGTCCATCCAGACCGACCAGCGCCGGAAGGCGCGCCGATCCGCAAGGGATCGGAGATCATTGACAACTGAATAGAAGAAAGATTTGAGTAGAAAACGAACAGAAGAGGACATAAATCAAATTTATTGTCTTTCCAAAACGCAAAAGGGAAAAGAAATACAATTTCACCGCAAGGTGGAAGAAATGGTGAAAAGGGAAACTTTTTCAACTGCAAGCACGAATCCCTGAACGTAATGTTCAGAAGAAACTCATACAATTCATGAAGAGAACCGAGCAAGTAAAGAGAGATCTTTACGGAAGTTCAAGCGAACAAGAGCGTAAGGTGAATGCCTTGGCATCAGGAGCCGAAGAAGGACGCGACAAGCTGCGATAAGCTGCGGGGAGCTGCAAATAAGCATTGATCCGCAGATTTCCGAATGTGGAAACACACACGGTGAAGAACCGGTAGCGTAAACTGAATACATAGGTTTACGCGGGGAACCCCGGGAACTGAAACATCTAAGTACCGGGAGGAAGAGAAATCAACCGAGATTCCGCGAGTAGTGGCGAGCGAAAGCGGAGGAGGCTAAACCGACAGTAGAAATACGGTCGGGGTTCGGACTGTTGTAAGCGAGCGGAAGTTAGTCGAATGGCATGGGAAGGCCAGCCGGAGGGAGTGAAAGCCTCGTAGGCGAAAACGGAAGCGAGTGAACAGGATCCAGAGTATCAGCGGACACGAGAAATCCGGTGAGAATGTGGGGGGACCACCCTCTAAGCCTAAATACTACCTGATGACCGATAGTGGAGCAGTACTGTGAAGGAAAGGTGAAAAGAACCCCGGGAGGGGAGTGAAAGAGAACCTGAAACCTTATGCTTACAAGCACACAGAGCCCCGTATGCGGGTGATGTGGTACTTTTTGTAGAACGGTCCGGCGAGTTATGGTATGCAGCGAGGTTAAGTGATTCAGGCGCGGAGCCGCAGGGAAACCGAGAGTGAACAGCACGTAGAGTTGCATGTCATAGACCCGAAACCGGGTGACCTATCCATGAGCAGGTTGAAGTCAGGGTAAATCCTGATGGAGGGCCGAACCGACCCCCGTTGAAAAGTTGGCGGATGACTTGTGGATAGCGGAGAAATTCCAATCGAACCCGGATATAGCTGGTTCTCCCCGAAATAGCTTTAGGGCTAGCCTCGTATATATTTACCGGAGGTAAAGCACTGAATAGGCGAGGGGCCGAGAGGCTACCAACCCTTATCAAACTAAGAATACCGGATAAATGAGTTCGGGAGTCAGACTACGTGAGATAAGTCTCGTGGTCAAAAGGGAAACAGCCCAGATCTACAGCTAAGGTCCCCAATGTATGCTAAGTGGAGAAGGATGTGGCAATGCGAAGACAACTAGGATGTTGGCTTAGAAGCAGCCACTCATTAAAAGAGTGCGTAATAGCTCACTGGTCGAGTGATGCTGCGCGAAAATTCAACGGGGCTAAGCATACAACCGAAGCTTGGGCAGTAGAAATACTGGGTAGGGGAGCGTTCTGTACGGGCAGAAGCATCAGCGGAAGCAGATGTGGACTGTACAGAAGTGAGAATGCCGGAATGAGTAGCGAGAATTGTGTGAGAATCATAATGGCCGAAAATCTAAGGTTTCCGGGGGTAGGGTCGTCCACCCCGGGTAAGCCGGGAGCTAAGGCGAGGCCGCGAGGCGTAGTCGATGCACAAACGGTAGAGATTCCGTTGCCGCCAGATCTTAAGTAACTGACACGAGGGTAGAGTTCAACCCGGCCGATGGTAGAGCCGGGCGAAAGGGACTGAAGAATAGTAGGGAAGTGAACGAAGCCAGCGGCGAGAAAAGGTTATGTATGAAATCAGGCGCCCGTACCGCAAACCGACACAGGTAGATGAGGAGAGGATCCTAAAGGCCAGCGGGAGAAGGGTTGTTAAGGAACTCGGCATAATGACCCCGTAACTTCGGGAAAAGGGGAGCCTCAGTAATGAGGCCGCAGTGAAAAGGCCCAGGCGACTGTTTAACAAAAACATAGGTCTCTGCAAAAGCGAAAGCTGAAGTATAGGAGCTGACGCCTGCCCGGTGCTGGAAGGTCAAGGGGATCGCTTAGCGCAAGCGAAGGCGAGAACTTAAGCCCCAGTAAACGGCGGCCGTAACTATAACGGTCCTAAGGTAGCGAAATTCCTTGCCGGGTAAGTTCTGGCCTGCACGAATGGCGTAATGATCTGGGCACTGTCTCAACAGCCCGCCCGGCGAAATTGTAGTACCGGTGAAGATGCCGGTTTCCTGCGACTAGACGGAAAGACCCCATGGAGCTTTACTGTAGTCTGATACTGAAATTTGGTTCATTATGCACAGGATAGGTGGGAGACAGAGAACCCGGGCTTTGGCTATGCGGAGTCGACGTTGGGATACCACTCTTGATGAACCAAGTTTCTAACCTGCGTCCCGTGATCCGGGCGGGGGACAATGTCAGTGGGCAGTTTGACTGGGGCGGTCGCCTCCAAAAGAGTAACGGAGGCGTTCAAAGGTTGGCTCAGCGCGGACGGAAATCGCGCAAAGAGTATAAACGCAGAAGCTAGCCTAACTGCGAGACCAACAAGTCGAGCAGATACGAAAGTTGGAGTTAGTGATCAGGTGGTAGTGAGTGGAAATGCCATCGCTTAACGGATAAAAGCTACCCTGGGGATAACAGGCTGATCTCCCCCAAGAGTTCACATCGACGGGGAGGTTTGGCACCTCGATGTCGGCTCATCACATCCTGGAGCTGGAGAAGGTCCCAAGGGTTCGGCTGTCCGCCGATTAAAGTGGTACGCGAGCTGGGTTCAGAACGTCGTGAGACAGTTCGGTCCCTATCTGTCGTGGGCGTTGGATATTTGAGAAGGGCTGACCTTAGTACGAGAGGACCGGGTCGGACGCACCTCCTGTGCACCAGTTGTCCTGCCAAGGGCATAGCTGGGTAGCGGCGTGCGGTTTTGATAAACGCTGAAGGCATCTAAGCGTGAAGCATGCTTCAAGATGAGATATCCCATCATTTCAAATGAGTAAGGTCACTTGCAGACTACAAGTTGATAGGTCGGGTGTGTAAGCACGGTAACGTGTTCAGCTAACCGATACTAATTGACCGAGGGCTTGAACCTCTTGCACCTCTTCGGTGCAGCGGTTCTTCATTCGTTTGAGTTTCTTTTTCTCCTCTTCTCTTCCTTCTTTTCGGTTGGAGATGAAGCACAAGAAGGGTATGCACCTTTAGCTCAGCTGGTAGAGCAACTGACTCTTAATCAGTGGGTCCGGGGTTCGAGTCCCCGAAGGTGCACCACCGTAACTGCGCGGCGCCGAGAGGCGGAAGCAGGGAGTCAGTGTTATTTCGCAGAGGGTCCACCTGTTCCCATTCCGAACACAGAAGTTAAGCTCTGCTGAGGCGACAATACTTACCTGGAGACGGGTCGGGAAGATAGCGCAATGCTGACACGCAGTTGGTGATATTTCGCAGAGGGTCCACCTGTTCCCATTCCGAACACAGAAGTTAAGCTCTGCTGAGGCGACAATACTTACCTGGAGACGGGTCGGGAAGATAGCGCATCGCCAACACATCAAAGCCGATTCGTTTCCCGAGTCGGCTTTCCTTCTATTCCTCCTTAGCTCAGTCGGTAGAGCTGGTGGAACGAATTACACGGAGCAATCCCTATAAAAGCCGACAGAAAACAGCTTGAAATTGTACAAGTTCCACATATTCCTCCTTAGCTCAGTCGGTAGTGCGGACAGAGATGTTTACACCAAACGACTTTGCATAAGAATATACAAAACAGCGGTTTGACTTTGGTCAAATTGCTCATATTCCTCCTTAGCTCAGTCGGTAGAGCGCATGACTGTTAATCATGATGTCGTTGGTTCGAGCCCAACAGGGGGCCAAAATGAGCCTCAAAATCATTGATTTTGGGGCTTTTTTTCGTGCCAAAATGAAATTTTCGGAGATTTGCGTTGCAAAAACACGCTAAAATTTGGTTTACACTCATGCGGTAGAAAGATTCTACCGAACGACTGTAAACCTAAAAAATTGCCTCCAAAACGGAAAATACATACCGCCTTTTTGATTAACACTCGTCCGCGATTTCCCACTTGAAAGGGAAGACCGAACGATTCAAAGAGACGGTATTTTTTATTTGGAGGGGCGCATGGAAGAAACGAAAAACTTTGCAGGAGGAGTATTCTCCGACGGATGCAAAAAGGGAAAAGGTACGAAGGGTAGCAGTGGAAATGATCGACGACTTCCCGGAACATCCGTTTAAGGTAAAGGACGATGAAGAAATGGAAAAGCTGAAGGACAGCATATCTCTGTACGGTGTTCTGACTCCTGTTGTGGCAAGGCGCTGTGAAAACGGGCGCTATGAACTGATTTCCGGTCACAGGCGGAAATATGCCTGCAAAGCGCTTGGAATTGAGTTCATGCCGGCAATTGTGCGGGAGATGAGCAGAGAAGAAGCGGTAATTGCCATGGTGGACAGCAATCTGCAACGGGGAACACATTCTGCCGAGCGAAAAAGCGTTTGCTTATAAAATGAAATTGGAAGCGTTGAAATGTCAAGGAAAGCGTAATGATCTAACTTGTGACCCATTGGGACACAAGTTAGATGGACTGGAAATCAAGGCAAATCCTTGCGGATGGTGTTGAGGATAGTGCAACCCAAATTAGAGGTATATCCGCCTGACCGAACTTGTCCCGGAACTTTTGGAACTGGTGGATGACGGTCGGATGGCTTTCCGTCCTGCCGTGGAAATATCCTACCTCACGGAGGACGAACAGCGGGATCTGGTAGAAACCATAGACAGTGAGGATTGCACGCCGTCTCTGTCGCAGGCTTGCCGGATGAAGAAGCTCAGTCGAGGAAGGAAGCTGGACATGGACGCAATCTTTGCTATCATGACCGAGGAAAAAGCCAACCAGAAAGAGAAAATTAAGATTCCGGCGGAACGGTTGGACCGTTTCTTTGAGCGTGGAACGCCGCAGGCGGAGATTGAGAAAGTCATTATTGCGGCATTGGAGGATTACTATGCCCGAATCAGGCAGAGACGGGCAAACAGGGATGCAAGATGAACGCTACGGAATGATCTGTAGCAGGAGGAAGCGGTCAGTGCGTTTTGAGGGGGTTAGGTGCTGACCGCTTTTTTTTTCTTTCTCTTGTTCCCCTTTCTTACCAACTAACCCCTCAGACCTACCGTACTTACCGGAAAGAGAAGTATCTATATCCGCACATTTGCAAAGCATCCGGTTTCATGCTATCATAACCGTGAAAAAGAAATTACATACAGGAGGTTCCGGATATGCTGTTCCATCGAAAGAAAGAAAAATACCGTCTGTCCCTGACCGACAAGGAATATCGGCTGCTGTTGGATTGCCTGATGATCCGTCGCAACAAGTTGCTTGCCGAGGGACGGTACACCGATGCGATTGATGAGGTTATCCTCCTGATTTGCAAATAATACTTTTCATATAGAGGCGTTTCGCAGAATGGAACGCCCTTTTCCTTTTCCGGCAGGTTCTCCTTTACATAGCTCTCAAGCGAAAGCATGAGGGCTTTTGATTTGCAAAGGAGTGGTGCCTATGTCCTCGCGGTAGTCCGACCGACAACGATTTTACCAAAAAAACAAAACCAATTCATTTCAAAAAACAAAGGAGAAACATCATGAAACAGTTTTTTAAGAAGGTCGGCAATTTCTTCAAATCGGCAAAGGAGACTGCCCTGAATTTCATTTCCCGTAAAACTGCCCGCGCCAACCTCGCTCTGGCTTCGGTAAGCGGTGAGGGTTATGTCGATACCGGTGTGAAGATCATCATTGCCGTTGTGGTCGGCGGTGTCCTGCTTGCAGGGCTGTACGCACTGTTCAACACGACGATCATTCCGACGCTGACGGCGAAGATCAGCCAGATGTTCAATTACGCCGGCAACTGATGCCGGACAAATCCGATCTGTAATTCACAATCAAGAGGAGAAAGAAAAATGAAAAAGCTATCAACAAGATCAGGAATTTCTGCAACCAGAAGGCAATCGCGGCAAAGACCGCAATTCAGTCGGTAAAAGCGGAGGGCTATGTCGATACCGGCGTGAAGATCATCATTTCGGTCGTGGTCGGCGGCGTTATCCTTGCCGGACTGTATGCGCTGTTCAAGACCACCATTCTTCCCAATCTCAACACCGAGATCGGCAAGATGTTCAATTATTCCGGCACCGATCCGGAAACGGTAAGGCGGTGACAGTATGAAAAAGGATTGTCAAACCGCCGGGGTGAAGTCTTTACCGCCACGGCAATGAAAGTTATCATTGCCGTGGTGGTCGGGGTGCTGATTCTCGGCGGATTGTTTGCACTGTACCGGAATGTCATTTTCCCGAAGCTGAATCAGAAGGTGGAGGGGATGATCCACACCGAGGATACGGTGCAGGTTCGGAAAGACGGGAACTCCGTGCAGTACAGCTACGACGGAGAGAACTGGAAGGACTGCTCCATTCCGGGTGTGAGTGCGTCTGCTACGGTCAGTACGGTTCTTACACGAACCTATCAGGGAAAAGACTGCTTTCCCTTGCGGTTATCAAGGACGGAAGCGGCGCCCGCCTGTATGTCAGCCGTGATGCGCAGGAGTGGGTTCCGTCCATCGGAGACAGCAAATCGGTTTCCGTTGGCAACGGAACTTCGTATGTGACGGTAAGTTGCGGGGACGGAAGATCCTACCGCAGTCATGACGGAATCGAATGGGAAATGACATCTACCAAACGGTACTGAGGTGGGAACATGAAACAACTGAAAAATAATCGCGGAGAAGGGCAGATTTCTGTCGGCGTAAAAATCATCCTTGCCGTTGTCATCGGCGCACTGATTCTCGGTGGACTGTATCTGCTGTTTGACCGTGTGATTCTTCGGAATACCGACCGACAGATCAAGGAACTCATGGCGGCGGGAGGCAGTTCCGAAGTGCTGGAGGTGCGGACAACGGACGACCGTGCATTGCTCACCTCTCTTTCCTATACGCATGATGCGGTGACATGGATTCCGTCCGAAATTCCGACCTACGCAAAAGATGCAAAGGTTTTGACTCGGCATCGGGCGGCACGGCAGATGCTCCGGTCACGCTTTGTATCATCCGCTCCGACAACCATGTGGTCGCTCTCTATTCCACCGACGAGGGGAGAAGTTTCCGCGAGGGAAAGCGATGGACTTTTACAGGGAAATACGGTGCAAGAATGAAGTGGAATGCAGAAAACCAACGCTGTGAAGGAGAAATTCGTATCAATCGAGCGGAAACCTCCTTTGGACGAAGGACGGAATCACATGGAAACTTCTCAATGCCCCAATCCACTACTTCAATTAAAGGAGACAAAACATGAATATGGTTATCTGCCCTCCCGTGTGGATTCGACCGGAGGTGATCGCACGGGTAGATAAGGGCATTTTTTTCGCCGTCCTAACGGCGTTTTTGTTTTCCGGTGCGGCAATGCTTGTCGGTTTCCTTCTGCACCGCATCATGCAGGGGAAAGGGCTACAAAACCCATCTTGCCCCGTGCATTGCCGTTCCGGGACTTGCGGCGCTCGCGGGGTTTCTCCGCTTCGGGCTGTCGGTCACGGCGGTGCAGGGGTATTCCTTGCGTGCCTGCTCCTGTATGCGTCATGCAGTGATTTGACCGACCACCATATGGATGACCACATTTGGGTGACGGTGCTTGCCTTGGGGCTTTGCTCCGTCGGGCGGTTCGGGATCGTCTCCATGCTCATCGGCGCGGCGATGGTCTTTGTCCCGCAGATGCTGGTGTCGCGCTCATCGGGGAAAGGGAACACGCTCGGCGGTGCGGACATTAAGCTGTCAACCGCGCTTGCGTTCCTGCTCGGCTGGCAGAGAGGTCTTGCCGCACTGATGGCGGGGCTGTTGGTTGCGGTCATTGTGATGGCAATCGTCCAGAAGCTGAACAGGAAAAAACGCAGACAGCCGTTTGCCCTGATTCCGTTCCTCGCGTCGGCGGCAACGGTTGTATTTTTCGTATAAGGAGGAATCGATTTGTTCAAGAAAACACCAAAGGCACCGAAAGCGCCGAAGCCACCGAAAATCAAGGTGCAGAAAACCAGAAAGATCGGCAACCGGACGCTCATCGGGATTCTTTCCATCGTGGTCGCACTGCTCATCTGTTTCGGCGTTGCCCCCGTCATCAATCGGGTGGCGGACAGCAAGACCGAGATTGTGCGCGTTAAGACCCTGATTCCGAAAGGAACCTGTATCAATGAAAGTGACCTCGAAACCGTGACGGTCGGAGCGTATAACCTGCCGGAGAATGTCATCCGGAAGAAAGCCGATGCGGTCGGAAAATATGCAACGGGCGATCTTTATGCGGGGGACTGGATTCTCCCCGGCAACCTGACCGCAGACCCGGATTCCGCAACGGACATTCTGGATTCCCTCGGCAACGACCGCAAGGCGATGTCTGTTACCATCGGTTCTTTTGCGCAGGAGTTTCCGGCAAACTGGAGACGGGAGACATCATCTCGGTCATCGTTTATTCCAATAAAGACGCCTTCGCCTTCACGCCACCCGAACTGCAATATCTGCGGGTGATAACGAGTACCACCTCGCAGGGCGTGGACAAGTCGGATGTGACCGACGCCACACAGCCGGTCACGGTGACGCTGCTCGTCAATCAGGCGCAGGCAGAACAGCTTGCCTATTATGAAAAGACCGCATCCATGCACTTTGCGTTGGAATACCGTGGCGACCGTGCCACCGCGCAGAAATATCTGGACGCACAGGCACAGTATTTTATCGACCATCCGGGGGAGGGACTGACGAATGCCGACGAACGAAAAGATCATTGCGGTCCTGGGGTTCTCCGCACGCAGGGAAAACGGCGTTCGCCGTAAAATTCGCGGAGAACCTGTATCAGAGGACGCGCGGGGCGGTCGTGGTGCTGCATTGCGACCTCCTGACGCCGACCCTGCCGATCCTGTTCCCGAACGCAAGGGAGCAGGATCTCTTTTCGGTCGGGACGGTGCTGGCAAAGCCGAACATCTTCCGGGGTGACATCGTATCCAATCTGGTAACGGTCAAGGAGCGGCAGAACCTCGGCTTTCTGGGCTATCGCACGGAGAGAACCGCTACAGCTTCCCGACCTTCGACAGGGTTAAGGTGGCGGAATTCTTCGCCGTCCTGTCCGACCTTGCGGATTCCATTGTGGTGGACTGCACCTCCGACCCCGAAAGCAACCTGCTGACGGCGGTGTCCTTGCAGGATGCCGGAACGCTGATTCGGGTATCGTCCCCCGATCTTTCCTCGCTGTCCTTCTTTCAGTCGCAGACAGGGGCAGGATTCGAACGCCGAAGGAGCGCACGGTCAGCATCCTGAATGTGCGGGAGCCGGACACCGCACCGCTTGCCTCGGATTTTGCCTCCCACCTCGGCGCGCAGGTCATTCTGCCGTACAGCGAAGCCCTGCGGGAACAGAGTCTCGTCGGGACGCTGATTCAGCCGACGAAGGACAGGCGGTATCTCTCCGGTATCGCCAAGGTGACAGAGGCGGTGATCCGGTGAAAGAGATGGAACTGTATCCGCTCCTGCAACTGGCGCAGGGGTATCTGTCCGCACACTATGCGCAGGCATTGGTGGACCGGAGCAAGGGAGCAGAACTGCGGGCGTATATTGCAAAGTATCTGTACGACACGGGTTACACGGTGGCTGGCTTTACAAGAGAGTCTTTGACCGACCGTTTGTATGCGGAAATGGCGGAGTATTCCGTCCTGACCCCGTGGCTGAAGAATCCCGACATTGAGGAGATCAATGTCAACGGTTGGGACGACATCGCACTGACGCATCTGGACGGGCGGATTGAAAAACTGACGGAGCATTTCTTCTCGCCGGGGCACGCGGTGGATGTCATCAGGAAACTGCTCCACCATTCCGGCATGATTATCGACAGCGCAAGACCGATGTCGCAGGGACACCTGCCGGGGAATACCCGTATCACCGTCCTGATGGATCCCATTGTGGACGGGGAGCGCAGGATCGCCGCCTCCATCCGAATGCTGCACCCGCAGAGAGTGGACAGAGAAAGTCTGCTCCGCACCCAATCCATCACGGACGAAATGCTGTCGTTCCTCGAAAGTGCCTGCGGTTCGGCGTGTCCTTTGTCGTGGCGGGCAGAACCTCGTCGGGCAAGACGACCCTGCTGAACAGTCTTTTGAACTCTGTTCCGGACAGCAAGCGTATCTACACGATTGAATCGGGTGCGCGGGAGTTGTCGCTCCTGAAACGGGACGCAGAGGGGCGGGTGATTAACAATGTGGTTCACACGCTGTCAAGACCTTCCGAGAACCCGAACAGCGACATTTCGCAGGAGGATCTGGTCATGGCGGCGCTCCGCTTTGATCCGGATGTCATCTGTGTCGGAGAAATGCGGGACGCTGAGGCGCACTCGGCAGTAGAGGCAAGTTCAACCGACCATACGGTTGTGACCACCGTTCACGGCGGGGGCGGCATCTTCGCCCACCAGAGAATCGCATTTCTGTCGCAGAGAAGGTTTCCCATTGCGTTTGACATTTCCATGCGGCAGGCGGCGCAGGCATTTCCCGTGGTTGTCTTTGCCCACAAGCTGGAGGACAACAGCCGAAAAGTTATGGACATCTCGGAATGCGTGGTCGGAGGAGGACGGGGGACTGACCTACCGGACGCTGTACAAGTACCACATTACGGACAACCGCTTTGCGGACGGTGCATTCCGCATGGAGGGGGAATTCCGCAAGGAAAACACGCCGTCCCCGTCCCTTTGCGCCAAGCTCATGCGCGGTGGAGTGCCGCAGGAAACATTACAACGATTTATGAAAGGAGGGGGCGCATGAGTGCCATTTATATTGTCTGTTTTCTCCTCGACGGTCGGCATCGTGTTGGTGCTGGGATTGACGCCCGAACAACTGACCTGTGACCTTGCGGGACTCTTTTCAGCGGAGAAAGTCCTTGCGGGACAGTCGCTGAACGCAAGGGCAAGAAGAAATCCCGCCGCATTGCGGTTGCCATGCAGAACATCCGCACGGCTACGGGAGGAGACGGGGAAGGGGAAGCAGTTTTCGGTTGCGCTTGCCGCATCGGGACGCTTTTTGTGGTCGGCTGTGCCGTCGCCATTGCCATCGGAAACCCGTTCCTCATCCCCGTTCGCGGTCGCCTTTGCCATGATTCCGTTCGCCTGCGCCGGACGCTCGACACCTACGAGCGCCATGTCAAGGCGGAACTGGAAACCGCACTGTCAATCATCACGACCTCGTATGTCCGGAGCGACAGCATCATCGACGCGGTGGCAGAGAACATTGACTATCTCAAACCGCCCGTGAGGGGTATTTTTGAGAGTTTTCTCGCCGAAACGACTTCATCACGCCGGATGTGCAGATGGCAATCGTCCACCTGAAGGAGAAGATTTCGGACACCATCTTTGAGGAATGGTGCGAAACGCTCCAGCCCTGTCGTAAACGACCGCACCCAAGGACACGCTCATGCCGGTTGTTGCAAAGTTCACCGATGTGAGACTGGTCAACAACTCCCTCAAAAACCATGCTTGCAGAGGTAAGGCGGGAGTATTACCTGATGGTTCTGATGGTGCTTTGCAACATCCCGCTTCTGTACTGCCTCAACCGGGATTGGTACAACGCCCTCATGCACACCATGCTCGGCAAAATCGTGCTTGCGATCTGCGGCACGGTGATTCTCGTCACGGCGTTCCTGATGCACCGCATCACAAAGCCGGTCGAATACAAACGGTAAAGGAGGAAAGACGGTGATTTTTACAGTTCTACAGCTGCTTGTCGGTATTTTCTCCGGCATCGGGTTGTGCCTGATTCTTCTGGACCTTTACCGTGTCCCCACCATGAAAACCGCACGGGCGGCGGGAAACCTCGGAAAGAAGGGCAACCGCAAGGTCGGTGTGGCGGAAATTTCTGCTCAAGGATTTCTGCTTTCCTCGCAGGGAAAATCCGGTTCAGCGAATACCGCAAGGCAAGTCTTGCGGCAGATCTGCGGACGGCGGGCATGGATACCACGCCCTGAAGGATATGTTGCGGACCGGCACCCAAAGCATTGGCGGTGGGTATCTTTGCAATCCCGTGTTCTTTGTGGCAAAGGTGCTGTCGCTTGTTGTCCTTGCGATTGCGGTGACGGTCTGGTTTCTGGAGTACCGCAAGGTCGGAAGAAGATCCGCACCCGCCGCACAAGAATCGAATACGAACTGCCGAGACTGGTCGGCACGGTTGAGAAAACCATGCAGCACAGCCATGATGTCATCTATATGCTGGACTCCTACCGCGCCCATGCAGGGAAGAGATGCGGGAGGAGTTGGAGATCACCGTGGCGGATATGCGGTCGGGCAATCAGGAGGTGGCGCTGACGCGACTGGAATCCCGCGTCGGCTCGACCATGCTGTCCGATGTCACGCGCGGGCTGATCTCCCGATTCACGGGGACGACAACTCCATGTACTGGGCGCAGCTTTCGATGAAGTTTTCGGACTACCAGCGACAGCTTCTGCGGGCGCAGGCAAACGCCGTCCCTCGCAAGGTGCGGAAACTCTCCATGGCGCTCCTCTGTTGCTTCATGCTTATCTATGTAGCCGTCATCGGGCAGGTGCTTGACCTCGCTCGGCGGGCTGTTCGAGGAGGTGCGCATGAAAGAATTACGAACAAACGGGCGGAAGGGTATGTGGATGTGGCGGTTGCCGTCCTTGTCGTGTCCTTCCTGCTCGTGCTGCTTGTCAGCGTGTTCGGTCTGGTTTCCAAAAAGCAGGACCTGCGCTATATGGCAAAGCGAACTCATCGACGCCGCAACCGTCAGCGGGAGCGTTGGGCAGGAGGTGCAGAAGCGGTACGCACAGTTGTGCGAGGAAACGGGACTGCACCCGTCCGTGAACTGGACAGCGGCGTATTACGATGCGGCAACCGGAAAGGTTCAGCTTGGCGATGTCATTTCCGTTTCTCTGGAGACGGAGACCTCCATTCTCGGCTTCGGTGGGGTGCTGTTTCCGGTGAAACTGACGGCTGCCGCATCGGGGCTTTCCGAAGTTTACTGGAAGTAGGGTGCGGCTATGAGAATATGCAAGAACAAAAACGGCTTTTCCTATCTTCTTGTCTGTGTGATCACGCTCTTTGTTGCCATGTTGATTGTGGCAGGGGCTGAGCTACGCCGATGTTATGAACATCATCCGGGTACAGAAAGAAGAAGTGAAACAAAGTTTGGATTCTGCTGTTACCGAAGAAGCAGTGGCTTATTATGATGCTTTGAAGCAAGGAAACCGCTATTCGGATTATGTGGAAGCGTCCCTTCTTTCCGACAGGGCGTACCGTGCGCTCGGATTCGGTTTGCCGCAGACGGAAATCCGGACGGTGTACCGGGACGGCATGGCAGTTTCTGTGATGGAACGACCGGAAATTACAGTCTCTATGGAGGGCGGGTTCGGAGTACAGGTCGTTATCGCCCGACCGTTCCGTTCCGCGTTTTTCGGACAGCACATCACGGATATTTCCGTTCCGGTGGAAACCGGATCATTTTATCCAGTTGAAATAGGAGGATAGAGGGATATATGAGGAAGAACCATTCATGCTTAAAAACCGTGATCGGTGTGATTGCCGTCCTGCTTGCCGTTGCTCTTGTGGTGGTCGGCATCGTGATGGAAAACCGCAAAAGACATTCCGGACACGGATACACCTGCAGTTACAGGCCGGACGGAACGGACCAACCGTCCGGATGTGCCAGGACAGCCCCGATATACCGACAGAACCGACGAAGCCCGAACCGACAGACCCCGAAGATCCGGGCAGTGAGGAAGAACCCGAAGGAGAGCCGGATGTGACGGTGGATGTCGGAGACAAAAAACAGGATTCCGACAGACGGGAGGCTTCGACTGATAATTGAAGTCATCATTTGG
>VOFG01000756.1_pt1 | contig 53056 bp, 104 predicted proteins | sample 5384171 | NCBI WGS metagenome assembly VOFG01 (sample SAMN12384726, study PRJNA508395) | human gut metagenome | isolation source: healthy gut F | host: Homo sapiens
TTTCTGACAAAGACAGCGAATACAGCCGCTTTATCAAAATCATCGCCCAGCTTTCTTGACGTAATGGGCTTGGTGCGGTCGGGTGTGAGATAGGACAACCGCCCTCGGCTCTCTTTGACGGTAATGCCACGGCGGAGAAGTTTTTCTGTCAAAGTCCTCAAAGCTAATTGCATCGGAAAGTGCCATACGGATTTCTTCACGGAGCTTGTCTTTGTCGGTTTCAAACTTAGTCTGTTTGATGGGTAAGCCCTATTCGGCAAGAGTAGCATTTTCTTCATCCAACGCAAGCTGTCCTTTCTTCTTCACCCAATACTCACGCTCGGTGATACGGGTTGCTTCCGCTCAGCAGATCAATCTGATACAGCCCCGCATCGTGGCACATCTCCATGACCTCGGAGCGAAAATACTCCATAGCGGCATTGGTGCATCGGTGCTTCATGCCCGGTTGGGTGTCGCACGGTCTGTCCATATACGGCATGAACGGAACTTCTTCAATTCTCAAAGAATTGATAACGATGTACATGAACATTGCCGCTGCCGTTGTGCCCGTCGGGATTGTACAGATGATTGCTTGATGACCAGGAAAGTGTTCCTTGCAGAATTTCTCACCAAGGCTCTGCGCCAGATCTACGTTCAATCCGTGGTCAGGGAACATCCTTGGGATCGAAACTAATAATATAGTGATGGCTTTTGACATCCTCCCGTTTTGATTTTGCCGTAGCGGAGATTGGCTCTCAGACAGGCAATTGCAAAATCTTCATCACCGCAGTTCAGCGTAGAAATGCGATAGTTCTGTCTTGGAATGAGCCTGCCTTTTTTCATTTCAGGGTGGGCTTCATGGTAAACTCATCATGCTCAAAGGTGAGGTAGGCTTCAGCGGCAGAGTAGTCGGCATTTTTAGAGCTTATATGCTTGAACGTTGCCAACAGCATCACCTAAATTTTGATCACTTCAAATTTCAGAGTAGCGAGATCAGTGGCGGCATCTTGCAGTTCCTTTGCCATGGCAGGATAGGGCTTCGCCATTCGTTGAGGTGTCGGGCAATCTGATTGAGGTTGTTACCGATTCTTCCGTATTCGGCGGTCAGCTTGCCAACGGCAGAGAGCAGATCGTCGCTGACCAACGTTGCCAGGATGGTCGGACGGATGGTTGCACCGGAGATGGCTTCACGGATAAACTCCGCTTGGCTCATTTCGTAAAGCTTCATCCGACGCATAAATTCGGCGTACTCTTCATCGTCCAGACGGGTTTTTTACAATGTGGTTGCGCTTCGGTGTGTTGTAGGTTTTTGCCATTCGGTTCCTCCTTCGTTTTTGAAAATTGAAAATCGGCGTTAGCCGTATCGCTTCCGTTTTGCGGAACAGAGCAGGGTTTGGGAAGGCACTCCCCAACAAGATTCCATGAAGGGCAAATTGAGTGATAAGCGAAATTTGGACCATGGTAGAATCTTGCTCTACGCTACCCAGCCTTTTCGGTTTTCGCCGATTTTTCAAGTTCACGCTTTCGGAGCTGAACTGTGTTTTGGAAAAATGACAAAACAAAAGAGCCGATTACACAAAACATCAGAAATCGGCGGGAGCATAGTTCTCGCTTCAAAGTGATGTTCGATGTAATCGGCTCTGAAAAATCAAAGTCGGGTTCTGCTTTCGTACAGCTCCGCCAACAGAACCAAAGGCGTGGTGGAGCAGTTCGGTACTTCCGGTGTACCGATACCGTGTCGGACAAATCCGACTTTCACAAAATATGTTTGAACATTCTTATTCAATTTTTATGTGCGGATAAAATTCCACGATATGATTATACTGATAGCGACCCTTATTGTCAATATTTGCACAGGAAATACTTGCCATTGCAGTTGTATCTTTTTTATGAACAGGGGCGGCAGCACTTTTGGCTGTTGCCCCTTGATTGCCATACAGCGAAGACGGGCGCCATGTCAACGGCGGGCGAAGCCCGTTCATCTCGACCATTGACATGGGCGGTCGGCTCTGCTATGTAGGTAACGAAACAAGGCGACCAACTTTTTACGGTTGATCGCCTTTGGCTTAGCCATTATCGAAGTTAACTATTCAGTATTTCTTGCTTCTTTTTCTCGAATTCTTCGGGTGTTAAAACTCCTGCATCCAGCAGACTCTTAATTTGCTGTAACAATTCCATCTGTTCTTTGACAGACATTTTGGAAGTCACAGCACTTTGCGTAGATGCTTCTGGCATTTGCCTTTCTGAGCATCAACCTTTGCTTTCTGCTGAGCGACTCTGTCTTGGAAAGTCGCATTTTTCTGACTGCTGAACTTCCTGCTTTCTGCGCTTTTTCTTCCAACTCTTCAAGCTCTTTTCTTTCAGCGTGAGTCATTTTTGTTTTCAATCCAAACTCTTCTCTGAACTCATTTCCTATTTCGGTGAACTCGTCTTGAAGGTCTCTGATGCCAATATCATCAAGAAACTCGTCCATCATACCAGAGAAGATGCCTTTTTCTGCTGCTTACCCGTTGCTTTTGTAACGGCTTTTTTGTGATACCTTTCGCACTAAAATCTCCAGATTTGAGCAGATTCTTTGCAGCGGCCTCCTGCAATTTCTAGGCCAGAACCACCAACAGAAACAGGCGTTTCCTCTTGTGCCTTTGCTCTAAGTTCCAAAATTCTGTCGGTATCTTTTGCTTCTGTTACAATGCGCTGATAATAATTGAAATCATAGTAATTAGCATCGGGTCCCATTTGGTCATTAATTGCCATAACCAAGACCTTCATTTCGTTTTCATCGCCGGATTGTAATGCAAAATCTTCAACCTTACCACCTATGTAAAGCTCTAACTGCTTTTTCTCCGTTCGATGCTTCGCCTTGGATAGCTTGATTGATAACAGAATAATCGAATCTCTCAATTCCCTTGAAGTTGTTCAACATTCCGTATTTTTCTAAAATCACACTTTGATTTGTGATTGTCAGAGCATGAGTATATGCTCCCCAAAATCCATGACGAACACAAGATGTCTTATATACTATTTTTTCGCCAGGATTCAATGCGTACTTTTTGTTTTGCCATAGTGGCCTTCCTCTCGTTTCCATTTTGTAATCAGACTTAATCAGCCCATATCAGTCTTTGTAATTTTTGCGAAATAATATTAGCGAACACAATAGCCAATTACGATTGGATATTATTTTTTCTCATTTATGGTAGGCAATTTTGTTCCTTTAACATTGACTCCGAGAATTACTGCCCCCAACAACAATGCACCACCGATTAACGGTGTTCCATATTTAATGATCCCCTCAAAGGAAGTTGCGGTTATCTTCGTGAAGATCGGCAATTTTATCTGCAACAAGAATCATCTTATCCGTAATTTTCTCTTGTTGTTCTGGCGTAATACCGTCCTGCTTGAGCAGAATACTAAGATCGTCCAGAATGGTTTTATAAGCCATGACCGCATCCTTACGGCTATCATCATTGCTTTGAAGAACTTTGTCGCACATTGCGTTGTACTGCTCAATTATATTACGAGAAGATTCTACATAAGCAGGAAACTGATTGATGATAGCAATAGCAACGTCTTTGTCCATGTAATGTGGAATCAAGGAAGCGAACTCCATGATTTTGTCTTTCGATAGATTTCTAAAAGAATCTATTTGTAGAGCTTTTTTCACTTGTTCTTCTGATACAAGGTACTGTGACATACTTCTTTACCCCCACTTTTTATCTTTTGCTTTATATTTCTTTTCATCGGGTATAAATTCCAGAATATCGTCAACGCCGCAGTTGAGCGTTTTTGCAAATCTTCTCAATACTATCGAGAGAAATATAATTGTCACGCTTGATACGGGTAATGATATTAGCACTAAAGCCTGCTTTCTCCATCAGCTCAGCGTTAGTCATACCCTTGTCGATCAGCAAGTGAAATAACTTTTTTGTATGTTACAGCCATAGCGAATCCCTCCTTAACATTACTAATTATTATATCACGAAATCGTGATTTTCTCGATAGATTTGTAAAATATTATTTATAAAGAAGGGAAAAGAGGGACTTGTATCACCTTGAACACAAGTCCCCCTGCGGTATCAGTTATAAAACCAGTTCGTTTGTTACAATTTCCTCTGCACGATTGCGGATACTGTTCATAGCTCCTACCCACGCCATCTGGTCAGTTGCCTTCATGTTCTCTGTCACGCCCTCTGCTGCTTTCATTTGCTCGATGATAAGTTCAAGGCGGCTCTGTGCCTGTTCGTTCAAATCCGCCAAATATGTCCACAGGTCACCGCTAAGGCACAGGTCATTGAAGCGGATAAGGTTATTCTCTTTGATATAATCTCTGTGCATACGTCCCCAACGACCAATGGGTCTGTTTTCCTCCGGTAAGCGAATGTCGGGAATATAGTAATCACCGCAACGAATATAAGTCAGTTTCTGCATTATTTGTTCCTCCAATCATAGCATAAAAAGTCACTAAAGATAGAAAAAAAGGCGATACCCGGTTGTGAAAACCAAGTATCGCCAATTTTTCTTGTCGCACCCTGTACGGCAGCTACCCTATGTCAGTAATGTTTTATACTGTCTTATTGATAGCCCCCTTACGGCTCTCTTTTTTGCGCTACTTCTAAATTTCCTTCGGAAATTCAATCACTTCCGGACATCGCTTCCAGCTTCTCCAACATCTCCCGATATTCTTTCGGGGAAATCCCATATTCCTTCCGAAATGCCCGGTAAAAGCGGAATAATCCCGAAATCCAAACACCGGGTAGACGCTCGTGATCTTATCGCCGCTGCGGATGGCGCTTTGCAGGCATCAAGCCTTTTTTTCAGAATATACTGATGTACGGAAATCCCCGTCTCATCCTTGAACACATGGGAAATATGATATTTGCTCACATGAAAGATGTGCGAAAGCTCGTTCAGATCAAGGTTTTCTTTTAAATGCTCTTCTATATAATCCATCATCATTTCATACAGTCCCTGCATCGCCCGCTCCCGGATCGGGTGCTCCTGTGCGTATGCCTCGCGATTCAAATGCAGCACAAGTTCACCAATACAGAGCGGAATCTTCGCATCCTTTCCAAACCTGTCCTGCCGCATCTCTTCTAAAAGTCGGAGCACCTTTGCCTGCGTTTCCCGAAATGCGATCTCCTCCTGATGCAGCACATATTCCTGACGCTTTGTCGCCCGCTCAATCAGATACCCATAGCTGTCTGACTGTTTTTGCAGCTGATCTGCATAACTACAGCTGATCCAGAACACGAACCGTCGGTACGGCTTATGTGGATTCTGGATGATCGCACAGTGCGGAATCTGAGGCGGAATCAGGATGATATCTCCGTATCTTTAGCAAATAGGAACGCTCTCCGATCTTCATACAGACGTCCCCTTCCAGGAAAAAATAAAACTCATAATAATCGTGGGAATGCGTCCGCACCTCTGCCATCCCGCTATCGCTATAATAATAAAGTTCAAAATCCTGCGCCAGCATGTATTGGCGCGTGACAAATCTGCTCTCTAATTCTTTTTTCATGAGGCGTCCTTTCTGTAATACATAGGATTTTCTTACCACAAAACTAGCACGAAATCGCAACTTTTACAATATAGCCAACTTCTCTTACAATCGTCTTTCTGCTATAATGAGGCTATTATAGGAATGCATGATATTCAGACAGCACCAATTGAAAGGGGGGAACTTTCTCATGCTACAGACAGGGGCACAGCTCTACACCGTCCGCAGCTACACACAGACGATCGAAGACTTTATCTGTACCATTCAAAAAATCGCCGACATCGGTTATAAAGCAGTCCAGCTTTCCGCCGTTTCAAACAGATTAAGCCGGAGCAGATCCGTGAAATTTGCGACCGCGCGGGCATTTCCATTGTCCTGACCCACAGCGATCCCGAACGGATTCTGCACGATACCGACGCGCTCATCAAAAGAGCACGATATCCTCGGCTGCAGCTATATCGGTCTTGGCTGCATGCCGGACAAATACCGCACCAAAGAGTGGCTTTCCCACTTTATTTCCGATTTTAAAGAGCCTGCGAAAAAAATCGCGGCGGCAGGAAAGCTTTTCATGTACCACAACCATAACCTCGAGTTCGAAACTTTTGCCGCGGAAAATCTTCCAAATGCTGCGCCCAACCGCCGGATTTTGGAATATCTCCTCGAGGGCTTTGCACCGGATGAAATGGGAGTCACGCTCGATACTTACTGGGTTGCGGCAGCAGGCGCTGACGTCTGTGACTGGATCCCGCAGATGAGCAACCGGATTCCCTGCGTCCACTTAAAAGATATGAAGGTAAAAACTGGCAGCCGGTCATGGCTCCGGTTATGGAAGGCAACTTAAACTTCTCCGCTATTTTCCATGCGCTGGAAGCTTCCAACTGCAAATATATGCTCGTTGAGCAGGATGACTGCTATGGGGAAAGCCCCTTCGACTGCTTAAAGACCAGCTATGAAAATCTGGCAAATGCTGGCTACCGCTAAATCAGACTTTCATCCGGCAGCAAATGCCTACTGCCGGAGTTGAATCGACACAGGCGAATTTTGCATTACCGAAATTTCTGTATCAAGAGGAGGTACTTATGAATCAGGTAAAACTTGGCATCATCGGACTTGGAAATATGGGCAGTGGCCACTGCAACAACATCCTCGCCGGACTGACGCCCGAAATCAAACTGACCGCCGCTGCAGACCTGCGGCAGTCCAGACGCGACTGGGCAAAGGAGACGTTGCCCGATGACGTCGTTCTTTTGAAAACGGCGACCAGCTGATCGAATCCGGTCTGTGCGACGCCGTTATCATCGCAACGCCCCACTACGAGCATCCGCGTCTTGCGATCCTCGCATTCGAACACGGGCTTCATGTCATGAGTGAAAAGCCCGCAGGCGTTTATACCAAGCAGGTTCGCGAAATGAATGAAGCTGCCATCCGCTCCGACAAAGTGTTCGGCATGATGTTCAACCAGCGTACCAACTGTGTTTACAGAAAGATGCATGAAATGGTACAGAGCAGCAAATACGGTCAGATCAAGCGCGTCAACTGGATCATCACCGACTGGTACCGCACACAGGCTTACTATAACTCCGGCGGCTGGCGCGCAACCTGGGACGGCGAAGGCGGCGGCGTGCTGTTAAACCAGTGCCCGCACAACTTAGACCTCCTGCAGTGGATCTGTGGACTCCCCTGCCGCGTCCGTGCCTTCTGCCACAACGGCAAATGGCATCAGATCGAGGTCGAGGACGATGTAACCGCTTATCTCGAATTCCCGAATGGCGCAACCGGCGTTTTTCGTCACGACCACGGCAGATGCTCCCGGCACGAACCGTTTTGAAATCACTTTGGAACGCGGAAAACTCGTAGCAGAGCATGACAAACTGACGTTCTTCGAGCTCGAACAGAGCGAACGCGACTTCTGCTTTACGGCAACAGGCGGCTTCGAACAGCCCGCCGGACACGAGGTCACAATCGAACTGGACGGCGAAAATCCGCAGCATGTCGGCGTATTGAACGCTTTGCAGGCGCGATCCTGCGCGGCGAACCGCTCGTTGCAGACGGGACCGAGGGGATCTGAGGTCTGGAGCTTCCAATGCGATGCATCTTTCCTCCTGGACAGACCAGACGGTTACCCTGCCGATCGATGAAGCGCTTTTTCCTTGAAAAATTAAATGAACACCGCAAAGACTCCAAAGTCAAAACCGAAGTGACCGAAGTGACGTTCGATACCTCTGACAGCTATGGAAGCAAGGTTTCAGACAATACCGACAAAGGAGGCGTAAAGGCATGAAAACCTGTCTGGTTGGCTGCGGTGGTATCGCCGCCGTACACGGCAGCGTCCTGACCTCCGGCATTGATACGGAATTTGTCGCTGCCGCCGATATCAAACCCGAAAAAGCGCAGAGTTATGCGGAAAATTTCCATACCAAGCCCTATCCGTCCCTCGAAAGCATGCTTGAAGCAGAAAAACCGGATGTCCTGCATATCTGCACGCCGCACTATCTGCACGTTCCGATGGCGATTTATTCCCTGGAACGAAATATCAATGTCTTTATGGAAAAACCGCCTGCGATCTCTTTTGACCAGCTCGAAGAGCTGAAAAAAGCTGCTGCAAAATCTGACGCCCAACTTGGCTTCTGTTATCAGAACCGCTATAACGCCAGCATCCGCGCGGCAAAGGATCTGATCGACTCCGGCAAATCCGGAAAAGTCCTCGGCGCACGCGCGTTCGTAACCTGGTGCAGAGGCGCAGCTTATTATACCGAAAGCGGCTGGAGAGGCAGCTTAAAAACCGAGGGCGGCGGCGTTTTGATCAACCAGTCCGTCCACACACAGGATCTGCTCTGCTTTTTGCTCGGCGACCCGACTGCGGTCGATGCGACGATGACCAACCACCATTTAAAAGACGTAATCGAAGTCGAGGATACGCTCGAAGCCTATATTGACTTTAACGGCGTCCATGCAAGCTTCTATGCGACGACCTCCTACTGCGCAGATGTCGCACCGCTGATCGAAATTGCCTGCGAAAATATGACAATCCGGGTGGAAGACCCGCACATCACGGTATATCCCAAAGACGCTGCGCCTTATCAGCTTTCCATCGAAACGCTGACCCCGATCGGCAAGAGCTACTGGGGCACCGGGCACACCGCATGCATTTCGGTTTCTATCAGTCACTGCACGCCAACCGACGCTTTAGCTTAAACCTGGAAACAATGGGCCGAGCATCCGCCTGATGCTTGGAACGTATGAGTCCGCCCGCAGCGGACACAGTGTAACACTCATCGAACAATAGAATGCACGCTGTCTCTCCGCCCCACACAACAAAAACAACGAGGTAACCCGTCATGAACACACAACATAAACTGCTCTCTTCCTGCCCGGTCAGCTGCTTTGCCGACGAAATCGCGGAATCCTTAGACCGCCAGATCGAAGTGCTTTCCCGGCTCGGCATTTCCTACGTCGAGCTGCGCAGCGCGGATGGCATAAATGTATCCGATTTTACGATGAATTTTGCAAAAGAGGTAAAGAAAAACTCGATCAGGCAAATATCCGCATTTCCGCCATCGGCTCTCCGATCGGCAAAATCGGAATTGACGATGATTTCGATGCGCACCTGCAGAAGCTTTTCCCATACGGAACAGATGGCAGACATCTTCGAAACGCCCTATATCCGTATGTTCAGCTTCTATATCCCGGAAAACTATGCTGCGGCAGACTGCCGCTCCGAGGTGCTTTTCCGGACGGAGGCGATGGTTGCAGAGGCTGCGCATAACAATATCACCCTACTGCATGAAAATGAAAAAGGTATTTACGGCGACAACGCGTCCCGCTGCCTCGACCTGATGCAGCAATTTGCAGGAAAGCACTTCTCCTGCACGTTCGACTTTGCGAACTTTATCCAGTGCGGTCAGGATCCGTCAGAGGCTTATGAAATGCTCTCCCCTATATTTCCTATGTCCACGTCAAGGACGCGCTCTTTGCTACCGGCGAAGTCGTTCCGGCAGGCACAGGCGACGGACATCTCCCGAAAATTTTCCAAAAGCTCGACGCTTCCGGCTATCACGGCTTTTGAGCCTCGAGCCGCATTTAGCCAATTTCAGCGGTCTTGCAGCGTTAGAACACAACGCTGCGATTCGCACCGAAAGCAACACGGAAAAGGCGTTCTGCGTTGCCTGGGAGGCATTCCAGAAGGTGCTGGGATAACATCAAAGAGCTGCCCATACGGCAGCTCTTTTTCGTGGCATCTTATCTCACAGAATTAAACCTGTATTCCTCTTGATCTGGCGAAGTCTATCTGCAGTTTTCTTAATAGATTTTAATGTCTTTTAAGAATACTTCATCCTCGCCGCAGTGATCTGTACCTGAATCTGACAGATGCGGTCTTCCATGTCGTTGATCAGCGGGTTCTGCTCGCCGTAGGGATTCTGCAGCTGGCAGATTTTTGCGGTTTCCGATGACAGTGCCCTGATACAGCGGATACTGATTGCCGCTGCCGGACTGCGCCGTAATCCGAAAGCCCTCTACGCGCTGACCCTTGGTCAGATCTTCCCGCAGCGAAACATAGCGGATCTGGGCGGTGGGTTGCTTTAAAGAAATCGTATAGACCTTCTGCGTTTTGGGACTTTCCTCTTCCCGGATTTTGACATCCAGCTCAGTGCCGAACTCTTCTTGCAGCAGCGCGCCGAACTCTTTGAGACGCTTTACGTCCCGCTCATCAATCCGTCCGTCTGTGTTAGGCGGCAAATTCAGGTGCATACACGCATTCGACCCGACGCTTCCCAAATAGGTAGTAAACAGGCGTTCCAGGGAGGAGGCCTCTTCCAGATGCCAGAACCAGCCCGGACGGATAGACATATTGATCTCCGTAGGCGTAAAGGTCAGCCCTTCGTGTAGAGAATATTCGGCATCGTTCCTAACTCCTGTTCGGTATTGTAAATCCAGGAAAGGCTTCCTTCCTCCGCCATCGGTCCGGGACCCGTCTGCACCCTGCCCAAATGACACAGTTCGGACGGGATGACCGCCCATTCGGAATGTCTCGGTTTACCGGCTTCGTTGCCACACCACCGGATATCCGGTCCGAAATCGTTAAAAATAACCGCATTGGGCTGATATTTCCGGATCAGCTCAATATAACGAGGAAAATCGTATACCTGTTTTCTGCCGTTTAGACCTTCTCCGCAGGCGTTGTCAAACCAGACATAAAAGATGTCGCCGTACTCTGTCAGAAGCTCCGTCAGCTGGTTGCAGAAATAGTCGTTATATTCCGGTGTCCCGTAGCAGGAAGCGTTCCGATCCCACGGAGACAGATAAAATCGAACTTGATGCCGCCCCTTTTACATGCTTCGGCAGCTTCCCGGACAACGTCTTTTTGCACGGGCTGTTTTTCACAGAATGCTCCGTATATTTGGAAGGCCAAAGACAGAAACCGTCGTGATGCTTTGCAGTCAGCACCATTCCCTTCATGCCTGCTGCCTTGATCGCTTCCACCCACTGATCGCAGTCCAGATTTTCAGGATTAAAACAGATTCCGGCTCGGTTCCTCTCCCCATTCCCGGTTCGTAAAGGTATTTACCCCAAAATGAATAAACGCATAGCTTCCCAGCTCATACCAGTCCAGCTGGCGCTTCGACGGCACAACATGGGCCGCCTCCTGTAAAATTGAATCATTCCGTTTCTCCTCTGTAATTTTTTATGTTTCATTCACTTCTGCTCTATTATACAGGCTGTTTGACATTTGTGTACCTTCTTTTTCTAAAAAGACTTCCATCCGTCCGAGGCCACAGACTTTCCCTTCTTTCAAAACATAAGACCGTATCGACTGCGGGCCTGCTTCCGCAATTATTACAAAATCAGCCCCAGTTCTATCGTTCCAGATAAGAACCGGGGCTGTTCTTCTTTACACTCTTACGATGTAATCGTTCTTTCTCGGCTTTGCCTCCGACAGCGGACCGTCCGCATAGCCTAAGATACAGCAGGCAACGCCGGCATAGGTATCTGCAATTCCCCATTCTTTCATCAGTGCTTTGCCTTCTGCGCTTTCAAACATCTCCTTTGCGCGGTTGATCCAGCAGGAGCCAAGCCCGACTGCATAAGCAGCAAGCATCAGATTGCCCATCACGAGCGAACCGTCCTGCAGCCATGTTCCGGCATTTGTATCTGCAAAAACGATCACTACAGTAGGCGCTCCATAAAACGGATCGGAATCTGCTCCCCATAACCGCCCCGTTCATTTTGGAAAGCTTTGCAATCAATTCAGGCTCCCTGAACCACAACCATCTTCGCGGGCTGACGTCCCATCCCGGACGCCGCATAAGTTCCAGCCTCCAGAACTGCATCCAGCTCTTCCTTCGAAATTTGTTCTTTCCGATAAGAACGCACGCTTCTGCGTTCTTTGATACTCATCAGTGTTTCCAGTTTCATACTATCCTCCATTCCGCAGGCGCTTTGCGCCGAAGGAATCGCGAGCAGAAAGTTCCAGTTCTGCTCTGCGATCCTAGCTACTTTGTGACGCCTGCGGCACAAATAGCTGTGAGAAAATAAGCGATCACGCTTATTTTTTTCTCACTATCCTCCATTCATTTTTGCTCATGCCAAGCTTGAATTACAGCTAAGTTCATGGTACGATATTTAAGATTCAAAATCAAGCAGTTCCTGAACCCGGGTTTGTTTGATGCACACTACAGAAAAGGATTTCTTACCTATGATTAAAGATTTATTTTCCCAGAAACAGACCCTTTCTTTTGAGGTATTTCCTCCCAAGAAGGACGACGAATTTACAAATGCGCAGAACGTCCTGCATCAGCTTTCCGAGCTGCAGCCGGATTTTATCAGCGTAACCTACGGTGCAGGCGGCAGCCGTTCCAAACGCACGGTGGAGCTGGCTTCCTTCATCCAGAACAGTCTTCACATCCCGGCAGTTGCCCATATGACCTGCGTTGGCTCTCCTCCAAAGAGGACATTCTCGCCGTTACCGATGACATGAAGCAGGCGGGTCTTTCCCATGTACTGGCACTTCGCGGTGACCGCCCGACCTGGATGGATGATGCACAGTTTGAAAACCGTGCCTTTGCCCATGCTTCCGACCTGACCCGCTTCTTAAAGGAGCACACGGATCTGGAAATCGCAGGCGCATGCTATCCCGAAAAGCATTTCGAAGCAGAAAGCCTTGACACCGATATTGCTTACCTGAAAGAAAAAGCAGGAAGCAGGCGCAGCGTTTTTCATCACTCAGCTGTTCTTTGAAAATGACAGCTTCTACCGTTTCCTGGAAAAGAAAAACCATGCAGGCATTACGCTTCCGGTCTGTGCAGGCATCATGCCGATCACTTCCGCAAAGCAGCTCGGCACGACGGTAACCCTCTCCGGCTCTTCCGTTCCGAAAGAGCTTGCCGACATCATTGCGACTTACGGAGAAAACCCGGAAGATATGAGAAAAGCCGGTATCGATTATGCGATCCGCCAGATTCTTGATTTAAAGCAGCACGGCGTAGACGGCATCCATATTTATTCCATGAACAAGCCTAAGACAACCCGCACGATCGTGGAAGCGATCCGATAAGAACGAACCTTTCAAATTTCCTGCGGAAATTCGAAAGTAACGCAAAAAAAGAGAGCCTCCCGGCTCTCTTTTTTTGCTTCATTCCCATTCTCTGTATCGGAGATTTCTACATTTTTTATCCCGCAGCATCAAATCTGCCACTGCTTCCTTTGCGGGCTTTCCGCCGAACAGCACCAGATTGACCTGCTCGATGATCGGCATCGATGTTTCGTACTTGTGTGCCAGACCCAGGGCTGCCTTTTGCAGAATACACGCCCTCAACGACCATCTTGACTTCGTTCATGGCCTCTTCCATCGTGTATCCTTTTCCGATCAGGATGCCTGCGCGACGGTTTCTCGAATGCATGCTGGCACAGGTTACAATCAGGTCGCCGATTCCGCTCAGTCCAAAGAACGTCTCACGGCGTCCGCCCATCGCAGTGCCCAGGCGCGCAATTTCCGTGATACCTCGCGTAATCAGTGCAGCCTTGGTGTTATCGCCGTATCCTAAGCCGTCTGCAACGCCCGCTGCCAGCGCAACGACATTTTTGAGCGCTGCACCCAGCTCGATACCAAGCACATCCGGGCTTTGTATACACGCGGAATACCGGGTTCATAAAAATGCCCTGGATTTTTTCTGCAATTTCTTTTTCTTAGAACCGACAACGATCGTCGTAGGGATTCCCTTGCCCACCTCTTCTGCATGGGACGGACCGGAAAGTACTGCCACCTCCGCCTGCGGAACCTCTTCTTCAATGATCTGAGAAAGCGTCATCAGCGTGTTTTCTTCCACGCCCTTTGCAACGTTTACGATGATCTGTCCCCTGTGCTGCCACATCCTTTAACTGATGCGCCGTGCTTCTGGTAAACGGGGACGGAACTGCCAAAACGAGCAGATCCATACCCTCCACAGCAGCCTTTAAATCTGTCGTGAATATCACACTGTCATCCAGAATGACTCCCGGCAGCTTGAGGTCTGTTCATGCTTTTCCTGCAGCATCGTAATCTCATCTGCAAGTGCGCTCCAGACCGTTACCTGATGTCCGTTATTTGTCAAAAAGCCAGGTCAACGCAGTGCCCCAGCTGCCGGCACCGATCATACCGATTTTTGCCATAGTTATTTTACCATCCTACTCTAATTTATATCTGCTTTGTTTCTTAGTTCAGCGCTTCTTTATTTTTCTTAAAAAAAGATAGGTCTTGCGTTCTGTACCGGAAAGCAGACGTTTGATATTCTCCCGGTGCTTCCAATACGCCATTGCCGTCAGAAACGCCGCGATCACATACATCTCAATCCGGTGTCCGACCGGCATGGAAAACAGATCCATCTGTCCCATAATCACCATTTCGATCAGGAATCCTGCATAAACCAACAGGGAACCGAGGGAAACATAATGCGTCAGCAGGAAGTACATCGAAAACAGGATCACACCCATTGGGATAAATGCCGGATGGATCGCCAGGATCAGGCCTGCTGTCGCAGCAATGCCCTTGCCGCCCTTAAAGCCTAAATAAAACGGATAGTCGTGTCCCAGAATTGCACCGAGTGCCGCATACATCGCAAGCAGATAATACATATCCTCATGTACACCGCCTGCAAACAACAAACGCACTGCTGCGATTGCCAGGATACATTTTAAAATATCTCCTGCCAGTACGATCAGTCCTGCCTTTGTACCGAGCACGCGCAGCGTATTTGTCGTTCCCGCATTGTCGCTTCCGTAATTGCGGATATCGATTCCATGCAGCTTTCCATAAATATAGGCAGTCTGAAACAGACCGAACAGATAGCCGATGGCTACACAGACCAGACGTTCCATCATTCGTTATTCTCCTTCCTCTCTCTGATAATGAATTTCAGAGGTGTTCCGCGGAATCCAAACGCCTCGCGGATTTTATTTTCTATATATCTCGTATACGAGAAGTGCATCAGCTCTTTATCGTTGACGAAAATAACAAATGTCGGAGGCTTTACCGATACCTGCGTAATGTAATACAGCCGCAGGCGCTTTCCCTTGTCCGTCGGAGGCTGCTGCAATGCAACCGCTTCCGCCATAATTTCATTCAATACGCCCGTTGCAACCCTCAGCGCATGGTTCTCAATGACTGCATCGATCGTCTCAAACAGCTTGGGCAGACGCTGCCCGGTCAGTGCAGAAATGAAAATAATCTCTGCATATGGCATAAAGGAAAGGGTGTTTCGGATCTTTTCCTGGAAACGATAAATCGTCTTATCATTTTTCTCAATGGCATCCCACTTGTTGACTGCAATGATAATGCCCTTGCCGCGCTCATGTGCAATTCCTGCAATCTTGGCATCCTGCTCTGTCACGCCCTCTTCCGCATCGATGACAAGCACGACGACATCGGCGCGCTCTACCGCGCTGACGGTGCGGACGATCATATAGCGCTCCAGCTCTTCTTTAATTTTATTTTTGCGTCGAAGACCTGCCGTATCAATGAAGATGTACTCTTTTCCGTTATGCACTACCTCGGTATCCACCGCATCCCGCGTTGTACCTGCAATATTGGAAACGATCACCCGATTTTCACCGATCAGTCGGTTAATAATGGACGATTTGCCGACATTTGGTTTTCCGACAATCGCAATTTTCGGACGATCATCCTCCTCTTCCATCTCTGCATCTTCAGGGAAATGACGTACCACTTCGTCCAGCATATCGCCGATCCCCATCCGGTTTGCCGCAGAGATCGGCCACGGATCACCGATTCCCAAATTATAAAACTCATAGACATCCGCCATGTATTTCTGGAAGCTGTCTACTTTGTTGACTACCAAAACCACCGGCTTGTGGGAACGGCGCAGCATATCCGCTACCTTGGAATCTGCATCCACCAATCCCTGCTTGACATCTACCATAAACAGAATCACGTCCGCCGTGTCGATGGCGATCTGTGCCTGCTCCCGCATCTGGGACAAAATGATATCCCGGAATCCGGCTCGATACCGCCGGTATCAATCAGGGTAAAATTTTTATCCAACCACGCAATGTCCGCATAAATACGGTCTCTCGTAATGCCCGGTGTATCCTTTACGATGGAGATCATCTCTCCCGCCAGTGCGTTGAACAGTGTCGATTTTCCGACATTGGGTCTGCCAACTACTGCAACGATTGGCTTTCTTTTTCTTGCCATATATGCTCCTTTCCTTATAACGGACAACATTTCTCCCGCCTGTCCTTTGGCAATGCGCTGATTTTTCTAAACTGCACAGCTGCAATTTCCGGACTGGGGTTAAAAATTTGCCCAGCAAACTTTCCGTAAAATCATATCCGCTTGATTTTACAATATTCACGGGTACTTGTAAAGCGCTGGAAATATCCTCAACCGTATAGTCGTCCAACAGCACCCTTTCGCCGCTTCGAAGGACGTTGATCGGCAACAGCAGCTCTTCACCCAGATGCTCGCCCTTTAACTGCGCCATGATATCCTGTCCGGTTAAAAGCCCTGTTACCGTAATCCGTTCCCCAAAAAAAAGTCGTTGCGGATCGGATGCACATGGACGCAGAGCCCCGGAAATTCTTCCTCCATCCGCCTCGCCATCCGTTCGATATAGGGTGCGACGATTCTGCCGGTTACTGTAGAAATTTCCCGCTTTCTGTGATTCCAGCGCTCCATCGCGCCGCTTTTTCGAAGCTGCCGCAGGGAATCTTCAAATTCCTCCAGCAAAAGCCGTATCATGCCGACACCGTTTTCCAGCTGCAGATACCCGTCGTAGTTATCCTCGTCCGGGATCTCCTCTTCCGCCAGGATATACCATTCGTCGCTGGCATGGATGAAATGCAGACCGTACTCGGGAAAAAAGCTTTTCCTGCCATTTGTGGATCGTCGCAAGCACCTGCTGCGCTTCTTCTTTTGTAAAGGGCCCAGAGGATACAGCCCCTCCCGGTATTTCGACAGTCCAACCGGCACAACCGACACGCTGCGCAGATGCGGCAAATATTTCGACATGTCGGAAATGCTGCGTTCCAGCTCTGCACCGTCGTTGACTCCCTTACATAAAACGATCTGACCGTTCATCTCGATTCCCGCCTCGTAAAAGCGATCGACCTTTTTGAGCGCGTCGCCTGCAAAACGGTTGTGCAGCATCATGCAGCGCAGCTCCGGATTTGTGGTCTGAAAGGAAATATTGATCGGAGACAGGTGATATTTGATCACACGTTCCACATCCTTGTCAGACATGTTTGTCAGCGTCACATAGTTGCCCTGCAAAAAGGAAAGACGCGAATCGTCGTCTTTAAAATACAGTGTTTCCCGCATTCCCTTCGGCATCTGGTCGATGAAACAGAAAATACATTTGTTGCTGCAGGAACGGTAATCGTCCATCAGTCCGTTTTCAAACTCGACCCCCAGATCCTCCGCGTAATCCTTATCGATCTCCAACAGCCATTCTTCCCCGGACGGCTTGGCGATCAGCACCTCCACATACTCTTCCTCGATCATATATTGATAATCAAAAATATCTTCTACCGTTTCACCGTTGATCTCCAGCAGGCGATCTCCGGGTTCTATCCCCATCTCCTCTGCGATGCTGTCCGGTTTTACAGTTTTAATCAAATGCCCTTTTTGCTTCTTCATGAACTATCCTACTCCTGCATGCTTTCTGATCGGAAATTCTTCTTTTTTGAATCCAATTCCTGTACCTTCCTATTTTACTAGAAAAATCCCGCTCTGTCACGAGAAATTTCTTGACGCGCCAACAGGCGGATGATATAAATGAAAGGTAAATGTACTGTCTGATGAATTCCATCAGGATATAATGGAGGAAAATCAAATGCCTAATTTACGCGAACTGGAAAATGCACTTCCCGTTGGCCCTCTGAAAATCATTGCGTTAAACTCCGCAGAGAAGCTCGGCAGAAATGTCAATGATTATCTCGTAACATTCCGCAGAAATATGCGCAAGACCGTACATGACGATCCTGCATTCCGCGGCTATATCGAAAACAACTATCTGGTTGACGCCAGCTGCCCACGTTTCGGCAGTGGGGAAGGCAAGGGTGAACTACACGAATCCGTCCGCGGTACCGACCTCTATCTTCTGGTCGATGTCTGCAACCATAGCCTGACCTATTCTTTAAACGGTTATACCAACCATATGTCTCCCGATGACCATTATCAGGACTTAAAGAATGATTGCCGCCGTAGAAGGTAAGGCAAAGAGAATCAATGTCATTATGCCCTTCCTGTATGAAGGCCGTCAGCACAAAAAAGAAGTGGCCGTGAATCTTTTGGACTGTGCCTATGCACTGACAGAGCTCGCTGAAATGGGCGTTACCAACTTTATCACCTTCGATGCGCACGACCCCAGAGTACAGAACGCAACCCCTCTGTGCGGCTTCGATAACTTTACCCCTCCGTATCAGTTCATGCGTGCCCTGCTCGACAACGTGCCGGATCTCATCATCGATAAGGATCATATGATGGTTATCAGCCCGGATGAAGGCGCACTCGACCGTACCACTTATTTTGCAAATGTGCTCGGCGTCAACATCGGTATGTTTTATAAGCGCCGCGATTACTCCGTGATCGTAAACGGCAAAAATCCCATCGTTGCACATGAATTCTTAGGAGATAATATTGACGGCAAGGATATTGTGATCGTCGATGATATGATTTCCTCTGGCGGAAGTATGCTTGATACCGCCCGTCAGTTAAAGGAAATGAATGCAAGACGTGTCTTCATCTGTACGACCTTCGGTCTGTTCACAGACGGCATGGCTGCATTCGACGAAGCCTATGAAAAGGGATGGTTCGACAAGGTAATCACCACCAACCTCACCTACCAGATTCCCGAACTGCTCTCCCGCCCTTACTACATCGAAGCGGACATGAGCAAGTTCCGGCATCCATCATCGACTTCATGAACCACGATGTTTCCATGTCCAACGTCCTGACTCCTACCGAGAAGATCCGTACAATTCTGGAAAAAATACAACAAGCGCGAGTCTTATTTATAAATTCCGTTATCAGACAGCTATACTGTCCGGTGTCTTTATAAAGTGCAAAAAGAGAATGTGCCTTGGCACATTCTCGTAGCGTTTTTATTTCATAGGATGCATTTTCCTATGAAATAAAAAAGAGCGAACCACTGCAAGGTGCAGAATGGTTCGCTCTTTTTTGTTCATGACAATAGAATGCTCGCAGGCGTACATTCTATTGTTTGCTGTCAACTACGTTCCAAAATCAGTCAGAGTTTACTTCATCACCATCTCTGCATCTGCAGGAAGCTCAAACGGCAGTTTTCCGGGCTTTTGCTGATACCAGAACGCCACAGAGGTATAATCATCGTATCTCGGTCCTGTCCAGCCAAGATTGTCCATTGTCATCTTAAAATTCTTCGAAAAATAAACCGGATCTTTTACATGGAAGCGGTAAAGCAAAAAGCGCTGCTGCTGGTTGTAAAACTCTTCGTTATCGCCAAGGATCGCATATAATCCTGTATACAATCCGGAGAAGGTCTGATATTTGTTCAAAATAATATCATTTCCGAACCCGTAAGATCCGCAGAAATAATCCTCCGTACCGGTATAATTCATGGAAGGGTATTTCGCACCATCAATATACATCTTGATCTCGCCTTCTACCCAGCAGGTGTTGTTGCCATTCATGCCGGAGGAAAACATACACCGGCAAACATTCCAGGACCTCAACGTTGTCCAGCACAGTATAGGAACGTCCTTTCTGCACCGGATGCTCCTGTCTGTAAACTGCATGGAAATATCCGCTGTCCTCCGGAATTTCCCCGTGCCAGCCGGAAATCATATAAAAACAGCGTCTGCTTCTGCTCTCCTCTGTTTTCCATTGTAATTTTTACAATGCTTGTAAAAAGGCATCTCCCAGTAGCTGTTATAGCCGCGTCCCGGTGCAGTCAGCATCGTTGCAGCGTTCAATACAACATACTTTCCATCCCTGTCCTTGAAATTCTCATCATAAGCACATCCGAAAAATGCGGAAATCGGTGCTTCTACCGAAGGGAACTCCTCATTATCCCAATAGATTCTCATCACAAAGGAATGTCCCACATAGCCGGTAAACCAGATATGCGTAATCATACCCGGTCCGTCGGTATCGCATAAAACAACCGTTTCTCCCGGCTCAATATCGATACAGGGACGCAATTTTTCGCAGTCCTTTGCATGCGTGCCGCCTTCTCTGGTTCCTGTTGATTCTCTGCGGAAAACCCAAAACTCTCTCTGCCTGATCTGAAAAAGTGATGTCTCCATATCAAAATCTCCCTTTCGCTGCTCTTTTTGTATTCCTTTTCCGTTTTACAGCTTATGCTTATTATATCTGATTTGCTCTTATCTGAAAAGGGATAACTTGCATTTCAAAATCGGAAATTAGCAGGAAAACAGCAAAATCTATAGTTTTAAAAAGGACACAGAAAACTCCTTTGCAAAACACCTCCGGACGAGTTATACTGAAAGAAAAACGGGAGTGTCATACATGGACCAGAATGAATCCAAAATGCAGATCGCAGTACTGATCGATTCAGAAAACGTCAGTTCCAGATATGCATCTATCATTTTTAATGAAATCGAAACCTACGGCTTTGCCACTTATCGCCGCATCTACGGTAACTGGACAAAAAATAACGGCTGGAGTGAAAATATTCTTCTGGAGAATTCCATCACGCCGATTCAGCAGTTTAACTATACCTCGGGCAAAAATTCTTCCGACATGACGATGGTCATCGACGCGATGGACATCCTCTATTCCGGCAATGTAGACGGTTTCTGTCTCGTCACCAGCGACAGCGATTTTACCCGGCTCGCCATGCGCCTGCGGAAGCCAATATGTACGTGATTGGTATGGGGAGAATCCAAAACCCCTGCCGCCCTCACAAAAGCGTGCAACAAATTCATCCATCTGAATCTGATTTTTGAAGCAAGTGTTACCCTTTCCGAAAGTCAGACCGCCGAACTGCATGAAGACTTTTCCTCCGACCGCAGCGTCAAAGCGAATGCAGTTACCCCCATCGCTGATATCGAAGAAGCCATCATTTCTGTCATCAACGATAATGAAAACAAAGGGAAACTCACCTATATGGGAGAAATCGGCAGCCGTTTAAACAGCAAATTCACCGATTTCGATGTCCGCAACTACGGATATACCAAGCTCTTAACATTTATTCAGGACAAATGCGCCAAGCTCGAGCTGGTGAAAGAAAATTCCTCTTATTATGTGAAAGTCCGCGAAATAAACAATGTTTCCGAAATGCAGAAGGAAGTAACGGATCTCATTGAGAAAAGCGGCGGCAGTGTGGATAATCTCTCTGTCATCTACGACTGCCTGAAAAAGAAGCATCCGGACTTTGACCTAAAGGATTACGGCTACAGCCGCCTGTCCAGCTTTTTACGCAGCATGGGCAATATTTCCGTCCGTGGAAACGCTGTTACCCTAAAGGATGCAGCAAAGCAAAAGACTCGAAAAAAAACAAAACAATAGAATGCACGTTTCGCGGATCTTCTTTTTATCAGGAATAAAAACGTCCGGCAAAATGCCCTGGGATTTTTCCCATCTGCATTCTACCGGACGTTTTTCAGATCGTCTCAGGCTTCTTGAACGGATTCTGCGATCCGCTCTTTAATATAACTTTCCAGGAAATCCGCCGTCTTTTCAATCCCCATCCGGCTGCTGTTGATGCTCAGATCATAATTACGGGAATCTCCCCATTTTCCCTTTACGTAATAGTTGTGGTACATCTTACGCTGGCGATCCTGCTTTTCGATCATATTCTTCGCTTCTTTCTCCGTCAGGTTGTGAAGCTTCATAATACGCGCAGTCTTGACCGGAATATCGCCCAGCACAAAATCGTGATCAATCCTGGGGTTCCTGCAAGTTTTGTTTCCGAGCAGCGTCCTACAACGACAAAGGATTGTCCCTCATCTGCTTTTTTTTTCTTCAGATACTCGAACTGCATCTGCGCTGATATTTTCTTCTGCAGAGGTCGAATACTCCCTTACCCTTCTGGAAAACAGGATGTTTCTGGGCACTTCATCATAACGGTGCAGTGTTTTGGCGTCTACGTTTCTCTCCTGCGCAATCGATTCCAGAATATTGCTGTCGTACAAAGGCAGATCAAACCTTTTTGCCAGAGTCTCCGCAATCACATGTCCGCCGCTTCCAAATTCCCGTCCTACAGAAATAATCAGCTGTTTCTTCATACACATACCCCTCCGTTACCCCTTATATTTTTTCGTTTCGGAGAATTCCGTTTTGCCGCAGGCAAAAACTCCCTCCGGCAAAACAGGATTCTGCTTTTAGAAATATCTCAGGAAAATGCAAACCATCGAAATCGAAATGACAATGATCGTCGCAGGTGCCGCATATTTACAGTAATATCCCCATCCAATCGGATAGCCTTGCTTGGTCGCGACGGAAATTCCAACAACGTTTGCAGATGCGCCAATCGGTGTTGCGCTGCCGCCGATATCGGTTCCCATGGAGAGTGTCCACGCCAGCGTACTCAAATCTATGCCCTGCATCGCCGACAGCGTCTGGATGACCGGAATCATCGTCGCAGCAAACGGAATATTGTCAACAAATGCACTTGCAATGTGCGGATATCCAGAGAATAATCGCGCACATCAGCATGCCGTTTGAGCCGCTCAATTTACTGATCAGACCGGCGATTTCTTCCAGTACGCCCGTCTGCTCCAATCCGCCGACTACAACAAACAGACCAATAAAGAATAAAAGCGTCTTATAGTCTACTTTGGCAAGCAGCTCTTTTGCATCCTTATACTGTGTCACAAGTGTCAAAATCGCAATAAACGTACCGATAAACGCAACAGTCAGCCCCGTCTGCGCATGGGTTACCAAAAGGACAACTGCCAACAGGAAAATGACACAGCTCTTTGCGAACTCGCCCTTATCTGTAATCGCTTCCTTCGGATCGGGATAAGAAGTAACCGGAACCCAGTGCTCTGCCCGGACAGCTCCTTATGAAAGCATAAGTAAAAATAAATCACGATGACAACCAGCGAAATCAGAGCGATAAAGCCGGTGTTGGAAATAAATTCACCGAAGGTATATCCCAGGGATGTGCCGATGATAATGTTGGGCGGGTCTCCACACATCGTTGCCGAACCGCCAAGGTTCGCACAGAAAATTTCCGACAGAATAATCCAACCGGATTACGCTTGAGCGTCTGCGCCAGCTCCAGCGTAACTGCCGCCAAAAACAGGATGACCGTAATACTGTCAATAAACATCGCCAGTACAAAAGACATCAGCATAAACGTGATAAATACCGGAATCGTGCGGTATTTTACCAGCTTTGCGATCTCCAGACAAAAGCCAGCGGAAAAATCCGGCCTTTCCCATTCCCTCTACCATGATCATCATACCTAAAATGAAAATGATGGTAGACCAGTTAATTCCGGATGAAGAGGCCTCTCCTTCCGCTGCCGTGTACCAGAATCTTGCCTGAAAGATGCTTTTCACATTCAGCGTTTCCACAATCGCATCCTTACTGTGCATGCCCAGTCCAAACACCAGTACGATCATCAAAATCCGCAGCCAAGGGAGACATACTGCCGCTCGATTTTGTCCATGCCATTCTGGACAAACATCACAACGAAAATCAGAACTGCCACTATATGCGGTGCCATTTTCGTTCCCTCCTCTCATATTCTCTTTTGACATTATAATGCATTTTTCGAGGAAGCATAATTGATACTTTGCACAATAAATTCAATAAAAATTCAGCATTTTCCCCAGTTCTCTTAACATTCTTCTGGACAATTTGACATAGCACGTCAACTCTGCATGAAACCTTCTCCGCTTCCAGAGCATGAACTGCCGTCTCTTTCCCTTCACTCCATCGGAACTGCAATCCCGATCAGCGTGTCCTCCGCCAACTGATAGGCAATCTCCTCTTCCCAGTTTAAATCAGCTGTTTTTTGTGAAAAATGGAGCTTTAACATCGCCTGATCTTTTGGCGCAGAACCGGCGTTTTTTCAATGCCGCCAAAACAGCTGATATTCCGGATCCGTAATCAGGTACAGCTCTGTCATCTCCCCTGCGGTTTCGCCATAAAAAATACCAGTCTTCAAATTCACAGTGCGGATTGAAAAAACAAACGCATTGTCCGCCTGATAAAAACCGTGCCTGTCCTTTGCAGAAGCTTTTTTCGCAGGCAGATTGTTAAAATCGTCTTCCGTATTTTGCGGTGAACCTGCATCTGTGCTGCCTGCTGCAGTCCCGTCAGATTCTGCCCAGGGGATATCGTTCCCACCCATAAGCTCCGGGACCAGGTCTTTCGCAGCCTCATACAAACGTCCAAAACGTTCCAGTTCCCTGCACAGCGGCAGCAACTCCTCGCCAAGCTCTGTCAAATGGAAACGAACATCGCCTGTCCGATGGGCTCTCTCCTGAAACATCCGGAGGTAACGGTATCCGACAGGTCTTCCAATCCTCCCGGCTTTTCGTCTGCGGACACAACGATTGCAGCCGTGCCCTCTTTTTCCGCGGGATCTCCGCCATGCCCTCTGCGGACACCAGACCGACAGCAGCACACAAAGCTCTGCCGCCACGCCCTGCTCGTCTTCGTCCATACATCCCGCCAACTGTTTTCGGACATCGGCTCTTTTTTCCAATAAAAATACGATCTGCAGGCGGCTGCCGCTCAAAAGCTTCGCCGCCTGCAAACCGGATTTCCATACGTTTTCTGTATTCATCCTATAAGGCTTACCTCATCTGTATTTCTATCTCCGGCTGCGGTACGTCCAGACAGGAAAATCCGATCTGCACCTTAAACAGGTCGCCGTCCAGATAGATTTCAAACGTTCCCTTCTGCAGCGTCGTCAGGTTCTGCGCAATCGACAGTCCCAGTCCGCTGCCCTCCGTACTTCTGGAAATATCGCCGCGGATAAACCGTTCCGTCAGCTCCTCGGCACGGATGTTCAACGCCTGCGCGGAAATATTTTTCATTGTAAATACCGCGATTTCCCTATCATCCTGTCTGACTCTGCGGATTTCCAGATAGACCCGCGTGCCTTCCAACGCATACTTGCAAACATTGGAAAACAAATTCTCCACCACGCGCCAGATTCTTCTCGGATCGGCTTCGATATAAACCGGCTCCGGCGGCAAACTGACGATCATTTCCAGGCATTTTTCCTTTAATTTGTCATCGAACTCCCCGCAGGTCTGCTTGACGAGTTCCTTGAAATCCAGTCGCTCCATCTGCAAAGAAATATTGCCGGACGTGATCTTGGACGCTTCCACCAGATCGTCCGTCAGCTGCTTCAGGCGCTGGGACTTCGCATCCAACACCTGTATATAGCCTTTCGCGCGCTCGTTGTCGATCTGCTCGCGCTTTAACAGGTTCACAAAATTGATAATTGACGTCAGCGGCGTTTTGATATCATGAGAAACATTCGTAATCAGATCGGCTTTTAACCGTTCGTCCTTCATGCTCTTTTCAACCGCCGTCTTGATGCCGTCTCCGATACCGTTGACCGCTTCTGCCAGCTCCCGGTTTTCTCCGTGCATGTCGGAAAGATCGACCTTCAGATCCAGATCGCCGCGCCCCAATCGAACCGCAGTGTCCACAATCTGCTGCAGATCCTTTTTTCGAACTGTACAGCACCAGAATCGCAATGATATCGATTACAGCCGCAATCAAAATTCCTACAACACCGCAGCCGCCCAGAATCAGGTTGCCCGCAAGCAACAGCAAAAACGGAAGCAGACTTCTGACCAGAATGTGCCTGTTGTCATAAAGCCGCAGCACGCCGTTTCCAATCCGACTGAAAATCAGCCGCAGCATGGAATTGCTCCACAGTGTATGCGCCCTCGCCCGTCTGACAAGACTCAAATAGAAAAACAAAAACACATCGTCCAGTAAAAAGGCAACAACGCCCACTGCAAACGGGAACCACACCGCATGCGTCACATCCGTCAACGTCGTCTGCGCAAGCGAATACAAAAAGCCAGCTGACGCCGAGGATCATACCCATCATCAAAATTCCTGCCGCCACAAACGGCTCCGTCAGCACCGTGTCCCGAATCCTTAATTCAATCTGATAACCGCCGCCCTCTTTGCGGACACGCCCTTCATACCGAGTTACCCGAAGCAGCAGCCAGACAGAAACCACAAGAAATAACATGCCGGCTGCAGCCAGATAACCGTAATAAGGAACGACTCGGTGATACGCCGCACGCGCGGTTGCAAAACTGTCCCGTGCCGGATACGTCGTATCAACTGCCAGCCATACCCGCGTATTATCGCCAAAGGCATACTGATAGGAGGACAGCTCCTGTCTAAGTTTATCCTCAGCAATCTCTGTATTCGTCAAAAGCTCTGCCCGATCCGCGTTATAGCACAGATATCTGCCATATTCTTCGAACTGCCTTGTGATTTCGTCTAATTTTTATCTGTAAAATCGTCATTCAGATTCGTATAATAATGGACTTCGCCATCCTGATCCATCCGGTAACAATATCGGATATTTGACGCGTCCAGACCGTAACTGTCTTTGTACGCCGAATATTCGGAAAAATTATAAAAAGTTCCTTCGACGTCGTCTTTAAATCATCCCGCAGCTGAATGTATTCGTCTGTGTCGGACGCATATTGTGCCAGGTCCTTTCCCTCCGCAGACAGATACCGGGGCACATAAAAGATCCAGCTCCATCCCATCTGCATCCGAATAATTCAGTCCCAGCTCCTCGCACTTTTTCTGATATTCTTCCCGGCTGGAGGGAAGCTCCTGAATCATCTGCATCGAAAGCGACTGCTTCTGCCGTTTCTGTTCCAGCTTCTGCAACACATTCCAGGGTTGCCGTTTCCCCTGTTCCAGTCGTTCCCGCTCAGCCCCTCCTGACCGGAAAAAACGCTGGAATCCCCTTTAAAATAAGCGTCCAGCTGTGCCTTCGTCGCAAAAACCTTTTCCCGTCACGAAGCCATAATTTCCCCATTTGATCAGATCATCCAGATAAAAGACGCCGTTGCCGTCGTGTCACGGACATCTTCCTGCCTGTGGGCAAATTCCGCGATATCGATCTGCTTTTTGTCCATTATAAGTTCCGTCCGTTTCCAACTGGCTTCGGATGACAGAAAGCCGCGTCACTCCCCGAATTTCTTCGGACAGAATATCCGTGAACAGATCGGAATTTTCAAACGAATTACTGTTTTCAAGCAGATTGATCTGCTGTTCATACAGCCTGCCGTTTCTCTCCACACTGACCGAACTATTGCAGGCAAGCCCGACAAAAATTGCCGCAAAGCCGCTGCCAGCACTTTCTGAAAAATGAGCAGCACTCTTCTGTCCTTCTTTCCAATGACCCATTTCTTTTTTCATGAGCCCGTACTCCTTTCCGGCTTTTTTTTTTTTTTCGTCACGGCTGCTTCTCGATCTTGTATCCGACACCCCAGACAACCTTCAGATAACGGGGCTTTCCCTTCGGATTAATTTCAATTTTCTCCCGGATGTGTCGATATGGACAGCCACTGTATTGTCCGCACCGATTGCCTCTTCTTCCCAGATGCTTTCATAGATCTGATTAATCGAAAAAACACGCCCCTGATTGCGCACCAGAAGCAACAGAATATTGTATTCAATCGGTGTCAGCTTGACTGGCTCTCCGTCCACCGTAACCTCTTTGGTCTCGTCGTTGATCACGAGTCCGCCAGCGCGGAACACTGCATTATTGTCCGTGTTTAAATTTCCCAGCTTCGTGTAAAGCGGCGCAGCTGCGACTTCACCCGCGCAACGAGCTCAAGCGGATTAAACGGTTTTGTCACATAGTCATCCGCGCCGATGTTCAGCCCCAGAATCTTGTCCGCGTCCTCGGATTTTGCCGACAGGATAATGATCGGAATGCTGCTGTATTCCCGAATTTTGAGCGTCGCATGGATTCCGTCCAGCTTCGGCATCATAATATCGATAATCAGAAGCTGAATGTCGTTTTCTTTTTAACGCCCGGATCGCCTGCTCCCCGTCATATGCCTTGATGACATTGTAACCCTCCTGAGCCAGATAAATTTCGATTGCTTCCACAATCTCTTTATCATCGTCACATACCAGAATATTTGTCATAATACCCTCCGTTTCCTGCTTTCTCTCTATTAAATCAGAAAAATCTGAATCTGCTGTCCGGGATATTCTTAATATTTTATAAAGATTTTACCGGCAGCAGCCGTTTTACGCGCATTCTATTGCTTCAGCATCAGAAACGCCGCCAGATTTCCGCGTTTTCCCTTGCTCGCCCGATGAGAAAACAGATAGCCCGGATTGCAGCAGGTACAGATATCCGTCATCGACAGATGCTCCTTTAAAATCCTGTGCCAAGCAAAATTGCTTCATTGGCACGCCACAGGTCCAGCTGATATTTTCCATTGACCTTTTCGGTCAGTATATTTTTCATGGAAACGTCCTGATATCTCTCCTGAGAAAAGAGCTTTTTCAAAAGGTTCTGCCACATCTTTTCCGACTTCATAGCAGTCCTGACAGATCGACGGCCCAATCGCCGCAAAAATATCCTCCGGACAGCTTCCATACGCCTCGCGCATCGCTTCGACTGTCTTTTTCCCATCTCACCGACTGTCCCCCGCCACCGGAATGAGAACAGCCGATCGCATGATGCACCGGATCGACAAACAAAAGCGGCACACAGTCCGCATAAAACGTGCCAAGTATCAACCCGGACACGTTTGTGATCAGTCCGTCCACATCCCGATAATCTTTTTCTTTCGTCACGCCCTTTCCTGCATCCTCTTTTTCCCACGGCGGATGTTTGTCGTATGGGTCTGATCGGACGCAGACGAACGCGTCCGAAGTTGTCCCGAACACGCCTGCCGCCCGCCGGAAATTTTCATCCACCGCCTCCCGGCTCGTATCCCGCGCATAGCTGAAATTGAAAAAGCTAACAGTCCCCGGTACTGACACCGCCGAACCTGCTGGTGACCATATGAGTCACTATATTTAACCGTTCTAACGCCGGAAAGGTGAGATATTCCACCTCTCCGCTTTTGTGAATTTCCATCCCCGGATAACCCGTCTTTTCCGGATCAGATCTTTTTTGCTATCTTCGTCTCCTGCTGTTCCACGTCCCTGACCTCCTGTATTCAAATGCATTTTGAATCCACTGGATCTCTTTCCTGCAGACCGCCACCACGTCAAAGCGGATCTGTACATCCCCCTCTGCAGGATGCTTCCACAGATACCAGTCTGCGCAACGGCAGATTTTTTTCCTGCTTTGCGCTCCCAACCGCCTCCAACGCTGTCCCAAATCGGTCGTCGTTCCGATATTTTACTTCAAAAAACAAGGCAGCCCCGGTGAAACCCGATGATATCGATTTCTCCCCTGCTGCACCTGTAATTACGCTCCAGAATGTTTACTCCGCTGCGCATCAGATAAGCTGTCACTGCTTCCTCCCAGAAAGCGCCCACCTGTCTTTTATTCATTTAACCTTCTTTCACAAAATGACCGATGAAGCTTCTGCGGTGAATCGCCGTCGGTCCCATGGTCTGCAGCGTCTCGATATGCTCTTTTTGATCCATACCCTTTATTGCGTGCAAATCCGTAGCCCGGAAAAACTTCCTCATACTGCTCCATCATCCGGTCCCTCGTCACCTTCGCTACAATGCTCGCTGCAGCAATGGATACGCTTTTTGCATCTCCCTTGATGATCGGAACCTGTTGAATTGCCACCTGCGGAATCCTTACCGCATCGTTTAGCAGAACTGCAGGCTGAGGATTCAGCTTTTCAATCGCCTGACGCATCGCTTCGTAGGTCGCCTGCAGGATGTTGATCTCATCGATTCGCTGTGGGCTGACAATCCCGATTCCCACCGCCACTGCGTGCTCCAAAATGATGTCATATAACTGTTCCCTTTTTTCTGCAGAAAGCTGCTTGGAATCGTTCAGATACAATATTTCGCAGTTCTTCGGCAAAATAACCGCGCCTGCAACAACCGGTCCCGCCAGCGGTCCCCCTTCCAACCTCGTCAATGCCGCAGATCAGGCCTTCCTTTTCATAGTCCCGTTCATACTGCTGCAGCTGATAAATCCGCGCTGTTTCCTTTTCCAGCGTCTCCCGCTGCTTTTCCGAACGCCGGATCAGCGCCTGCACACCGCTTCTTGTGTCTTCCCGATAGGTTTGTTCCAGATTTTCCAACAGGCCTGCCGCAGACTCTGCCTCTGTCCGCATGGAGGCTTTTTTCAAGCGCTCTCCGGCTTCTGCAAACCGCGCTTTGATTTCCCCGATTTTTTCCATATCAGATGTCCCTTACTGGTGTTTTAACACTCCAAATTTATGAAACGGCCAGATTCTGACCCACGCTTTTCCGATAATCTGATCCCGGTGGATATTTCCGACGCTCTGGCTCCCGGCTGTCCGAGCTGTTGTTTCGATTATCGCCCAGCACAAAATATTCGTCCTCGCCGAGGGTAATCGGCTCGCCTGCGCGCCCCGGTGACAGCATCACTTCCTTGCCGTAGCCTTCCTCCAGCACCTGTCCGTCAATGTAAATCGTTCCGTCCGTGCCGATCTGAACCGTTTCGCCGGGCAGACCAATAATCCGCTTAATATAGTAAACATTTTCATCGTACTGGAATGGGAACACGATAATATCAAAGCGCTGCGGATCCTTTGAAACGATACGAAATCTTGTCTACGATCAGGTTATCGTTATTGCTCAGTGTCGGCTCCATCGAGCTTCCGTTGACCTCCGTGCGCTGTCCGACAAATGTGATCACCAGCCAGGTGATACCCAGGACAACTACGATATATAAAAGCGTGCTTCCGATTTCTTTCAGGATTGCTTTTTCCACTCATGGCTTACGCCTCCCTTTTTCGGCAATTCCAGCGTCATGCGGCCGAGCCTGCCGCTGCGAAAATCATCCAGAACGAGGGCCGCGCCCTTTTCATATTCCGGCTCGCCGCCCTTTTTCAGACAACCGCGGGACTTGCAGACTGCTTCCAGAAGGGGCGAGGGCTGAATGGAGGGACGCCTGCGCGTCGCCATCTGCGCCCGCTGTATCCAGTGTCAGCTGATACCGCTTTTCCAACGCCTCCGGGTAATTCTCCCCGATAAACACAAGCAGGGAAAGTGCCATTTCTTCGCGGTTTAAGATTTCATCGTTCATCGAGCCGATCAGTGCGAGGCGTTCTCCCACCGCCTGATCTTCGAATTTCGGCCACAGGATGCCGGGCGTATCCAAAAGCTCCAGACCCTTGTTCAGGCGAATCCACTGCTTGCCCTTCGTTACGCCGGGCTTGTTGCCGGTTTTCGCGCACGCCTTTCCTGCGAAGCTATTGATAAACGTCGATTTTCCTACGTTTGGAATTCCTGCCACCATCGCACGCACCGGACGGTTCAAAATACCGCGTTTGCGGTCGCGCTCGATCTTTTTCCCGGCAGGCTTCCTGAACCTTGCCCTGAATCGCTTTCATCCCGGGCCGCTTCTGGCGTTGATTTCCAGTACAGCAAAGCCAAGACTTTCAAAATATGCCGTCCAGGCGCGGTTTGCAGCCGGATCGGACAGATCGGATTTATTCAATAAAATCAGGCGTGCCTTGTTTTTCCCCATCTCGTCGATATCAGGATTGCGGCTCGATTGCGGACATCTGGCGTCCACCAATTCGATAATCAAGTCGATCAGCTTGATATCTTCCTGCATCGCGCGGCGCGCTTTCGTCATATGTCCGGGATACCACTGGTATACCATAGTTTTCTTTCCTTTTCTGTAACTGTGAGGGTACTGAACAGTTACCCTTTTTTATAATAGTCTGTGTGATTCTCAGTGAATCAGCCCCCAGCCATCCGTGCCGTTTCCGAAATGGAACCACGCCTCGCCGACGATCGTGCTGCGCAGCACTCGGACCGACATTGGCAGAACGACTGTCCTCACTGTTATTACAATTATCGCCGAGCACGAAATATTCGTCCTTGCCCAGCTTGATTTCATTCTCTGCAATACCGGCTGACGCGATCAGATCCATCTCTTCATTTTCCTGCGCCTTACCGTCTATATATAAAATGCCGTCCTGAATCAGGACGGTCTGCCCGGAACCGCTACAACACGCTTCACATAATAGTGGGCATTCTGATTACCGTTTGGCAAAAATACCACCACATCCCCTGTCTGCGGAGAAAAGAAACGATACTTTAAGCGGTTAACCAAAATTCCCTGTCCGTTCGTCAGCCCCGGCCCATGGAAACGCCGATCATGTTCGTGCGCAGTCCGACCGCCCAGATCACCATAAACGCCAGAAAAACTGCCAGTACAGACAGCACAATCCAACTGAACACCTCTTTGACCGCCTGCATGCTGAGCCCTTTTTTCTTCCGGTAAAACTGCAGTCCACGCTGTCTTCTTCTCATATAAATCTCCATTCCGCAGCCGCCGTTTCGTCCTGCAGACATCCTAAAAAAAGCAAAAAAAGGGGCTGCCGTTACTGGTGCCCCTCTCTTCGCAATTCTTATTTTACAACTTCTTTGACCTTTGCGCGCTTGCCGACTCTGTCTCTTAAGTAGTTCAGCTTCGCTCTTCTTACCTTACCCTTACGAACAACTTCTACCTTCTCAACGTTGGGAGAATGTAAAGGCCAGGTCTTTTCAACGCCGACACCGTTGGAGCTCTTTCTTACGGTAAAGGTTGCACGGTTGCTGCCGCCCTGTTTCTTTAAAACAACACCTTCGAATACCTGAACTCTCTCACGGTTGCCTTCCTTGATCTTACCATATACTCTTACGGTATCACCTGTCTCAAATGCAGGTACTTCAGCTTTCAGCTGAGCAGCTTCGATCTCTCTGATAATTTCGTTCATTGCTTTTCCTCCTGATTTCTGGATGTTCTTAATACGATTCCCGTAACAGAGGACCATCTCCTTTTTTCGCAACATTTGCAGTATAACATAGCTTTCTCAAATATGCAAGGATTTTTCTTCCTAATAGGAAAAATACCACCCGGTTTTACCGCCAGCGCCTAGGATACCCAGAAAACGCTCCCCGGTGCAAAGCGCATACCGGATTTCTTCTGCAGTGCAACGGAAATTTCGTTTTCCACGAATACATGCGCATAGGGCACATGACCTGCCGCAAGCTCCCGCCGGATCATTTCAGCCTCAGGAGTCTCCCGATCCCTCTTTTCGGAAGGGCTTCCAGCACTTCCAGCATTCCCATGCCGCCGTCGTTGTGCACGCCTGCAAAGCCTGCCAGCTCCCCATCCAGAAATGCGCCGATCATCTGACGCGATGCGATCCGTTCTCTGATGTAGGCTTCATCATGATAAAGATGATAATGTGCCTCTACGTTTGCCGCATACGTTTCGTCCAGCTCCCGGATTTCAACGGCTCCGTCCGGCTTTCCGAAAGGTCAGGCGCTTTCTTTTTCGGATAAATCACCTGATAGCATTCATTGAAATTTTTTAACCCGAAACGCTCTAAAATGCTCGTCAGCACAAATTTCTGATGACAGACATAGACCGCGCCGGTCGGGTCCGTCGAAGACAGCAGCCGTTCTCCTGCGTCTTTTGTTTTGGCAGTGATCCGATACACACCGCCTGACCTGTCCTTTGTCAGCACGCCGTCCTCCCGGACTGCCAGGATGTCAGCTTTGCCTCTCCGGATATCCTCAATCATGTCCATGTGAAGCATTTTATCTTTTAACAAATATTCCAGCGCACGTCCGGGCAAATCGTACTTTTCATATAGGTCCGGACGAAGGATTTTTGTCCGCTCCTCAGACTTTTCCAGGCGCCATTTGTCGATTCTTGCATGGTCGCCGGAAAGCAGGATATCCGGAACCTTTTTGCCCTCCCAGATCTCGGTCTGGTATACTGGGGATATTCCAGCAGATTCTCTGAAGGCTTTCCGTCACGCCGGAATCCTCATTTTTAAAACACCGGGATCATCCGGGAAATTGCGTCTATCATCACCATCGCCGGAAGTTCCCCGCCGGTCAGCACATAATCGCCGATGGAAACCGGATCTGTCACGATCTCTTCAATCACGCGCTCGTCGATCCCCTCATAGTGCCCGCACAGGAAAATAAGATCTTCCTCCTTCGCGAACTCCTTTGCCATTTCCTGGGAAAAGGTTTTTCCCCTGAGGACTCATATACATCACACGAACGGGTTTTTTGCCCTCTTCCGGCTTTGCAACAGCCTTCCAGGCATCATAAACCGGCTGTGCCTGCATCAGCATGTACCCGCACCGCCGCCGTAAGGGTAATCGTCCACCTTATTGTGCTTATCCTGCGTGTAATCGCGGATATTGACCGCATGGTTCCGATCAGCCCTTTCTGGATTGCCGTCCCAAAATACTCGTCTGCAGCCGTTTTCCACCATTTCCGGAAACAATGTCAAAATATGAAACTGCATTTTTCGTCAGTCCTCAGCAATCCGTCCGGGATATGGATTTTCATCCGTCCTGCTTCCACATCGACATCCAGCACACATTCTTGATTGCAGGCAAAAGCAGCTGTCTGCCATCCTTTAACCGAATCTGATAAACATCATTTGCGCCGGTTTCAATGACATCCTCTAAGGTTAGCTCCTGCTCCTGTTCATCAATACCTTCACGCCGATCAGATCTGCGATAAAATACTCGTCCTTCTGCAGGCGCACCGCATTTTCCGCGTCACATACAGGCTCTTTCTCCGGTATTTTTCTGCCTCGTCTATCGTATCGATTCCACGGAATTTCAAAATGGCGAATTGCTTGAAAAATTTCACGCTCTCGATTTCCAGAATCGGTTTTCTTTTCCCGTATCCAGAATCACTTCTTTTAACTTCTTAAAACGGCGCACATCATCTGTCGTCGGAAAAATCTTGACCTCCCCGCGCACACCGTGTGTGGAAGCAATCACTCCCACCTGCAGTCTTTCTTCCATATAACCTCTCATTTCACAAACAGCGCCTTGCTTTTGCAAGACGCTGTCCATTTCAGATGTCAGATGATATCCACATCCACTTTTTATTATCTTCCATCGCCGCAGCCTTTACCACAGTGCGAATTGCCTTAGCAATACGGCCCTGTTTACCGATTACCTTGCCCATATCGGAGGGTGCAACATGAAGTTCAACCGTCAGGCTTCTGCCGTTTTCCTTTTCGGAGACGCTCACTTCATCCGGATGATCCACAAGTGCCTTTGCGATCACTTCCACCAAATCTTTCATAATCCACCTCCATAAGCCTGTTACAGTCAGCCCCCAGCTACTGCTCTTTTGCGTAACCGTCTGCTTTACAGAGCTGTCTTATTTCTCGATTCCTGCTGCCTTGAAGATCTTGCCTACGATTTCCGGTGGGCTGAGCGCCATTGTTGAGCCACTTCTTAGCCAGCTCTTCGTTTACCTTGAAAGTGCTGGGATCTGTGTTCGGATCGTATGTGCCGATCTCTTCGATGAAACGACCATCTCTGGGAGATCTGGAGTCTGCTACGATGATTCTGTAAATCGGGTTCTTCTTGTATCCCATTCTTCTTAATCTGATCTTTACTGCCATTTTTCTTACCTCCAAATGAAATATAAATATGTTTTCTTGTGTGCGATCTGCACTATTTATCAGAAAGGAAGTCTGAACTTACCTTTTCTTGCACCTTGCCTCCCAGCATTCCCGGGAACTGCTTCATCATTTTCTGACTCTGCTCAAACTGCTTGATAAATCGATTGACTACGCTGATGTCCACCCCGCGCCTCGTGCGATACGGTGTTTGCGGCTGGGATTTAAAAGCTTGGGATTGCGGCGTTCCTGGGGCGTCATGCTCAGCACGATCGCTTCCATTCTTGCCAGCTGTTTTTCATCGATCATCGATTCGATATCGCCCATCTTCGACCCCATGCCGGGCATCATGCTCAGGATACCGGACAGCCGCCCATGTTGCGCATCTGCTTCATGCTTTCCAGGTAGTCCTCAAAATCGAACTTGCCCTTCTTCATGCGCGCCGCCACCTCTTTTTTCCTTGCCAGCGTCAATATCGAGGTTCGCCGAAGCTTTTTCAATCAGGGTGAGCACATCGCCCATTCCCAGAATTCGGCTCGCCATACGGTCGGGATAAAACTGTTCCAGATCGGAAAGCTTCTCTCCCATACCAACATATAAAATCGGCTTGCCGGTAACGGCTTTAATGGAAAGCGCCGCACCGCCTCTTGTGTCACCGTCCATCTTGGACAGGATCACGCCGTCGATTCCTACTTTTTCATCAAATTCCTTTGCTACATTGACCGCATCCTGACCGGTCATGGCATCCACTACCAGAAGTGTCTGATGGACCGTCACTGCCTGCTTGATCTTCTGCAGCTCCTCCATCATGCCCTCATCGATATGCAGTCGACCGCAGTATCCAGAATCACGACATTATTGCCGTTTTCTCTGCATGCTCCATCGCCGCTTTTGCGATGTCAACCGGGCTGTGGCTCGTGCCCATGGAAAAGACTTCCACCTGCTGTTTCTCGCCGTTGATCTGCAGCTGTTCAATCGCTGCCGGACGGTAAATGTCACAGGCTACAAGCAGTGGCTTTTTGCCTTTAATTTAAACTTGCCTGCCAGCTTCGCAGTCGTTGTCGTCTTACCTGGGCACCCTGCAGACCGCACATCATAATCACGGTTGTCGCTTTGCCGGGCTGGAACTGTAATTCCTGTGTCTCGGAACCCATCAGGGAAGTCATCTCTTCGTTTACGATCTTGATGACCATCTGACCGGGATTTAATCCGTTCATGACGTCCTGACCGATCGCCCGTTCTTCCACAGACTTGACGAACTGCTTGACAACCTTGAAGTTTTACATCCGCTTCCAGCAGTGCCATCTTGACTTCCTTGAGCGCAACTTTGACGTCCGCCTCTGTCAGTCTGCCTTTGCTGCGCAGATCCTTAAACACATCCTGCAGTTTATCGGTTAAGCTCTCAAATGCCATTCAAATCCTCTCCCGCGATCCGTTACAGTTCTTCTAAAATCTGTCCCGCCAGTTCTCTGACCTGCGTCTCCGTGCTGATCTGTTCGATCTTCTCTACGGTGTGCTTGACTTTCTGAAATCTCGCAATCAGGTGCAGCCGCTCTTCCATAGCTCTGAAGCGTCCGGTCGCATCTGCGGACAAGATCGTGTACGCCCTGTCTGCTGATCCCCTGTTCCTCTGCGATCTCACTCAGGGACATGTCGTTTAATACCACATCCTCATAGATCTTTCGCTGATGCTCGGTCAGCAGTTCACCGTAAAAGTCATACAGCATACCCTGTTCTACGATTTTTTCCATATTGCGTCCTCACCTGTGCTATCATACCCGAAAAAAAAGGTGTGTCAAGTAAAAATCTTGACACACACAAAAATTTTCAGACCTGCATGACACGACCGATGAACTCCTTCACACGGGCATTCGGGTTTCCGAACACTTCCTCCGGCGTACCCTCCTGGCAGACCAGACCTTTTTCCATGAAAATCACGCGATCCGAAAGCTCTTTGGCAAACTGCATCTCGTGTGTAACGATCACCATGGTCATGTGCTCGTCTGCCAGCTGCCGGATGACGCGCAGCACCTCTCCGGTCAGCTCCGGGTCAAGCGCCGAGGTCGGCTCGTCAAAAATAAAACCTTTGGCTGCAGGGGCAAGCGCTCTGGCAATCGATACTCTCTGCTGCTGTCCACCGGAAAGCTGATAGGGATAGGCGTCCGCCTTATCCGACAGCCCCAGCTGTTTTAACAGCTTCCATGCGCGTTCTTTTGCTTCTTCTTTGGAAACACCATCTACGCAGACTGGTGCATCGATGATATTTTTCATAACTGTATAATGCGGAAACAGGTTGAAATTCTGGAACACCAGGCCGAAATTTTTCCGGATTTCCTTTAATTGCTTCTTATTTGCATAGACACATTTTCCGTTTTCTTCCCACGCAGCCTTTTCTCCGAGAAAAGAAAGCTCGCCGCCGTCCATTTTTTCCAGCATGGTCGCACAGCGCAGCAGTGTCGATTTGCCGGGCCGGACGGACCGATAACCGATACGACTTCTCCCTTATGGACGGAAAGGAAATATCCTTTAAGACCTCCAGCTCCCCAAATGTTTTTTAATATGATTCATTTCCAGATAAATCTGACTCATTGTAACTTTGTACCTTTCCTGAATTTCCGTCTGACTGCAGAAATAAAGCTTCGCTCCTCTAACTGTCTCTCTGGCGTCCTGCATTATCCGCGGTAATAATTTAACTTCTTTTCCACATGCTCCATAACAACTGCAACGACCAGATTAAAAATGTAATAAAATACTCCTGCTGCCATCAAAGGCATTACGGAAGCCTGCGCTGCCGCGATCTGCTTTGCGATCGTAAACATCTCCGTTACTGTCAGCACAAAGGCCAGGGATGTATCCTTTACCAGAGTGATCATTTCGTTGGTCACTGCCGGAAGCACCCGCTTGATGACCTGCGGCAAAATAATCCTGAAAAATGTCTGAACGCGGCTGTATCCTAATACTTTTGCTGCCTCATACTGCCCGACCGGCATGGACTCGATTCCAGAACGGTATATTTCTGCAAAATACGCCGCGTAGTTTAGCACAAATGCAAGAATTACCGCGATCATCCGGTAGCTTTTGGAAATTTTCATTCCAAACACATAATAGGGCGCAAAATAGACCACAATCAGCTGCAGCATCAGCGGCGTTCCACGCATAATCGAAATATACAGCTTTGTCAAAAGCTCAGCACTTTCAGCCTCGACATCCGCCCAAAGGCCAGCACCATACCAAGGGGCAGGGAAAATACCAGCGTCAGCACAAAGATCTCCGTCGTGATCAGCATTCCTGTTCCCAGTTCCCGAACCATCGTTCCTAAATCCATTCCCGTTCTTCCTTTTCCATACCGGCTTTGATCCGGTTTTTCTGTATTCTTATCAGCGCACAAACGCAGGCCAGAGTTTTCTCCGGCCTGCATCCTATTGTTTTACTTTCCCAGGCATACGCTGTCTACCAAACCATAGTCTGCATACTTCTCTGCGATTTCCATAAAGGCCTGTCATCTGCCATTTCCAGCAGCGTCTTTTCTACGGTATCCTTTAATTCGTCGTTGCCTTTCTTAAATCCGATACCGTACTGCTCGGTGGAAAGGTACTCGTCCAGAACCACATAGCCGCTGCCTCTGGAAGCGATCTGATAATTTGCGACGCCGATATCCAGTGCCAGCGCATCGATCGCACCTGCTTCCAGATCCATGAAGCCCGTATTGTAATCTGCATACTGCGGCAGGTCTGCAAAGGTATCTGCCAGAGCCTTCTCATCGCCCTGCAGTGCCGCCAATGCGGGAGGAATCCTTCTGTACACCAACTACCTTACCCGCAAGATCTTCCTTGGAGGTGATGCCGGAGTCCTCTGCCACAACAAATACCTGACTGTTATCCACATAAGGTACACTGAAGGTGTACTGATCTTCTCTGCCGTTCATGGTAAAGCCGTTCCAGATACAATCGATCGCGCCGGAATCCAGCTCCATATCCTTTGCATCCCAGTCGATGGGCTGTTTTACCAGTGTCCAGCCAAGTCTGTTACAGACCTCCTGTGCCAGATCCAGATCAAAGCCGACATATTCGCCGCTGTCATCCTTGTAGCCGTAAGGCGGGAACTCTGCATCGAAGCCCACTACAAACTGTCTGCCGGCCTCTGTCTGTGCATCTGCACCTTCCGTTTGAGCATCTACAGTGCTTTCTGTTGTTTCTGCCGCTGTGCTCTCTGCAGCAGGTGCTGTACTTTCTGCCGGTGCTTCGGCTGCTGTGCCTCCACAACCGACCATTCCAAGTGCCATCACACCTGCCATAACCATTGCCGATAATTTTTCATAACTCCCTCTCCCATTTCTTTAGTGATTCATCAGTTTACCACGCTAAATTGTTGTTGGGACTATCCTAACATAGGAAACGAGCTATGTCAATCGGATTTTTTACTTTTTCTATCTTACATTTTCCTACGCTTCTGCCTGTTTTTTTCTTTTCTCCGTTTTTCTTTTTGTCACTTCTGCCCGAATTATGAAACTACTTTCAGAAAAAAACTTTTTCTCTTTTCTTCTTACATTTCCTTATATAATTTATAAAGAATAAAACAGTCTTCCGCTGGAATCTTTTTTCGGGAGACGGAAAGGATTTGTATCATGACTAAAATTTTATATGTTCCTCTGGATGACAGAGACTGTAATTATGAATTTCCATGGCTGCTTTCAAAATGACGGAAGATATCGAACTTTTACGTCCCCCCCTATGAATGGATGGGATTTTTAAAAACTCCGGCAAAACGCGATAAAATATGGCAATGGATTTTTGAACAGGCAGACCTTTTGTGAATATGCAATTCTATCCGTTGATACACTGATTTATTTGGCAATATCATCGGTTCACGGACCCATCACTATACCCTGGAAGAATGTTCCCAGACAATGGATCTGTTTCGTCAGCTAAAGGGCAAAATCCACATTTGCATATACATGCTTTCAATCTTGCCGCCAGAGTTGCCGCTTATAATGATAGCCATGAAGACCCAGAATACTGGCAGAATTTTGGCTATGACATCTGGCGCTACACATGGCTGTTAGATAAGCAAAGTCGTTTCCATATTACTGCAGAGGAACTTCAGGAACTTACCGACCTGAAAGAAAAAAATTCCATCAGAAATTCTGGATGACTTCCTGACACGCCGAAAAACCAATCGTCTGGTCAACCTTACTTCTGTAGAGCTCGTCAAAGAAAACATATTTGATATTCTTACAGTTCAAAACAAAGGATGATACTGCGGAATACGGTTATGCTGCTCTGGATCAGATCGCCATCATGGACAAAACACAAAAGGAAAATCTCACAGACCGCGTATACTGTTATCCAGGAGCAGACGAAGCAGGAAGCATTATTTTTGCAAGAGTGTTCGGTCTCATCAAGCATCACTCTCCTGTTTTTTATGTACGTTACTCTTCCCTTTCCGGAAGCAATGTTGTTCCGCTATATGAAGATCGTCCACTAGGAGAAAGTATTAAATGGCAGATTTTTTCTGCAGGCGGTATTTGCACAGAAACGCCGACTGACGCCACCTGCATGCTCGCGGTCAACGCGCCCGGTAAGCAGCAGATTGAATCCGGCGATCAGAAAAACCGGAAGGATTTTTGCTTCTGATAATGCCACAAATCCAGAAGAATTACTGCGTTATATTCATTTTTTCAGGAAACAATACGATAAACCAGTTGGCATTTCGGACGTTACAATGGCGAATGGCTGCGACAACATTTTCATGGAACGCGCGCGCTGTCACAAAATTTTTGACGAGACTACCGTCCTTGAGGATGGAATACAGCCGAAAATACAAATGGCGTTGTCATTGCCGTTTTAAGCATTGCTTCCCTATTACCAGGATTGGAAAGAATATCCTGTTCTGAGAAAGGAGGCAGATACTTTCCTCCTGCGTGCGTTGATCGCCGACTGGCTCTGTCAGGCCAATGTTCTACAGGATTTTGTTTCTGACTACGCTCCCTGCGCATCAGATCAATCCTTATTTTCTGGAAGAACATACTGATGAAGCAACGGATTACTTTATAACAAATCTCCGACAGTTAGTCCGGACAAGTTGGATAATCGTTTAAAGGAACAGCCTGTTTTTCTGGAAAATATCCGCTTCAACTGGAATGGAGCTTACTATTTCGCAATAGACGCAAAAGATCGGCAGCTGACAACAGCTGCCGGTTTTTTTCATAAAAATTCATTTTCCTTGGATCAATTTAAGATGTTGCGAATCAGCTCTGCGGTTTGTACCGCAATCTTCCTATATCCCTCTTCTGTCAAAATGAAGCATATCTTCGCATTTATAATATTTTTTCTCCTTTAAACAAAGTGCGTATAAATCGTTCACAGTCACCTGTTCCCTCTGCATCAAAATTTTTGCAGCATGATTATATTTCTGTACCCAAGAGTCCTGATAACTGATTTCCGCTTCTATTCCGGTGTTATCTTTTGCTCCACCCACTTTATAAACCGGAGTTGTTGTGGCAAATACAGGTTCTGCATTCTGACTTCGGATCAATCTGATCATTCTTTTCAGAATGCTGACATATTTCTTCAACCGGATGAATCGGTTCATTCATCGGCCGTTCCGGATTCATATCCCAATACCCGTTATTCCAATGCACCAGATCAAATGAACCTTCATTTTTAAAACATTGATTCATCTGCCAAAGTGTATAAGAAGAAAACCGTCCATTATCCTCAGGGAAAAAGACTTCGTATTTATCAGATAGAAGTTCTTTTACCATCGAATCATACCCCATTCGAATCGAATCACCAAGCAACAATACCCTTTTCATCCTTCCTGTCCTTCCTCTTTTACATAATCATCTTTTTGGTTTCTTGTCTTTTCCAGAATATCCAACGTATAGCTATGAAGCAATTCCTTATGTCCCGTATCCACCGACAGATAATATGCATAAATAAAATCTGACATCAAAAGAAGTGGAAACTGTGGAGAAATAATCTTGCCTCCTGCCAGATTATCTGTCGTCGCTACCTCAATCACTTCATCGCAAAATTGCCAAACCGTTTTGATCTAAGCGAAGTAATTAGCACTGTCGTAGCTCCTGCCGTCTTTGCGGCCTTTAAGGATCTTAAAACCTCCTCTGTCTTTCCGCTGATACTTAACCCGACAACCACGCATTCCTGATCCACAATAACCGAGTTCATTTCCATCATATGTCCGTCTGTTATGCTGTACACATTCAGTCCAAGCCGCATCAGACGGATCTGCATTTCTGTTGCCACCAGACCGGAACTTCCGATTCCGTACAGGTACACTCGATTACAGGATGCAAACAAAGAACATAGCTGCTTTATTTTTTCTCATCAAATAAATGTTTTGTTTCGTCCAGCAATGACTGATAAACAGACAGCATATGAAAAATGTATCCATTCATCTCATCGCTTTTTTCCTCTTTCCACACTCTTTTTTCTGAAAATCAAACAAAAACTGCCTGTATCCGGAATATCCGCATTTCTTGGCAAATCTTGTCAGCGACGGCGTCGAAATAAACAGATGAGCGGCCACATTTTGTGCCGAAAAATCCTTGATGTCCGGTCCGTTCAGGAAAAAATCCGCAATTTCCTTTTCCAGTGTCGTCAAATTTCCGTAAACGCTTTTAATATTGTTTTTAAAATTCCCTTTTCTTCTTCTCTCATCAATTTCTTATCCTATAAAACCGGCAGCATAGTAAGCACCTATCATTCCAGCCTGATTTTTAAATTTGGCAAAATCCAACTTTGTTTTTTACGAATCACCGGAATCAAATATTTTCCATTCCCATTTCAATTCGTGGCTTTAGCCAGTCCGTCTGTGCCGAAATTCCACCGCCAAGAAGAACAATTTCCGGATTCAACACATAACAGATATTGAAATTCCCTTTGCAAGGATATCACATTCTGTCAATTTCTTCTATGCAAACTTCATTTCCATCCTGTGCCTGCTCAAAAATCCATTTTCCTGAAATTGCATCAGCCGTTTTGTGAAGTCGTTTTGCCGTCCTTGCTACAAGCGCGGAAGTTGCTGCTATTTCTTCAAATGTACCTTCCTCCATATTCATATATCCTACTTCACAGGCACTGTAAGTATGACCTTTAACAATTTTCCGCCAGCGATAAATGCTCCGCCGATCCCGGTTCCGATCGTAAGCATCAGCATGGAATGATATCCTTTGGCAGCACCGGCATAATATTCTGCCATCGCAGCACAATTTACATCATTTTCTACAAAACAGGGAATACCAAACTTTTCTTTTACGCGATCTGCAATTTTGTTCCGGTGTAGCCGGAATCAAATCATCATTTGCTTCCAGAATACAGCCCTCTTCTGAATTAACAATCCCCGCGCTGGAAATGCAGACCGCCTCCGTCTGTCCACAGTTTCTTTTCAGACCTTCTATTAGATCAAATACTTTCTGTAAAATTTTTGTACCATTTTCCGGCGTTTTGCAAGAATCAGTCTGAATAATTTCCGGAATCTCTCCTGACTGTACAACTCCATATTTGATTGCAGTTCCGCCGATATCGATACAAATATACTGTTTCATTCTCTTCTCCTGTCTGTTCATTCCTGCCTTAAATTATCCCTTTACAGATCCAACCGTTAAACCTTTGATAAAATATTTCTGAAAATGGATATGCAATCATGATTGGTCCGATAACTACAATAACTGTTGCCATTGTTGCCGAATTCTGAGGAACAACACCCTGCATTTTTGCCAGAACAGAGGTCGGTATATTCTTATTGCTCAACAGTGTTTCTATGCTCTTCTGAATATTGACCAAAAGCAGCTGCAGCGGTTTTTTATTGTCGCTTGTGATAAACAACAGGGCATTCTGCCAGTCATTCCAAAATGCTGTCGCCATCATAAATCCAACTGCTGCCATCGCCGGTTTCATCAAGGGAAATACAATCTGAAAAACGTCCGGTATTCTCCCGCTCCATCAATCCGTGCAGAATCAATCAGTTCTTCCGGAATACTGCTCTGCACATAGGTACGAAGGATAATGATATTCATTGTCGAAACACACAGCGGAAGAATCAGTAATAGCAGATTATCCTTCAGGTGATATGTAGAGGTATAAATAATATAAGAAGAAAGCTGGCCTCCTGAAAACAGCATCGGAATCATAATGTAAATAGACAGAAAGCTCCTCATTCTAAAATCTCGGCGGCTCAGGGAATATGCCAACATACTCATAACAAAAAGTCCCAGGGCGGTACCTGCCACTGTAACGAAAATTGTCACGCCATAGGAAACAAACAGCTGTTTTCCATACCTTAAAACACTACTGACTCCATCCAGTGAAAACTTCGACGGGAAATAACTGAAGCCTTCCGTTGCCAGCGTTTTTTTCATCCGTTACGGCACCGATAAATACGAGCAGAATCGGCATCGCGCAAAAAAATCGTATAAAGGAGCAAAATTGTAGAAAGAATATATTGTCCTGCCCCTGCTTTTTTTTTCTTCTTTTTGCTTTTATAGAACTCATTTTTCGTCCCCTTTAGAATAACGCATCTTCCGGCGCGATTTTTCGAACAATTCCATTTGCGAGCAGAATCATCGCGGCCCTACCACAGACTGGAAAAAATGTTGCCGCTGCTGTAAAAACCATAGTTTGCATTTTTAAAAATTGCGTTCAGCACATACGAATCCAATACCTGCGTTGTGGAATACAGCGTACCGCTGTCTCGGGTCACCTGATAAAACAGGCCGGTATCGGAATGCATCATTCCGCCAACGGACAACAAAAGCATGATGCTGATCATCGGCATAACCCAGGAAGGAAGCGTAACATGCGCGATCTGCTGCCATTTATTTGCTCCATCTGCCAGCTTCATACAGCTGGGTATCAATTCCCGCCAGCACCGACATATACAAGACAGATCCATATCCTACCCCGTTCCAGATTTTCACAATGGTCAGAATGGCCGGCCAGTACTTCGCTTCCATATACCATCTGGTTGACAAGCCAAACAAATTATTGACCATTCCGGTATCAGAATTTAAGTATGCATATACAATAAACTGTACCGCAGTAAAAGAAATAAATACAGGAATAATCATAATACTCTGCATGACTTTTTTCCTAATTTTTTAAACACAAGCTGATCAATGGCAATAGCAAGTATTATCTCCAAAACAGTTCCAATTGCAGTAAACAAAACATAATAAAACAGCGTATTTTTTGTTAAGTTGGTAAACGTTGCTTTCGACGCAACCAGGAATTTAAAATTCTCCAGCCCATACCACGGACTCTTCCACAATCCTGCCTTGTAATCAAAATCTTTAAATGCCAGCACAAGACCTGCCATCGGAACATAACTGTAAAAAAATAAAATCAGCACAGCAGGTAATGACATAATCACATGTGCCCTGTGTTTCCAAGTATTATGAAGAAATTCTTTCATTCTGCTTCCTCCTGATGAATACAGTCTACAAATCTTCTTGTAATAATCTGAGGCCGCGTAATAATAGATCCTACTACGACGCTGTATGCTCCCAGTTCAATTACCCGCCCTGCTTTCTGAGGTGTATCAATGTTTCCTTCTGCAATCAGCGGATTTTAATTGTGGAAAGAATTCTGCGAATCAGTTCGAAATCATTCTGTTCAATATGATTTCCTTTGCTCTGCGGTGTATATCCAACCAATGTTGTTCCGATAAATCAAACCCCAGACGATCTGCGCGAACTGCTTCTTCAAAAGTTGAACAATCTGCCATCAGGCGCTGATCCGATATTTTCGGATTTCATTGTAAAACGCTTCCAATGACTTATGATCCGGACGGTCTGATCCGTTGCATCCAGTGCGATGATTTCCACGCCGATCTCATGCAACGCATCTATTTCATTCATGCTTGGCGTAATATATACCCTCTGTCCCCGGATATTGCTTTTTTATAATTCCTATTACAGGGAGTGGAACAATACTCTTAATTTCTTTTTATATCAGAAACCGAATTTGCCCGGATTCCTTTTGCACCTCCCTCATAAGCTGCCTTTGCCATCCTTCCCATAATAAAGGAAGAATGAAGCGGTTCGTCTTCCAGTGCCTGACAGGATACGATCAGCTCTCCCTTAACCTGCTTGAATTGATCCATATTTTCACCCACCTTATTTATTTTTTACATTACCCGCGCTCTTTGTTATCGCACTTACAGTATAGAATCGTCTCAGGTAAATTCAACTTTTTCGGCTTATCATGTATCTACTTTCATTTTTTATTACTTTCGCGTGATTTAATCGTATTTTTTCTTTCTTTTTGTGCTATTTACACTAAAATCGTCGAAGAAAATTCTAAACATCCGAAGGATATTGTAAATTTCAAAATCAGGCGATATAGTAATTCTTGTAAGGAACAAAACCTTTAAAGGAGGACACAAGGTATGAAAAAGAGAACTTTAAACAAACTATTTTCCATTTCATTAACCGCTGCAATGGCGCTTGGCATGTTGAGTGGCTGTGGAAATACTGCTTCAAACACAGATACTGCATCGCCTGCAGAAACTGGAACCGCAACTACAGAATCGACTGATACCGTTTCCAGTGGCGACAAACAACAATCAGCATTTACAGAGCTTCCTTCAATCAGGCTACAGTTGATTCCGATGAAGTCAAAAAGTGCAGGATGCCATCAACGACTACATCGCAGACAAAATCAATGTTGAAATCGCAATCACAGATATTGCAAGTGGCGAATACGGTGACAAAGCAAATCTTGCGCTGTCCAACAACGAAGTGAATCTTTCTGGACAGCAAGCTGGAACGGTTCTCTTGCAACAGATAATCTGTATGCTCAGAATGCAGTATATGACATTACCGATCTGGTAAAAAGATACTACTTTATATAAAAGCAATGCCAGAAGCCGTCTGGGAAGCTCCCTCTTATGATAACAAAACATATTTTTATTCCAATTTATAAAGAATCTGCAGAAGGATGTGATCTGATTGTTCCTCAGCGACTGATCGATGCACATAACTTTGGGATATTTAAAAATTAAAGAGCTCAAAGATATTGAGCCTATGCTTGCTGACTGTAAAGCAGATGGGTTAAAGTATCCTCTTCTGACTCAGGGTATGGACTTCTTTTTTACCTTTATTACATTGACAAATATGACTTTTTTCTCCAAAAACAGTCTCTGGGCTGTTGACCGTGCAACCGATACTGTCGTGAATGTAGTTCAGACTTCGGATTATGCGGATTTTGTAAAAAATGATGTGCAAATGGGGTGCCCTCGGATATATCAACGACGAAGAGGTTACCAAATCAACTCCGGCAAATGCAATTATGACACAGGATTGGGGCTTTGCTGCATGGGCAGATGTTCCGGATAACAGTGTTGTTTCTTCTACTTATGCTCAGGAATGTGCCGTTATTCCGATCACCCAGGCCTGGTCCCATTCCAATTCCACACTTGGTTCCTGCTATGCAATCACTTCCAACTCCACCGAAGAGCAGGCAAAAGCATGCATCGATTTCCTCGGACTGCTCTATACGGACACTACACTTGCTGACCTTTTCACTTATGGTATCGAAGGCACTGATTACGATCTGGTAGATGGTCGTATTTCTCCGAAGGTGAGCTTTACAGCCATAGTCCTTGGGAATCTACCTCTGTGGAAGCTACATCTCTGACTGTCGATGAACCCGAGAACAAAGTCCAGCTGTACAAAGACTTTAATGAAAAGTCCAATTCCTCCTGTGCATCCGGTTTCCGTTTCAATCAGTCTTCTGTTGAAGCTCAGATTGCTGCATGCAACAACGTTTACAATGAATACGGTTATGTTCTGGAACAGGGCGGCTACAATGAAAGCGATGTTGATCAGACTCTTGTAGATTACCAGAATGCACTGGATGAAGCCGGTTATCAGGATATTCTGTCTGAAATTCAGTCCCAGTATGAAGCATGGAAAGCAACTAAATAAGACACTGGTTTCATACGAAATATTTAATTGAATGAATCAAGGAGCCTTGCAGCTATCCTGCGAGGCTTTTCATTCCTTATATTTATAAAAATTTCATTTATACCCACCTACACAGTTAGAAATTTTTCCGACATACCTTCAAGATCTCTTCTTTTATCTCTGCATACAAATCTATCTGTCGTATTGTTTCCATAACCTGTTTTTCCCCCGATTTCCTGCTCGTTTTACCACAATCAATCAAAGGGGCGCTTCAGATTATATTCCAGCCATTGAAGCCTCATATTATTGCAGTCATAAAGGACCTCCCAGGATACAGGAATTTTTCCACCCTGTTCGAAATATCCTTCCAGAAAAGCGCAAAACAAAGCTAAATCAACCTTCCCTTCCTCATAGCCAGCCCAGCATAAAGCCATTTCAAATACTTCCAGAAAGGGATTCTGGTATGCGAGACATTCCAGATCGATAATTCGATAGTCTGTCCCACTCCACAAAACATTTTTCGATCCATATCATTATGACAAATTGCAAGAACATCCGGCAACTTTGTTCTGGCACAGTTCCCACGCTCCTGACTTTCCAAAATCCGTTTATAATGCTCCCCAGAAGTTCATAAAGCAAAGTATTTCTTTCTTTCAATCTGTCAAGATAAAACTTCCAGTCGATTGACATCTTCGGCAGTATTCCATCTCCGTTTTTCTTATCTATACCGTGAATTCTGGCAAGGATTTTTCCAATTTTCCTGCAGTGCTCTTCTGTCACTTCACTGTTCTTTAATACAGTTCCCCCGATAATAAGGAAACAGATAAAATAGAATCCCTCCATCTCCTGCATCTTACTTCCGTTTACAGACAATGCTGAAAGAATCGGAATTTTTTTTGCTCCAGTATGGATTCCAGCCGCTCTGCTTCTCTGTAATTCTCCATAGCATCTTCGCGCTGCATGATAAACGGATTTAGTAACTTCAATGCATATATTCCCTGATCTGTCTCAAGTTTGTACATTTTATGCATCAGACCGCCGCTTAGTCGAAGCGGCGGTTGCTTTTAACTTCATATTATATTTTCTTTCCAGTTCGTCCCAGGTAACCATCTCATCTCTCCAAAACAATGGCACACTTACCGGATCAGCTTCTGCAAAACTCTACTGCCGTCCGAATATCCTTTTCCGGCGTATCTCCCCACTTCTCTTTCCACTGTCAAAAAGCCGTGATAGCCGATTTCATCCAGCGCTTTTAAGTATGCTGGAAAGTCCACATTTCCGGTTCGAGAGGCAACTCTGTAAAGGACGGGCTTGCCAGCATCTCTGCCTCTACCAGTCCATAAACCTCTTCGGGAGCTCTGTAATAATTGCGTCTGCCGTCCTTTGCATGGGTATGGACGATGTAATCCTTCAGCGTATACACTGCCTGAACCGGATCATCTCCTGTCACCATAACCAGGTTTGCAGGATCCATATTGACTGCAACGCCGGTGGAATGCAGACCATCCAGGAACTTTTTCAGAACTGCAGACTCTTCCGGTCCTGTTTCAATTGCAAAATGTGCATCCAGGGAATCCGCATACTGTGCAAGCTTAAAGCATGCCTCCTGCATGATCTGATAGCGTTCATTCGCCGGATCAGACGGAACAACACCGATATGAGTTGTCACAATGTTGGTTTCCAGCTCCTTAAGGTCTAAGATCCGCTTCGACTCCTCGATCAGCTCCGGATTCTTTGCAGGATCGTGGAAGCCTTTTCCGAGATCGCCGCATAAAGCGGAAATCACAAGTCCGTTGGACTTTACCATGTCCAGGAATTCTTTTCGCTTTGCACCGACCAAATTGTGGGGAGAAAGCTCTCCATAAGTCGCATAGACCTGAATGCCCCCTCTGCGCCTAGCCTTTGTTTTTTGATCGCCTCCGGAATTGGAAGCTTAAAAGACTCAAGCATTACGCCGATAGAAAAATCATACATATACCTGTCCCTCCTATACAAACCGGGCAGGTCAGTTTTACCTGCCCGGCGTCGTTGTTTTTTACAGCACCACTTCCCGATGCGTCTCTGCGGAATCGTAAATTGCCTGCATGATCTGCGAGGTCAGCACAGCGGTGTCGATATGCGACGGCAGCTTCTCGCCGGTGCGCACGCAGCGGACAAACGAATTGATCTCTGTCTCAAACATGTTTTTCGTCTGTAATTCGGGCGTATATTTTACCAACGCGCCATGCTCTACGGTATACAGGGTAAAGTCGCCGCCGTACTGTAAGCGGATGCCTCCCTTATCGCCCATAAAGTCAATATATTTGTCGTCCTCATCGATATTCTGTGCCCATGCGCCGGTTACGGTAAAGACCGGTTCTTCCGTACGGATCAGCGCCGTCACAGAATCGTCCACATCATAAACGCCATCATACTGGGAGGGCCTGCCCACATATCCCGGTATACATAACCTTCCATGTCCTTGCCAAGCTTGCAAAACGTCTCGCCGGATACGGTCAGCGGTTTAGGATCGTTTAAACAATACATCACAAGGTCAAGGTAATGTACTCCCCAGTCGATCAGGAGCCGCCGCCTGCGATTTCCTTTGTCGTAAATGCGCCGCCCAATCCCGGAATGGAACGGAATGCCCGGAAGCTGATATAAACATGATAAATTTCTCCCAGACGGCCCCTGAATATAATTACGGATCAGATTCACCATGTCATTAAAACGGTTTACAACACCGATATTTAACGTCATTCCCGTTTCATGCTGCACCTTCTGCATTTCCAGTGCTTCCGCATAGGTTCTTGCAGCCGGTTTTTCGCACAACACATGCTTGCCTGCGCGCATTGCGTCGATTGCGATCGTCGCATGCATCTTGTTTGGCGTGCAGACGGACACCGCTTCTACCTCCGGGTCAGTCAGTACGTCATGATAATCTTCCACTGCGATTCCGCAGCCGTACTTCTCTACCGCCTCTTTTGCGCGCTCCGGGATAATATCGCAGAAATATTTGATTTCCACATCTTCATTTTTCATATAAGCCGGGATATGTGCGCCGTTCGCGATCGTTCCGCAGCCAATAATGCCTACTGTTACTTTTTTCATATTCATTTCCCCTTCTTTTTTGATGTTGATGGCAGTCTCAAAAGCCGCCTGACAACATAATTTTCCCTGTATTATCTCATTTTTCCTACTACTTCGATCATATGCTGCAGGTTTTGTGTTCCGATCTCAACGCCCTCCAGAACGGGCCCATTCCTTCAAACTCCAGAGAAACATAGCCATCGTAGCCGGATTTGCGGATCGCAGAAAGGATCTGGAACGTCGGTACATTTCCATGTCCAAAATCGTGCCGCGCCAGTAATTGCCGCCTCTGGAAAGGTTATAGCCTCTGCCCGGATCAAAATTCATGCCGGAGCGCACCAGCATATCCTTTGCATGTACATGCACGATATGATCTGAAAGTGCAGACACAGCAGTCGCACAGTCCTCATCCACAACTGTAAAATTTCCCATATCGCACAGAAATCCGTAATTGGGATGATCAACCGCCGCAAACAGCTCGAGCATTCTCACGCTGTCCTGTAACAGATAGCCGTGGTTTTCGCTGCAGGTCTTCACACCGCGCTCCCTGGCATATTCTGCTGCCTGACGCACAAACGGTGCCACCGCTTCGATGACCTTTTTGTAGCTTTTGATCCCCGTATAGCCCTCGTAATAGCCCCATGCGACATCATGGCGCAGCAGCGGGATCTTGCATTCTGCCGCAATGTCGATATGCCGGCAGAGCCGTTCCAGCTCCTTTTCCTCCTTCACGAAAAAATTCGCTCCCGTCGTGTAGATTGGAACCTCCAGTCCCTGCCCTTTGCATGTGCGGTCAGTGCCTTCTGCATACTCCATAGGTGTGCTGCCGTCCGGTGTTTCTGTCATTCAACACCAGCTCTACCCCTGGCAGCCATATTCCTTTGTCTTGTCGATGGCATTAAAGCGTGTAAATCCCCCGTCCTGATACAGCCTTTCAAAGCTGTAAGTACTGATACAACTCTTCATTTACCTCTCCTTTCGGTTGTTGTGTGAAATGCCTTCCATTACCAATATATCAGATTCGGGAGTGGGCGCAAGGAATATTTTTTCACAAAATTGTCCGTTTTTACCAAAACGGACAATTCTTCTTCTCAGCCCTTCAAGCCTCTGGACTGACGATCCATATCTTCTACTACAATGTCGTAGATCTCGCCAAGGGATGCGCAGTATTCCAGCACCTTCCAGGGCTCATTGGTATGGAAATGAATTTTGATCAGTCTCATCGTCGCCGACCGCCAGCAGGCAGTCTCCCTTTGAAATGTTCTGGTGAAATATTCACTGATCTCATCCTCATCCAGTTTTTCTCCTTCTATCAGGAGCTGTGTATCATATTTAAATTCCAGCATGATTGCTACCATCCTTTCTGTTGCTTGCTCTATCTTACCACAGTTCGTGCTGTCTGACTACTAAAACCTAGCATCGAGCAGGAAAATCCATTTTAAAAAACCTTTCTTTGCATTATCATGGGATTATATTATCAAACCGATATGCGTATTCGTGAGGTACCCCCTTCAGCAGAACCATAAAATGATCCTGCCGTCAGGAAAATCCCATGCCTCCGGAAAGGACACTTAT
>VOFG01004754.1_pt1 | contig 52929 bp, 99 predicted proteins | sample 5384171 | NCBI WGS metagenome assembly VOFG01 (sample SAMN12384726, study PRJNA508395) | human gut metagenome | isolation source: healthy gut F | host: Homo sapiens
AAGCCAATACAATGGTCACTCTTGCCAACTGTGTCTTTATATCCAAGGTGGAGACATCCAATCCTCCCATCAGAATATTGCGTGTCAAAGGTGGCAATTTCTTAAGAAAAGAAGGACGGTGGTTATTATCTTGCCGGGAAACCTGCTGACTGGGAGGTTAACGAGGATTGGGATATGTTGCTTGACGGGCGTGAGCTAAAAGGAGAGAGCATCACCTTCCTTGGTGAATTTGCCACGGCTCCTGCCAATCCGAAAAATGGTGATTCATACCGCAACACGACTGATCGTGCTACCTACATCTATCAGGACGGAAGATGGCAGCTTATGATATCGGACGGAAAAGACGGTAAGGATTATGAGTATATCTACACAAGAGGCAATATCATAGACAATCCTCCGGCAAAACCGGACAGCCAGCAGAAGGATGATTATATCCCTGAAGGCTGGACGGATGATTTTGTAGGAGTGGACGCTGATCATCAGGTTGAATGGGGTTGCAAGCGTTTCAAGGAAAACGGTGTATGGTCAGAGTTCAGCACTCCTGCCGTGGTGCATCGCTGGAGTAAGGACGGGGAGAATGCCATCATGGCGGACTTTGATAACGAGATGGTCAATGCAGCCCTTACTTCAGACGGGAAGGTCGTGTCCTCACAGACTTGGAATACAACTGTCAGTATGTGGTATGGAACGGAGAAGCTCACGCTTGACAGCATCACCTGTACACCTGACACAAATCTTCTGTGTGCGACAGACAAGAATACGGGAGTGGTGACAATATCGGTATCTGCCGGAGCTACTCTTGCAGCGACAAACACGGTGAAAATCACAATCAGGGCTACAAAGAACGGGCAAGCAGTATTCCCGTGATCTTACGTTCACAGTAGCCGGGGTCCGTGGAGGTGCGGACGGTTCAGATGCCGTGCTATACAGTATAATCGTTTCTGCCACTTCTGTAAGCAAGGACAAGAATGGGAACTACAGCGTGTCTTCCGTATCATGTTACAGGCAAAAGTCAGTGGGAGGCGTGATATCCACCACAACGGACGGTACATTGAAATACAGCATAGACGGTGGAACAGAAACTACCATAAACAACAATACAGCCATATCAAGCGGAAACTTTACGAAGATATTGAAGTTTATCTTTTACGTGAATGACCAGATAGTGGATGTTGAAACCGTTCCCATGCTTTCTGACGGAAAGGATGGTGCTGACGGTGAGAGCATCACAGCCGCAGGTCATTGGGAATCCGCCAATACTCCGTATGCGAAAAACAGTACAGTATCGTTTGCCGGAGGATCTTACTTAAGCAAGGTTCAGACTTCCAATCCGCCACTTCCGCTTTTTCGTGTGAGAGGTGGGCGTTACCTAAGGAAGAAAGATGGCGGTTACATACTTTCCGGGAAAAGGGCTAACAGGATTGTCAATTCAGATTGGCAGGAAATGACTTCCGGTGTCGAACCATCCGCTTCGTATTGGCTTGACAGCCCGGTAAGCACAATAAACTTTACCAGTACGGGCACACCGTCACCGTCAGCGTTTGTCGTTACCATGAAACAGAATGTAGGCGGTAATGTGAGCGATACGAACAGGTTCTATCTTGCTGCACGCAAATATAACGGAAGCTGGCTGGCTCACGTAGGTGCTACCCTAAGCAATCAGATATCCGTTCCAGCGACAGCCGGATACACCCAGTTTGCCGTCCGGGCTTATAAATCCGCGTCGGACGCGAACGCATGGAATAATAATTTTGTCGCTGAAAAAGGGGTGGGTGTAGCTAATGATGGTGCCATAGGAGCAACCGGAGCAACAGGGGGGCGTTTCCCCGTGACAGAGGTGTATTCACATCAGGACAGACTTATGTCTGGAATGCGGATTACCGGGATAAGGTCATATATCTGATAGGGGAGTTTATTATAATTTCCTTGTAAAGAATTACGGCGCTTCCGTTACCGCTGCACCCACATCAGCCACCGGAGATTCCAACTGGGGAGCCATGCAGAAGTTTGTGAATATCGCTACTGATACCTTGTTTGCCGATGGTGCGAATGTGGCCGGATTCATGTTCAAAAACAATGTGCTTAAATCCCACAACGATGAAGGGGGAACTCTTCTTATCAATGGCGTAACCGGGTATTTCAAATGTAAGAATGCAGATATCACCGGCGTGATCACGGCGGATAGCGGACGTATCGGTCCGTTTTCCATAGATTCCGGCATGTTGTCCTCAAAAACTCTTTATAAGGATACAACAGATACTTATGTTGGTTTCAATTTGTCTGCCGGACAAATTGAGTTTTATAACGAAAGGACATTTGCACGTGTGAAAATCGGGGAAACACGCAGTTTGTCACCATTGAAGGGATTGCGTATGATGCCGGAATTGACATACAGAGTCCGAATGCCATGATCGGGATGCACATCAAGACTCCGAGCATTCCTCTGTTCGTGGAGGGGGGTAACATTTTCCTTCATCCGAACAATGACAGTTATGTGTCTCTTCATGGCATAGTGGGGAACTGGAGGAACATATCCGACAGCACTTCCCTGAATAACAATGATGACAATGTGATGTTTATTAATACGGGTAATATAGAAGTGACACTTCCTCCGGATGTTCCGGGACATACCATATACTTCAAACGTATGAGCGGCGGAGTAAGATTGACAGGAGGACGGATCCTGCCTGCTCCCGGAGGACAGGAGATGTCTTATATTGATTTGGATTTTGCATCCGGCTTCATTAAGTGTATGGGTAATTATTGGGTTATGTTTTATTGCGGATAATTTAAATATAAAGTATGAGAATAAATTTTGCACAATTTCCTATTTACGACGGGATTAAGAAAGAAAAACTGATAGCCAACAACATCACTGAGGCCTTCGGTGACTGGATATATAAGAACGTAGCGGGCTTGAAGGCGCATCTCCTTGCGGAGAAAATCTTCAAGTCGACTGTAGATGGTGTGGAACTTGACGAAGAGGAGGTGGATATCATAAGACGTTCTACCCCTATGTTGTCCGGCTTGCTGGCCGATTCGTTGAATGATTATCTGGATAAAAGAAGGAGGAACAACATGAAGATTGAGAATTTGGAACGCGCCAGCCGAATCAATGACGAACTGGCGAAACTGAAGCTGGCTAAGGAAACGTTGAATAACGGAGGCTATGTCCGTATCTACAGCAGCGCCCGGTCAAGTGCCGGATGTGTGGAACTGGATATAGCAAACTTCAATGGCGAGGTGAGCACGTGTATTGATAACCATATCGCTGAACTTGAATCTGAAATAGAAACGCTATGAAAGAATTATGGCAATTAATCAAGATGCTGTTCTCAAGCAAGCCGGGTGATTTTGATACTCCTAAGTTGCTTCCCATGAAGCATTATCCTTTCAAGAGATACCGTTTCATAATGTGGTGCGGACGGATGATATACCGTGCCGAGAACAAGGAGAACATAGATAGGTATATGCAGACCTATGCGGGTAAGGAAAGCTTGACGCACGAAACCATACACTTGCGTCAGGCACAGGTTATCGGCTCATGGGTAAAATACTATTGGCGGTATTTTGTCGAGTGGGTTAAGGGAAACCCTATCTGCCATCCTGCGAGTTCGGCATATTATACCATTCCGTATGAAATCGCCGCATACGCCAATCAGGGCAATCCTGATTACTTGAAAAACTATAAGGATGATTCCTTTACTCGTTACAAGTTGAAGCATAGAAAGCGTATTTACAAGGAGCATCAAAAAGCGTGGGAAACTTATACAAGAACTTTATAAAATTGATATTATGAGTGATTTGAATTTAGAAAATATAGTTGGCTTCAAGGCTGTGGATACAGACGGCAACGAACAAAATGTGACAGTAGATGAAATGGTGGATATGGTTTCCACAAGAATGGTTATGGCTTTGTCTGAAACTTCAACATTTTTGCCGCCGCTGCAACAGGAAATGACGTGTATGAGAATGAACTTCCGACAGTGACGGATGCCGCAAAAGTAAGAGTTTTACAAAGTAGCGGAGATCTTGCACAAATGACGATGCAGTCGCTTGCATCAAAACTGGGAGGACTATTCACAAGTTTGAAACTATTTCCATTTATGTTCAGAGGCGATGTCAACGTAACATCTTATGGCGAAAAAGGTGCGTTGGATACTGTAATAGAAATGGGATTTATAAAGTTAGGCCGAAACAAGGTGTATGGGGAACCTTGGTCGTATTTAATCACCTTCGATGGACGGGTGGGGTCGTAAAAAAACTATATAATGCAATTTGCTGAAAATATAGAGTTAAAAATCAAATACAGATAACTTATGGACTGATTGGAAATCTTTTTAACGAAATCGTGTTTCAATTGGTTAATGCCTGGAAGAACTAAATTGGGATTAGATATTAGGACGGAAATAAAGGCTTTTAAAGCGATAGTGTTCAAGCCTGTTAAATTAACGATTTATAAGATTTCTACCGGAAATAAAAAAACTGCTTTGTTTAAAGTTTGTGATTATGGCAGTGATATTAATCATATATTACATATATATAGCTCACCTAAAGGTAATTGGATAGTTGAATAAACTATATTCAAGTGTGATCTTATCACATATATATATACGTAAATAAATTATTTGTAAAAGGATATAATAGTATCAGACTTTTTAAAGAAGAAAATCTTTTTATTGTTTACGTTTATAGCAGTGTATGGACAAGAACCAATAAATTGAGGTTTTTTCAGAACCCTGAACTCTTCTATTTCACAAACGTGACGGATGAAATAGTATATGATTTGGAAGAAATCTCTATATCTTGAAAAATATAGCGGTTTATTCAGATATTTATTACCTTTGCACCGCACATGGCGTTGTGCATATAGGATCGGGTGGCACCGGTTTGTACCGGACCACCCGTTTTTTAACCAAAGATACGGTTCGCCAATAATCCCAGAAATCACCAACAGGCAGAAATTCTTGTTTAAATTCCTACCTGTTCGAGCGTCCTAAATCTATATCTACTTTAGTTGCTGAAATGGCATTATCCATAGAAACACGATTGGTAAAAATATATCAAAGCTCGTGAGAATACAGGCATATTACATAGTAGTTATGATCTCCATCCTTGTATATTTGCAAATTAGGACCAATACTCTTTACAACGGACAGTCCTTTAACGTGATGTGATATAAAAAAGAAAAAGATGTCACCTTGCGTTTTCGGCTATTAACTTCTATAAATCCCAAAAGTAACGTTTATATCAACGGATAATTCAGTTTGTCATAAAGATCTCCTGACATGTGATTTTAAAAAAATAGTTTCAAATTTAACTGAACAGTTCTCCCAGAAGTCCAGCCGTTATGATTTCGTGCGTATTTTCTTTACTCTTATATCGGATGACCCGTCACTAGTTGCGTATAATGTTCTTTCTGTAACTCTGAATGTCAATCCTCCTACAACACCTAATGTTGCGACTGAATAATAGTTAACGACTGCGATACAAGATAGAGTGTCTGATACAGGACCGCATATATAATATGCTCCTGTACCATACGCTATCTGCGTTTTACACCTGACTCTAAGCTGAAACTTTCATATGTGTCATTAACGAGTTCTCCCAGGTCGATTATATCACTCTAAAAAACGTAAAATTAAAATCTTTTGTCAATTACGGTTTCATCTCTTTTTATTTTTAAATATTGTTTTTTATCTCCATCAACGTTAATTGAATACCCTCGTCTTATCATCCCATTAATAATATTATAATTTATATTACCTGAGTTTGATATAATTATTAAATTAAAAGGCATTCCACCATCATTACATGACACAATGTACGAATTATATCCAATGTCTCCTAAATAAATAATAGATCCTTCAAGCGTAGCTGTAACCGTTTTTTTTATCTTTTCAATTCCTATCAGTCCTCCCAGAAGTAAAAATAGGTAAATTTTATGTCAAAGAAACCATCATCCAAGAAGACCAATTTGTTCCCCATTTTTGTCTAATATATAATTTCCCTATGCCATAATAACAAGCTTGTAAAATCATGATGCCATTAACAGGTAATACTATTAAGATTCCATTATTAGAACTATTAATAGATGGCATATTAATGTCACTAGGATAATTCCGATATATCCCTCCTGAAATAAGTTCATTTGCATCCCCGAATGATGAGCCATTATTAGCTTCTGGTAATCTCCATAGCTTCAAATTGGTGAACAGTCCTCCCAGAAGCATTTTTTGTGGTTTATTTTGTAAATACAGAAGATTATTTTAACTTTAAAAACAAAAAGTTGAATATGTTAGAGAAGATCAGATACCGTTTGGTTTATAACCGACAAAACAAGTTAAATCGACAAGGGACAGCCCTAGTCCAAATAGAAGCCTATTTGAATCAGAGAAAGGTATATTTTAAAACCAATGTTTATCTAAAGCCGGAGTGTTGGAGTAAGGATGGCGCTCAAGTAATCAACCATCCGCAATCGAATGAGCTTAATGCAATGCTATACGAAAAAAAATACTGGAGTTGCAGGCTATAGAACTTAGCTATTGGAAAAGAGGGCTTGAATCAAACCTTTCCACGTTAAAAGGAGGCTGTAAAAAAGGGAATTAAACCAGTTGTGTCTTTTTTAAAATTTGCAATACAAACGATAGAGAATTCTGATAGAAAACCGGGGAACCAAGGATAACATGCTGGGCACGGTAGCCACTTTGAAGGAATTTCGGAACGTGATAGAGTTTACCGATATAAACTATACGTTTCTAAAGGAGTTTGACGCATTTCTGCGCAACAAAGGATTGAAGGTAAACACGGTAGGAAAAACACATGAGAATACTGCGTACCTTGGTTAACGAAGCAATAAACGAAGGTTATATATTACAGGAGGCATACCCTTTCCGTAAGTTCAAGATCAAGAAAGAGAAGAAGGAACATAACTTCTTGATGCCCGCAGACTTGGAGAAGCTGGAGAATCTTGAACTGCCGGACAGGAAGAACAACAGCCGGCACATACTGGACGCATTTCTCTTCTGCTGCTATTGCGGATTGAGATTCTCTGATTTCAAGCAATTGACTTATAAAAATCTCGTAACAGTTGATGGAAAGGAATGGCTAGTTATGAATAGCATCAAAACAGGCGTAAAACTCAATATTCCGCTATATCTGCTGTTTAACGGAAGGCTCTGGGTATAATGCGGAAGTACGACAGTATCGAACAACTGGCTGCATTAGGTTGCAATTCGGACACTAACAGGACGTTGCAGAAATTGGGAAGGATGGCGCGTATTAACAAGAAGTTCACCTACCATACAAGTCGTCACACTTGTGCTACTCTGTTGGTACATCAAGGCGTTCCGATAACCACCGTCCAAAAACTCTTGGGGCATACATCGGTCAAGACAACAGAGATATATTCGGAAGTGTTTGATGAAACGATCATCAAGGATCTGACAAGGGCTAACCAGAAGTATTCTAAAAGTATAAATGTAAAACAAAATCAAATAAAATCTCAAAAATCCCCGGGAAAATATCTCAGGCAGTAGAAATCTATAAAAGCTATCTGTTTTATACTTGTTTTTCCGATCCCATTCCATAACATTCGTTTCCTGTCAATAAATATACAAACTCGCCAGTCTTGCCGTTCTATTAATTCTCTTCATTCATCTTGCAAGTAAAAAATATTGCATTAATGGCAATTTTTTAAGAAGATTGGTTTTTGTTTCAAAATTGGCTTCTCATAACTAATTAATATAGTTTTCTTTTTTGTATTTCGTTTTAGAATTGATATCTTTGCTATTATCTTCAAAGTCTGAGCAAACGATATATAGGATATTGGACTGCAATGGTGTGCCTCGAAGGCCGAAGGTTAATGGCGTGAAAAGAATACTTGTTATGATAGAAGAGGACGTGGCAAACTATATTGGATAAGGAGCAATCGGTATCATTATATGTCAATGAGGCTATAAGATTCTATCACGGTAACCGGCATTAATGCCGGTTATTTTTTTATTAAAACTATATTTAAAATCACGTTTTTGAATCGTGTTGTTTAGATAAATTAAAGTCATATCATTTCGCAATACCCTATAAATACCCACGAGAAGGAAAATATTAAAAATATACCAATACTTTTTGTATAACACCCGATGTTTTTTATCAAAGCTTTTGATATATCTTAAAAAATATACCAATTATATATTATATTTTTTTCGATACGTAATAAGACAGTGCTGCTACAGAATAAATTGCGGCGCAATCATCTGAACCATTATAGTCCAATACTCCATCCATAAAACTCATTGTATTGCGGTATCTTGTCATAGTCTGAACGGAACATTATATTATTTTTTGATAAAATCCAAAAAGCAGATATCCTAGCGTCTGCTCCCATATTTTTATGTATGATTCTGACATCATATCTATCCCTTAAGCCCCGTGCTATAGGGAAATAATTTTTTCACTTTCAAACAAGATCTCCGCAGGAGATATCCCTTCTAAAAATGACAGAAGAACATTTTCATCAAATGAACTTATATATGTCACATTATCGATATATATTCGCTCATTTACATAACATGAAACCATAATAAACTTTCCGGCATATTCGGGAAGAACATATACAAGTCTTGTTCCCTGAATATTTTAGATATATCATAATATCTCATATCTTTATTTTCCTGCTTAATTTTACTTCGTTTCCTTTTCAAGGAGAAACGAGTATATTCATCCTTGAATACCCATACGGTAATATATCGCAGACAATCCACCAAGTGACCGTATCTCTCATAAGACTGTCCTGTAATCTTATCCTTTACTCTTTTTTCAGCACCCCTCCATTAACGTCCTTCTTGGCATTGTTATAATCGACTATCGAGTTTTTACATCCATCATCTACCGAAAATGACATTCCCGAGCCTCCATCGAGCATGTAGTTTACAAATTCACCTGACATTGGTACGGACGGGTTAGAAGCCGGTATCCTTTCCTCAACATGGTAATCGCTTTCCAACCCTTCTACGAACTTATCAAGAAACGATCTCTTCTCTTCGTCTATAGTGTTCCCGTTTCTTGTCGAAGCATCTCCGTACAGATACAGCATATCATTATACTTTATTGATTTCAGGTAATCTACCGCCATTTTTGAAGCCTGTGTTACCGTGTTGAACGGATCACTGGCGCATATCTCGTTAAACTGCCTTATACTACTTCCATCCACTTGGAAAAATGATATTGAAATATAAGGGAGCACATTGTTATCAATTGATATATGAACCGGCATCCCTTTAATGTAGTGTGTCGTTTTTATGTGTTTGTTTGAATCAAATGCATACAGGAACTCTCCTCCTGTCTTAATGCTTCCCCATTCTCCCAATGCGTATACCCTGTAGTAATTATAATCATGATCCTTGTACCATTGGTAATTAGATATCGTCTGTCTGTCATAGTATCCATACTTCCCGTCCGGAGAACCTACTACCCAGAAGTTGTTCTTATACGAAGAATGCAGCTCTACCGTATCCGATGGATATCTTTCCATTTTTCCCGTACGCTCATTAGCTATCATTCTAGATTTATTATATCTCTTTCCTAATATCCGGCTATAATCCTTAGGTAATAAACTCCTTTTTATCGGATATCTTACTTTCCCGTACGAATCATTCGGATGCTCATCCCACTCGTATGTATCAAGGATCTTGGTTTTTATCCACGAGTCCTCTGATACTGGATTAAAGTTGCATATAATCTGTAGGCCCCTCCTTTCCTCGTAGGCGGAAACGTATCTGTGTGAAATCCTCATATTCAAACTCAGTGGCCTCTTCCATCACTATCCAGCGATATCCTGTGATAGACTTTATCGTCTCGGGATCGTCCAATCCTGTAAAATCGATTTTGCAACCATTTATACAGGTTATATTATTTTCCTTTGGAGCGAAAAACTGACTCAATTGAAGAGCTTTCATTTGGGTCTTAAACTCTTCATATACCGTATTCTTAAGACTAGCTCAACTTTTCTCACAACGAGAGCTGAACCTTCTCCGGAGAATACAGACAACAACACGGATTGTGTCGTAGATACAGATTTCCCTGATGAAGAACCACCTCTGTTTATAATATACCGGATATCCTTGTCATGCATCGCCTCACGGATATGCCAAAACAGGGGATTAAACAATTTATACGCGAACCCCATCTCTATCATTGCTCGTCCCCAATTATCATGCGCACATTGGTACTGACATCACTTTTACTGGAGCATCCCATCCAAGCATCTTGCTTATCTGTGTAATGGCGGCTATTTTGCTATATAGTCGTATCTCTACTCCATATTGAGTATTCTTAATCGATTGGATGCAACATCGGACTGGTTTTGGTATATCATCAAGAGAACGGAAAATAAACGTATCTTTACCTTTTAATTGAAGATCTATAGGGTCTACATTTACCACATTTGTAAGGAAGCGCAATGCATCTTCCTTCTTCATATCAGACTTTTTTAAGATATCAGCCTGCAATTCATTTTACACGGGATGCGACAGATGGATTTCTCAGTAATTCAAATGCACGCTTACTAACGACCCCATCCTTCCATCCAATACTATTAGGGTAAGCTTTCCGATATGCATCTGTAGCATTACCCGTTTCCATATAATAATGGCAGAAATTTTCTCTATTTGCTACAAGTTTTTTCCCCATAAAAGTCTTTTCGTCCGAAGAACGTACCGTGCCCCTTTACACGGAAACATTATAATTCAAAGTTACAAAAAATCTGAATAAAAACAAAACTTGTCATTTAATTCATTTTCTTAAAAGTTCTTTATCATGTAAACCGTGATCACAAGCTGTCTTATAAGCTATATTCCGTAGTTCGTTCAAATTAATATTTCCCATAATCATATCAGTTTTAATGATTCCTGTAATCCTGCTTCAAGTGCTTCCTCGTAGGTATTATAACGGATAATAGGCCTGTCAGACAATCCTATCAAGTCATGTCTCGGAATTGTCAGTATATCATACGTCCAATAATTTCCATACATATAGGATATTTCGATATGCAGGTTCTTAGTTTCACGAAGCCACTTTTGGGCAACATACAACACTGGACACAAAAAATTCAACTGGTTCGTTATCTATTTCCGTACAACATGACATACTTTGCGGAATGTCGTATCTTCTAATAATATTATCGCAACTTATTGTGTGTTCACACTTCCAATTAAACCCTTTCTCTTTCAGCATCTTTGCTGTTTCCAATGTTACAAGTTCTTCGGTCATAACTATTCTCCTTTCTTCTTTTCACATTCTTCACAATGTAATTTATAAGCATGGGCAAACATCTTTAACGTAACAGGCTCAAAGTGAAAATCTGCCTGTTTCCCTTCTATGACAACTGAAACACATAATTGACCATCGCAAAGTCAATATATGCTTCACCACCTCCATCTCCTTGAATGGAAAGTGTTTGTGTCTGTACGCTATTCATTATTCACCTCCTTTAAACATAACGTTTAGTAATAGTACCGAATGAATGATACCGATGCCAAACTATATTTCCACGCTGAATTTCAGTAAGCCAATCACAGGCCTTAAAAAACTTGTCCTACATTGTATAGGAATGGTCTTTTTTGAATTTTTCTTTTTTATTCTTGCTTTCATTGTTCCTCCTTTGTTTTAAAGTGTTCAATCAGTTCGTCTACGGTAGCCTTGTGAATGGTATCCGTATTGACATCAATATGATAGTAGACCCAATAGGTAGAGAACTTGATTTTTAGGACACAGAATCCACTTATCCCCATCGGTAAACCATTGGTACTTGTCTGTATCATCCCTTAATGCAGCGATAGCTAGGAATAGGTCTTCATTCGTTCCGCAATCAACACTTCCACGTTTTTTCAAAGGATGCCCATTTCTTATCACATGATTCTTTTGGGATAGTAAAAAGAATATTCCATTATTACACATAATAAAAATCATACTTGTTATCATCATCTGCATAATATTTAGGCTTACCATGTGAATACCCCAATTCTTCCAGCTCTCTCCGAAGTTCCGGTGTGTTTTTGCGTATAAAGCAAGGTGTTGTAAATCCCATAATTATTCCTCCTTCCCAACTTTAACATATCCGTTTTCAATGCACCAGCACAGCATTTCGTAGGCTGCATCAATAGGCTCTTTACTCTCTGTAATCTTTATTATTGACCTAGAATAAGGTTCCATATACAAGCACGTATAGCTATCTGCAAGTTTTTTGCATGGTCAGCACTTTTGATTGCCGATGAAGCAAAGGCAGCTGATCGAGAATGTCCTGCAAAGTGTAAGTTTTACGACAATAGTCGTAATTCGTATCGGCATCCGGAGAGGTTACAACCATGTTATCTGGATCTGATTCACTCCACTCGAAACACATGCTTCCATCGCTTGTATCCAGCCCAAGATCCTTCAAATGCAGTAGCTGTTCGATTGACAATACCTGTTTCATTTCTTTTCCTCCTCCGTTTTAATCTCTGTTATTTTGCCACGACTGACAAAGCACTGACCTATTCCCCAAATCGAGTAAGGCACAATAGTTATCGTCTAAAAGATTAGAGCATTCCTGGCATAAGGAACATTCATTACACAATCCTTCTGATGACTCATGCAGCAACCCATCTATCATTATTCCGTTCTTTATTTCCATAATCAAATACAATTTCTCATATATGTTTTCCTATCAATCATACCGTTTTCTGATTCTTCTACCAAGCCAAAGAATGTATTAGTATAACAAACATGCTCGTCTATCATTATACATATTCCATCAGACGGATAATATTCACATGAAACATTATCATCCCAATCTATATGTTTTTGTGCTTCTTTGGATATATCATCACAAGCAATCATATACTCTATGTATTTATTAGATGCTTTTCTTATTTTGTCAAATATATTTCCTTTCATGATTTTCATCTATACACCCATCATCTTTTATCCATTAATCGCTTCATTTAACTTTTCCTCAAACTCCGCAATGATACAATCTGCATCACCGCCATGTACCCAATTGTCCAATACAGACGAAAGAACTTCAACTGCCTTTCTAGATGTTTCGTCAACTGCCATATTGATCGCTTGATTCATTTCCTCTAACGTAAATATGCTCATAATTATTCCTCCTTCTTTTTTAAGGCTTATATCAATTGACAACCTATCGACAATTTCCTCCTTAATTATCTCCCTACACAAATTTCTTATCATAAGGTAATCACCGTTTTTCTTTATCTCGTCAGAAACCATACAACGAATCCACCTCTCTATATTAACATCGTCCCCATAGGTGTTATGGAAGATATGTTTAACTTCCTCTTTCACAATTGAAACTATTATATCCTTTATATCCTCTTTAGTCAACTTTAGTTCGTTATGGATATAGTTTTTTTACTTCTCTGTATCTATATTTGTTCATAATCAATTCCTCCTTTTAAAACATTCAACAACTCTTTAGCTCTCTTATAGGTATCAAAGCCCTTTACGTTCACCCATTCGTATGAAATACGTTTGTCTTTTCTGACTTGTACCCAATATATTATTATGGGAATACAACCGTTGCACCCTTCTCCCTCGTATGATTCTGTACCTTTCCATATTAGTCTCCTTTCTCCTTAATCCGTTCAAGCACATCCCTGTTGGCTTCTGAGTATCTCGTCAAAAGACGGAATAGGCATCCACATGTCACACTCGTAGTCGTTCCAATCCTCAAATTCAAATCCTCCGTCTGTCGCAACGTATGGCGATCTCCCAGGTGAAACAACGATATAGCCACTAACAATCGCTCCATTTGATACCATTCTGCAAAGGACAAGCTTGTTTGGTTCCGGCAACCGTTCCTTAACACTTATCCAAGGAGATTGTCTTGGATTGCCATTCGGCACCTTGAATAAAGTCAACAATGCAGTATGGTTCACAATGACGCTGCCTGTTTCTGCAATCATTGGAAATTTTTTTGTCTGCTTCTTACTGTCTGTTTCATATCTAATTTGTTTTGAATTATTTTTTTATAACTACCGCCATTGTACTAATAGAAGTGCCACTCTCTTTAAACTCGCCTGCGCTGATTTCAAACACTTCTCCATGTACTTCTTTCAGCCAGTTGCGGAAATCAATACATTTCTTTTCCGAAGCGAATTTCCAGTGTTGGCTGGTTATTGCTGCAAGCGTGCCGCCTTCTTCCAATCGATCATACATAAGCCTGACATGCTCTATATCCTGATTACCGGAAAACGGAGGATTTGCAACAATCTTAGTGTAATGCCCTACACTGTCTTTTTCGTAAAGTCTTCATCAAGCAATATTACGTTGTTATGGGTGTGAAGAAATTCTCTGTTTTCCGGCATCAACTCATAACATTCCACTGTTACAGAAGGACAAGCTCGATGAATGGCTTTAATGAGAGCACCGCGGCTGGCACTCGGTTCCAGTACCGTATCATCCTCATGTATCCCTCCGGCAAGCATAACCAGCCAGTCGGCAACATCGGCCGGAGTTTCAAAAACTGGTAATCCTGCTGTAGGTTGCACCGTTTACCCCCCTTTCAGCATGGAAAACACACGTTCCGGATTAAACGGGAATGTGAAACCCTGTATCTTCCCACCTTGCCATGAGCGCCGGCTTCTTCTATCCACTTTTTTGCTTCGGCATAAGACTTTTTGTTAAATTGAACTTGAGGAAGTTTCAGAACACCGTCCTCAAGAGTACAATGTTTCAATATCTCTTCCACACTCCATTTTTTGCCTTCGTCAGCCTGCTTTTTTCTTTTCAGCTATCGGAACATCCGGCGCTAACAGTGAAGATATTTTTTCTACAACTATGTTGCTTGCGTCCATGAAGGCACTGACGCAAGATATCGCTTCGATCAAGAAATCGGTGTCAACATGCCCGGTATCGTCATAGATGTCTATCCCTTCGGTCATGGATGACAGTTCATTGAGTCAAGCGCAACACTACCATGTAACGTTTCGATTAAAATCTTTTTTGTTCGTCATAACTTTTCTGTAAATAAATTCTTGTTGTGTCTACACTTCCATGACCGAGAAGATCGGCCAGTTGAATAACATCTTTGTTTTTTTCAGGAACATTTTAGCGAAAAATGTCGGAAGGCATGCGCGTGCATTTTTTTTGAATCGATACCACAATGTTTACCCCATGCTTTCAGGTGTTGTGAAAAACCTCTCTGAGTCAACGGTCCGTATTTCCCGACAGCAAGAGTACCGGACTTGCCTGTCTCCTTTATATAGTCCTTCACCTCCTGTTGTAATTGCTTCTGGAAAAAGAAACGCCGATACTTGTTTCCTTTCCCTTTCAAAACAACCTCGCCAATTGCTATATCCTCCCATGTGAATTGCTGAAACTCCGAGAGCCGGGCTCCTGTAGTACCCAATACCTTGATGAAGAAATAGTAATCCTTGTTGAGTTTTGTTTTCAGATACCCAGTAACCGATTATATTCATTCTCGGTAGGAACATTAGAAATATCCAGCTTACGTTTCATTTTAGGTCTCTTTAATTCTATCGGCTTTTTCATCCATTTAGAGAACTTTTCAATGGCTGTAATACGTAACCGGATGGTAGCGGGAGATAATTTTTTCTTCTTCGAGACTTTTTATAAACCTCCTGCAATTATCCATGTTTACCTCATTGGCATACTCGAAATACTTCTTCATTGATGTGTAATATATATAAACTGTATGAGAAGAGTAATCATTGTTGTCGGTCAGCCACACAATGAAATCATTAAGTTGTTTCTTGTTCTTATCCGAAATGACATCAAGTTTTTCCAAAGGTTTCACCGCCTTTTCCCTTTTTCCATATCCGATGTTGAGATAGGATAATAGATCGCATATAGCTGAACACATTAGCGAATGACGCACCATGACATCAGCATTTTCACGTTTATAATTCAAATAGCCACGGCGGATCACTTCTTTTGGCCATTTCTAAAAAATCCGTGACATGCTTGATATATTTCCCGATATATTTCCTGTCGTGACAGTATCATAAGTCCTTCCTGTCGTGTATATGTAAGAAATATAATCAGTTAATATCTTTCTGTCTGTCATTATTCATAATTTTCTTATTTTAAAATTTCATCAATAGATGATAAAACACTCTCCAGTCTTTCCAACTGCTCAGAGTATTTCATAAGAAGATTTTCTTCTCTTTTTCCGTAGCCTCCCTCCATTGTGAATATCATTATACTTTTCGTATTTTGATTTTACATTTTATATGCTTTCTGAAAGAACGGAAGCAATATCTTACATTCCTCTTTGGTCATACAGACCGTTATCTCGTATGGAGATGAATACGATTTTCTTGTGCTATCTATGTGACTCATTTCTTTCCTGTTTTGAATTTCTTGTTTATTTCTTTTTCAGCAGCTCTGGCCCCTTTCTTGAAACCCTCCACAAAGCTGTCAAAACAAGCTCTATGGATTTCTAAAGTACATCTTCGCATAAGTGGACAAATCGAACATTTTTTGGCTAAGCCCTGCGGACTTCTTTTTTCGTTACGTTTTTCATTGGATTTTTAAATTAATTACGATTTCTTTCCGCTCGCGACTTCACTCATACACATCTTGCACCAGGAGGTGAGACATCGGTATTCCTTATCCCCACATCTGACAGTCCTGTTATAAAACCGGTGGAGCGGAAGGGAACGTCCGCAATGCGGACAAACCTTTCTTCCGGCTTCCGTACCGGCAACCGTCTTGGCTTTACGGTGTACAAGCGTACATCCCCTGCATTCATCCAGTCTGCCTTTGTACTTCCGGCATTTGTGCAGGGAGATGCGCCCGCATGGAGCGATTTTCTCGCAGTCGAATCTGGGTTCTGTGTGATAGATGTTCATACGGCACTGTCCATTAAATCAAACAATGTGGGTGCGCTAACTTCCATCTCCGCCTCATACAGATATGAAAGGCTGTCTTTCCAATAGTCATAATTCAGTTCAGTAGATAATCCCCCCCACGCATCACCTCTTGTCATAGGTTCAGCTTCAATTTGTTTTGTTCCAATATACTTTTTTCATATCAATATGGATTTTACAAAGCCCGTCCAAGGCTATTTAATTCATTTCTGTTCGGATTTACACTAATTCAATTATATCCTTCTTTAAATTAACAAATAAAGGTATTGCTGACATGCCCCCATTGTAATCCAACTGTCTTAAAGAGGGGACAACCTCTCCGTTGTCATCAATCTCATAATCTGCGATATAGGCTAACTTCTTCGCTTCGGGAACCAATATCCTTTCATTGTTCCAAAAGTATATCTTTCATGAGCAAGGACCGTTATACAGACCTTGCTTCCAACAGGGAATCCTTGGTTGGATTCAATGTATTCCTTTTCCAACTGAATTTTCTGATTTTTCAATTCCCTTATTTTTGAATCAATATCATTTTTCTTTGTATGAAATTCTTCTTTGTTCATTTTTTATTTTTCTTTACTTTAGGATATTTCATTTCATTTTTAGTTTTACGTTAATCCTCAATAGAATACAATGCCTGCATACAATCGAAGGGAAAAGATGAATTCAAAGCGTCATATACTTCTTCCGGTATATCATCTTCGCTTTCAAAATTACCTTCAATACATACAGAACCAAATGCTGTTGCAACGTGCCTTTCTTTATACTCCTTTACCATTAATGGTTACGGTTGTTTCCCATCCGTCAGAGGTTACTTCGATTACTATCTTATTCATTACGGTTTAGTTTTTTGCTCTAATTTATTCTAACGTACTTACCTGCAATATCACAAGTTTTTATTACCTCCGCATTATCCTCACCAAAAGCGATGAGAATACTACCACAGCCGGGAGAATCTCCACGAGTTCCGTCTGGACGGAAGAATCTGATTCGGTTACGCAAGAATTTCATTGCCGTTGCCTTCTCGAATATCACATCCTGAAACATCTTTGAATCGCAACGATTGAAAAGTAAAGCAATGCCGTTTCCATGTTCTGCCATCCGTTTAACGAAACATTATATAAGAGGACGGGAATAAGGTGGGTTCAACCAAACGCGCCCTTTCCATTCCTGTTTTAATCCATCGTCATTTTTGTTGTACATGACATTTGCCGTTTTATAGGGGGGGCTACTGGGGCACATGGGTCTAAATCAAATTCACCCAATGCGTCTATAATTTCTTTCGGTGTGTACCATTCATCGGTACTATTAGCCGATTTTTCAAAGGTTGTATTCATTTCTAATTTGTTTTGAAAATTATTTATTTTCTCTTTTTAACGAAACATTTCTATTACTACTTTATTTTCCGAGTTCCCATCATCAGGATGCACATCAGTAAAGTCAATGACGGAAAAATCATACAAATCTGGAATGTATTCAGTTTGGTAATCTCCTGTATTCATTACGATGGCATTAATGTACATCTTTACACATACATTTTAGAACGTTAATCCAACACCCGCTATCGGCTATCACGAATGAATCACCGAATACTTTGTAATGGTGTTTATTTGTTCCTTAATGCCGTCAATATACGCTTCACCACCTCCAACTCCTTTAATGGAAAGTGTTTGCGTCTGTACGCTATTCATTATTCACCTCCTTTAATCTTTTTAATTAGTGCATCAGCGCAATTAACCGCATATTTAGCGATTGCATCAGAATTACCCCCACAGTCATCTGCTACAACAGCCTTAATAATATCTTTCGCTAGTTCATATCGCCTCTGTTCCCAGTCGATAGCTGAAAAATCAAGTTCGCATTCTCTGAAAACCATGTTATCACATACATATAAATAATCTTTGCTATGTTGAGAGTTGATATTTAATTGGGGAGTTACATCTACCAAAACTCCTGTTGATTTCATATTTAATCGAAATACATTACTTTCTTACCTATACATACCTTGAACCTTGAAAGAGATTCACTATATTGTGTAATATAATTGGGATTATATTTGTTAACAAAACATCCAGTACGTTTATGGTATCTGACACAAGCATTTTCAGGAGATTTAGCCAATATTTCTTTCTCATCGCTAAAACTAAAAAGTAAATTATCTCTGTATGATACCTTATACCACTTTTTTACTTGGCTTCTTATCTTTTTAAAATACTTTGCTTTCATTATTCTCCTTTATTTTAAAATGTTCAATCAGTTCATTTACGGTAGCCTTGTGATAACGTCCTGAAATAATGGTTGCATTATCCCAATTTTCATCCCAAAAGAACATAATGCCTTTGGGTTCTGTGAAATAATGATCGTTACCAATAGAATCACCATAAGAAACGCTAAGAATGGAATCTGCTATAAACCACTGCATGTAGTTACTATCATCCCTTAATGCAGCGATAGCCAGGAAAAGTTCTTCATTCGTTCCGCAATCAATAAATTTCCCACATAAAGCACTATGTTTGTCAAAAGGGAGGTCAAAAGAATCCGCAATCACATAACTAGGAGTATCAAATCCTTTTATTGGATATTGATAAGCCCATTTATACTACAATCAACTGTCCATTCAGGATAGTTTTTGAATACCCCAATTCTTCCAGTCCTCCGAAGTTCCTGTGTATTTTTGAGTATAAAACACGGTGTTGTAAATCCCATAGTTAATCCTCCGTTTCTATCTTAATATCCGTTACTTTTCCACGATTGACAAAGCACTGGTCCATGTTTGGGTTTTCATAAGCTATATCGCAAATGATTTCTGAACTATCATCACACTCATTTTGTAATGAGCACTCATCACATATTCCAACGCACAATTCATGCAACACTCCGTCTATTATTATTCCGTTATTTACTTTCATAATTAATCTCCTTTCTCTTTAATCCGTTCAAGTACATCTCTGTTGGCTTCTAGTATATCATCAAAAGACGGGATGGGCATCCAATGGGTAATGCCTAATCTTTCTTTATTAACATTTGCTCCAGTTTCCCAGTCACCCAAAGATGAAAGCTGGCAAATAAGGAAGCCATAAGCCCCTCTTGTTAGAACCACTGTGTTATTTTCCGGCAACCGTTCCTTAACCCTTATCCAAGGAGATTGCTTGGATTGCCATTCGGCACCTTGAACGAAATTAATCTCTCCAAACTTTGCCAAATCTTTACCAAACAAAGTTCTATCAACTGTCCTATGATTAAATAGGATATTTTCCTTCTGCTTCTTCTACTGTCTGTTTCATATCTTATCCTTTAAAATTTTTCATGTATTCACAATCCTCATCACATACACCTTTCTTTGCACAGTGAGGGATATTAGTTACCCACTCATATTCAAAATTATAACATAGGTTTCTGTATTCTTCCCTTCTTTCCGTAGAACCAAGTGTTTTTGCTGAACTCCATGATTCATAGTCATTGCTAGACGCCTCTTTAAGAACGCATCCATCATCGTTATATAGCTTTCTAACTTCATTCATATTTGTTCCGTTAATCAACTTCCACTAACTCACCGTTTTCCAGTCTATACCATGTATCAGCCTTGACAACATCACCATCAACTACTACAGCCTTCCAATCAACAATATCATACGTATCATCCCTTTCCTCAGCTATGACCAAAATTGCACCTATTCCGCCTTTTACCTGAACATTTTTTCCTCTTGCTACTGACAAACCATTATATCCTGCTGAAGCCTTTCCTCTTGCCGTAGCAGCACCTCTATAACCAGCCGTAGCAGCACCACAAATACCAGCCGTAGCAAAGCACCTCTATAACCAGCCGTAGCAGCACCATAATCACCAGCCGTAGCAGCACCATAATTACCAGCCGTAGCAGCACCTCTATCACCAGCCGTAGCAGCACCATAATCACCAGCCGTAGCAGCACCTCTATTACCAGCCGTAGCAGCACCTCTATAACCAGCCGTAGTAGCACCATAATCACCAGCCGTAGCAGCACCATAATTACCAGCCGTAGCAAAGCACCATAATCACCAGCCGTAGCAGCACCATAATTACCAGCCGTGGTATAAGCACCTCTATTACCAGCCGTAGCAGCACCACAAATACCAGCCGTAGCAGCACCATAATCACCAGCCGTAGCAGGTTTTCCCTGGTTCCGCATTACACTCGTTAGTACACCGTTCCTGACATAAGATACAGCTGCTTTCACAAGCCCCCTTATATCAAGCTCAGCACCTATTCTAATTTTTGAAGAACAAACCTTGTTACTTTCTGAATCGTCTATTTTACCACTCTGCTCAACCTCACAAAACCTTGCCCCAGCCGGCGCATAGTAACCAAAAAACATCCAGAGGATAAGGACATGCATGAAAACCTTTTTTACATGCCTTTATGTAACCTGTTTCTTCATACTCCTTACCTACTTCATACTTAAAAACCCTCTACAAGATAAATCCTTATCAAATGCTTTATAAGCCTTTATTTTCTGTTCCATGATATTTTTTATTTTTCGTTATTTTGATATTTCGATAATTTTTGTTCAAAGATCGGGCATTCTCTTCTGCCCAACAGGTGCATTCCATGAAGCCTGTAGCATGGCTTTTCGGGAATCGAATCGTATTTACGGTATATGGCACAACGGCGGCAGATGCGATGTATACCGTATTTCCTTTTGCACCGTAACATACCACAGGATAACCGTCAGCAGTTTTCATGTTCCGCCTTTTCCCTTCGTTTCAGCTTTCTGATGAAAGCCTTGACCTTGTTCCTAACCATCTCTGTTATTTTGTCCGCATCCTCGGCAAAGGCACACTGGTAAACCATATCCGTGCTTTTTGACATGAAGTCCACCTGAGCTTTTGGCGGCTTTCCCGCATTCGGAAACCTTGTCAAACATCTCTATACGGTAATCAGGATGATATTTTTTAAAATCTCGTTACAGTCCATCGTAAAGGTCTCAACCATATCGCACAGCATGATGATACTGTTGGTAAGGACGTTTATCTCTTCCCTGTCCTCTTCCGACATTTCACGCATGAATTTATCCATGGATTCCGACATCCCCTCATATTCGGAAAGGTATTGGTTTATGACACGTGTTTCTATACCGTCCATCATCTGTTTGAGTTTCATTGCCTCCATATAGCGGTGTGACCTGAGAAAGGAAGCGTGCCTTTCCCTCAGCTTCAGCATCTGCCTGTCCTCATTGATCATCTTTTTCATCCGTTCCACCACATCCGCGGAGAGGTCGTTTACGGTCAGCTTATTTTCATGGATTGCCCCTTCTTGTTGTTTGTATTCTTGTTTCCGTCCCTCTTTCTTCGCTCTGTCAATCCATCTTTGGAACTTGGCAGCTACAAGAGGACAGTGTATGCGCAGGTTTCTGTCGCGTTCCGCTTCCCATTCACGTATCTTTATAAGCGTTTCGGTATTCATGATTCTTTTATTTTGATGAAACTTAATATATGCTTGATAACTTCTACAGTCCACCCATTCCCAAGCATCTTGTATTGTTGAGTGTCACTGCAATTCCATATATACCATTTGGGTACAGTTTGAAGTCGTGCACATTCGGTTGGGGTAAGACGTCTAATTTCTGTATTAATTCGGACACATGGTTGTGAGCTTCCGTCATTTCTAGCCCTTGCCATCAATGTACATGACTTGCCTGATTTTATTTCACGGAAATGTTCTCCTCCAAATCCACGTATCGTCCCCGAAACAACCACTAGATTATCCTTTGTACGGTTGTAAGGCAATTGTTTTTTCCATCTTCCCTAGGTTCAAGCTGTTGGATGTTCTTTTCTCTGTTCCTTTACAAGTCCGGCTTCATATTCCTTTCTTTATCTGTTTACCATATTCGGTTCTTCTTGGTGTAAGACAGGCTGATTCACGCCTCGCATGGATGCACAGATATAATCCGTGCTTAAATTCCCTTTGATCTGCCCGGAGCCGTCAGGCAATGGCTTTTGTCATCGCCATCTAACAACCTTATTTCCACATTGCGTTTTTCCTTATGAATATTCAGCCAATCCACCATTTTTTCTGCTCAAAAATATTTCCTGCACACTTTTTTTTCCAAAATATCTTTCAGCAAAACACCTCGGTCGGCAGGCTGCGGAATGTCGCTATAAGGATATCCGAACAGACCTTCATGCCCTACACGGATATTCGTCCAATAAATCCTACGCCTGTTCTGTGCGCTAACCAACGCAGAATTAATATGCACCCCACGTAACCCGATAGCCTCACTTAATACACTTTCCCATTTTTTTCTCCATTTCCACATTTTCCAGCAGGAACAACACATCAGGATTATATTTACGGATATCCGTCAGAATACGCATATATTCCCAAAACAGATATGACTGTCCTTCAAATTGGAAGCCGTTTCCCTTCAACTCCATGTATCTTTCAAGCGTATATATCTCCTCATTCCCTTTTGTTGACATCCCTATACGTTTCCCTGGCAAAACTAAATGATTGGCAAGGACTTCCGCCAATCAGCAGATCTATATGTTCCAATTTGGAAACATCAATGTCTGTAACGCTTCCCAAATGGATTACCTCGGGAAAATTCAGTTTCACTTGAGCTATCGCATATTTGTCCACCTCACTGGAATATCCTCTGTCAACCTTAATGCCAAGCTCACGCAAGGCAATCCATCCACAACCCATGCCATCAAACAGTGATAATACATTCATGATTTCTCTTTCTCGTTATGATCTTTTTGAAAACTGTTGCAAATTTGCCCATATCTGTCACAGGCACACACTCTATGTCCTTTAGCCTTACAATACGCAGAATTATCCCCAAAGTCCGAGGCATTCTTGCAGTTCCGGCATTTTACATATACGGATTCCGGTTTGACTTTCTTTGCCATACTGTCAGTATTTTCACGGCTTCCTCGTCCCCGGATTCCGCCCGACGTTTCAATTCGTTGTACAAAGTCAAAGAAGAATATCCTTCAGGTGGAATAAATTTTCTGTTCTCTATTTCATCCTGCACCCTTTTTTCGGTTTATCGCGTCCAGCTCATAATCCTTTCGGAATTGAACTCCTTGAAGAAAGCATTGCCTATTCTTCTGGCATCGAAAGACGCGAATGAATTGTCATACTTCCCGGCCTTGTAGCGTGCGAAAACAGCATCAGTTCGGAAAGCTTGTAAGCCTTGACCTGTGAGGCAAAGGATTGGCAAAAGATTCTTATCCCGTCGGCAACGCCCTTTTCCTTGCTGTTGGAAGCCCCGAATATGCCGGACACCTGTATGTCGATCCAGTATTCGGAAGAGCCACAGCCGTAAAGCGCATCATACTGCATCAGTGAAGGGCAATCTGCCATATAAGCCCTTTCCGGGTTTTGAAGGGCATATCCCCACTGGACCGGTGAAAATACTCTTTCAACCTCAGAACGGTCTTTCCATTTGGTCAGCCAAGCCTTCTTCGAGGTCTCGCTTATGTTGTTGTAGCAAGCTAAGAGCGTAGGCGTTAGCTTCCTGTTTGTCTGTATAATTGCGCCTATTGTTGTTTCCATTGTTCCGTTGTTTTTCAAGTTCAATTTTCAGCCATCGGGCAAAATGCGATTTTGCATCTTGGGGTGATTTAACAATTTCTCCCTCGTTTTGGAGCTTCATAAAGAACTTCTCCAAATAATCATAAAATCAGGAGGCGCGAAATCCTTATACCCACATAAACGAGTATTCATGCAGACAGCTTCCATCCATGAACTATTCGACTTCAATTCTTCATAGCACTCATCCAACCCTCTTTCAAAAATCCCAGTCGGAATTTCTTCATACGCGCGGGGGGAGAGAGATAATTATCTTTGTCTTTATCTTTGTCTAATGCGCGTACATTATACTGTAAGGGCTTAGGTACTACTTTAGGTTCATGGTTAGGTATAAGGTTAGGTTCTACTTTAGGTTCAACTTTAGGTGTCAAATTTTGATAGCTAATCTGATACCTTGTTTTATCCCTGTTGTCCTTTTCCGCCTGATTTGAATGTGATAAGACCCGCCTGAACTAATCTGTTACGTGCTGATTTCATTGAGTTGACCGACACTCCCACGTCAGATGATACCTTTGTATCACTACGCGTCCAGCTATCCACCCAGCCTAAACGATTCGCTGTTTTTAGCAAGTAAAAATAAAGCCTCGTTTCACAGCAGGTAAATTCCCAGTCTTCGTCAAGAGACCAAAACTTATTTATCAGTTCTATATAAGTCATATATCTTTCAAATAATTATCCACCACTTTAATAAACTCGTCCAATGATCGGACAACAACGTACTTCGCCCCAATACTCTCAAATTCCTTTTTGATAAGCTTTCTGATTCTCTGACTGTCTGCCTGTCTTTGCTTTTAATTCAATACCACAAAAGGGATAGAATCTATTTGGAATAAGCAGTATCAAATCAGGGAAGCCAGCACGAACACCCATCTGCTTGAACTTGAAGCTTCAATAGCATTACGCTTCCCTCCATTGGGAGAATGATGGAGCCTTTTCGTCCATTTAGGTATTTAAAATCCCAATATTGAATAATAGCCTTTGAAGCTAATCTTCTAAATGTCTCATTCTATCTTTTTAATTAAAAGCCCTGAAGCGCATTCTCCGGGGCACAACCATTATTTATTAACCCATGCCATTTATGTGTGGCTCACATTTATGAAGCGGTAACAGGAATCGAACCTGCATCTAGGGAAACCATATAGGGTGTGACAGCCATTCTCACATTATACCACATACCGCCTAACATTATTCAATCAAAATTGAAATTATCCTCACCATCCGACTCTTCGTCCGGCATATCATTACCGAAATCCATCGGAATGAACCAATCTGAAATAAACTCTTCCATATCAGTCAATTTTTAAGCATTAGGGAACTCTGGTTTAACATCTGGATTTGCTTCATAAGGATAAACATCCATAATAGCAGTTTCCGCTACCGAAGCAATCACGTAGTCTGCCATTGTGCCTTTCATTCCTTCATCCAGTTTTTGACTGCATCTCTCAAGTCGGCTGCTTGAACAAGAATGTTTGTGGATGTTTTCTTTTCCGCACCAGTTTTTTTCATCCAATGTGATAAAGTATAACTTGCATTTAAAATACCTGTCAGCCGATTCTTCATCTGAGAAAAATATCTCAGAATAGTTGGCACGTTTTATGTCAGAAACAGTAAACTCACCGCTGATAAACGGTGTCATTTCCTCAATACATCTTCCTTCGCTTTCTGTAAAGATAAAGAATCAAATAAATAGGGTTCCGTTACTTTTTTGCTCATACCGTTTTCCATTACTTTTTTCGTATTTAATCTTTCCCTCAAACCATGTATGCATCATAATCATTCCTCCTTTGTCTTGTTACGTTCCTTAATCATTGCATCAGCTATCTGATAAGCTGCTTTAGCCTGTCCTTCATAGTCGTAGCTTATAACACCAATTTCTTTGGACGGGAAAACAATGTTACAACCATGTTCCATAAAGTTCTCCTGCGTTTTGTTGTCATCATTATGCACTTCATTGCTTCAAGCGCAATATGATCTCGTGATATGTTGCTTTCCATAATTTTATTGCTTTAATTGATTAATAACTTTTCTTTTGATTTTCTTGTACAGCTTCCCGACAAAACGTCCATGCTTCTCTGTTCCGTCATCGGGCAACTCGTTTTTATAAATATAAAGAAGTAACTGGATGAGAAGCACTTCTTGTTTTGTCAAAGTAAGTTTCATGATAATAACCTAAAGGAGCGATTCTATATCGCAAAGTTCAGCATATATCAACATCAGCCATACTATTATTTGTAACAGGATAGCCATATAATTATCACTGTCATTCTTATAAAACAATATCAAGAAAGATATTGCCATAATGATAAAGGCACTGATTCGTATAATCATTGTTTCAGATATGAAATTTGTTTTGTTCGACCTCTATCTCCATCAACGGAATCAAACGTTCTTCGTCTGGAGATGGGATATATATACCACATTGGGCACTCGAAAAATTCCGAAACCGCTCAATAGTTAGGCTCATCTCCGCGCTGTCAAGATCAGAAGAACTTCGTAGATACTTTATCCTACCCAAAAACCAATCTTCCCTCTCACGAACGAAAGTGTCTTTGTTGCAGAGAATCTTGTAATAGTTCCGCTTTACATATTCCATCGTTTCACCGATTTGGCAACCGAAATAAGCAAGGCAGACATGAAGGTATTTGTTCTGGCTCAATGACCTTTGGGGTTTCTTTCAGTCAGTTCAAATACCTTCTGTTCCTTTATCAGTTTCTCAAGTTTCGCTCTTGCCTGCTGGACGTGGAGAGGATTAGAGCCATCGTACTTCATCAGAATGGCAAATCTAAATCATCATCCGACACGCTAGGAGCATTATTTATATCCTCTGGGGTGGGTGATGTATTCTGAGGTATAAACTCTTTGAGGTCCCCGCAGATATAGTTCCTTCCTTCTACCCGTTCCTCCTTTTTAGGGGAACAAGTGATGAAATGCGTATGCCCAAACTGGGATTTCTTTGCGTTCGATAACAGCCACATTCACATAGATTCTTTCAACTCCATCTTTACACTTAATTTTCTTCATCTGCTCACGAGGTATATCAGAGAGACAGATAGAACCACTTAAAATTGCCATAATTATATTGTTTTTAATGTTACACTTCCAACTACTGGAATCTCTTTTAAATATTTCTTATACAAATCAGGATAATCTTTCTCAAACGCCTTCTTGTCGAAATCCTTTCTGATAGTATCCTTTTTGCGAGTAAATGATATGATATCACCTTTCCAACTATATTCACCGGCTTCTACCATAGCCATCATAACGCCATCAGTTACTTCTTTCTTTTTATCAGACCAGTATTTTGCCTGTGACACAATTTCCTGTATTGTCCTCTCCATCTTTCGGTACTCGTCAGGAAGAGTAACAGGGGATATGGAATAGGGATTCACAAACTGTCTGCCTTCCGAATCACATTTCAACAGATTTATTACAATTTCTGATGGTATTCTCTCGACTTCCACTATCTCATGGTTTTTACCACTCAACCATATACCTATAAGCCTTACCGCATTGCATCCCGGATTCTGCAACTCAAAAAGGTATGCATATATACTCAACTGCCATCTTACAGATTCCTTTGTCAAGCACGTAAGTGGTCTTTATATCACCTAAAGTAAAATCCGTATCATTTTCGCGATAAACCTTATCGATACAGCTTGCATAGTGCTCATTGTCAGATACAAGATATTCGGAACATTCGTACCTCAATCCCCAATCATCTTTCAGTTCCTTATATCCTTGTGCTTCATCGCTGTCATGAGTTATCCCAATATCATCGACAAGTTCGCATATACTGTGGATCATAGTACCTCTTTCAGCCGCTTTCCTTAACACGTCTTCGGGAACATCACGGTATTTATCGGGGAAAAGCTGTCTGCCTATCACGGAAGTAATACCGCTTAGTTCCTTATCCCCTAGCATATAAGTATGTTCATCGGGATTGAAAACGACTTGTGATTTGATTAGTTTCATTTCAGTTCTCCTTTCCTTCTTGTCACCGCTTCAACAAAACGTTTGTCACTCTGTAATTCCTTTATAATTTCCCCATACTACCTGTAATGTCTCGATTGACAGGCTTGATCTTACTTCCTGCAATGCCATCGCAAGGAAATCCGTTTCCTCAGGTGTTGTACTATCAGGGTCCTTTTGCTCTTCTGTAGGAATCAGGAACAATTGAAGCAAAAAGAATATTTCAACGCTATGCTCATTGCTTTATTCATTCCTTTATCGCCTGCGTCCATTGCTTCACCCACATTTACTGTTTCCACAAAGTCGCCATCAGTGGTCATATACCTAAACTTTATCGTAGCCCTTGTAAATGTGTTCGTACCGCCGGATTTCGTTATCCTGTTCTCCGTTGTGAAGTTCTGCACTTCCTGTAGTATGAACACCTCATTTTTTGAGAATAATTCATGAAGTTCGTTCATAACGTTGTCAATCCCACGGAATTTGAATCCCTGTTGCTGGTGCTTCTCCGATTTGGTGATAGCCTTTGTCTCTTTAAGGATATTGGCTATCTTACTGTATATTAACTGTTCACTCATTATAAAATTATTATTTACCAACACAAAAAAGGCAGGTCCGCAGTCCTTACAAAGTTCCGCTTCCTGCCATGATATCTCTCCGATTCTTCAAGTTCGTTTTCAAGAGAATCGATTTCTTCATTAAGCAAGGATATATATTTACCTTTACAGTCAGCATTGAATGTGAGCCTTACCGATTCCTCACTCATTGACTGGACTATATCAAGCTCTGAATAAAGTTTTTCCAATTCATCGCTTATCTGGCTTACAGTTCTCATACCTTTTCAAGAAATTGATCGGCAACGAGCATACACCTTTCATATTAGGATATTTGACATCAGCATATCCGTTAGCGATATAAACTATTGTACCTGTCAACGTATCACCTATCTCACGTACTTTATCACCTTTCTTCATAACCATTTATTTTAAGTTTATCTAATTATTGTGGCAATGGTTTCCAAAATTAATATCCCATGCCCGGTTAGTATTTCCACATATCCAAATGTTCTTCTTATGCTCACTATCGAATACCAACATTCCGGTATTCACAGATTTCCCGGAACTCTTTACAAGCACTCTTGTGTCCAATGGTGGAGGATCTTTTTCTGCATTCCTCCATTTCATGGATTCCAAAACAAATTGAGCACCTTTCTCAAAATCCACTGATGCTGTCTTTTTATGGGTAAGCCCTCGTATACCATCCGCATACTCCTTGGCTTTCATTTTTATAATATCTTTATTCATGATAACTTAACTTGTTTCCATTAAAAACTCCTGCTATCTTCACAGACTACAGGAGCAAAACCTAAACGACTTAATCTATCACTTATGATAACTTACAGCCACCGTCAGCGGAATCGAACCGCCGTACTATCCGTTAAATGAAAGTAGAGATTAGAACAGATAATTATTTATGTTTATTTTTTTAGACAGTACCAACCATGGACGGTGAAATTCCGTACCTATATTCACACACCGGCACGGACAGACAACATTAACTTTATGAAAATAGCAAAAAGAACTAGATGAAAAAATCATTCATATTCCTTTAACTCTTTATATGTCATTACCACCAATTTCACACAAAATAATGAGATAATAGAAAATATAATCACCGATACGGATTTTATAGGACTTTCCGTAACTATCGCACCATAAATCATTCCTAAAGAACATAGTGCGGCAAATATAGACAGGATAAAATTAGCTGTTTTCATAATACGCATTTTTATATTGTTCCCCTCAACGGCTTAAACCGGTTGTTACCCCTGAATCTTACGGGAGGGGATATATTAGACCTTCCGGCGGTACTTGTGCCCAACCAAGTTTACTTAATGCACTAAGGACAAATCGGTGCACCGAAAGTATGTTCAATCAATTATTATAGACCCTCAATACGTCACGGCATCCCTGCTGGTATTGACTCCTATAATCAGTCCGTTTGTCTGCATTATACGGCTTATGAGTTACACCATATAAGCATTTACAATGATGTGAAAGGACTTTAAGCAGCTCCCTCAACGGCTTAAACCGGTTGTTACCCCTGAATCTTACGGGAGGGGATATATATTTGTTTGTCTGCTGAGATACAAGCCAATTGTTTCTTTAGATAACTTATACGATCACATTCCATATCACATATTTGACTACCTTGTTTTTGGTTGTGAGGATAATGCTTACATTTCCCTTTGAAAAACAAGGACATAACTGCCGGTACACTTTCACAGCTCTTTCTTCTATCTCCTTGATGCAATACTAATAGCTTCCAGCGCGTCAGCTTTAAAAATCAACGGTTCTACCGGATTACCAAGCTGGTAGCATTTATTATTTATAAAATCGGTTGCTTTGCTCATTTTTTATTTATCTAATAAGTATTTATTTATATCTTGTTTAGAGAAATACAACAGTTTACCCCTTTTTAGTATATGGGATAGTACCATCATGAACGCGTTTTCTTAAAGCTCCTTGAGATATTCCTAGATATTCTGCGCATCTAGCAGAATTCATTACAGAATCATTCTGTTTTCCCGTCACTTCTGCAAATCTTTCCGTGAGCATATTCATTTCTGTTCTTGCCATCATAACCCTTTGAATATTTATATTTTCACTCTGATAATGGATTCTGCACCACCATAATTTTTTATCGCCTCTTCCCTTATTCTTACTGCAAGTTCAGTGTTGATAATGTACTTTAAAGCTCTGCGTACTGTTTCACCGCTAACCCCGAAATGAGATGCGATGTGTTTCTGTGCACCTTGTGGAACGATTATCCGTGGGATTTCTTTGGTTCTTCCTATTTTATTCATATATTTGTATATTAATTATTGCCGTTGCGAAATAAAACTGTATTCAGTTCGTTTTCGCATTGCAAACGATATAGTAATCCTTAATTCCGCAAGACAAGCAAAAATCATCAATGACATGGCAAAGGTACAACAAAAATCTGAGAAAATCACCGCTTTTGGCGGAATTTTTTCAATCATGGAGCAATTTGACTCCATGCTTTCACCTATTATCGACCAGACACTTGGTCAGAGATGCAGCAGTATCTAGCGTTAACAATCTCTGTGACACGGTTGTCACTTACTATTAATTCGGTAGGTATTTCAGTTCCTTTAGAAACAAGAGCTATTATTTTGGCAAAAAATTTCAGACTTACACATTGTGGTTTAAATTTTTGTTGTATTTTTGCCTTGCCAATCAAATACAATCATGACAAAAGCATACGTAGGAAATAAGTAAGGATATTACTACCCCTGACACTTACCTATGTATGCTTTTGTATGCTTTAAAGTTTGATTGGCGTTAAACTTCAAGTGTCGGGGGTATTTTAATTCTGCCCCTGAAAGAATTACTTTTATTAAATGGGTTTTTCTATTATATGCCACACTTCTACCTGTGGCGAATAATACTTGATGTTGCTATCTCATCTTTTTACCTCCTTTCTGTTGATTACCATATTCTATAACTTATTCCTGCGATAACCGCAGGAGAAAACCCATCCTTACCAAATCCATAACCGGCTGTTATTCCCAGCCCCCATCTTCTGGGTTTTATCTTCACCGTGTGATGGATATCGTTTGTTACTGTCTGTGTTTTAGAGCAAACATAGATACTATCTAGGTTAGGTCTGTAACCACTCACATAAGCGATGTAATCACTATCTCTGTATATCTTCTGCTCAACAGGAAGAATAGTGTCTCCTACATGGATTGTATCACCATCATGCCAACATAGTATTGGAGAAGGAAGATAATACTTTACAGTATCTCTCTTTACAATGATACTTGTACTGAACACCGTATCCGTTCTTGCCTCTATAACTGCTTCGGGGATGGCTTTACAAACCATCCTAAACCGAAAGCGAGTACAATTATTAATATATAAGGAAGCCATTTCATATTATTGTATTTAAATAAGTACCAATAGCAATGCTATCGCTATCGCAATCCATATATAGATCCTTTGTTTCATAAACTTAACACTTGTTTTCTATTGGCACCGTCAGCTCGATAACTGACGTGCACCCAAGCGAAGTTAGACTCGTCAATCAATTGGTCATAGGGCAGATTCTTTCGGATATACTCAAACAACAACTTGTTTTGCTGACGGTCTCCAGTATCAATATCAGCAGCTTCCCCTTTCATGTGCTGAGAAGACTTACTTCCCTTGACGGCCGCATTAAGTTTCGGGCAGCGATAACCACTGTTTACTGTTATAGGCTTTCCCCACCATGTGCGTAACGGGTCCAGTACGTTATCCACCAAGGCAGTCAGAGCAGTCACATGCTCCTGTCTGCATCTGTTGTTGATACCCAAGCGGTCAGCAGTCGTTGACTTGCAGAGTTCCGCAATTGTAAAATACTTCATTTCTTTTCCTCCTTCTTGTTTCCATTATCAAACAATATCTGAGCCATGATCTTGGCAATATCATCCTTGTTCTCGATAATCACACTCATTGTGTTTTCTGCCTTGCGCAACCCGCTTTTTCCCATGATTTTTCACGAACTGATTTAAACTCACAGAAAATGCAGTAACCCGTCCAAATCATTGAAAAAAATAGGGAAGGGGATAACTACGCAGCATAACAGGTCAATGAAGCACAATTCTATGAACGGGGTGAAATACTTCTTCGCTTTGACGGCTGTTTTCTTATACCCCGTGGATGTTCTTGCCTCCCCCCGTTGCTTGGCTTTCATTACTCCCGTGATAAGGTCTACTAACATAGCCCCCATTGTAGCCGCAATACACAAGGCTATAAGCACAATATGTATCATCATGTGTTCGTTGATAAAATTGTAAATTACGTCTTTCATTTAAAGTAAGTTTTGAACACATTAATATGATAGATATTCACCTGTCCATAGTTGGCATCAAATATCTTCTTGATCTCGTAGCCCAATCCATAAGATAATGCTTTCATTCTTCGCCAGTTGATGGAACGCCAGTTCATATTATGCTCCTTTGCCCAACGCTTGATACTGTACCATTCTTTGGATTCATCAAGTTGCTCGGTCTTCTGTTCTATTTGTTTCTGTTGCTCCTCAATCTTCATTTGCTGTTGGGCAGCTAGCATAAGAGCCTCTCCAAAAGATTGAGGGACGTTATACTGAGAGTGAAGCGAGTAACTACCTGTATTTACCACCGAAGGAACAATCTCATCAAATATCCAACTCTCAAACTCGTCAGCTTTCGGCATCTGACTTTTGGTTATCAAGCGATAGATGTTGCCTTCGCTACTAAACTTCATTGATTTCATTTGTATAGCTGGCGTACCATCTGCTTTTAATCCAGTTTGTACCCCTACTTCCCGAATCGTTATGGAGGCTGGTTTACAGTGATCTATAATTGCTTTTGATGGATTCGAATACTGTAGAGAAGTGGCAATATCCATTCCGCAAAACCAACTTTTACCATTTTCAATATACATACGGACCTTGCCAAATAGTGGATGTTCGTAAACCATAATTTCACTCATTTCAAGAGCAGACGAAACTTTTTCTACAACTAGCATATTACTTCTTATTATATATTTAACAAACATGTCCTGCACTTTTTGCATCACATTAATTATCAACGTTTTTAATTACTTTTGCCTGTTGAATTTTCGTAAGTCGTTGATACAAAATCTAAACGCAAAAATGCGTTTAGTAATTCACCATCTGTATTAAGAATTGACAATACTTCTTATTACAGAGGCATGTCTTCTTTATTTGGTCATACAAAACAAAAAAGAGCCTGCTACGGAAACTAATCCGCAACAAACTCTTGGCTTTATCAAATATGTAGTATGTCCTTTCGTCATAATCAATGTGGCGTGCATCTTCACACGCTTCTACAAAGATAAATATTGCTTCTTTCTTTCGCAAATAAGAATACAAAAAAAGAACGACAGCCAGCAAAAAGCACAGCAGACCGTTCAATCCACGCCCTACTCTCTATCCCATTCTCCCAAGAAGACAATAGCGAAGATATCAAACAGGTTGTATCCACATGGGAAAAAGGTTAATAAAATATATGTTGTATAATCTGTTATTTTAATTTAGACTAAACAAAATAATATTTAAATCGTTTGTTAATGAATAAATTAATTTGTTCCTTTGTAGCAGGCAATAGCCTTCATGGTGTGAAGTTACACCATACCCACTTTTAGAACGTGATCACTGTGGAGGCAATTGCTGTATTATAACGGCGGTTGCCTTTATTGTTGAACAATGAAACATTGGTTTAAGATACCTTCTTTAAAGAAGTCGAATAAGGATATGTATAGTGATGCTACTTATCATGGTAAAGATGATGGTGGTAATTTTATTTATGGTCCTAAATGGGTGGAAAATCTGTTTTATGGCAATAGGGGAATATAGATTTTGACATGTCGACCGTTGAAGGGAAATCAAGAGCCTTACATAAATGTTGGCCGTTTGCAATGGTTCTAGATCATTGCGGAAGAATGATGCAGAATGGGCGGTATTATGTGACGGATATTAACGGAAACGAGAAGAGGAGTTTCAAAGACATTGTGACTCTTCTGAATCGTCCGAATGTGATACAGAGTGGGCGTTCTTTTATAAAGCAGATTGAGATATCTTTGAAGTGTTTCGGATTTTTGCCCTGTCTATACACTAAGAGCTTTAAAGTCTGATCCCCTAAATCCATGATGGTAATACCTCCCGAATTATTCTACATGGAATCATTCGGTAGGATCCGTTTACTCAAACAGAGCTTTCTTCAATTGCTAGTAAGGTATATATACGTTGGGGAAATGAGAATATAGAACTTGGTGATGAGGAGTATTTTGTCATATACGATTCGATAATGGATATTCCAAGTAATAATGGAGGGAGAATTACCTTCCACTCCCCTGTGGACGCATTATCTACTCATACTCGAAACTATATGGCTCAACTGATAGGGAGAGGAAACCTTATTGTTAATGGAGGACCTAAAGGGATACTATACGGAAATGATACGACTGACGTAGGGAATGCAGCTATTACTCCGTCTGAATCCAAGAAATTGCAGGATGATTTCAAAAGGAAATATGGTATAGTGCATAAGTTGTATGAAATCATGGTGACTCCTAAGAAACTAGGGTGGATTACATTAGGGTCAAATACAGACCAATTGAAGCTTCATGAGGAGGATAAGGCGTGTTTGGAAGCGATAGCTCAGACGATAGGCTTTGACCCCAATCTGATTATACAAGGAAGTACTTATGATAACTCTTCTCAAAGAAAGCGGCATATCAGGACCTTATTATACCTGACAGTGAATCTATAACAGAGGCTCTGACTAATGCTATATGTAAGGACAGGGCAATAATCAAAATGGACTTCACTCATGTCCCTTGCCTTCAAAAAGATATATGAAAGAATTGGCGGATGCCTTGTCTACAGCCTCTAATGCTGTAGCTTCATTGTATAACAATCGGCTGATTACTTTTGAAGAGGCAAGAACCGAAATGTCCAATTTTACAGATATTGATCCTGATAATCCTAAGGGAGAATTTAAAAGTGAAATAAATAATGATGGAGACAAGCAAATACAAAAACAGGCTGGGGAAGCAGTATAAATCCTTAGCTTTTTATGCAAAGGAGATACAATATGATTCTGGCAGCAGAACTATCAGTGGCTATGCTTTGCGGTTTTCAATAACATTGATAAGTCCGGTGACATGCTCCTGAAAGGTTGTTTTTCAAAAAGCATACAGGAGAGAGGCCCGGGAAGTTCTGCTAATGATAAGATTATCATGTTGTGGATGCATGACATGCATGAGCCTATAGGACGCATTACGCTTCTGCAAGAAGATGAGAAAGGGCTTTACTTTGAAGCGTCTATTGATGATGTGGAAAGAGGAAATCAAGCGTTGAAGCGCTTGAAAGTGGCACTTTGAACCAGTTCTCTATAGGTTATAGTTATGTATGGGAAAAATGTGAATATGACAGGGAACGTGATTGCTTGGTTGTAAAGGAAGTCATTCTGTATGAGATATCCGTAGTGTCCATAGGATGTAACGGAGAAACTGAATATCTTGGTCTGAAATCGGCAGAAGAATATGAAAGTGCGTTGGAGTCACTTCCGGTTGAAATAAGTGATGTATGTAAAGGACTTCCGATAAGAAAGAGGGAGGAAATCCAAATGTTAGTAAGAAAAGCGATGTCACTGCTCGATACAAGCCGGCAGACAAGCCACTTGATGAAAGGGAGCCGATGAAAAAATAAAACTATTTACAAAACCTTTAAAACTTAAAGAAGCATGAAATTTGACTTTTTAAGCAAAATTGATTTGTCGGTAATGGATGAGGCTTCCGTGAAGTCATTACAGGCGTTGCAGGACGCAATAAACGCTACTGTAGGCGATTTCATGGACGATACTATCGACAAAAAACTTTTGAGGATAAATTAAATGAGGTTTCTCAAAAGATAGATTCCGAAAAGGAATTGGATACAGTGCGTAAGGAACTTGGTGAGATGAAAGAGATAATCGTTCGCATGAAAGGTGCAATGCATAAGAATGAAGACGGGCAAATGGTGTTCAAGTCTGTAGACCAGCAGATTGAAGATCAATTGAAGGATTTCATCACAGTAGGCAAGCATGGAGAGAAAACTGTGGACTTGAAAACGGCTTGTAAGCAGTCCCCCGGTTTTAAGAAAAGCCTTACGCTTATTATAAACAAGAAGGAGGTTGAGCCCTTGAAGAGTACGGATGTGGCACCACATTATAACATGGCAATTGATAGTCAGTTATCTGTTGATCCACGTTCCCAGACTGTAATCCGTAAATTTGCCAATGTGGCAGCAATATCTACACGATCATTGACTTATGCGGAGTTCAATCCAGGTGAAGAAGAAGCTGAATGGGTTCCAGAAGGCGGTCTTAAGCCTATGATGAGCGGTACATTGGCAGAAGTTACTATCAATGCTGGCAAAGTGGCTCTTGGCACAAAAGTAACCGAAGAAACATTATCTGATTTGCCTCAGTTGGTTGCGGAGGTTAGGGCTGAGATTATCAATCGTATTGGTTTGAAAGAAGAAGAAGGTATTCTGTCTGGTACTGGTTCCGGCGGTCAGATTAAAGGGATTGGGAGTGATATACCTACATTCTCTTTGACAGCTCTGAAAGTAGAGAAACCCAACACTTATGATGTTATTGTTGGTATGTATACACAAATTGTATCAATGTCCAATATGGCTTATCGTCCAAATCTTGTGCTTATGCATCCTCTTGACTATGCGCAGATGCAGTTGACTAAGGATGTTAATGGGCAATATCTTCGTCCTTTCCGTATTGGCGATGAACTGATTCAAGGCCTGAGAGTGGAAACCAGCACAGCAATCAAGCAAAGGTGATATTTGGGTTGGCGATTTTAACTATCTTAACATCCGTGATGTATGGGTTCTTACCATTACACTTGGATGGGAAAATGATGATTTCACTAAAAATATGGTGACTATCCTTGGTGAAAAACGTCTTATGGCGTATATTAAAAAGCAATATAAAACTGCATTTGTCAAGGATAAGATTGCGACCGTTATTGAAGCTATAACCCCTGCCGGTATTGGCGGATAAATTTATTAAACATTATGAAAGTAAATTTGACTAAAACTTATGAGGTTGAGTTCGCAAAGGACGGGGCCGTTTATAAAAAAAGGTGATAAAGTAAGTGTTAATATGTTACTTGCAGGTAAGTTCTTCCAAGATGGACGTGTTGCCACTGTTCCTTCGGAATTGATGGAGGACGCTAAGAAAATCGGTGCTGAAGATTTGTTCAATAAAAAAGAAGAACCTCAAAGATATTGTGTAATGTTGGTGGATTATACTTTTTCCAAGGTGGTATTCTTGATATCGAAGGTGCAGTATTGAATATACATACTCCTTCTGAGACTAATAAGGCAATTGTTGACAGCCTTCAAGGCTTTGTAATGCAATATGAGCCGGAATATTTAGAGAAGCTCCTAGGGGAAAAGTTGTATAAGGAATTCTCATCCTATATTTCCAACGATGGAAAACTAAGGAAAAAAGATGGGATGATCTTATAGCGCATCTTGTCATGAAATATAGTGATGGTGATAGGGAGATTTCCAAATCCCCCATCGCCAACTATATATACTTCCATTACTTGAGACATAATCACACTCAGGCGACTATTACAGGAGTGAAGGCTGATGGAGATGATGGTCGTCTTGTAAGTCCCGAAAGGAAAATGATGTTTGCATGGAACGACATGGTAAGAATGAATATCAGACTTGTGAGATGGCTTCAATCCAATAATGCGGACTATCCGGATATCGCCACCGATTTCGAATTGATGGAAACAATTAATTCCTTTGGGTTATGATAATTGATATAATATCAGATGTATGTGCTTCCTTGTCAAAAAGAATGGATCAACAGATAAATTACATATATGGTGACAGTTCTTATATAAGGGAAACACTTCTTCTTCTTGGGAAAAGCAGGGTGACAGCATCGGGAAAATTCCCAATGATAGGGCTGTATGATCCCTTAGACGAGGAAAGGGATAGTGAGAATTATTTTTGTAAGGCATCTGTAAACATAATAATCGCTACCAATACACTGGAAAAGTATACAAATGAACAACGTCGTGAGATATCTTTTGAAGGTATTCTTCGACCTTTGTATTACGGATTCATAGAAGAGTTAAAAAATGTGATAAATTTGATTTCGGTTACTCCGGTATTGTAAGCCATACATATTCAGAAAATTATAGTTTTGGAAGACGTGGCGCTGTTGATGTTGACGGTAAGGAAGTTGGCGAAAAGATAGATGCTATTGAAATAAAGAATTTGGATTTAACAGTTAAAAATCAGAATTGTTATGCGAACAGATATTAGAGAGTGCAAGTAAAGACGTCCGGATTTAATACTGGAATGAGTTACTGCCCCCTGCAACCGGACAAGGTCGCAGGTGTTATATTGGTCATTCATGGCAAAAACTGCCCAAGGAATTGACTGCTGATGCTTTGGAGGAAGCCTGTCATGCTGATTATCCGGACAGAATTTATCCTATTACAGGATTTTCGGAATACGCGGTAAGCGGCGGTGAACCCAATACAACAGAAAATGGTTATGCCGGGTCGGAAATAACGGGCTATTCGGCAAGGACGGATACATTCACGTTGCGTAAGTTTAATCTAGCTTTACAAGCTAATCTTGTAGCCAACAAGGATACATTGTTTGATATGTATGTTTTTGACAAGAATAATGTAATCTACGGAGAAGATGACGGGACAGATGAACTTGCAGGTTTTGCATTATCTGGTGTTTACCCTACAGGACAGGCTTATGATTCAAGCGGTCAGAAGGCTTATCTTGCGTTTAATGCGATGTATTCCGATACCGAGAAGATGATGAAAAACATGTCTGTAAAGCAAGCGGGTGTCAATTTGGGAAATGTTCTCAAGGGATTGAATTACGTTGAATTTGTCAAAATGGCATCTCCTGAGAATACATATAAACTCGTGGATCACTATGACCGCACGGACCTTACTGCATATTATGGCACTGTATTGTCTAATAAGGCTTCAACAGTCGTTTCTGGTGCGTCAGCACTGAAATACAGTAACGGTGTGCTTACAGCGACAGGAGGTGTACCGGTGCTTAAATCTCCTTCTATTTTACAGGCTAATGGGGCCATTGGAATTGAACAATGGGTACAATGAGAATTAATGGAGTCACATTTATAGAGTCCGAGGTGGTCAAACTTTCATTGGATGAGTTTGTCGCTCAGAATATAGATGTATTCTGGAAGGACATTTCTAGAGAAAGGCGGAAATCAAGGCTGGTTTCCGTATATAATAGAATTATCAATAACAGTAATTTAGGAGGCGGGGGGAGATTGATCCCCCGTTTTGCTATGACATTGGAGGAATACGCGAGATGTTGGAAGAAATTGGCTGATGGCATTCAGCCAATGATAAGGGATAAGATGGAAAGGGATGTTCCTCAGTTTGAGGAATATATACGAGAACAGCTATATAGTGGTGTTGATGGCGATGAAAGTCCTTTAATTCCCGGATATACAGAGGACCCATACTTTAAAAAACTTATGGAGAGCATTGGAAGAAAAACGCCGAACGCTATAAAAATTGGAAGACAAAGATACAGAAACCGAAACCTTCATATCTGGGTTTTTCTGCAAGAGGGAACAATACTCCAAACCTTATCATACGTGGAGATTTTTATAGTTCCATCACGGCAATACCAATATCAAATGGTATAAGGATTGCCAGCTATGGCGTTTCTTTTGGTTCTGATATTGAGAAGAAATATGGTTATAAAATTTTCAAGGTAAGCTCCAAAGCAAGGAGGCATTATGTTACGTACAGGCTTATGCCCTCTATTGATAAATTTATAAGGAGGTGCGAATTATGAAAAACTGCTTGTGCCAAGGAAATAAATCAATGAGGGAGATGGAACATATGCGTTCAATCGCAGAGAAGGCTGCTGTTATGGATGAATGTGTTTATATATTATACAAGGTTGGAGATGTGTATAAATTCTGTCGTGAAGGTGAAAACTGGTCAGGCGAGTTTATTGAATTCATATTTCCGTGAAATGATAGCGGACATCCGGAAGGATTACCACTATCTATGTAAAGGACGGATCTACAAAATATCGTTTTCTCCTTTTTCAATATTGGCTCTTATTTGCCTTAGAAGCAAGAATGATCCTTCCATTTTGTAATTCCCTAAATTTTGTTTCGCCTGCATGATGCAGCTTTCGATAGTAAGGGCTAAATCGGGAGTGAACGCGGATTTATTAATTTGCATTGTTTGGGGAGTTGGTTAGCATGATCATTAAACCATGCAATCATTTCATTCAATTCTTCCTCTGTGTAACTTTTGTCTTTTTTCGGCCATATTATATTTCCCGTGATTAATGATGTTTATATATAAATATTTTATGCAAAAAAAAGATATTTATTTTTTAATTGAAAAACAAAACTATCATTTATGTTGTAATTTAGATTTTGTCTAAATTATAGTATAAAAACGCCATATCATTAATTACCTTGCGTTACTCTGCATTACTTTACATTACAGCATGCTTTAGATTGTTTTGTATTGATTTATAATGTGTTGTATAATGTAAAAACATCATTTACCTTTGTAGCCGTTGCAAGTAGAGCGGCAACAGACACATGATTAAACAATCGCTCAAACGTGAGCCTTCTTTATATTTGGAAATCCGTTGCCGCTCTACTTTAGCAACGGATTTTTTCTTTCCTATAAGTTAGATTAAATCCATACAATCGGTTCTATCAGTGCCCACCGTGCGGAACTTTGGATTAAACCAATGACAGCCGTGAGATAAAAAGGCTCTTCTGTTGATTATAACTCTTGTAATGTCCTGCTCCGTTCCACGTACCAACGACAGGCGACTCACAAAGATTTTACCACTTTGACAAGAGACCGAGATACAAGTTAAGAGATAAGACTCTTAGGCAGGTGAGGGCGGAACTGTATAATCAGCACAAACATTCAGTTATATATTATGTAGTCTGAATGTTAACCCAGCTTCCTAATTAAATATTAGGTAGGTGAGGGATAGGGTACGGTATATATAGTATAAGGAAGGAAAGCAGGAGTGAATAATGGCACAATGAGGTTCGATCCCTCACCTGCTACAATCAGTCAAAATAAATCCCCGAAGGCGGAAGTGACTGAGCCACCAACGGGGAACAATATTAATCTTATATCGCAAAGATATGGAAAATTTTAATAAGTTAATACCTATTGATGGGGAAAATGGCGAAAAAAAGAACAATAAGTTCACTGCAAATTGCAGAAATTACAGGTAAGGCATATTGTGGCGTGTTGAAAGTCATTAGAAAGATGGATATTATGCGTGTGAAAATAACAATGAAAATATATTTTCATTATTTGTTTGTTTGAAAAAATGTTGTACCTTTGTAGTGCTACAACTTACTATTAAATATGCCAATGGGATTTTTATGCCCGTAAGGAAACTTATATATTAAAATATAGGCAGACGATATCCGTGTATCATCGCCCAATGGCAATGGTAGGTTGTAGCAAACTAGGATATTTGTCTGCTTTTTTATTTAATAACAAATAATTTCATTTCATGCTACAACCAAATGAAATCTATTTGAACGGGAATAATAGTACCGTACAGATTGCGTCAGCTCACGAAACGAGCAAGACTTTCTCCTATAATGGAAACGAAGTACTTTTTGACATCAAAGATGATGTTATGGTTAACGCCACACAGCTTGCTAAAATCTACGGAAAGCGTCCCAATGATTATTTGTCCTTACCTGCTACAAATCAATTAATTAACGCAATTACAAGAAAATATGGTATTTCTGAAAATCAATTAGTTATATCAAAGGCAGGTTCATCACATAACGGAGGTGGTACTTGGATGCACAGATTAATAGTAGTTGATTTCTGTCAATGGTTAGACATTGATTTGAAACTGTGGTGTACTGAAAAACTTGATGAGTTGATGCGATACGGCATGACCGCCACGCAGACCAACGCTTGAGCAGATGATAAACAACCCTGACCTTGTTATCAGTCTTGCCACACAGCTAAAGAGCGAACGGGAGGAAAAGCAACGATTGGCATTGGAAGTGCAGAAGAAGGAACAGGAGAAGCAGTCTATTATAGAAGAAACGGTAGATAAAGCCTTCAAAAAATATTGTTTTCGTTTGGTAGCTTAAGGAATTGTTGTACCTTTGCAGTGCTACAAGTTGATAGAATTATCTATCTCGCAGAGCAAGCGGTTAAGTTGCTCATATTTTATATGGGTATTTTTATGCTCATACTTTAGGATATTGGCGGTTGCCTATACGTAAGTTATTGTGTGCTCTTCGGGGTAGACTATCAACTTGTAGCAGCGTATATGGTAACCGCTTTTTGTTTGCCTATTGCCTTCATAAATAACTTTTAAATGCTACAAGTTATGACAGATTTAATTTTATACAAAGAAACGATGAGTTCACTTGAAATAGCTGAACTCACTGGAAAGCGACATGATGCTATCTTACGTGACATCAGAAACTTACTTAATCAAGGAGTAAACGCCCACAATTTTGTGGAGGTTGAATACACCGATAAAAAGGGTGAGAAAAGACCTTGTTATGAACTTACAAAGAAAGGTTGCCTAATCCTTGCCAGCGGATACGATGCAAAACTCAGGGAAAAGATTATAGATCGTTGGGAAGAATTGGAAAGGGACAAACAAAACGGGAATTTTCAAACTCCTAGCACCTACATTGAAGCATTGGAGGCTTTGGTAGCTTCTGAAAAGGAGAAAGAACGGATGCGTATTGAATCGGAGCAACAGAAAAAGCAAATCGAACAGAAAGATGCTAAGATAGAGAAGCTCCAGCCCAAAGCTGACTTTGCCGACAAAGCCTTTGCGATGGAAGGCAAATGTGATATAGGACAGGCTGCCAAGATACTCGGCTTACCATTCGGACGAAATACCTTGTTCAAGAAGCTTCGTGAAGCAGGAGTATTCTTTGCTAACAGGAATGAGTCAAAACAGAAATAAATAGATAAACTTGAAATTATACTTCAAAAAATGAAAGAACAAAATAATAGACTTGAACAGATATACGGCAAGCATCTCAAACTGATTGTATGCACTGGGAAAAGAAGTGAGAAGGTGAAATTTAAACATGAAGATTGAAATGCTATGTTTGTAATTTATTTAGACAATATTCTAAATTGCAAACAAATATGTCGTAATGTTTTGATTTGATTTTTAAAAGTATATTACTTTGCTGAAAATAACCAAATTATTATAACTATATAAAAAAAGTATTATGGTAGTATTAGAATTAATTATGGTCATATTTGCAATCTTGCAAATTATTTTATTCTTTAAACTATGGAGAATGGCTGATAATGTAAATGAAATTGTAAGAAAATGAGATTCCCTTATAACAAGTCTGAATCTTCATATCCTGAGTCGTATTCAAAATTCCTTTTTTTTTGCTGTACAATAAGAGTAAGGGTGATGCAAAAGAATATTTGTTAAAAGTAATGTGGGGAAGTCGTGATATGAATAGTTTAGTTTCTTGTAGTAAAGTTAAAGATTTTGAAACATATTATCATTATCTGCAATTAAAATATCAAAGTTGGTTTGATAAACTAGGCGAGGAATTTCCTTCATTTGATAATTTAAAGAAAGAAAAAAATAAAATCCTTTTTCATTGGGAGAAGCAAAAACTTCTCCCTTTTTTATTTCCTTATCTTCATAATATCAATAAAATCACTATCTTTGCTCTTAGAAGGTGCATGAAGTCATGCACTACCCAAAACTTACGAAGAGACCATGGCAGGAGCAGAATTTAAAATTACTGATGCGATTGATCCTAACATCGTTAAGAAGTTAAATGAGATAAGGATTAATATTCAAACCACATCTTCCGAATATGCGAATTTCACAAAACAATTAAGTGATGGTATAAATTTTAAGCCGGGGAATCTAAGAGAATACCAGTCTAAAGTTGACAGTTATAATGCTACAATTACCAAATTATATGCTTCTCAAAATAGGTTGTCTGAATTACAGGCTAGTCAATTAAAGTTATTGACCGATATTTCCCGTAAGATAGAGCTTCTTACCAAGCCATTGAATACATTGGCAGACAAGATAACGGAAGTAAAAGTAAATTTGAGAGGTGCTTCCGAAGATCTGAAAAACGTGTCACAAGATGCGGAAAATGCTTCTGTTTCATTTCAAGAAGCATCTAAGAAAATATCCATGACTGCTGCTGATTTTGATTCAATCCGTCAGACGGTAAAGGCTTTTGATACACAAGCCTCCGAATTGAACAGTAGGTTAAGTGATAACAAAGAAACAATTTCAGCCTTAAGAACATCTCTGAGGGAATTATCAAAGGAGTATAAGAAAGGTGCTATCAGCGAAGAGGAATACAAGTCCAAAAGAGATGCTACGGTATCCCAGTTACGCATGCTGACAGAGCAGAATAAACAGTATTCGGCGATATTGAGAAATCATACGCAGGTAGCGATTGCCACAGCAGGAAGCTATAACGAGATGAAGGCTTCAATGCTTCAGTTGGAAAAAGGAATATTATAACCTTTCACAAGCTGCACGCGAGGGAGCAAAAGGTATGGATATCTTGAACAATATCGGCAAGTTGAATCAACAATTAAAGGATATAGATGCACAGATGGGCAATTACCAACGTAATGTGGGTAATTATGCTTCGGGTTGGAATGGTCTTAATGTTTCCATACAACAGATTGCGAGAGAACTTCCGGCTTTGTCTGTTAGTGCCAATACTTTCTTTCTTGCCATATCCAATAACCTTCCTATATTTATTGATGAGTTAAAGAAAGCAAGGGTGGAATATGAACTTTTAAGAAATCGGGACAGACTGCTACACCTGTATTTAAACAGGTATTGAGTTCCCTTCTTAGTTGGCAGACGGCTTTAGTTGTTGGGATAACTCTTTTATCGAGTTATGGAGGTGAGATAACCAAATGGGTGGGTAGCCTGTTTGATGCGAGAAAAGAAATTGATTATCTAAAACAGCTTCAGGAGGATTTGAATAAAGCTCAAAAAGAAGGTGTGAAAAATGCCCAAGATGAAGCTGTTAAATTGGATATATTATATAGGGTCTGCTGTCAATTTGAATAAACCTATGGGAGAGCGGAAAAAAGCCGTTGAGGGACTGAAAAGCAATATCCTTCATACTTTTAAAAATATAAGTGATGAAAGCATTCTTGCAGGTAAAGCGGCTGATAGTTATCAAAGGTTATCTAATGCCATATTAGCTTCGGCTAAAGCTAGAGCTGTGCAAGATCGGCTTGTAGAACAGGCTAAACAAAAATTAGACTTGGAAGATCAGTTGGCAGAAAAAGAAGAAAAACGTGCGAAACTTGAATCTGCTAGAGATCAGATGAAAGCACAATATGAATCCAGTCAAAGGCGACTATGGATACAGCTAGAGACATGTATGGGAAGTTAAACAAGCAGGTTGAAGACTTGGATAAAGAAATAGGTTCTTTATTAAATCAGTTATATCAAGCAGATAAGGCTAGTAGAGATATGATAAGTTCTATTAACATTGGAGATGTTACATTTAATCCTCATTCTGCCGATAAAGCATCGGATGATTTAGCGCAATACATAGAGAATCTTAGGAATAAAATGGCTGACTTGTCCGTTTCTCTCATTAAAGATGAGCATGAACGTAGTCTTGTCTGCCATAGAGAAAGAATATAAAGACCAGATAGCAGCTGTAAAGGGATATTCTGAGGAAGAGAACAAACTTCGGGAAATGTTGGGCCAAGAGAGAATGCAGAAGATAGCGAAAGAGAATGAGGAATATGCTAAGAAGTTGGCAGAGGCTGAGAAAAAAGGATCGAGGAAAAGAAAAAGTATACTGATGAGATGCTCAGACTGGAAGAGGAACAATCATCTCTCCGTATAGCAGCTACAAGTACTGGATATAAGGAACTTGAAAACATTATAACAGAAAATTATTCAAAAGGGCTGCTATCGCGAAAAGAATACGATGAAGCCATGCGTGAACTGGAGCGGAAAGCCGCAAACGAGCAATTACAGATACAGATAGATGCTGCTGAAAAAATGATTGAGATAGCGGAAGCATCGGGCGTGGTAAGCAAGCAACAAATTGAAATGCTGAGAGAATCCATAAAGGCTATGGAAGCAGAGATAGGTTCTATAAATGCGGATGATCAGTTGAAAAAAGCGGAAGAGCAACAGGATATCACACGAAGGAATTTTTGAAGTGTTGAAAGGTTATTCTTCTGCATTGAAAGATCTTGCATCGGATATCGATAGCCCGTTTGCCGGTATATTTGATGGGATGGATAAGGGATTCAGTATTATGTCTGATAAGATATCGGGTGTTTGGAAAGAACTTACAGACGGTGAGAAGATGGAAAGAACTACCGAGATGTGGGCTTCTATGGTTAGTGGAATTGGTGAAATGATATCATCCATTTATGATCGCCAGATTGAAGCTATTGAGGCTGAACAGGAAGCGAATGAGAAAGCAGGTGAAGAGGAAATTTCCCGTATAGAGGCTTTTAGAAGAAAGAGGCGCTATAACAACTGAAGAAGCCGAAGCGCGTAAAACGCGTGGAAGATAAAACGGCACAAAAGAATGCCGAATTGGAGAAGAAAAAAAGCGGCATTAAGAACAAAACAGGCAAAGTTTGAGAAAGCTACCAGTATAGCTGAGGCGGCTATACAGATAGCAGGTGGTATTTTGCAGACGATAAAACAATTGGGCTTCCCCTGCTGCAATACCTATGATAGCTGCTCTAGGTGCTATGGGAGCGATACAGCTTGCTACTATTATAGCGACTCCTATTCCGAAGTATGCCAAGGGTACTGATTCGCATAAAGGCGGATTGGCTGTAGTGGGTGATGGTGGTGTTCCTGAAACAATCGTTACTGATAAAGAAGCGTATATTACTCCGTCTGTCCCTACTTTGGTTGACATCCCTAAAGGTGCGAAGGTTATACCTTATGCAGTGGATATGGACAGGATAAAGGCTCATGCAAATGATTTTGATGGTCTTATGGCATATAGAAGCGAAAACGATCTTCCTCCTGTATCAATAGTTAATGATTATAGTGAACTGGAGAAAAAGATAGGGCATCTGGAAAAATCACAGCAGATAGGATTTGCAAAATTAGCCAAGGCGATAAGAGAAAACAATTATCAGCAATTTTCAAAAAGTATCTGATTATGAGGTATACAAGTGACATATATGAACTTCCCTTGTCCGTTTTTATAGAGATTTATACCAATGATAGCAATACTATTGAATTTGACGATGAGGACAAAGGGCTGCATCGGCAAAAATTATCAATGACTATATAGAAATTGTCGGGAGCAAACAGTTGTTCTCTGAGATATTGAATTGTAATGAGCGTATGAATCTTGCAATGACCGTGGAGTGCATGAAGGCATGTGAGAACATGATGAAGTTGAAAATGTATGATGAGGTGCGTGATATCCTGATGAAGATAGGTTATTCGTGTAAAAAAGGTGATGTAATGGCTATGAATGCTAGAATATCCGCATTAAATTCCCGTGCACAATATGATTTGGATAAGATAAGTAAGGGGAAAAAAGAATGAGGGCTGAAGGAGAAGCCTACAAAACGTGGATTTATAAATGAAGTTGTCGCTATTGGGAAGTATAATAAGATGTATATCAATCCGAAAGAATGGGCCGCCGGATCTTATGCCTGTCTTGTAAAGGCAGACATGTGACGAAATCGATGGGTTGAATCGTAAAAAGAAATAATTATGTATTATCGATGTGAGTTACTTATAAATGGTCTGAAATACAGGGTTACTGATGATCTTGAGAATTGGGACGAGGTGAAGGCTAGTTTCAAGAGGAATGACTATGACGGTGTTATCCGTACATTTTCCAACAAATTTTCTTTTGCCGGGGATGCTAGAAAATTGCTGTTAAAACAATATGATGAAGATTATTTGAATGCTTCTGCCTCAATAATAATAAGTACAAGAAATAACAGTTGGTTGTATAATGAACGGTTTAGTTGCGCTCTCAATTTCTCTACATTGCAGGATAATGGTCGTATCTTACAGATAAATGCCGTGGATGATAGCGTGGCGTCCATGATAAAAAAAAAAGGAACTCAATATGAATATTCGGTCGAAGAGGTGAAAAGCCCCATTCCTCTTGTTTATGACGGACTTGAACTTTCTGAATCAGCAAAATGGATTCCTACAGGTGATACATTGGAAGACGATGACACTCTTATTAATGTTTATTTCAGCAAGAAAATGTCACCAATGCCAATATATATAACTGCCAGTGATTCCTTAATAAAGGGGTCTCTTGAATTTAATGATCAAACAGTAGGTGGTGATGATGTATATTCGATAAAGGCTCTGAAATCAATTAGGATAAATATAGAGTTTAATATTGATATGTTTGTGTTTAGGAAATATCAGTCTGGTGCTTTGGGATATGATGTAAGAGGTGTGAGGCTCCAGATTATGAAGATAAAGTAATGATATTGATAGTAATGGGGAAGCGGTGACTACGGAAACGGTGATAGGAAGTTTTGAACTTACGACAGAATCAGAAACGCCAGTGGAAAAGAAGGTTTCGGAATCGTACAATATAAGTCTTTTGCATAATGATAAAATAATAGTGAGAGCTATGTATGTCAATGAGAAAGAAGAGATTGTACCTGTATTGCCGGATTTGCCATACAAAGTCTCAACATCAAGTTATTTTAAAGCATCATGGAAAAATCGAATAAACCCTGTTGAGATGGATGTTATAAAGCCCGATACATTGCTGAACAGACTGCTTAAAAGTATTAATGGAGAGAAAGATGGTTTGACTGGAGTGATTGAGGGGACAGGAGATAGAAGGCTTGATAATTGTATGCTCTTGGTGGCTGAATCAGCCCGTAAGATTCCTGGAGCCAAAATATATACATCCTTCACCAAATTTGCAAACTGGATGAGTTATGTGTTTGGTTATGCTTACGACATATCCGGGAATACAGTAACTTTCCGGCATAGAAGCAAATACTTCTCGGATGATGTTGTCAAAAGGATAGATGATTTATCTGATTATGAGATGAAGGTTAATTCTGCATTGGTGTATTCTCGGATACGGATAGGCTTTGACAAACAGGATTACGACACGGCTAATGGAAAGGATGAGTTCCGTTTTACGAATGAATATACCACAGGCGTGACCATGACGGACAATAGCCTTGAAATGATATCTCCATACCGTGCGGACGCATACGGCATAGAGTTCCTTGCTGACAAGATAGGTGAAGATACTACAGACAACGAAAGTGACACTGATTTATTTATGGTAGGGGTAAAATCTGATTCGTCTGGACTTAAGTATATATTGAACAGGGATTATCTTATGGGTGGCGTTCTCAGCCCTGACACAATGTTCAATGCCATGTTTTCCCCCCTTCTTCTATGGTTTTGGCCAATGAAGCATACATCGGCTCATCTGTTGAGATGCTTACTTTTGCGTCATCAGATGGTAATAGTGATGTGGGTATTGATGGAATGGGGAAAGTAGGGATATAATTCTTTCAAAAGGATGTTTACTGTGGCGGAGGTGGAATTTGAGACTTCGGATGTGGAACTCCCGGAAGATCTTACAGGAATTGTTGAAATGGAATACCAAAGGCAAAGTTGTACAGGGATATTATCAGCAGGCTGATTACAATTTTACAAAATCACAAAGTTCAAAGGTAACTTTGATCGTGAAAAATTTAAATTCGTTATAAAGATTCAAATTTTAATTGTTATATTTGCAATGAAAGCTTGTGAAGTCACAAGTTACTAGAAACTTACGGAAAGACTATGATATCAATCGGAGATGTTTGTCCGTTATTCTTTAAACCGCTGAAATATAAATATTCAAATGCTGGATGTTTCAGACAAGTATTTTCTGTGTCAGACAACATCCTGCTGCAAATCTTTTTGTGATAACGGCGAAAAACCTTTAGCTTATTTGAATGATAAGATCGGCAATATTTCCTCCAAGATAACACTGCTTACTTATGATGTAAATGAAAGCATTAAGATGTATTATGCCTCATTATCTCCTTCGGAGGGATATATACAGTAACTATAGGCGATAAAGAATGTGAGGAGTTCTGCGTGTGTGAGAATATAGGTGATTCTATTCTGATTGAATATTCCCATAAAGATAATAATTCTGCGTTTGATAATATATTCTGGATTGATGAGGTTCGGCAGATGTTCCAGTTCAGAATAATAGGAGGATTCAAGCCGGATGGGGTGGAGTTGAAAGTTGAAAACGAACAGTTTGTGAATCAGAAGCAGGAGATAATAGAAATGTATTCTCTCCCTTATAAAACATTTGATTTTGTTTTCGGGACAAGTTGTGGCGTTCCGTATTATATAGCGGAGTTTATAAATAAGGTACTTTGCCTTTCTCATGTCAGCATAAACGGTAATTTGTTTGTACGGGAAGGGATTCTGTCCCGGAAAAGATTGATACAATAGGTAAGAAACAGGTGTTTATATATAAAGTGACTTTACGCCCTAGACAAAATGATATCGCCGGGATCGGAGGCAAAACTGAGATTACAACTTCATCTTCAGGCATCGCGTTTTTACTAACTAATCCCGAAGAGGACGATGTGTTGAAATATAAGAAGGCGAAAGCTGCTTTTGTTAATGAAAATTACGTGTAATCATGGCTAGAAATCATCCTATAAAGATATTATGGTACGGTTCGGAAACGGATGATGAAGGAAATCCGATTATACCGAAAATATCCCCGTCATTTGAAAAGCGACTGGAAGGGTTGAATGAGGGGGAGATATACATACATAATGATGATAATAATCCTTCTATTTACATAAGAACCAATAAAGACAGGGTTGTTGCCATATCGGGAGGTGCAAATATAAGTGAATTGGCTAAATATTTTTGCGCAAAGACAAGGAGGACTCTACAAATTTTCTTTTATCATTACTGGGCGGAACTGTCATTAAGAAATATGCCAAGTTCGGTGATTTCGTTACCGGCGTATTAGGTGGATACATAGACGAAAAAGGGCAATCTTGAAATGGGAAGCGGTGTATTTCGTAAGCGTTTGTTTGTTCCTGAAATAGCCTATAACCGTACAACCTATTTCAAAGGACGTATGGTAAACTCCCCGGTGGTGGTTGTACCGTATTGTCATACGTGGATAACAGCGATGGAACCTACACCATCACTCCCGATCTGACGGATGCGGACGGATTGAGCCAGTTTGTTGATGACATCCTTACCACCTATTTTGTGACTAAAAATAGCGAAGGCAAGCTGAACGGCTTTGAAGAAATGAAATTCCGGGTGGCTGCCGCAGATTATACAGCCAAGAAGTTTACTGTCATTCCCCGTCCGGGGCATTCTGACTGGAAACCTGCCGAGCAGATGGTATTGGCACAAACAGGTAACTTTACGGACCCGGAACGTCAGACTTATATACTTATTGATTCCGTCAACGGAAATAACTGTATTACATTCTTTGACAATGCCAACACTTGGGACCCGGAGCCGGCACAGATGCCTGCGTGGTTCGGCAAGAAAAAAGGCATGACTGTAGCCGGTATTAATGCGGACAATTACTCAGCCGTTCTTCAGAACATCATCATGACCGGGCTTATCTTTCAAGTTGATGAGATCACCGGACAGACAGTTCGTGTACCCTTGGACAAGGGTGAATGGGTTGCAGGGAAGTACGCCTACTATGACCGGGTGTCACATAACGGGGCTTTGTGGTTGTGTGTTGATGATAACGGAACGACAACAGAACCGTCAGATGATAATCCGGCATGGCTGAAACAAGTGGCGGAAGGGCAAAAAGGTGATCCAGGATTGTCCGTAATAG